>Ga0256405_10002176_pt1 | contig 47002 bp, 80 predicted proteins | sample RumenRJG_02DNA_FD_189096 | JGI IMG/M metagenome (GOLD analysis project Ga0256405, IMG submission 189096) | Bovine rumen microbial communities from Lethbridge, Alberta, Canada - RJG_02 | ecosystem: Host-associated > Mammals > Digestive system > Stomach > Rumen | place: Canada: Alberta... | reverse complement strand
ATAAGGGCGTTAGTTTTACTAACAGTAGTTCCTTTACATCCAGTTATGGATATTATTGGACAATGTTTGACTCGCTTTTAAATGATATACGCTCAGACAAAGCAAGTGGACAGGGATATCCACGAAAGATTGCCAGCGAAAACTTAGCTGATTGTTCCTTGCTTGCAATAGGAGATAGCACTATTGATTCTGATAAGCTTACAGGGGGATTGCTAACATATTTTACAAATAAGGGGCATACTATTACTTTGCTTGGTACATTGGGGGATGGTTCTACAACTAACAAAAATGAGGGCAGGTCAGGATGGAAAGCGGCAGACTATTTTACAAACAAATCCTATGACGGAGTCGCAAATCCGTTCTTCAATCCATCAACAGAGTCATTTGATTTTTCATACTATATGAATAACCAAGGATATTCTGCACCAGATTTTGTGCTAATTCAGCTTGGAATTAATGATCTTTATAATTCCTATAGTACGAGCGACATTATAGAAACGACATGGGGTTATATAAGGACAATGTGCGATAGCATCTTGGCATATGATAGTGGGATCAAAATAATTATAGACCTTCCCACTCCACCGAATAGTGATTGGTCGGAACAGAGCAACACCCCGTTTTTGTATCAGAACTGCGTAGTGCGGTACAACGATTATGCTTTATCTCAAATTGCGCTATTGAACGATACCAACATAAGGGCATCATATTGTCACTTGATATTAGACCCAGATACAGACATAAACGACAATGTTCATCCGACAAATGATGGATACGCAAAAATGGTTGCTGAAATCGTAAACCAGATAAATTGTTGGCAAAACAATGCGTAAAACAGTAACTTAAAGTAGACCAACTTCACAACAACTTGAAAAGCTGATAAAAGGGTGATATAATACTACCGAAAGAGAGGTGGTATTATGTCCCCAAGGGCTAAAGAATTTACAGAGCGCATAAATGTATTTTTCTCAAAAGAACAGCTAAAGCAGATTGAGGCTGAAGCTGAAAAGTTAGGGTTGACAGTTAGTGCGTATGTCCGAATGGTTGTAGTGAAGGAGGTGAGTAGAGAAGAATGAAGACCATAATATATAAAGAAGATGCGATTAAAGCGATACCTTCAACTACAATAGATGTATTTGAGAATTGTAGAAACTGTAAATTGCTTAGTCGAGAGGAAGTAATAGAAATCCTCGAATCATTACCCCCTGCACAGCCAGAAACTTCTCCAAAAATAAGCGAGATACTTGACTATCTGGATACGATATTGCATCCACTGGTATCTCCAGAACATTATGATGTATATTCAACACTTCATGACATGATATCGCTTTTAGGCTTGGAGCGATATGGAGGAGAAGTTGAGTAACTTAAAGTAGACAAGGATACAGAAATGAGATATATCGCAAACTTAGCTATCCGTTCTATCAGAGTTATCGTAGCACATTTTGGACTCTGGCTGTTTGAAAAAGTATCCAAAAAATAGTAATATAAAGTAGACCTTTAAGTTACCAACACAGAAGTCTTTTGTGACCTTACCGAAAGGTAAACCCACATAAAAAATCAGGGGGCTTTACGCCTCCTGATCTTCATCTGGAACATATCGTATCAGATCACCTGGCTGACAATTACATAACCGGCAGATAGTATCTATCGTGTTTGTGGTTATTGGCTTTTTGTTCCGGAGTCTGATGATAGTTCCGTTTGGTAATTGGTTTTCTTTCTGAAGACGGTAGGTACTCCATCCGTGGTCAGAAAGCAGTTTAAGGATATTAGTAAATACAATCATAAATATCCTCCTTTCATCCCGTATTATAGGCTATAGACGGTTTAGAGTCAAGACTTTAAAAAGTATTGACAATAGACATTATAACGTCTATAATCTGTAGTACGAAAGGAGGGTATTACTATGTCTATACAAGGGAAACAATTACTTGTTAAGGAACTCATCGAAGCCCTTAGTCCTAAACTTACCATGACCGACATCAACATCGTGACCAACACTTTGAATGATATTCTTCCTGATTATGATGTTGAAGTCACCAGAACCGACGAATTTCAAAACGACTTTGAACAGCTGCTAAAGGCTTTCCTCGATACGAAACGGATCGAAGGGCGGTCGGAAAAGACGATAGAACGATACCGATACATTCTGACGAAGTTCCACAAGGCTGAACCATTCCCGCTTCAGAAGATGACGATATTCAGCATCCGGCATTATCTTGGATCAGAAAAGGAACGTGGGATCTCTGACAGAACGCTTCGTGGCTATCGTGACATTTTCCAATCATTTTTTGGATGGCTGTATCGTGAAGGGCTTATCCCTTCTAATCCGTGCGGAAACCTGAATCCCATCAAATGCAGAAGGGAAGTTCGCGTCCCTTATTCAGAAGTTGACATCGAACGGCTAAAAGAGGCTTGCTCATGCCAGAGGGATAAAGCGATCATAACTTTCCTTCTTGCGACTGGCTGCCGTATCAGCGAAGTCTGCAACCTTGACAAACAGGACATCGACTTTGCGAGTATGCAATGTACCGTTTTAGGTAAGGGCAACAAAGAAAGAACTGTCTATCTGGATGGTATCGCCACGATGCAACTGAAGCAGTATCTAACGAGCCGCAAGGATTTTAACAATGCTCTGTTTGTTGGCAAAGGATCTGAACGGTTACAGCCAGGTGGAGTCAGGAAACGACTTAACGAACTTGGCAAAAAAGCCGGAGTGGAGAATGTCCATCCGCACCGGTTCCGTCGGACATTAGCCACGAACCTTATTAATCACGGGATGCCGATACAAGAAGTAGCATCCATCCTTGGACATGACAATATTAACACAACGATGACATATGTTTATGTGTCATCAGAAAATGTTAAGAACGCTTACAGAAAATTTGCGTGAGGATCAAATATGTTACCTTATAATATTATGTCCGTCGCAGAAGCCTATATCGGTACGCATGAGGAGCCGATGGGTAGCAATAATGTAATATTTAACACAGATTATTACGGTCATCCGGTGTGGGGCAGCCAATACCCTTGGTGCTGTGCTTTTGTCTGGGACATCTTCCGAATGGCGGGAGCATCGAATCTCTTTTACGATGGGCAGCAGACAGCCTATTGTCCCAATGTCTATAATTGGGGCATACGCAGAGGACTTGTCATCCCTTACGAACAGGCTGAATATGGTGACATCGTACTTTTCGATTGGAACGGCGATGGTGAAGCAGACCACATCGGGTTTGTCGAAGGGATGAACTCTGACGGCAGCTTGTGTACGCTTGAAGGAAATACATCAGACGCAGATCACTCTAACGGTGGATGGGTCTTGTATCGTACCCGGTACAGACAGCACGTTATGGCTATCATCCGACCAGAATACTCGACAGGGGGAGTTTATCATATGGATCTTGAAACTGTTTATGAAGGATGCCAGGGCGAATCAGTTCTGATGTGCCAGAAGTTGCTCGCTTGCTGCGGGTTATACACAAGCACGTTTGATGGATCTGCCGGAAGCAAAACAGCAGCCGGTATCATCGCTTTTCAGAAGATTTTGGCTGAAGAAGGAGTAATTTCCGAAGATGAGATTGATGGAGTCTGTGGCGAAATTACTTGGGATAATCTGATAAAACGACATAGCTAACAGTATTTCTTCATTTTTTTAACCTCCTTTCTTTGGGCGGCTCTTTTGAGCCGTCCTTTTTTTATTTGTTACCAAAATGCACACGGAAATTTTGATGACGGCTTCGTTTTGCAGTATATAGCACTAAAAGAGGATGATGGGACGGACGGGGCTCGAACTTAATCGGTAGTTTTTTACGAAAATGAAAGTATAGCACTAAAGCCAGTATTTTATAGGCATTTCCGGCAGACAGATATGTATCTTCTATGCCATATTTGGCACGATATTGCATACCCTGTCGCAAAAAGTGCTCTCAAAATGCACACGAAAAGACCACCGCAATAACGATGGTCTTCTCGCAATCAGTAGTATAGCATTAAGAAAGGAGTATAAAACTGGAAAAGAAATTTTGATCAAGTATTATTATACCAGATTTGCTTCAGCTTATCTACATTCGCTAACTTATTTTTTTCGTCCAGATGGGTATAGATATTCATCATCGTTCTATAGTCGCTCCACCCACCCAAACGCATACAAACCAAGGGATCCATGCCGACAGCCCACGCCATACTGGCAAATGAGTGCCTCAACATATGGAAACCACTCACAGGCAAGTCAGAATGCTTCAGAATCGTCCGTAGATGTTGTTCCATGCCCTTTACTGGGTATGGGCATAAAAAGCCGTCTGGAGCCGATTTGATGAGTTCTTCAAGTCTTGGGATAAAGATGGGAATATCCCTAACGGAAGCCTTCGTTTTGTTTGTTGCCTTATATACCATCCCATGTTCGCTGTTCACGATGGCTCCCTCAACATGGATAACTCCGTCCTTAACCTGACTCTTCTTCATGGCAAGCATTTCTGACCTTCTCAGAGAGTGAAGACAGAGCAGATAAGGAAGTTCATATCTATCCCCTTCGATTGCCTTGCAGAATATCTTTATCTGCTCCACATTCAGGAACGGACGCTCCTTCTTAGGTTGGGCATTATACCTTACCTTCTGGGGTTCTATCTTGAAAAATCTGCTGACGGCACAGATAAGTCCGTAAGCATTCTGACAAGTTTTAACAGATACCCCTTCGTTATCTATTACTTCTTGCATATTGATATCTGCGCTCATTGGGAGATCCATAATCGATTGGAACCTTGTCCGTTGGATGTCCCTATAGCCTTTAATGGTCGATGGCGAGATCTTACTTGGGGTTGTGTTTGAAAGCTTTTCTATATAAAGGTCGATAGCTTCCCGGTAAGTTATCTTCGTGGCTCTCTGCTCCGGGGACATCTTCAGCAAGGCAGCTGCCCTTTCAGCTTCTTTCTTCGTATCTTTAGTGATGGAGATACGATCGCCTTTTATCTGAACCAAAACTCTCCATCTGCCGGATGGTAATTTAGTTGCGGTCGGCATCTTCATTCCTCATCACCCTCCTCATCGCCAGATAACTTATACAGATAAGTCATAAGGTAATGCTTGCGCTTGCGGTCGAAGTTGCGGAAGATGTTGATGAGATCTTTCTCATCTTCATCAAGGGCAGCAAAAACAGGCTCTTCTTCATCGTAGCCTAAGAGCCATGCTTCGTCTACGTTAAGAGCCTGTGCGAGGACTTTAAGCTTTCCTTCCCTTGGTATGTTTCTGCCGGAGATATACTGACTCAGGCTGCTCTTATCCAGTTTTACATCATATTTTTCGCAAAGGGGCTTGCATTTTTCAAGGATCTCAGCTTGCTTTAATCCTTGCTTTTGCATGATAAGATTGAGTCTTTCTGCTGTCGTTGCTGTCTTCTTCATGACTACTCCTTCCTACTCCCCACAGACATTGTATCACTTTTTCTGAAAAATGTTTGAAAAAATTAAAAAAACCTCTTGTAAATTTAAATCAAACGTGTATAATGAACTTGTTCAAACAAATCAAACGATTTAAGAAAGGAGGACAAATGAAGACCCAGATCTTTGATTATTCAAAATTGAAAGGGCTAATCATCCAGAAGTATGGTACTTTAGCTGCTTTCGCTAAAGACATGGGGTTAAGCAGCGCACTTCTGTCTGCCCGACTGCATAACAACACTTACTGGACTCAGCCCGACATTGCTAAAGCTTGCAAACTTCTTGAAATTTCAAACCCTATGGATTATTTTTTTATCCGAAAGGTTTGATTAAATCAAACTTATGAAGAAGCAAGCTAAATTCCCCGGCATCAAACTCCTGATATCCGATGTTCCGGCAGAAGTCATCGGAGTAAGCCACAGGACGATGCTGAGAAGAAGGAAAGACCCCGGAAGCCTTACGCTTGATGAATTTAAGCGGATCATCGACTACCGGGCGGTTCAAGGGGAGATACCAATCGAATTAAGTAGGGAGATATTAAGGAAGGATCTATTACTATGAAGGGAACAATTCTTACAATCATCAACATCATTGCATTTCTTGCGTTCTTTGCCGGTATCGGCAACATCGATGCCGGACATTTTCTGGTCGGATCTTTCATCGTAGGAATCAGCCTTGGTTGGATGTATCTCTTCCTTTATGCAAACGGGAGGGAAATATGACATTTAAGGAATGGTATGAGTCCCATAAAGAGGACTCAGACGAATGGTATATCGGCTTCGTTTCCGGGTGGATATACATCGGTAAGCCGAAGGACTGCGTAGATGCATTACGACAGACCATTCAGGATTCCTATGCTGAAGATCTGGAGAACCACAGGGAATCATCCCGGTTACTGGCAAACGTGGAAAAGTATTCCGACAGTACCTTGAAAATACTGAAGAAGATAAGCAAGCAGATAAAGGACGAAGGGCTATATCCCAACGAAGTGGAAGATGTCCAGAAAGTTCTTGAAACGCTTATCTCTACGGAATCGAATATCAACCGAAATCTGCGGTATCTGAGAGGAACTGTTAAAGAGCCAACTCAGCCCATGATTCTGGAGCAAACAGAAGTCCGGGAAGAACGGCTGTCGTGTTTCGGCAAGAAATGCCTGACGCTTAAAGGCTCGGTATTCGGTCATGCGTGGGACAAGGAAGAATGGGCTAAATGGTTGACTAATGAATTAGCAAAGTTAGGAGAAAAGGAATGTCCGAACTGGAAAAAAGAGTAAGGGATATCCGGGCAGCGTTAAAAGATGATCTGCTTGGAGCAACCTACATGGAACTGATGCTCCGGCTTGGAGCCGAAGAACCTGATTGGATCGAAGCGTGTACTTACGCTTTCTTCATGGAACTGAACGGACTGAATTCAGATGCTGCCAGAGCCTTTGCAGCGGGCATGACAGTAGCTGTAACGGAAATAGTGGATAAGGAGGAAGGAAGAAATGGATGAAAGCTTAAAAATGCTGACTGAGTTCATCTTGGAAGAGAACGTATCTCAGAAGGAAGAGATTCGTAGTTTAAAGGATGAAGTCAAAAAACTGACGGAGAACAATGATGATTGTTACGCCAGATTGAACAGCAATACAAGGAATCGGATGGAACTGAAAAAGATCCTGTCCAAGTATGCGAGGTGGGAAAACGGCAAACTCCAGTCCATCTCGATCTATAACGATGAAGCCTTGGAAACCATCAATTACATCTTATGGTTGACTGAAAATGATAAAACGACATTTTGACGAAGACCCATGCTCCGGCTGCCGATACGCAGAGGAGTGGGACTACTTGGAAGACGGAACCATATATCGATGTCAGTTAGACATGGATGAAGACTGTGACGGAGATCCATGTAGTCAGAATGAATTGTATAGAAAGGAGAACCCAATTGGCTAACGAATTATCAACAGTTCTCAGCGAACAGCTTGCGCTGCCATCCGTATCTGAGGCATTGCCGGATGGATTTAACAAGTCAAGGTTCGTGCAGAACACGATGGCATTGCTTGCCGAGCATCCTGATCTTAAAAAGTACGAACAAGCAAAGCTTGTTCCGGGACTTCTTAAAGGTGCGTATCTTGGACTCGATTTCTTTAATAAGGAATGTTACCTAATTCCTTACGGCTCTGAATTGCAATTTCAGGTGGACTACTCGGGAATGCAGAAACTTATAAAAAAGTACGCTGTCCGTCCGGTCAAGGAAATCTACGCACGAATTGTCCGTGAAGGGGATGAATTCTCTGAGGAAGTTAAAGATAACGAGGACATCATTAATTTCAAGCCGAAGTCATTTAATGACGGCAAGATCATCGGAGCCTTTGCCATCTGCCAGTACGAAGACGGAGGAGCAAAAGCTGAGGTAATGAGCATCCAACAGCTTGAAGCTGCAAAAAGGATGTCCAAGGCTCAGACCGGTACCGCATGGAAATTCTTCCCAGAGCAGATGTATAAGAAAACGGTTATAAGACGGCTCTGCAAGGGAATCCCCATCGAACTGGAAAACGCAAGGCAGACGGAGATCTATAACGATGAAGAGAGTATAGAGGTGTCCGGCAGAGTAGTTGAAGCTGAAGACAACCCATTTTGATTACTTCACAAGGAGGGAACTAATCTATTTTGATTGACGATTATTACGGTGCAGAAGCCAACCTTCAGTACTTCTCCGCATCACAATTAAAGGACTTCCTCGGCTGTCCGGCAAAGCATGGATGTGAAGCCAGAGCATTAGCCTCGCTTCGTGGAGAGTATTCCTTCAAATCTGATGCCCTGACCTTTGGTTCCTACATAGATGTAATGCTGACAGGAACACAGGAAGAACAGGCACAGTTCATAGAAGACCATCCTGAGATGTTTGCAAGCCGGGGAGCCACAAAAGGGCAGCTTAAAAGCACTTATCAGAGGGCAAACGACATGATTGCCAGAGTACATACCGATGCTGATCGAGGTGGAGTTTTCATGCGCTACCTTGAAGGGGAACAGCAAAAGGTATTCACAGGAGAAATAAACGGCTTTCCTTTTAAAGCCAAACTGGACGTTCTTGGGGAGAAATATATTACCGACCTGAAGACCACGGAATCTATCCGTAAAAAATACTTTTCAGAAGGATGGTGGAACTTCATCGATTACTGGGGTTATCCGCTTCAGGGTGCGATATATCAGGAACTGGTTTACCAGAACACAGGCAGACGGCTTCCGTTTTATATCGCAGCTATCTCAAAAGAGCCTACTACCGATATCGGTATCTTCAGGATCCCACAGGAGAATTTAGACCTTGCCCTTGAACAGCTTGATAAGGATACGCTGATGCGGCTTTCACTTATCAAACAGGGCGAGATTGAGCCGGAAAGGTGCGGTAAATGCGATTACTGCACGGAAACTAAAGTTATCACAAGACCACTAAATTATACGTTGATAGGAGAAGAAAATAATGAGTGACTTCAAAGAAATTAATATGAATGCGACCCTTGATGACCTTGATTTTACATCCCTTGAGCCGGGTGACTACCACTACAAAGTCCTTGGTTACGAACAGGAATATTATAACGGCTCAGAGAAGCTGCCTCCGTGTAATAAGATTATCGTTACCGTTGAGATCCCCTTCAAGGGAGAGAACGGCATCGAAACCAAGACCATCAAGAATAACTTCTATCTCTGCAATAAGAAAGGCATCCTGATGGGGCTTAGAAGATTCTTTGAATCGACAGGCATTATGCCGGAGAAGGGCAAGGCAAAGATGGATTGGGATGCCACAAAAGGCAAGACCGGTATCTGCTCTGTCATCACGAACATCGGCAACAATGGCAATGAGTTCAACAACATCGATCAGTTCTATTCTCCGTCAAAGGCTCCGTCCTTCACCAGTAATGATGATGTCTGGGAAGAGTACCTGAACGATGATGGCTTTATGGATGTAACGGATAGTATTGGGGATCTGTTTGGATGATGGAATTAAGACCATATCAAAAAGATGCAATCACGGCTATAAAGCATGATTGGTCAGAAGGGAGGACTCGCACCTTGTTGGTTCTGCCAACAGGGTGCGGTTAGGCAAGACAGTAGTTTTTAATTCCCTTGCCAAGGAAAAGTCCAATCAGGGAAATGTTCTAATTCTTGCTCACAGGGAGGAACTGATGCAACAGGCTTGCGACAAGTACGATGGAACTACTGGATGGATAAAGGCAAACAACACCACCATCCGTCCGGTCACAGTAGGCTCCATCCAGACGATGAGCGGAAGAGCATATCCTTCCGAACTGTTTAAGTACATCATTGTAGACGAAGCGCATCACGCAGTTTCAGACAGCTACCAGAAGCTTTTGCAACAGTTCCCGGATGCTTATGTACTGGGCTGCACAGCTTCCCCAGATCGTGGGGACAAACGGAGTCTTGCTACATACTTTGATAACATCGCTTACGATTACCCATTAAAGAAAGCCGTTCAGGAAGGATATCTTTCCCCCATCGTTGCAAGGACAGTTCCACTTGAGATCGATATGAGCGAAGTCAAGGTATCTGTTGGTGACTTTGAATTAACGAGTATCGCAAAGATGCTGAATCCGTATCTGCCGAAGATAGCCGAAGCTATTAAGGAATATGCTGCCGACCGCAAGACCATCGTGTTCATGCCACTTATCCATATAGCACAGGAATTTAGGGACATTCTGGTTGATATGGGTATCGATGCAAAGGAAATTAACGGCAACAGCCCAGACAGAAAAGAGATCCTTGAGTGGTTCCACAATGCCGGGAAGGGAAGCGTGTTAGTCAACAGTATGTTGCTCACGGAAGGCTATGACGAACCATCCATCGATTGCGTGGTGGTGTTAAGACCGACTAAGGTACGAAGCCTTTATCAGCAGATGGTCGGACGAGGAACCCGAACTAGCGAAGGAAAAAAGAATTTGCTTCTTCTCGATTTTCTCTGGCTCTGCCAACGGCATAATCTCTGCCGACCGGCATCGCTTGTATCCGAAAACGAAGAAGATGTCAAGCACGTTGTCCGGCAGACTACGGCAAATGAAATAGATCTTTTCGGAGCCGTAGCTGATGCGGAAGAAGCCAGACGGAATGCTCTTGCCGAAGCTTTACGGAAACAGGCGCGGAAGAAGGAACGCTTGGTAGATCCCTTAACGCTATTCGATGTTCTGGACGATATGTCGCTTGCTGATTACTCACCAACGTTTGCTTGGGAGATGGAAGATGCGACCGAAAAACAGATTCAACTACTTCAAAAGTTCGGAATTGACGGAGATGGATTAACAAAAGGCTACGCAAGCCTGATCCTTGACAAGACGCTTGGACGGAACCAGAAAAAGCTTGCGACCCCGAAACAGATAAGGCTACTGAAGAAGTTTAAATATAATCCTGTGAACTGGTCATTTACACAGGCTGAAGCAAAGATAACGGCATTGAAACGGGTAGGTTGGAAGAGATGGATGCTCAGAGATTAAATTGGGACATAGATGATTATAAGGAAATGCTTTCCTATATAGATCCTGACGAGTATGACGATTGGGTCAAGATAGGAATGGCATTAAAGCATGAGGGAATGCCCCTTGGCTTATGGGATGCATGGGCAGCTAACTCCACGAAATATCATCCGGGAGATTGCGAGAAGAAGTGGAATACCTTCAACGAATCTGCCGGAGGAGTAGTCACAGGAGGAACCATCTACCATCTCGCACAAACTAACGGATGGAAACCGCAATGGAAGGAAATCAGCCTTTGCGGAGAACTTCCAGAGATCGGCATGGATTATGGCTTTGTCAATGCATCCTTTGCAAGGGAATCATTCAAAGAGCCGGATGACAGTTACGATCCTGTTGCAGACATGAAACAGTATCTCAGGTTACTGTTTAAGGAAGACGAGATTGTCGGTTACTGTACTTCCTTCGCAAAAAGGGAAGATGGGCGCATTACTCCGAAAACAGGCACTTATACGCGGACAGCCGGAAGTCTGCTGAAAGCACTATCCGAGGGCGGTATAGCTGCCGCTTTCGGCTCTGGTGCAACTAGGAATGAGGGAGCCTTTATCAGGTTCAATCCTCTGGACGGCAACGGAGAGGGCAACAGCAATGTCACAGACCGTCGGTATTGCCTTATCGAATGTGATGACGAGAATATACCACCCGAAACGCAATACGCGATTATAAAGGAACTTCAGCTGCCTGTGAAGGTTCTGGTGTATTCCGGCAATAAATCCATTCATGCTATAACCCATGTCGATGCTGCTAACGAGAAGCAATATCGGGAACGGGTCAACTACATATATGAGATCTGTGAAAAGAACGGATTAAAGCCAGATCCACAGGATAAAAATGAAAGTCGGTATTCCCGGCTCCCCGGAGTAAGACGCGGTGATAAGTGGCAGCACATTATCGATTCCGATATCGGCTTCGGAAGTTATGACGAATGGCATGAATACATCGAATCCTTAAACGATAATCTGCCGAAGGATGTGACTTTAGCTGACATCTGGAACGATATGCCACCTCTCGCAGATGAACTTATTAAGGGCGTGTTAAGACAAGGACATAAATTGCTGTTAGCCGGTCCATCTAAAGCCGGAAAGAGTTTCCTCCTGATGGGATTGTGCGTATCCATCGCAGAAGGGATCCCGTGGTTGGGGCTTGAATGTCAACAGGGTAAGGTGGCATATGTCAATCTGGAACTGGATTCCGCAAGTTGTTTCCACCGCTTCAAGGACATCTATGAAAAACGCGGGATAGTTCCGAAGCATCTTACCGATATTCAGGTGTGGAACCTCAGAGGATATGCTGCCCCGATGGATAAACTGGCTCCATTCCTTATCAGAAGGTTCAAGTCTAAGGGCTATAAGGCCGTGATCATAGATCCTCTGTATAAGATCCTTACCGGAGATGAGAACAGCGCGTCAGAAATGGCAGAGTTCTGCTCATATTTCGATAAGGTAGCTACCGATCTTGGCGTATCGGTTATCTATTGCCACCACCACAGTAAGGGAGCCGTTGGAAAGTATGCCAATGCCGCCGACCGGTCTTCCGGCTCCGGGGTCTTCGCGAGAGATCCGGATGCGATTCTGGATCTGACCGAACTGAAGTTGGAACAGGGCGCGGTCGAAAGATACCGCAATGAGAATCCAAAAGCCGTGGAAACATTAACCGGATGGGAACTGTCTGGAACGTTAAGGGAATTTCCACCACTAAACATGAAACGGCTATGGTTTGATTATCCGGTTCATATTCTGGATGAATGGAACTACCTTGCATCGGCTAAATACGCAAAAGGAACCGGCGGTGCGGTAGAGCCGGAAATGGATCCCGACGAAATAGCCGAAAGTATCCTGTTAAGTCAACCGGACGATGTCAATGCAGTAACGGCAGCAGAGTTGGGCTACGATACCGAAGATACTGCGAAAAAAGCAAAGTTTAAAAAGTACAGGGTTTCCAAAGGTGATGACGGCATCTATTACGTTTTTAAAAAGGGCGAGAACGCATTATTAGCATCGAACGGCAAACGGTTCAGAGTGACCAATAGGGGGTTAAAAGAGATATGAAAGAGTCGGAAGAGCAGAAACAACTTATCCAGTGGGCGCGATCAAAGCCGTGGGGGTTCATGTTGTTCCACATCTGCAATGAAAACGTAGGCGGTTATGCCTGGGCTGTCAGAAACCGGCAGATGGGAGTAAGGAAGGGTGTGCCGGACTTGATGCTACCGATACCGATGAACGGTTTCCACGGATTATTTATCGAACTGAAGACCGATAAAGGCAGACTGAGCGAAGCGCAGAAGGTGTGGACAGAAAACCTGAGATCGTTAGGGTATCGGGTAGAAGTTTGTAAAGGTTTTGTGGAAGCGAAAGACGTTTTGAAGGAGTATATGCAATGTGGATCTTAATAATTTTAGCCGTCGCAGCCTACTTGCTGTTTAACGTGGTGGTTACGTTGATCTGCGAGTCGGAACAGCCCATGAATCCGGCGTTTAAGGCTTTGATGATAACGTTGGGACTGCCGATCATGATCGTGCTGATTGTGGCGGCGATAATTGAAGTAGTGAGGAAGGGAAAATAAGTTAATAAACGCAAACCGTTCTTGCGTTAATAATAAACCATTTTCAAGCTTAATCAAAGTAACCGGAGCCGTGGACGGTCACGGCAAAACAACAGGCTTTAAATCGGGCTGTTGCTTTTGTGGAATTGGGCAGCAGCCCGTAGGAAGGAGGATAGATATGGCTATTAATTACAGTTTAACTGCTCGAAGAAGACGGCAGCAGCTTGGATTATCGCAAAGAGAAGTAGCGGAAAGAACCGGCTGTCACAAACGAACTATCCGGGCATTTGAACATGATGAGCATCAGATAGGGTTTGATTATGTTTTGGCGATCTATAAAACATTAGGCTTAAAACTTATAGTGGAGGCAGAAAAGGGATGAATGATGATCTGATAAGCAGACAAGAGGTAGTTATGCCAACAGCCGTAGGAACAATGATAAATGCCTTTCGTGAAGCAACTTTCAGTGCGACTGTAACAAAAGAAGAAATGACACGATTTCTCAATTTGGTGGCTCCAAAATATATACGAACAGAACTGAAGTTTCCACGAAAAAAGAAGAGAGGAACGATGAGAAGGAGGAGAAAAAACAGATGAAACTTAAAGACATAGCTGATATGCAAGATTATTTAGAGCATCGCTGTTATTGCCCCGGTGAAATCTATGATATGAGCGGATTCTTTTATCAGGTTTTTTCGCCTGAAGCAGACTGCTTGTTAATGGCAGAAGGAAATAAGGGTGCTATACATGGAAAGTTTGTGATAGCAATATCAACACACAAGGATGCAAAATCACAAATTATCTATATCGAAATCGAAGACGATAAAGTTCATTCATGCGTAAGGCTTGATGCTACGGAGAACAACATATCTCAAATCATGCAGTTCATGCGAGGCGAAATCGAGAAGATGGTGTTTGATGAATATAAAGAAACTAATACTGCGAAAGCTCTCGATGAAATTCTCTCGATTGCAGATGCAATAATGATTTAAGGAGAGTTGTAAATGGCAGAAATCATAACGATCATAATCTTTTATTTTTTCGGTATAACCATTGGCATATTTTTCTGCCATCCTGCAAAACAATTTGAAGAAGGGTGGAACAGCGCAAAAGAGTTCTTTACGGATTGGGATGAGGGGTTTCGCAAGGGAGTTGAACACGCAAGCAAAGTCTTTCAAGATTACGAACAAGGCTTTGGTGATGGATTTGAAAGCGGATGGTATGCGGCTCTTGAGCAAATGGATAAGGAGGCGTAACAGTGAACGATTTAATTCACAGAATAGTTGAGATCATTATTGAAGCCGGACAATCAGATACTAAGAAGTTCAGGCTTGGTGAAACCATTAGATATAGTCCGTCAGAAATTCTTGAAATTCTAAAGCAACATGAAAGTGAGATTTTTGGAAGAGAAGGAGAGAAGGAATGAAAATTGAATGTGATGAATTACTTGTGATATGCGACAACTGCGGTCATGCCATCCATGTGAAGGAACTCGACAATAACTTGATAAAACTTAACAATAAAAATGACAAGTTAATCAGCATACAAGATGCAATTGATGCGTTTTACCTCCAATCTGATGATGATGGGTGGTGGTGTGGGACTGCGGAAGATATGGAAAAGCTACTCAAGGGACTGCCACCTACACAGCCAGAAAGGAAGTGGATTCCAATAAGTGAGAGATTGCCAGAGGATATAAAGCCAGTAATAGTGACATGGAAAAACAATGACCCTAAATCTTATTACCAGTACATTGTAGGACGGCATTATATCGGAACTGCTCATTACAAAGACGGAAAATGGTATTGGTATTCAAGTGTGACCGAAGATTTGCTTGCTGAATACGGCAGATGTGATTCCGAAGAATTTGACGAAGCAATCGAGTGCATTGCGTGGATGCCGCTACCTGAACCATATAAGGAGGACAAAGGATGAGTGATCTAATAGATAGACAGGCGGCGATTTCATACGCAATCTCTGGTAGGATAAGGACTCTTCCAACAAGCGAAGATGGCGAGAACTGGATCAGAACAAGCGAGGTAAGACAAAGCCTTTTAACCATGCCATCCGCACAGCCTGAACGTGACATTCCAATGAAGCCAAATGAAACAATAGATTCATCATGGGGTATCCGAAAGAAACAAGCGGTATGCCCGAAGTGCGATTACTACCTTGGCCATGTGGAGTTTATAGGAAATCCTAACGGAAAGAAAGTTACCTACTGCGAAACTTGTGGACAGGCTATTGATTGGGAAGGATGGGAATGGGAAGAATGATGCTTAATTCGCAGGAAATTATCAAGGTTCTTGACAATCTAATCGGACAAACAGAGGCGGTTGGAGATTCCAACGTTGATGAACGGAGGCATGAAAGGCTGAAAGTGCTGATTGATGTTACTAATTGGTGTCTTGACGGAGTACAGTTTGCATCTTCAACTTGTGGAAGACCAGAAGGAAGTATGCATGAAATCGGATGGGATGCAAAATGCGCTCTTGACGAATGGCATATATGGCTTGGAGAGGTGTTGAACGAATGACCAACGAAGAAATAATCAGATGGTTCATAGATAGTCCGTTCTATCACAAGGATCATGAGCCTTTTAACAAGGCGATCAAAGCCCTCGAACAACCGGAAATCATCAGATGCGAAGAGTGCCGACATTATAGAACATGTGAGATTTTTGGGAAGAAGATAACTCTATGTAAGCGAAGAGAATATGATGCGCTTAGTGTTGAACCAGATGACTTTTGCAGTTACGCAGAGAGGAAGAAAGAAAATGATGTGGTTTAAACAACGGAATGAACTCGGCAAAGAAGTCGAAAAGTGGATGGCAGAAAACAATGCTGCGAATGTGCCACTGACTACTATTTCCTATCTGGTGATAAAGGGGTGGTTGAAAGACCGACCGATAGAGTGCAAGAACTGCATTCACTATCAGGATTGGGGTTGGTGTAAGGCATGGGAAAGAGAAACAATACCGTTTGGTTATTGCCATGAGGGAGAAGGGAGAGAAGAATGACATATTCCTTACGAATGGGAGAATGTAAACTTCTTTTCTCTGACAGCAGCTTTAAGCATTGCCGGAAGAAACCGACTATATCAGTTTATGATCCGAAAGAAAATCGAGAAACGAAGATAGCATCATTTAACAGTCAAGAAACCTTTGAATGGTTCGTTAAAAAGCTAACCGATAAGGAGGAACCCACATGACATTATTACCAAAAGAAATAATTAATGCAATGGATCCAGACGAACTGCGGTCTTATATTTGCCATTTGCATGATGTCAATGATTGCCTAACAGATATCATTGCGGCTAAATCTGAAGAAGTCGGTGCATTGCGATTTGAACTTAATATTTATAAACGTCATAAACTTACAGAAAAACAAGCGGGTGCATTTACTGACCGCATCCTTCAAAAATATACCAACCGAATCTTCCAGAAGTCAGAAGGGAGTACACCACTATGAAATACATCGCAGTTTTTGATGTTCCAGACAACGCTAAACCTGATCAGTATTCCAGACCACGGATGACTTTTAAACTTCCGCATGACTACTACAAAGTCGTAGAAACGGATTTGAAACCGCTGCCGAAACGATGCCCGGAAGCATTTGAAGATCCACAGGCTGACGGGTGGAACGCTTGTTTGGACAGAATCGAAAGTTAATATAGTCAAGGAGCCGGGGCATAGGGTATAATATATACGGTGAGCATTAGTTCATGTTTATACCCTTCTTAATGCAAGTAGCCTCGGCCTCCCCAGATTAGCCGGGGCTACGGCTTTGTAAAGGAGAATCGCAGAATGATAATAGACGGTTACGAAATACGCTTTGAAAAAGACGGAACAGTTATCTACAAGGACGGTGAAGTCAAGGCGATGTACTTCGGCATTACTGATAACAGAATCATATTACGGCAGTTTGTAGACGCGATAAGGAACGCAGAGGATGAACGCTCATAAATATTTAAAGCAATTATACGATTTAGATAAACGGATTAAGGCGCAAGAACTGATGATCGAAGAGTTGACCACATCCGTGCTGTCGATAGCTGCGCCGGCATTTGACAAAGATCGTGTGCAATCTTCCAACAGCGACCGGGAAAAGACGCTTGCAAGGCTGATGGATCTGGAGCAAAGCCTAGCCAGAAACCGCATCCGATACGCGCAGAAACAGGCAGAGATAATCAGCCGAGTATCTAAGATGGATGGTATCAGTCAGGAGATCCTAACCAGAAGATATATAAAGTATCAGGGATTCCAGACGATAGCTGATGAAATGAATTATTCCATCCAACGGATATTCCAACTGCGGCAAGTGGCATTAAACGAGTTTGAGAGGAGGTTCCTTGCGTGAGTGGGATAACAGACCTTGCCACTATTAATGGCGATGAATATTTCACAAGAGAACAGGACGCAGAAACCATCGCGCAGCATATCATCAGACCTATGACCGTTTGGCTTCCGTTTAATGATCGCGGTAAAGCATTTGATATAGTACTTCGGAAACATGGACATAAAGTGATATGCACAGATGGTGATTTCTTTGAAACGGATCCCCCAGAAGGAACGCAAGCCGTTATATCAAATCCTCCATTCAGCAAAAAGAAGGAAGTGCTAAAGAGGCTTGATATCCTTAATCTTAAATATGCTTTACTTGTTCCATTCTTATTTTTGAATGATGGTACCCCGATGGATTATGCAACGCAGATAATGATGTTCAGGAAACGTATCCACTTCACGGTAGGTGAGGGGGGGGGGTACAGAGTTAAATAAGCCGCGTCAAAACAGCATTGTAATTAGCAACGGACTATTAACACATGACTTTATTATTATTCATTGAGAGGAGGTATCTCTGATGCTAACACCAGAAGAGCGCAAGGCTTCCCGGGAATGGTACGAAAAGAATATGCCAGAAGAAAAACGAATCATTCGTGACCAGAAACGGAGAGAGTACGGCAGAAAATACCGACAGCTTAAAAGGGAACAGGAGAAGATGAATAAATGAGGCGTAAAGGTGTCCCTAATAAGACCACCAAGTACAGCCGTACCCTTGCCTATCTGGAAAGTCTACAGAAACCACTAGACATTAGCGGCTTGGATGATATCGACATCGCAAACCATGACCCCGAGCCAAACTGGACTCAGGCAAGGAACGATCACTCGCAGCCGCTTGCAGAAGGTTCCCCGATCCCGATGGAATTCCTTTATTACGACAAAGATATGAAAGCTTACGTTTACAATCCAAACAGGAAAATGCAAAAATTAGCCTTTGAGATCACCGGAGATATGGCTCCCTCTGACCGGCTTTATGACCAACTGACAAAACAATTCCCGGAGTGGCTGCCGATACCGGCAGACGTAGCAATTGGCGTTGATATCAGCGTAGAACGCCACAGGAAGGGAAATGAGTATCAGACGGGAGAATCATCGGCTCAATGGATAAACTGGCTTATACAGCGTTTTGAGGGCTGTGTGTGGGTATCTAATAATCAGATAGCTGCCATCGGTGCGGAGATCAGGACAGCTAAAGAAGACCGGATAGTTATTACTATCGTGATGGCATAAAAAAAGAGGGAGCCTATTTGGCTTCCTCTTTTAACTCTTTCAACGCTTGTTCCAATGCTTCTTCATCGATCTCCGGTTTCGGTATCGGCTCCGGTTTCGGTTTCGGTATCGGCATCAGATCCTCTAATGCTTCATCGATCGCGTCATGTTCGATGGGGTCGATTGGTTCAACTTCAATATCCATTCCCCTCATTTTCCGGTGAGATCTGGCGTTTATCTCTCGCGCCCTCTCTGGATTATCTACCCACCATTGCCGGTTCTTTTCTAATACCTTTTCTTTATTCTTTTCGTAGTACTTCTTAAACGCTTCCCGGCGTTTCTCTGGATCTTTATATGGCATCTCTTATTCCTCCTTAATCCTCAAAAATATCCTTGTCAGAAAACATCGGTAAAACTGGGATCGCGCATTTGCCGTACCATTTAACCCGTTCATTGTGGTGCGATTGCATATACGCTAACGCGTTTTCTTTTTTGTGGAAGCGTAGCTGCTTTTCACTCCCGCCTATATCTATGCCTATGACATATCCTGACGTACTTTTCATCTCTTATCTCTCCTCTATTAATGCTTTCCGCGCCTCGTGTGGCATATATACCGCTGTTCCCGGTGTTCCTATATGTATTACCCCGTTATAGTCTACGTTGGTTATTGTGTGGATCTTGTCCTGATAAGTAACCTTTTTACCTAAAAATTCGGTTTTCAGGTCTTCTATATATTCCTTCCATGTTCCCATTGTTATCTCTCCTTTCAGATGTCCAAAATTGCGAACTCGTCTTTTATTGCAATCTCTTCATCGTTTATAATACATTCATACTTGTCAATATAACCGTGACAAAGTATATATTCTCTGACGGTATCGGTAATTGGTAATTCTTCAATTGCTTTTCGGGCAGAAGATTCTGTATCATAATATGCTATTATCGCAATGCTTCTGTCAAAATCATCTTTTTCAGGAACATAAATCATCTCATATTCTTTAATAAACCAAACTTCCTTCATCTCTTTATCCCTCCTGAACTATTCTTCTTACCGCATCCTCAACCGACATCCGCTCCGGTCGCATCATGTCCGGCATACTGAGATAACATTGTCCGTATTTCGGGAATCTGTACGCGTCCGGCAGCCCTACCAGTTCTCTGGAGTCGATCGGCTTTTTCTGTCGTAAGCAGATGATATTTTCCAGATTGACGGATATCTTACGCGGTATCGTGTCATGCGTTGCTCTCTGTGTGCAGAGGATCAGGTATACCTTTGCCGCTCTGCCCAGAAACGCTATATTATACATCGCTTGAATTGCATCCTTCTTATCTGCTCCTCCGCAATCCATCAGAGCTGCTGCCTCGTCAACTACTACGCAGATCGGAGAGCCGGAGTAGATTGTTTCATCGGCTGTTTCCATTTCGATATACCGGCGGTTCATGTGCCGTTCGGCTTCCCGGAGTGCATCCAGACAAGAGTCTACATCATTTGCGTAGCGAATGCAACGGGGATCGTCCCGGTATTTTCTTAACTCCACACGTTTTGGATCGAGCAGAATAAGCTGTGTGGTGTTCGGCAGCGCATCTATAAGCATCTTCTCTGTGTATGATTTTCCAGATCCTGTGCATCCGGCTAATAATGTGTGCATCATGATTTCTTACCCCCTATGTACATTAAACAGTTCATCTACAAACTCGTCTTCAAGTAATTCTTCCAGAAAGCATCCCATCCAATCGATATCATTAAATACATCCATATGGTCTTCTAATGCGACCCGAAGGTTTTTATAGAATGAGATCAACTCTCCGATGATATAAACCTTTCTTCCGTAGTTCTTCCGGCATAACCAGAAGTCATATGTATCTTCACTCTGTTCTGCTTCGACCCAGAAGTCCTTACTGAGATCCAGAACCAAAATCTTTTTTTCTTTCATTTTTTTATCCTCCTCAGATGTAGAATCTCTTTGTCTTCTTTGTATACGGCAGCGGAAGATTAACGTAATATCCCCACTCCGTGTTCCCCATGTGATCGTCCCATGTCCGCTCCGGACGGAAGTAAAGTTTTAGATTATGCAGAAAGCAATTCCAAGTGTTCCATACGGCAATCGTTGCGGTTCCTTTGTCTGTTCCATACACTTCAACGTTATAGATCTCGTTATTAACTATTATGTGTTTCATCGCTTTTCCTCCATTTCGATCCATCCGATTTCCTTACATTCTTCATCTGTTAACCAAATTTCATCCTCTTCATCTTCCGCATCATCCGGGATCAGGTAACAATAGCACTCAGAAATCATATAATTCCAGTTTTCGATCTCTTCCGGTGTGGGCTCCGGTGCTTTCCAGTTTTCCTGTTCTGCTGTCATCCAATCGGAGTACATCTCCCGGAGCAGATCCTTTGCTTTTTCTTCTGTAGCTGCTTCAATGTAGAAACCATCGCAGCAATCATCGGTGTTCCATATCACTTCATACTTTGTGTGGCTCGTTTCCTCTAAATCTCCATTGCGGAGCAGAAATGCCAGATATTCTTCAAAGCTGTTCCAGTTGGTTTCCATCTCTTCCCGGAGATCTGTATATCCTTTCCGGATCTCGTCCTCTGTCCAGACTACACCGGTTTCTGTGTTTCTATACTTCATTTTCTTTACCTCCTTACCATTTTTCATTGCAGCACATCGACAATTCGCACATATCTGCTATAAAGTTTTCTGCTCCGTATTTGTCCGCAAAGGTTATATTCTCGCCACAATACTCAATGGATGACCCGTTTTCGTCAAAAATCTTTTTTACGTTGTGTTCCTGACAAAAATCTTCTTCTGCAAATACTCTTTTCATGCTGTCGTAAAGCTTATTTTTTCTTTCAGTAGAAAGCTCTCTATAATATGGCATCTTATATAAGTACTTTAATGTTTTTACTCTTAAATCCGTTTCGTTCGTCATCTCTTTATTCCTCCTTACCCATTAATCGTGCAGCCTGTGCCGTTCTTGTAGTGGTTAAATGCTTTCTGTACCTTGCCAGTCTTGACTCCGGCGGTTTCCAGAACATCGAGTATCTGCTCCTCGTTGAAATTGTAGTATTCCGGCTCCCGGTCTTTCCTTGTGGTATCTCTTCCGAACCAGATCTTCATGCCGGTCTTTGTATATTCGCCATACATGAGAGTGCTTTCCGGTGTATACTTATATGCTTTCGGAAATGTCTGCCCGTTGGGATCCACACAGAACTGCAAACCGGCGCGCATTCCCTTTGCCTTAATCGGGCAATGCTTGTTAACGTCTTCAAGCGTTATCTCCACAAGAGAGATCCTGTCTATAGTTCTTGCAGAACATCTCTTTTCTACTTCCTGAAGCATTGCGGTAATCTCCGCTGCTTTCTCCATTTCGTGACCGTACTTCAATGTGATTGTCTTTGTCATTTCACTTTGCCTCCCATAATCCCAAATGACCTTTAATCTCAAACGGTTCCACCGGCTGCACATCTTCTAAGATCCATCCATATCGACCTACTTCATAGATACCGGCTACATATTCATCATGGTTCTTTTTTACTTCCTCGATAAACTCCGGTGTCATCTCCACACAATCAACTAAGTTTGCAGAACAGATGATTTTCCCATAGTCTAGATCTTTTTCCTTTACTAGATCCATCAATGCCGGATCCTTTACCGGTTTGCCTGATGTCGCATGGATATATATCCGTCCTCTATAGTTAGTCTTCCATGACCGAGTTTCTATTTTCTTTATGCCTACGCGGATGATTTCCGCGTAGGGCTGCGTCAAACTCAATGCTTTCATGTTTCCTCCACTTTCAATACCTTAATGCCTTTAAAAATTTCCTCCGGGAATTCCGGCTCGTTAGCAGAAACTGTGACCACCGCGACAGTACCGAATCTGTCAATACTTACTCCGGGGATTTCAGGAAGATCCGGCAGATATTCCTCCGTATATACCCGGAACCGTCTAGTCTTCCATGAGAAGCAGAACACCGTCACTCCATGCCCGATCGGCACTAGAACAATTTCACCACCGGTTAACCATTCCCTGACCATTAATCGTCCGGTATGCATTCCGGAAACCGTCACATAACACACGGATCTTTTTTCAATTGTAATCGTCCCGGATCCGGCGCGATATTCTTTACCTACTTCAAACTTCATCGTTCATTCCCTCCCGGAATACTTCCGTGATTGTTTCCATCAATTCCCATTTTGCCAGAAATCCCCGTTCGTATGCTGTGATCGCTTTATCGATCCGGGCAGCAGCAGAAAGATATCTTTCTTTCGGCAATTCCTTTGCGATCAAATGCAGCTTAACGTCTGTTGCATATTCGTTAATGTATCTTTTCATTTCGATCCCTCCTATCAATACCAAACAGCTTTTACTATTCCCTTGCGGATATGCATCTTTGCTGCCGGTGCCATGAAATCGGCAATTTCGTAAATGTGCCATGTTTCCCCGGCGGTTAACCGCCACTTTTCGTTGTTGCAGATATCGCGGATCTTTTCCGCTGCTGCTTTAGATACGCAGAACGCGTCTTTTTTGCTGTAAAAATATTCCTGTCCTATTGTTGTCTTTGCTACTATAAACATATCCTTTATCCCTCGCTTTCATGGGCGCGCCCGGCAGAACGCGCCCGGTGTCGTGTTATCTATCATCAAATGTCGCGCGTCTAATATACATATGTTCCGCGTATGCTGTCGCGCCCGTTTCCCATATGTCGCTTAAATACGCGCCAATCTTTATATACCCGGCATAACACTCGCCGACAGCCTCGATCCATACGTCCATGCGCCCGGTATCATCGCCGTATGCATTCCATATACGCCCGTTTTTTGCTGTCGTTGCTGTCGCTGTGATAACGTCATAACAATGGTCTTTATCCGCCTCACGGATTGCCATATCCGCCCATTTTGCCGGTGTCCAGTCATCGTTATCTTTTTCATACTTGATAACAAGCTTTGCTGCCTCAAGGTCTGTTATGGTGTATACAAATCCCTGTAATTCTTTTCCAATGTGACTTTCATGTCGTTTCCCTCACTTTCATATTTATTTAGGAAAGCGCGCCCGGGGGACGATCCCGGGAGATGCCGTCCGCGCCTGTCGATCACATAACAGCCATATTTTCCGCGCTATTCGCGATCGCTTCAAATGCTGCCATATCCTCGGGATCCTCTTTACCGGGCTTATATTCCGTACCGTGTTCCAAAAACAGGACGTATTTACAAGTGGCACAAGCGTGGCAATTGTTGCAATGCTGCTGCCTATCAATACCACACCGGCAAATATGGACGCTTTCACCGGCTGCCTTTAATTCATTGTAAAGCCTGACAATGTAACCGGCATGCCCGAAATTCAAATGTCCGTTTACAAGGCTGTCGACAATGTTTACATTGGCAAGGCTGTTAAGCTCGATCAATTCAGCATCAAAACCGCGCCCCCACATTTTTGTATATGTCCAAAAAGTGATATCCGGATGACGTTCGGCGATCCGCTGCCACATTTTGACATATTCACCGGAAAAGAAATCACCGGCGGCATGAATGCGGATATACTTTATCGATTTAGAATGCGCCAACTGTAATTCAATTACCGCTTCAAGGTATTCAAGGCGTTCACGGGCAAGGCGCGTATTGTATCTTAAGCATTCCTTGACGTTTTCCATAACATAACGTCCGGACATTGCATAGCATCCGGTACAATTACAGCAACACGTTCCACCGTTTCCGCATCCCGGCAGCATCGACCATGTATAAACGCCTTTTCCTAATTTGGCGTTTCCATTCTTTAATGGCATCTGATGCCATGCATTTTCAACTGCATCATAATATTTACCATCTTTATACGGGATATCCTTGATTATGTTTCCGTTTCTATTCATTGTGTTTACCTTTCCTTTCCTTGCTATAACTTTTCGGTTATGTTACCCGTTCCCGGGCTTGTCCTTGTCTGTACCCTAACATTAGCACTTATTTGCGTCCTTGTCAATACCCCAAATGTAACTTTTTTGGATTTTTTGAAACAAATTGATGATTTTGTTTTCCCTGTCGTTTTGTGCATTCCTACAAATACCACCGGGCAAGGGATCCCGGGCGTGTTTTCGGGCGTTTCCGGGTATTCCTGACGGGATCCGGGGATATTGGTAGATCTGACGGGATCCGGGACGGGCTGACGGGGGATCCCCCGGGGCTTTTTGGTATCGGGCGGGGTTGGTCTTCTCTCCAACTTTTCCGCAAAAAAGGGGTATTGACATCGGCAACAAACCGCCGTATAATTTTGTTTATCAGAAAGGAGCGATAAAATGGATGACAAGAGGTTAATAGCGATAGGATACTTACGAGTTTCCACCGAGGAACAGGCATCGGAGGGTAAATTCGGACTTGAGGAGCAGAAGGAACTGATCCTTCAATATTCGAGGCGTAATAATATGTATATTCTTGACTGGTACATTGACAAAGGTGTATCGGGTGTCAAGGAAACGCGACCGGCGATGAATGAGTTGCTGTTTGGAGAAGTCCACAACCCGCCGGTGGAATATGTATTAGTAGCGAAGTCGGACAGGATAGCTAGGGACATCAAGCTGTACTACTACTATCTGATGCTGATGGAAAAGAAGGGCATGAAGCTAGTATCCGTGACGGAGCCACTAGTTGATGACGGAACGGGCATGGGGAACATCTATCGGTCGCTGATGTTATTTGTCGCTGAACAGGAGCGAAAGAACATCACGATGCGAACCAGAGGTGGGCGGTTACAGAAAGCCAAACAGGGTGGATATGGTGGAGGCAGACCGCCATACGGATACAAGGCATTTGAGGGTGAACTGGTAGTGATACCCCACGAAGCGAAGATCATCAGGAAGATCTTTGAATTATGGGAAGCGGGGGTAGGAGTGAGCCGAATAGCGCGGTTATTCAATCAGCATGGGATACCAACGCGAAGCGGTACGAAATGGAGCCCGCCGACCATCACGAAGATCTTGGGGCATAAGGACTTTTACGAAGGTAAGTACACCTACGGTGAAGTCGAGGCTATTGGTAGGTATGAGCCGTTGTTGAAGGATGGTGTCTGGGATCCACGGACAGAAACTGCGAGTGCGGTCTACCGGGCGCGATATGAGGAGCCACCGATCGAGGGGGATTGGACGGTGGATGAATGATAGGTAGAGATAGATTGATAAAGTGCGAACCCCTCCGCACTTTGTGGAATTTGGCTCAAATCGCCGGTTTGCGTCAACCCGTGAATGTGGATACGATAAAGTGACCTCCCTCCTATATGGGGGGAAAGATTCCCCATATAGGGGGGCAATTTATCTATCCACGGATGAACTCGATAAAGTGCTTACTTTACTTATAAGGCACTTTGCACTTTGCACTTTAAGAATTATGACTAAAATAATAAAAAAAATGGTAAAAAGTCTGACAATTGAGGTTCCGGGGGTAGTGGAACCGGAAGGGTATTGCGGTGGTAAGATCGTAGGTGATAAGGAAGAGATCTGCCTGAATCTGCTGATGGGGGACAGGACTAGTTATGAGTACTACACGGGGGTGTGGGATATAAGATACCCCGATGGGGAGCCTGTGTGGGAGTGGATCCCTGAGGCGAAGGGGATGAGGGAAGCGGGTGTGCTTGATGGGATGTTGGATGGTGTGATATAATAAGGGCAAGCACGGTCGAGGTGGCTGAAAACGTGCGTAGGATGCGTCCTTGCCACCATTGGGGAATGTAGCTTAATCGGAGAAAAGCTTACGCGCGCTAAATACCGTCCAAATGGTTTTTGATGCGGGTTCGAATCCCGCCATTCCCGGTTGAAGATTAGATAGAATTATAGTATTAGTATGTGATATGGTGTAAAAAACAAAAGTAGCCTTTCGGGGTTACTTTTTTTTTACGGGTTCGATCCTGTGGGGATGGCGGTGGGGCATGGCTAATGGCTAATCGATTTGTGTGGCTCGGCATCTGTGAGCCTACTAATAAAGATATAACGAAAGTCAGACGGCTTATGAGCGCGGCGTGTCCTAAAGGGATGCGCTTTGAATTTATTGTGCCTCCTGTTGGGTATAGCGTGGAGAGCGTATATAAGAAGCTGTTTCAGGTGGTCAAGCCGAACTGCATCTTATTGAATGACGATCTGGCTTTGTTTGAAAGCTTTGAAAGATATAACGTGTTTCTGCAATGCTGTTCATATGAGGCGAAACTTGATCTGGATAGTCAGCTTTATGTGTTAAGCCCGCATTTTGAGAAGAAGATATACCGGGATTCCGACTTTGAGTGGTATTCCAAGCCAAGGGTATGGTCGGAAGACCAGAACGAACGGCTTTTAAAAGAAGGTCGCGAGTTTGAGCGGAAGAAAGCGTTAAAGGAATACGGGAAGAACGCGGTAAAGGAACTGGCAAGGAGCATCAATGGACAATAAATGGTTAGCAGAGATGGCAAGTCCGGCGGTTCCGATTGAACGGAAACAGGAGAATGCCAGATATATAGTACATACGGTGAAGCTAAAGGCTCTGCCCAAGATGGACAGGACGGATGCCAATCAGGTCAGGGAGCGCACGGTGGAATACTTAAAGCTGTGCGTGGATGACGGCATCAAGCCGAACCTGACGGGGTATGCGCTGTCGCTTGGGACGGACAGAAGAGGTCTTGAGAGCCTGTTTAATTCAAGGACGGTCGATAAGAACACACAGGATGAACTGGATCAGGGCGTGGCAATGATAGAGAATGTCATGCTTGAACTGATGCTCGACCAGAAGATAAATCCGGTCACGGCTATTTTCCTGTTAAAGAACCACTTCGCATACAGCGACCAGACGGATCTGCGGATCCGGGCTGAGAGGGTGGAAACCGTAGATGAGGAAGCCCTTGAGGATAAGTATCTGAGGGTGATAGATATACAAGATGAAGATTTCAAAGGAAACGATGCAGAAACGCTTGACGCTCTGCAACGCGATATATCAGAGCATTATAAAAGCCCCGCATGAAGCAAAAGGCTATTTCGACTTCATAGGGGCTGCGAAGACCGCTGAATATGCGGATGTGAAGTTCCTTATCAGAAAAGTCCGGGCTTTGGCTGTGACCGCTATGCGGGATGGAGCCGATGTTGCGGACTTTTATGAGATATACTCCCAGATGCTGCTTTTAGAGGCTCCGAACGATTTTGAATCCTTCATGGAATATATCGAACTGGACAGGGAACCGCACGAAAAGTTCTACCATCCGAGAAAGAAGCAGCTGAAAGCTATCGTGGAAGCCATGCAAGCGTTAGAGGATGGCGAACTGGACGAACTGTTCCTCTCAATGCCCGCCAGAACGGGAAAAACAACGCTCACGCTGTTCTATGTGTGTTGGCTGATAGGCAGACATCCTGAGAACTCAAATCTGTACTGCACCTATTCTGACAGCGTAGCGAAGGTCTTTTATCAGGGCATCTTGGAGGTCATTACTGATCCGTATACCTATCATTGGCAGAAGGTATTTCCGCATTGCCCGCTTGTGAGCAAGAATGCTGCCGACCTGACGGTCAATATATTAAGGAAGAACAGATATCCCAGTATAACGTGCCGCTCCATCGGAGGCACCCTCAACGGAGCTTGCGACTGCTCCGGGGTGATGGTGGGCGATGACCTCGTTTCGGGCTACGAAGAAGCTATATCCAAAGACAGGATGCTAAAGCTTTGGGGGATGGTCGATAACAACCTGATACCGAGGGCAAAGCAGACAGCTAAACATCTGTGGATAGGTACACGATGGTCGGTGGTGGATCCCGAAGGTATGCGGATAGGGCTTCTGGAAAATGACGAACAGTACCGGTCGGTAAGGTACAAGATAGTCAATGTCCCGGCTCTTAATGCCGATGACATGAGCAATTTCGATTATGACTATAACTTAGGGTTCAGCACCGAGTATTACCGACAGAGAAGGGCTTCCTTTGAACGCAATGACGATATGGCTTCGTGGTTGGCGCAATATATGGGAGAACCAATAGAGCGTATGGGCAGCCTGTTTACTTCGGGCGAGTTCAGATTCTATAACGGCGAACTTCCCGGTGGCAATCCCGACCGCATCTTTATGGCTGTTGATCCCGCGTTCGGTGGCGGCGATGCCGTAGCTGCCCCTGTCTGCGTGATGTATGGCGATGATATCTATGTGCCGGAAGTCATCTATAGCTTTGAGGGCAAAAAGATATCAATGCCGCTTATAGAAGAAGCCATAAGGAACTACGGCGTGGAACTGATACAGTTTGAAGCCAACAAGACCTTGGAATCCTATGTTCAGGAATTTGAGGATATGCTCCATAAGGACAAGGTCAGATGTACGGTGCAGTCCAAGCCCGCTTCGACCAATAAATCGAAACATCAGCGTATCATGGACAAGGCTTCGGATATAAGGGAACATATGTTGTTCCTCGATTCCAACCATCGTAAAACACATTACCAGAAGTTCATGGATAATGTCTACGGCTTTAAGATCTATGACGATAAACAGCACGATGACGCGCCTGATTCACTCGCTATGGCAATTGCGATGGTGTTCAGGTTCGATAATAACTATGCATATACGTTTAAAAGGAGATTCTAAGTTATGAAAGCTTGTAAATCATGCGGTTTTCCCGTTCCGGCACTCAAAGCGGGTAAAGGTTTCAGCGTCTTCTGCCCCGCGTGTGGTGCTTCCACAGCATCATACTTCGTAGAGTCAAAAGCTGTCGAGGAATGGGAACAGATGAACGGGGAGCCGGAGCCGAAGGTCGAAGAGAAACCCAAGAAGGAAAAGGCGAAAGGTAAAAAGGGCTGATAAAGCCTATTTTTTATGAGGAATTTTACTAATGGCTGAATCCATTACTACAAGAACTTTTACGGGACGGAAAGTCCTATATACAGACGAAGTGGAGATAACCGCTGAGAATATCGGGGATGTTATTAAGGCTGCAATGGCAGATCATGAAACAAACGCTTCCGATATCGAATATCTGTATGGGTATTACACGGGCAATCAGGCTGTCCAGAACCGCACGAAGGATTATAACGACAATATCCTTAATAAGGTGGTTGTCAATAAGGCTAATCAGATAGTTTCCTTCGTTACGGGCTATTTTCTTTCTTCGCCCATCCAGTATATCAGCTTAGATCAGGAAGCCCCTCCCGAAGGGCTGAAAAAGCTGAACAGATGGTGTGAGTTGGAATCCAAGGATTGCCTTGACCTTTCTGTGTTTGAGTGGGAAGTCATCTCAGGTGCGGGGTACAAGATGGTTCTGCCGAAGCCCGAAAGGCTTGATGATACTGAATCTCCGTTTGAAGCTTACTCGCTCGACCCACGGAATTCCTTTGTGGTGTATTCGTCAAGGCTTGGGCATAAACGGATGCTTGGCTGCAATTACATCACTTTGGAAGATGACAGCCATATCTATTATGCTTATACGGCTACGGACTTTTTCGTTCTTGATGATGATTATAACGATGCTTCAGATGAGTTTACAAAATCGGGAGCGCATTCGCTGCCGGATATCCCGATCTATGAATATCCGCTGAACAGCGCAAGGATGGGATATATCGAACTGGTCATTGCTCTTCTGGATGCCATCAATACGGTACAGTCCAACAGGGTTGATGGCGTGGAACAGTTCATTCAGGCTATCCTCTGCCTTGAAGGAATGATCCCGGAGATAAAAAGCGGCGAATCACAGGCTGATGCCGAAGCTGAGTTCATGTCTTCCCTGAAAGAGATAGGTGGTCTGTTCATTCCGAAAGATGGTAAAGCCTATTACCTTACACAGGAACTTAATCAGGATCAGGTACAGACGCTTGTCGATAACTTATCCGAGCAGATACTTGAGATCTGCGGTATCCCGGATAGGTCGGACGGCTCCACGAATGGCGATACCGGGTCTGCTATCGTGCTTCGTAACGGATGGTCAGATGCAGAAACAAGGGCAAAGAATGCCGAGTCATTCTTCAGAAGGTCGGAACGTAAGTTCCTCAATGCCTTAATCAATATCTGCAATACCATCGGTGGTACTAACCTGACAAACGATCAGGTCGATATCAGATTCCCAAGGCGTAATTACACGAACGATTCTGCGAAGGTCAGCAACCTTGTCACGATGCTGTCAAGCGACCAGATACATCCGCTTGATGCGTTTGAACATTCCGATATGTTCCCGGATCCCGATGCAGCTTATGCAAGGGGTCAGGCTTGGAAAGAACAACAGGAACAGAAGACAGTAAACGAACTTGCAACATTCGATACTGAGGAAGAGGTAGTCGAAGATGAAGATAACCAGACAAGTTCAACCGTGGGCTAAGACGGATAAGATCGTTAAGGCTTACATTACGCTGATCCTTCGTTCGTTCCAGAAGATACGCAGAAAGCTTAGTGCTGCCAACTTTGATGAAGTTAATGTTATAGGGGCGGTCAATACCGAATGGCAGAATATAAATACCTATATGAAGGACGCGCTCTTAAAAATAGTAGTCTACTACTACAGAGTCGGTTTCCAGACTTGTGGTAAGCCCCCTCCCGATGACATGGAAGCACAGATGTACTTCGCTAAGTTACTGGATTCGCTAGATCCTGTTACGCATTATCTGTTTGAGCCTGAATCCGACAGGAAAAGGGCAAGACTCATTGAAGCATTACTATCTGTCCGAACGGTACGCGAACGGAATAAGCAGCTCGATATCGGTATTCGATATATAGTCAGACAGTTCAGGCAAACGGCTGATGACTATACGTTGGATGCCATCACGGAAGCTTTTATAGAAGCCGGGGTCGAGGAAGTTGAGTGGATTACGCAGAGGGATGAAAAGGTCTGCGAAGAATGCGCGCCGTTAGATGGGCAGATATTTAAAATAGATAAGGTTCCTATGTTACCCCGGCACTTTAATTGCCGTTGCTACATAATCCCAGTTATTAAATAGGAGAAACGATAATGAGTTGGAAAATTTATAAAGTCGAAAAAGCCAACGGCAAAAAGGTCATCGGTTACATCGGTGGTAGTGGTGATGGGCTTGGCTCTCTTCCTCCGATGAGCGAATCCGGTCCGAATCCCGGCTCGACAGCTTTCCTTCCGTCACTTAACAAAACCTTCTGGCTTGATGGTGATGGCACTTGGATAAGGACGGATGGTCTGACGCTGAAGAGCATTGCTGTTGGGACAGCACCTACGAAGACATCATACAAGTATGGTGAAAAACTTGATCTCAGCGGTATCATTGTAGCCGCAACATATTCTGATGATTCTACTACTCAGAATGTTCAGGACTCTTGCGTGTATTCACCGGCAGATGGCTCTGTTCTTAACACAGCCGGAACTGTTACTGTGACGATCAGCTATACAGAAGGTGAAACCACAAAAACGACAACACAGAGTATTACTGTTACGGCAGACTTGACCGGAATCGCCTTTACAACTCAGCCAACGAAGACCGAGTACACAGTAGGTGATTCGCTCGATCTTACTGGCGCGGTCATAACAGCATCGTACACGGATGGAAGCACAGATACTGTCACAGCCACGTTTGATCCGGCAGATAATACAGAGTTGACCGAAGAGGGAACCGTAACAATTACGGCATCCTATACGGAAAACTCTATCACGAAGACCACTACGACTACGGTTACAGTAGCCGCAGCAGAGTCGGATGATACTTAATGGCTTTAACGCTTTAAGGATAGAAGCGGTAGAGAAATCGCTATATCAAAATTCGCAGTTGCATGGTGGCAGAGAAGTCACCTAAATCATTCGCAAAGATATATTGCAGAGAAGCAATTCAAACAACGCAAGGAGAACCAAATGGCAAATATTGATGTAACAAAAATCGAAGGCTATGCCGAAATGTCACCTGAAGATAAGGTAGCTGCTCTTGAAGCATATGAATACGATGATGGCTCCAATCTGAAAGCCGCAGTTGATAAAGCTACCCATGAGGCTGCTGAGTATAAGAAGCAGCTTAAAGCATTACAAGATGAACAGAAAAAGGGGGATGGCGAGGCAAGCCAGACGATCCAGTCCCTCAAGGCACAAGTTGAACAGTTGACCAGAACAAATACCATCGCGGAATATGCGACGCAGTATCTTGCGCTTGGGTATACCGCAGAAATGGCGAAGGAATCTGCCGAAGCCCAGTTCGATGGTGATATCGCGAAGGTCATAGACAATCAGCGAATCTTTCTTGAGGAAAAGGAGAAGAGCATCAAAGCCGAGTTACTTAAACAGACACCGCGTCCCGGACAGGGTGGCACAGGAACGCCCTCTGCGGGAATGACAAAAGAGAAGTTCCAGAAGTTGAGTTTTGCCGAGAGAGCAAAGTTCGCTGCTGAACATCCTGAGGAATACGAACAATTTTATAAAAGCTAACAGGAGGTCATATAATGGCAACAATCCTTATTCCTAACACTTCAACGGCATCCCTTACCGGTGTTACCACACTGAATCAGGGATTCATCAATCACGAAATTGAAGATACTTACAACACACATCTGGATCTGAACGGATTCTGCACAGTTGACAATAACCTGGAAGGTGTTGTCGGTGATATCAGAAGGATCGATACCTACACTCCGTCCGGCGTTGCAGAGGACGTAGCAGAAGGTTACGGCAATACCGCTTCGATCTCTGTTGGACTCGACTCCAAAGAATATCGTGTAAAGTGCGCACAGGCATGGTTCCAGTATTCAGACGAGGCCTATATGCGTGATCCGGTAGCAGTTCAGGCGGGTCTGTCCCATCTTGGAATTGCTATGTTTAATAAAGTAAACGCTGATATCCAGGCTGAACTTGCAAAATCCTATCTTTCCCTGTCAACCGGCGATTCTACATTCGACTTCGACAACCTTGTTGATGCCGTATCGCTGATGACAATTAAAGATCAGGCAAATGAGAACGCGCTCCAGGCACAGCAGAGGTTCGTTCCGTCCGTTTGGGCTATGGCTTCTAAGACTGACATCGCTAAGATCCGTAAATCTTGTGCGGCTACACTTCAGTATGTACCGGAACACGCATGGACTCCTGGATACATCGGTGATGTTGCCGGTGTAACTGTTTACTACAGACAGGATCTTGCCGCGGGCATCATGTATGTCGGCACAAATAAAGCTATTACAGTATTCAACAAGACAGGCGTTCAGACCGAACAGGCGGCAAGAGCCGGTGGCTCAACTGGTGCAGCGAATACCAGAATGAACGATTTCTTCGCTCGTAAATATTACATCGCAGCCCTTACCGATGCGACTCAGCTTGTTCAGCTTGGTGTTACCGGTTCTTCTCTGCATTACAGAGAAAGCGCAGCGGGTGATGGAACGAAGACCGCGTTCACCCTTGCAAATACGCCTACAAGCCTTGAGGTTTATGTAAACGGCGAAAAGAAGACCGTAACTACGGACTACACGCTGTCCACAAAGACAGTTACATTTACTACCGCTCCGGCTAATAACGCAGTGATCGTCTTCGATTACAAGTATACCGCAGCTTGATTTTAACGGAGGTATTCGGATATGACTGATACAGAGAAAATCGAAAGAGTCAGAGTGATGAGCGGCCTTTCCGCAGATGAAATGCCGGATGCCTCCATTGCTGTTTATCTTGACGCTGCTGCCGAAAAAGTCCTTAACAGATGTTATCCATCCACATATGACGCAAGCACTCTGACAGTTCCTGACCGGTATGTCGGAGTGCAATGCGACCTTGCGCTTTACAATATTGTGAAGCGAGGTGGTGACTTTGAATCAGAACATAAAGAAGGGGATGTTACAAGAAAGTTTGATTCGGAAGAATCCATTCTTAAACAGATCGTTCCCTTCGCTCATGTTCTGACAATGGAGGTATCCGATGCGACTACTTGATAGAAATAAGCATATATTCTATTACGCGTTACGCAACGGACGAGGGATGGAAACGGATGCACGGGGCAATTACACCGGTGAGCCGAATCTGACATATAGCGATCCTGTTAAGGTTCACGCTTATGTCAGTGCAACACGGGGTTCTTTCGTTATATCAAGTGGTGTGACAATCGACCAGTTCGGTTTGGATGTTGACTACGATAAAATCATCCATCTGGAAGGAACCGATTGGGACATTGATGAAGATTCAATCCTGTGGGTGGACGATACTAATATCTACCATCCATATGATTACATCATCAAACGGATAGCCATTTATCTTGGGCATACGGTGCTTGCGATAAAGAAGGTTCGTTATCACAACGAGAAGAATGACATCCCTGTGCTTGGCACGGATCCTGGTTTGCTGTTAGCTACAGAACAGGGGAGCGTGATAAGAGCATGACCGGATTAGCAAGGGTCTATAGAGCCTTAGACAACATCGCAGTTAATGCGAAATTAGGCAACGGCGGCAAGATAGACAAAGCGATTCAGAACTTGGTTGATATGGGTGCTGAATCGGCACAGACTGAGTATCTTGGCTCTGGCGTAGAGGACTCAGCCAATGTGAAGGTTTCCGGCTCCTTGACTTCACAAGAAGGGACAGTCACTGCGACTGGAGCCAAAATACTATTTGTTGAGTTTGGAACGGGCGTAAATCTTAATTACGGTTCTATGAAGGGCGGCGAATTAGGCTACACGCCCGCGAGTTGGTCAATAAAAGGTGAAAAGTGGCTGACTGGCAAAAGGCTTGCGGCTTTTCATGGTTGGTGGCCTCTTCCCGGAACTTCTCAGGGCGCGGGCGGCATTACCTTGTGGACTCAGGGTCATGCACCAGTTTCTGCAATGCTCCATACCGCAGAAAAGATGAAACAGATGGTAGGTAAATTTTTGGAGGCGGCATACAAATGATAGATTATGAAAATAAAATATTTACAGACATCTATAATGCAGTGATCGCCTCTTATCCTAATGCTTTCATATCTGCGGTGGAAGTTTTGAATGAGCCAACATTTCCGGCTGTCTTCGTTAATTTTGAGGACAGCGCACCGACTCCACGTTATGTAAACTCATCAAGGAGCGAGCCTTTCCGCGACATGGTGGTTGATGTCAACGTCTACTCCAATCTGCAATCCGGCAGAAAAGAACAGGCAAAAGCGATCATGGCTATTATTGATGCGGAAATGGTTGCGATGGGTTTTGTGCAGTCGGCTATGAACCCGTTAGACTTGACAAATAGTAGAAATAAATTAGTAACAAGATTATTCGCCAGATACACTGCGTCAGTCGATGTAAATGGCGTGTTTTATTCACGGAGGTAAGTTATGGCAAGACTTACGAAAGGAACCTTCCTCATGTACAAGGCTACAGCAGGAGGGACTTATTCTAAACTTTGCGACATTACAGAGTATCCCGATCTCGATCAGGACCTTGCGACAGAAGACTCTACCACGCTTTCTGATTCAGCACATACCTATATTGCTGCGCTGCCTGACAGCGGTGGAGCCTATACATTTAATACTTGGCTCAAGGCTTCTGAAGGTTCGACCATCAGCGGTCTTAAAGGGCAGACAATCTACCTTGCACTCTATATTGGTGGTACAGAGGCCGGCGGCGTTATCACCCCGACTGGTTCAGTATTTAAGCGCGAGTGGCAGGGCGAGGTCGCTTACCAGATAAAGGGAGCCGGTACAGCAGAGATCGCTCCGGCAAGCATATCCACAACTGTTGCTACCGTTCCGGTTGATACCTGGGGCAGCGATTCCTAATAGGAGGATGCTATGGCAAGATTAACTAAAGGGTCGTTTCTGATGAAGGGAACCCTGACAGGCAGTGCGGGTGTTTACACTATCACTCTGTCGGGTACTTGGAAAACGACCGATAAAATCACAGTAGCCGGTAAGACCATCACAGCCGGTTCCACGACAGCTGCAACGATTGCTACGGCAATAGCGACGGCTATCTCAACTGGTACTCCGTATACGGCTGAAGCGGCAAATTCCGTTGTAACTGTCACAGAAAAGTCAGGGTTCTATGGAATCGGTGTTCCGGCTTGCTCGACAGATTCTGCTGCCGGTGTGCTGACGCTTGCAACGACTACTTCAAGCGGTACATGGGCTAAACTGGCAGACATTACAGAATACCCGGATATGGATCAGGATCTGGCAACGGAGGATTCAACTACTCTGTCAGATGCAGCGCATACATACATCGCGGCTCTGCCTGATTCCGGTGGTGCGTATACCTTTAACACTTGGTTGAAAGCCGCTGACGGTGCTGCTATATCTGCACTTAAAGGTACGCTTTGCACACTTGCGTTCTGGATCGGTGGTTCTGAATCTGGCGGGGTTATCACTCCGACAGGTTCCGTCTTCCGTAGAATGTGGACTGGTGAGGTAGCGTACCAGATTAAAGGTGCGGGTACTGCTGAAATTGCTCCGGCAAGCATTTCAACTACGATAGCGACCGTTCCGGTCGATTGTTGGGGAGTTGACATTTAATACACAGGGGGATGCCAAAACGGTGTCCCCTTAACTTTTTATCAAGGAGGCCAAACAAATGACTATTACTCTGGAATACAACGGAAAAGAATACAAACTTGGGTTTACGCGGGCAAGCATCAAGCAGATGGAACGGGATGGATTTAACTTCATGGAAGCGCAGAGCCATCCGGCAACTCTTGCCTTTTCTCTGATCGAAGGTGCTTTCCATACCTATAACCCGAAAATGTCCGAAGAAAAGATATATGAGATTTTTGATTCGCTTGAGCGGCGCGAAGAACTGGTTTCCACTCTGATGGAAATGTTTCAGGAACCGTTGGCGATCCTTAAATCTCCTGAAGGTGACGAGGCGAAAGAAAAAAACGTCCCCTGGAAGGTGATTTAATACCTTCCGGTAAAGATATCTCCATGACAGAGGCTTTTGAAGCCGCCTGTTCCTTGTTCATGACTTTTGGCATGACCTATGACGAGTTCTGGTATGGCGATCCGGTGAGGGCTAAGTATTACAGAGAAGCACACGACATCAGCATGGAGCAGATGAGTTTTAACGCTTTTATCCAGGGCAAATATGTTCGTGATGCTATTTCGGATTTTATGGAGTTCTACACCATGACGGCAAAGCCGAAGATCCGACACAACTTTCCTGATGAACCGTATCCTGTCACGAAGAAGGGCAAAAGACTTGCCGAAGAACGAAAAGAGGAAGAGGTGGCTAAAAGCTATCTGAAGATGTTAGGAGCAAAAAAGCATGGCAATAACGACTGAAGAACTGAATATACGGGTCAAAGTTGATTCCACTGCTGTCGATACTGGCATTAATAATATAAAGGCAAAGCTTGCCGAACTTGATCAGACCGCAAGTGGAAAGAATTTAACAAACCTTTCCGGCCTGACAACTCAGCTTAATCAGCTATCGGCAGCTTGCAGTAATCTAAGTCCCGCTGTATCAGTTGTGGCAAATCTGGCTACGCAGTTTAATCAGCTCGCGAATACAAGTGTAGCACAATCAGCTGCAAAGTTAGTCGGGGCGATGCAGAGCGTTACCACGGCTGCCAACAATTTAACGCAGACCACTTCCGGTCAGAACTTCACGCAAGCTGCACAGACTATCGCTCAGTTCACGCAAACCATTAATCAGAGCATTGCCAATATAAATCTTAATGCGTTTTCGCAATATGCTAAATCTCTGGCACAAGTAGCGGCGGCTTATAAGGTTCTTAATGGCTCCGGCGGTTCATCTACGTCCAACGCAAAAGCACAGCATAACGTTGGATTGATGGTTGATCTGACAAAACATTTATTCAACCTTAAACCCGACTTCTTCATCGAAGCTTATAAAAAGTTTGGTGAAATAATGAAGTTGCCGTTTGAAGAGTTCTTCGGCAAGTTTGCCGGATGGGGCAAGTCCATCAAGAATCTTTTCAGCAGCATCGAGCGTATAGCTTTTTATCGCGCCATTCGTACCGGAATAAAGCTTGTTACTCAGGCAATTAAGACCGGTATCAATAATTTGTATCAGTGGGCTGCCGCTGTGGGTAATTCATTTAAGCCCACAATGGATAGCCTTGCTACATCCTTCCAGTATTTGCAAAACTCGATAGGTGCTGCCGTATCTCCCTTACTCGATATGGCTGCTCCGGTACTGGAATATATAATTAACGCTGCTGTTGCGGCTCTGAATGTCTTAAATCAGCTGTTTTCATTGCTTGGTGGTAAGGCTACTTACCGCAGAGCAATAAGGCAGAATAAAGAGTATGCCAAAGCCGCTAATTCGGCTGCCGGTGGAGCCGGTGCGCTGAATGACGAATTAGAACGTACCATCCTTGCTTTCGATGAAATTAATAAGCTGAATGGTACGAAAGACAAAGCCGGTGGCGGCGGTGGCGGCGGTGGAGCCGATGTCGATTATGCCGGAATGTTTGAAGAGGTGGAGATCGACAACGGTCTTGCCGACCTCATCAATGCTGATTCATGGGAAGCAATCGGTATCGCTATTACGAACCGCCTTGCCGATGCGATGGAGTCTATTGATTGGGGCAGCATCCAGGATAAGACAGCAGAGGTGGCTTACAAGGTTGCCACACTGTTGAATGGCGCGTTTAGCAATAAACGTTTCTGGATCGACATCGGAACTACCATCGCGGAAGGGCTTAACACTTATACCCTTCTCGATACTACGTTCTTCCATAACACGAAATTTGAAGACTTTGGTGATTCATTAGCCGAAGCACTCCGTCAGTCCATCATAACTATTGACTGGCGTAGGCTTGGTGAAGCTTGTGTTTCCATTCCGACAGCTATCGTTGAAACGATTCACGGCTTTGTTGAGAACTGGAGCATAGACGATTGGTCATTCCTTGGCACTTCCATTGCCGAAATGGTTAATGGTGCGCTGCTTGAAATACCGTTCGCAACTGCTATCCCTGATTTCGTCGAACTGGCAACGGGAATCCTTCATTCGCTGAATACGGCGATCAAAAATATTAAGTGGTCAGAAGTTCTTGGTAATATAGCAGATGGCTTTAAGAACGCTGATTGGGGAGGCTTGATTTCTGAACTTGCAGAGTTCTTATGGAATACAAAATGGGTAATCGCTATTGCCCTTACTCTTGAGATTGGCAAAGTTGGACTTAGCCTTGCGGGTACAGCACTAAAGGCAATGGTCTTTAATGCCGTATTGAATGGCTCTGGTGGTGTGCTTGGTTCTGGAGCGGGTGCTGCCGGAGCAGCCGGAGCAGCAAGTGGAGCCGGGTTGTTCCTGAAACAGGCTATTCCGATTGTTGCCGGACTTGCGTTATCAATAGGTGGCGTTGTTTCGTTTGCAAACGCACTTAACACTAAAGAAATTACAGATGATATTTTATCTGCTGTTAGTGGTGCGCTTGGTGGTGCGCTTGTTGGATTTAAATTAGGTGGGCCTCTTGGTGCAGTAATTGGTGCGACCATTCCGGTAGTCATTGATCTTACAATGACGATGAAGCGCAGTACCGATGCTCATATAGAAGAACTGCAAGATGGGTTTGAAGGAATTGCCAGTAACTGGAAAGAAAGCGGAGTCTTTTCAGATGAGCAGATAGATATCCTTGATCGGGCAATAAATGCTAACTCAAACATGACACGGGTGGCAGCAGCCGAACTTATTGATCGGGCGATGGAAGCCGGTTCTGGTGAGCAGTTTGCTTCTGATATTCGAACGCTTGCGAATGATATCGGATATGTATGGAATGACGATGCTGTTGCAAACGCTATTAAAGAGGCTATCGCTGAAGCAAGGCAACAGAGCGCGGGAATAATAACCAAAACTGGTAGTCTTCTTTCTGGCACTAACGACGTTCCATATTCAATAGCACAGGCAGCCTTAAAGAATCCCGATCTTTTAGAAAGGATTACTCAGTTAAAGGCTGTCGGCACTGCAATGTCTGACTTCGCAAAGAAGACGCGCGATTCTATCCTTGGCTATGCAAATGTCGAGCCGAAGATGGTCGAACTGGCAACAAGTGCCGGTAGTTCAACATATGGAGTCCAGAAGTTCTATTCAGCTTCGTTGAAGGCTAACACAATAGCCACGACAAAGGCGATGGTTACAAGCTACGACATAGAACGTCCTGTCAGCGATTACATCACTGATGCGATGGGCAAAGCCGTAGCCGGTATCACTACTGGTGCTGTTAATACTAAAGCGGCAGCGGGTACGCTTCGGTCGAATATTCTGGATCAAATGTCAATGGCATCGGATATGCTTAGTCTTGCTAATTCGGCAATGTCGCATTTCCGAAAGGGCTTGAATGATGCGCTTGTTCAGGTGCAAACATCAGCTAACTCTCTGAGAAATGCCGTTATCAATGCTCTGACAATGAGTTTTTCTGCTACGGGATTGAATATTGGCAATCAGTTGTCGGATGGTATTAGATCACAGGCGGGTGCGGTTGCTTCTGCGGGTGAAGCGTTGAAAAACACTTTCATATCATCCTTGCAAGGCATTAACGTCGTAGGCTATGGTGCTGACGCTGCAAACCAGTTTGTAGCCGGTGTCCGCAATATGGCTCCACAGGCGCAGGATGCCGGATTCCATGTTCGCAACTACCTGATAAACGGACTTGCATCTTCTTCTCAGTATGCTTATCAGTGGGGTGTTGATGCCGGATCGCAGTTCGCTGCCGGACTTCGATCTCAGGTAAATAACGTTGCCAATGCAGCAACTTCTATTGCTCAGGTAATGAGAAGTATCTTGCATTTCTCAGAACCCGATATCGGCCCGCTTTCTGATGCATCGACATATATGCCTGACTTTATGATGTTAATGGCACAAGGCATTAGAGAGAACGCATGGCGTGTTAAAGCAGAGGTCGACAATGTTGCTGCTTCGATGAATCCGACGTTCAACAACAACGCAAACTACAGTGTTGATGCTGCTATCGGCGGTGGCATGGCTGTTGCCCTGGCTGATGCTCTTGGCGGTGTATCAATGCAGATGAATGGCAGTCAGCCGATCAATGTGTTCATCGGCGGTGAAAAACTTGACTCACTCAATGCTCGTTCTCAGGCGAGGACAAGCTTTAGAAGTGGAGGCAGATAAATGTCAGTTGATATATCTAATTATGTCGTAAAGATAAACGGAACCACACTGGATCCACAGCCGAAGTTTGACGGCGGCTTGATTTGGTCATCACAGGATATCATGGCTGATGGAACCGGAAGAGCAGAGGACGGCAATATGATTTTGCTGTATGTCGGACGTAAGAGGAAACTTCAGTTCAAGTTTCCTTTTATGTCTGCCGCTAAAGCTAAAGCCATTCTGGATTTAATCAATTCATTAACGTTTTCGGTTACATATTACGATCCTGAAGATGGCGCGGTTGCCACAAGGACATTTTATAAAGGCGACCGTCAGGTTGATTGGTATTCTTACACGACTACTTCACCTTATAAAGAATTAAGTTTCAACGTTATCGAGGTTTAAATGTATCCGGTATCTGATGCTTATAAAAATATAATATCTTCCGGGGCAATCGAGTTTGATGTTTACGGCACGATTGGGAATACAGACATAACGGCTGCCAACATCATGGCTCTGTCCATCACTAACCAGTGCAGCAGTGAATCGGAAGTCAGAATAGGACAGGTCTATGTTGGACAACTTACGATGACCATCGTAGGCACAGCATTTACAGCCAGAACGCTGATAGGTTTGCCGGTGGTACTTTATGCCGGCCCGAAAACGGAAGTTCCGGTAGGGCTGCTTACGGATGGCTCTGATAATGTGGTATCGAATGAAAACGGCGCGTGGTTGGTCACAGCGATCAATCATACGCCGGAATACGTTCCGTTGGGCGTGTACTACATAGATTCTGCCATGTGGACAATGAGCGGCATCGAGATCACTGCTTATGATGTAATGGCGAAGTTCGATGTGACCGTTGCGTCAGCACTTTCTGGAACGCCTTATTCGATACTGTCTGCCTGTTGTACCGCTTGCGGCGTAACGTTCGGCATGACTCAGGCTCAAGTAGAAGCCCTTCCGAATGGTACATTCTCAGCCTCATGCTACGGCACAAACGATATAACAGTTTACCGCGATATCATTTCGTGGGTGGCACAGATGATGGGCTGCTATGCGACCATCAACCGTGGCGGCAGACTGGCTCTGCGAAAATATATAACTACTCCGATAGAATCCATAGATGCCACCCGCCGTTTTATGGGTGGCTCTTTCTCTGATTACATAACCTACTACACCGCGATGACCGTAACGGACATCGAAACCAACGAAGATACGCGGTACGCCCTCGCAATGGATGACGGTCTGACTTATACACTGGGGCCGAACCCATACTTGCAGTCATTCACTAATGATACAGAAAAAGCAACTGTCCTTAATGCTTTATTGGCGGCTATAACCGCATTTCAATATGTGCCGTTCACAACAGAACTGGCTCCGGATCCACGATACGACCTGGGTGACGTTCTGCTGTTTACTGGTGGCATTGCTGACAACACTGTTCTTTACTGTATCAATAAATTCGAATGGACATATAACCACAGAATCGTATTAACAGGCGTAGGTCGTAACGCGGCTTATAAGGATCAGACAGCATCGCCCGTCCACGGTATAGCACTGGCTACTCAATCAGCAGCAGATGCAAACCAGGCGGCAGCAGATGCGAGTCAGGCCGCCGATGATGCGTCAAAAGTAGCAACGGACTACATTACTGATGTTACAGTTGGTGGCGAAGATGGTATTGAAGTAACGGGTAACGGCGCGTCCTCCAAAGTGCAGATTACCGATACTGTAAAGGTAATCGCAGATGCTACGCACTTCGCTGAAATGACCGATTCGCAGTTTAAGATTCATGCCGGAAATGCTACGAATCCATCTGCATATCTGGGAGCATCAGACGCGGGTATTGCGGGCGATGGAGCCGGGAATTATCTCGTTAGAATATACGCCCGAAATGCGGGTGGCCCATATGTCGGTGGTGCGCTTGAACTTCGTAATATTGATGGCAATACGCGAGTGCGAATAGATGCCCTTGATGATTACGGCACACAGCATTTCTATAATGCATCTGGTTATGGCATGGTTGAAATCGGTGCTGACACAGATGGCTCTTATGGAATGTTGAAACTGTACCAGACAACGACAGCAATAACCCAAGGATACTTCATGGGTGCTGTTTTGGGTAAAGTTACTGTTCCAACTCATGTTAATTTGGGCGCGCCCGCATTGCTTATCTATGAAAATCCCACGCAAACTGCTGATGGTTATACAGTAGACTTGACAGCGGCTTATGGCGGTGGCGCGGCTTATATCAGAGCATCGTCAAGCTTTGCCGGATATGTTGCTCATGGAAGAACCGGAGCGCATCGTCTTTGTTTCGATTTCGATACCATCAGTAGTTACAACTATTTGCGGTTCTGGATAGACGGTACGGAAGTTGCCCGCATCCAACAGCAAAGTTTTTCTGACGAGCGTGTAAAAACAGATATCGAACCTATTAAGGATAAATATAAAGAAGCCGTTGGAGCGGTGAACATTAATCAGTTCCGATATGATTTCAACGATCCGGTCAGACAAGGTGGCAACGGACTGATGTTCGGTATTATTGCTCAGGATCTAATCAGAGAACTGGACGACAGGGGCATTGATTTTGAAAGAACGCCGCTTGTTGCAAACATAGATAATGATGATGAGTCACTATATTCGGTCGATTACACATCGTTCTTACTTGCCAGAATCGCCACTATAGAAGACCGCATTGCAACACTGGAAGGAGCCGTTTCATGAGCAACGAAAAAAATGAAAAGAAACCTAAGAACAAACCAATAACAATCGTAAGGGAGGAGTTCATCTCTTCCCTTTGTTCATTAATTAATAATTCGGGCTTGCCGATGTTTGCGGTAGAATCTATTCTTCGTGACATCGCAGCCGAAACTAAGGCAGCCGCGCAGAAGCAATATGAAATTGACAAGAAAGCATATGAAGAACAAGAGGACAAAAAGTAATGGAGATCATTCTTGCGGCATTAGCATCATCGGGACTTTTTTCACTAATCCAGTATCTTATCAAACGGCATGACGATAAAAAAGGTAAAGCCGCTGAACTGGAAAAGAAGATAGACGGAATCCAGAAGGATATCGACAATCTCCGGTCGGAAATAAAAAAGGGGAACGCGCTTCAAGCGCGACGAAGGATCCTAAGATTTAACGATGAACTTTTAATAGGGCAGATGCATAGTAAGGAGGCCTTTGATGATGTTCTGGAAGATGTAGACACATATTCCAGTTATTGCAAATTACACATTAGTGATTTCACAAATCATAAAGCTAATCTGGCAATGGAACATATTAAAAACGTGTATTTAAAATGCGAACAGGAGGCATCTTTCTTATGAAGTTGAGTAACAAAGTATACGATGTTTTGAAATGGGTCACACTGGTCTGTATCCCGGCAGCAACAGCCGCCTATGTAGGACTTAGTGCTGTGTGGAACTGGCCTTATGCTACGGAAGTGGCGAAGACTTCTGCTGTTATATGCACACTACTCGGTGCGCTTCTGGGCATCAGTACCGCACAGTATAACAAGGACAAGAAGGAGAATGTCGAATGAAATACTTTGTCGAAGAGATCCAGACAGCTGCCAATGGTACGGTATCGCAGTTAGCCTTTGGAGCATACGATGAGCCACAGGCAGAGCAGAAATACCACACTTGCCTTGCGGCAGCTGCGGTATCCGGTCTGCCCTGTCATGCGGTGGTCATGCTTGATGCCGAAGGACGGCTGATAAAACGTGAAAAATACTCTCATAAGGAGGATGAAGAAGAATAATGGCTGATTATGATCTTGTCCAGGTATCTGAACTGACAGCGACAGAAACGCCGACAAATGCCGATGTGCTGCCGATTCAGCAAGGTACTACATTAAAAAAGATAACCTATGCGAACCTGAAGAGCAACGTGGTTTCCGACGAAGCAAATGCTCGTCAGAACGCTGATAATTTGAAGTTGAATAAACCCACTGGCGGCAACGGTACATCCGGTCAGATGTTGCTGACGAACGGTGACGGTACTACGCAGTGGGCAAGCCCGGATGACACTCTGGCAACGACCGGCAAGGCAGCTGATGCCAAAGCCACTGGCGATGCAATCAAGGTCTCTGATGCAAATCTGGCGGCTCCGTATTCAACTTCTGCTACATATGCTGTTGGTGATTACTGCACTAAAGATGGAGTGCTGAAGAGGTGCAATACCGCCATTACGACAGCTGAAGCCTGGAACTCTGCCCATTGGGATGATGTTAAATTGGGTGGGGATGTTTCGACTTTAAGGTCTGCTTTAAACGATAATCTACTTGACAAATATACCTCTGCCGAACCAACAAACTGGTATAATCCTTCAGAAACAGAAAGTGGTGAAATATATAAAGACGGTTCTTTCCATGCGTCAACATCCAGATCCCACACAGGATATATCCCTGTTGCTGAGGGGGATAAACTACAGATTTTTAGAACGAATCCAATTTCCGCCGCATATAGAAGACATGTTGCGTTTTATGATGCAAACAAAACAGCGTTGAATCTGGGTAGTGATAATGCAAACGATGCGGCAATTAACGTTCCGAGTGGTGTTGCTTATGCCATTATGACATTTGACAATACGTTAATATCTACATCGTTTAACATTATGATTGTTCGTGATGGGGTTAAGCCTACGTCATATACTCCGTATTTCGAGCCATACAAAGTGCTTACGGAGGACTTCCTTACTCCACAGACCACGGAGATTATAAACAAAGTAAAAAATAAAACACTTAATACAACAGACCTTATAAATAGATATGGTTGTGCCTTGCCGAGGCAAACATTAAGGCAGACAGTTGGTCTGCCAGAGATGTGGTATTTTGCTAACATGGGAAGTCCCAAAGGGCTGAGCTTCGCAGTTACAAATGTTGGAAATCCGCTTCCTCTTACAAATAAGGGCGTTAGTTTTACTAACAGTAGTTCCTTTACATCCAGTTATGGATATTATTGGACAATGTTTGACTCGCTTTTAAATGATATACGCTCAGACAAAGCAAGTGGACAGGGATATCCACGAAA
>Ga0256405_10002174_pt1 | contig 47029 bp, 45 predicted proteins | sample RumenRJG_02DNA_FD_189096 | JGI IMG/M metagenome (GOLD analysis project Ga0256405, IMG submission 189096) | Bovine rumen microbial communities from Lethbridge, Alberta, Canada - RJG_02 | ecosystem: Host-associated > Mammals > Digestive system > Stomach > Rumen | place: Canada: Alberta... | reverse complement strand
AAGCATTTATTCTGTGGTAAACAACAGCAGGAATAAGAAAATATGAGGTGACAGCCATGAGGAAGAAGATAAAGATCGGATTCACCGATGATGAGATCAGGATCATCGTCAGAAGTCTGGTGGATCGCAGAAACGAACTGATCCGGGAAGGAAGATATACGGACGCTGTAGACGAGCTGCTGCTTAAGTTCATGTAGGCTCCGGCAGCCGGATTTCCGGAGGACAACTGAATAAGATAGTATAAAGCCGTTTGCATCATGATCACTGAAGGTGCAGACGGCTTTTTGCATTTCTGCCGGAAGGCCTGAGTACATTGTGCCGCTTACTACGGAGCGGATCAATGTAAATAATGAGCCATTTGGCGGAAAGGAAAAAGATATGTTTAAGAACAAGGAAAAGGATTTTTATCTTCAGACACCGGAGGAAGTAAAGGATTGTCCGCCGGTCATTGCGAGTATTGCACAGGGGGTATCCGACTGCCTTGAACTGGAGACGGAAATGGGAGCTTTTGTGTATGACGAGGATGATCAGCTGGCGGATCTTCTGCTGATGCTCTACAAAGAGAAAAATTACAGAGCCGCTGTACAGCTTCTGAAGATGGTCTTTGGAGTAACCGGAAATGAGAGTGCTGTCACGCTTCTGTCTCTTATCCACCCGGGAAACGGGGAAAAGACAGAAGAAATGTTTATGAAGGCTTTCATGTACCGCTCTCCGAGATGCAGATTCAGGGAGATCTTCACCCATCCGGTAGAGGAAAATTCCGGAGAGGAGCAGTAAGAAATGGGAAATGCAAAGACAATTGCAATCTGTAATCAGAAGGGCGGTGTGGGCAAGACCACGACCGCCCTGAACCTTGGCGCAGGACTGGTGCGGCAGGGCAAAAAAGTACTCCTTGTGGATGCAGATCCGCAGGGGGATATGACACAGTCACTTGGCTGGAATGGGGATGAGCTGGAGAAATCCCTCGGCAGGCTGATGTATCTGGTGACCCAGGACTGCAAGCCCATCGTGGAAGATACTATCCTGCATCACGATGAGGGAATGGATCTGATCCCTTCCAATCTGGATCTTTCTTCGATGGAGGCGAGCCTTGTGAATGCCATGAGCCGTGAGAAGATACTGGACAACCTGCTGAAAGAAGTAAAGAGGGACTACGATTACGTCCTGATCGACTGCATGCCTTCACTTGGAATGATCACCATCAACGCACTGACTGCAGCGGATCAGGTCATCATCCCGGTGCAGGCACAGTACCTTCCGGCAAAAGGCATGACCCAGCTGATGAAGAGCATCGACAAGGTGCGGACGCATACCAATCCAAATCTGAAGATCGGCGGCATCGTCATGACGCTGGTGGATAACCGAACGAATCTGGCCAGAGATGTTATCAGCTCCATCCGCACCCATTACGGCATGGCGATCCGTATCTTTGAAGCGCAGATACCGGTTGCGGTGCGTGCTGCGGAAGCGGCAAAGGCAGGACAGAGCATCTTTACCTATGATGCGGACGGCAAGGCAGCCAAAGCTTATGAGACACTGACGAGGGAGGTGATCCGTGATGCCGAGAGGGCAAAGAGAAGAGATCCGGTTTCCGTCGCTCGATGAGCTGTTCTCATCACAGGAAGAAAGAGACGACGCGAAGCTGAAACGGATCTACGAGATCCCGCTGGATCAGATCGATCCTTACCCGGAGCATCCGTTTTATGTCAAAGACGACGAGGACATGATGAATCTGGTGGAGTCTGTCAGGGCGAACGGGATCATGACGCCAGCCATCGTCAGACCCAAGGAAGACGGACGATATGAGCTTGTGGCAGGGCACAGGAGAAAGCGTGCCTGCGAGATTGCCGGTATCCCTACCTTACGCGCCGAAATAAAGGAGATGAGTCTGGACGAAGCCATCATATATATGGTGGAGTCCAACTTCCAGCGAACCACGATCCTTCCGAGCGAGAAAGCCTTTGCGTATAAGATGAGGCTGGAGGCGATGAAACGATTGCCAGGGAGACCTCAAAAAGGTGCAACACCGTTGCCCCATTTAGACAAGTCAAGAAATGCTCTGGCAAATGAGGTCGGAGAAAGTCATGAGACGGTTCGTAAGTATATCCGCCTTACCGAGCTCGTTCCGCCACTACTGCAGTTGGTGGACGACGGTAAGATCGCGCTCCGCCCGGCTGTGGAACTCTCGTACTTGCCAAAGGATATGCAGAAGGAGTTATCCGAGGTCATCGACATGGAGCAGTGCACACCGACCCATGCCCAGGCGATCCGGATGCGCCGTATGGACAGCGAAGGCAAGCTCACACCGGAGGTCATTGAGGCCATTATGCAGGAGGAAAAGCCCAACCAGAAGGAACGGATCGTACTGCGGGGCGAACGGTTCACATCCTTGTTCCCGAAGAACCTGCCGATTTCCAAGCGGGAGGACTATGTGGCAGCAGCCATGGAGCATTACAGCAGATACCTGGAGCGGAAGAACCGGGATCAGGAGCGCTGAGGAGCTTCCGGAGGACTGGCAGGCACCGCAACCGGAGTAGATGTGCCGCACTTCTCCTCCCCTGTAACCCCTCCTCTTGTAAACTACCGGTACTGACCGAAGAAAAGAGAATATGGCAATACTCAGAGACACTTGCAATACCGCAGGTGTCTTTTTGTTTTGCCGGAAAGGAACGTCATGAAACGAAACGATGATGAATCCGGCAAGTCCGAGGATGTGATCATCTGCACGGACGATACCGGAATGCAGCTCTATCTCAGCGAGAAGGCAGCAAACAGGCTGGCATGGATTCTGACAGGCGTATTTGTCCTGATCAGCCTGCCGGTATTCATACTGGCCTTTGTAATGATTTAAGAATGCGAAAGGAGAACGCAATGAAACCAAAGAATTATGCAGACAAACTCAAGAGGTTCCTCACCATGGCATTGGCCTTTGTCATGGTGTTCGGAGCCATGATGCCGCTGTCAACGGAGAGGGCTCACGCCTTCAGCGGCAAAGTCGGAAGCAAGTACACTGTGCACGACGGCGGCCAGATTACCTACGGATCCGGAGCCGGAGGCTACAGCAATTCCAGAAAGTGTGATCTGGGAGATGATCTGGGCTCCAGATATTCCTACTGCGTGCAGCCTGCCAAGGCATCGCCTGCGACCGGAACAGTAACGGTGGACAAAGTCGTTACCGATGAGGACGACAAGGGAAAATGGAACGCCCTGAGAAACATTATCTACTACTCGCCGTCCTACCCGGGCTATGACAAGAACGTGAAGGATATCAAAGGCAGCTATTATACCGGCAACTTCAGCAAAGACTGGGGTATCGCTCACATGGCTTTATCTTATGTCTATGCCGGAAGACCATCGGATATGGCGACCTGGGGCGGCACGCACGCATCCGATCTGGGTGACGTGTGGACAAAGGCCAAGAAGCTGGGCGATGCCCTCTGGAAAGCGGATTCTGCCAAGGATGATGCTGTTCCGGACAGTTTCAAAGTCTTTATCTGCTATATGTCCGGCGTGCAGGACATGATCGTCGGATATCTGGAGGCACCGGGTCATCTGACCATGAAGAAGGCAAGCAACCGGACTTCCATCACGGACGGCAACGGCTGCTACAGCATCAAGGGAGCGGAATATACCGTCTATGACACTTCAGACAAAGCTGTCGGCACACTGACTGTTAAGGCAGACGGCACCAGCAATACCATCGAGCTTCCGGAAGGAAACTATACGGTGAAAGAAACCAAAGCACCGGAAGGCTATGCAAAGGATTCAGAGGTATATAAAGTCAAGGTGGAATCCGAAGAAACAACGACCTTCACTGCCAAGGAAGAGCCGATCACGGATCTGGTGGAGCTGCTTCTGACCAAGAAGCCGAAGGACTACCCTCATGACCACGGAGAAGGCGATGCGTCCCTGAAGGATGCGACATTCCGCTTTGACTACTATGACGGACAGTATTCCACAGCTGCAAAGGCAGAAGCATCCGGCAAGCCGACCAGAACATGGTATCTGATGACGGATGAAAAGGGAAAGATCGACGGACAGTCCCCGAAGAAGTCCGCTGACTATACCAGCGATTCCTTTTACAAGGATAAGGACGGCAAGATCTGCTATCCTCTTGGGACTTATGTGATCCAGGAGAAGAAAGCATCTACCGGATATCTTGTCAATGATGCGAAGGTTGTAGTGAACATCACCGAAGACGGCACGGACAAGATTCACGTCAAAACATATAACGAGAAGGTCGATGATCCGGAGATCATCATCCGCGGCGGCCTGAAGCTGGCCAAGATCGACGCTGAACTGGATGAGGCCTATGCCCAGGGCGATGCCACTCTGGCAGGAGCCGAATTCACGGTATACAACCAGTCCGCAGAGTCCGTTAATGCAGGTGGCAAGGAAGCCGGTAAAGGCGAGGCAGCCCTTGTGATCAAAACGGATGAGAAGGGAAATGCAGCATCAGATGCGCATGCTCTCCCATATGGAACATACTCTGTAAAAGAGACCAAACCGTCCAAAGGCTACAAACTCAATGAGAAGTGGACAAAGACTTTCAGCATCCGAAAGGATGGCGAGATCATCGATCTTTCCGATGATCCGGTGAAAGAAGATGTCATTCGCGGCGGGCTAAAAGTGACTAAGGTCGATGCCGAAACGGGCAGGATCACACCGCAGGGCAATGCCGTCATCGACGGAGCGCAGTTCGAGATCATCAATAACAGCGGCCATGATGTCCTTGTAAAAGGGACAAGATACCCGAAAGGGCAGAGAGTCATGACCATCACAGCCAAAGAAGGTGTTGCATCCACCGGTGCAAGGGATCTTCCGTTTGGACACTATCTTGTAAAGGAAATTGCAGTTAATAACGGGTATCACCTCAATAAGGACTGGCAGGGAGAAGTCAGCATCGAAGAGGAAGGTGTCATTAAGGATGTCACACCGGCTAAGATCCCGAACCATGTCAAAAGATTTGGTGTGAAGCTTCAGAAAGACGATAACGACCTGAGCGAGATCTATGCCCAGGGCGATGCCACTCTGGCAGGCGCGGAATTCACTATCTGGAACAAGTCGAATGAGAGCGTTGTAACAAGAGATGTGAAATACCTCTCCGATCAGACTCCTGTCGTAAACTGGCCGGACAGCAAAGGCAGCATGCCAAAGGGAGCTAAAGAAATTGCAAAAGAAGCTGCAGTCGGTGTTATGAAGACCGATGAGAAGGGCTTTGCTTCCACACTCGGCGGAGATCTCAGCTACGGAACGTACTTCATCAAGGAAACAGCTCCGTCCAAAGGCTACAAGCTCAATGAGAAGTGGAATGTCACCATTAAGGTCTACACAGAGGAAGGGAAAGACAAAGTCAAGATCGCCGGTACCTTTAACGAGGAAGGATCGATCAACGAGACTCTCGACTTCACTGACGGGATGATCATCGACCTGACGAAGTATGTGGTCCGTCAGCCTGTCATCAGGGGCGGCGTACAGCTCATCAAGAGGGATAAGGAGATCCAGAAGTCCGAAAAGCTCGGCGGAGCAAGCCTGGAGAATATCGTTTTCACGATTAAGAACGTCTCCGGACACGACGTTGTGGTAAGAAAAGACCTGAACGACAAGTCTGCTCTCATTGACTGGAATAAGCTCGCTTCCAAACAGGAACTCTTTGAGAGCAAAGATATCAAACGGGTCAAGCCGGGACAGGATGTCGGAAAGATCGTAACTCACTGGAATGAGGAGAAGAAAGCATACACCGCCGAGACTCTGATCGATGATCTTCCGTATGGAACTTATACCATCAGAGAATCCAAGACCAATGAGACTTATCAGCGTACAGATAAGACAGAGCATATGTTTGAAGTCAGAGAAGACGGCGTGATGGTCAGCTTCGATGACGGAAAGAACGTGAATGTTCTGACATTTGATGATTATGTTTACCGTTCCGATGTGCAGGGCACCAAGATCGCGGATTCCACATCCGAGCGTTTCAGCTATGTGCCGTTCAAGATCATCAGCGTCAGTAACGGCGAGACACACGTTGTCGTGACGGACTCCGACGGGTTCTTTTCCACTAAGGACAGAAGAGCTGCAGGAGATCTGGACGAGGATGAGGATGCCGATACAGCCAGAAAGCAGAATCCGTTCGACGATCTGCTGGAGGCAAAAGACATTAAAACAGCGGATATCGAAGCAAGGCACAGGGATATCCTGCACGGCGTATGGTTCGGTACTGGTGAATTCGGAACGAAGGCAGAAATGAATCTGAAGTTCGGCGCACTGCCGTATGATTCATATATCCTGGAAGAGATGCCGTGCGAGCATAACGAGGGATATATCCTGCAGAAGTTCTATTTCACCGTAGATCAGAAGAGCCAGAACGGCTTTGTGGATCTGGAGACTATCACGGACGATGTGCCTGAGATCGGCACCGAAGCATCCGTAAATGGCAAGAACGCAGAGGTTTCACCTGCGAAGCAGATCAAGCTCGTTGATACCATCGAGTATACGAATCTGAAGAAGGGTGAGACCTATACAGCAAAAGGCCGTCTGATGGACAAGAAGACCGGCGAGGTTTGCAAGGATGCAGCCGGCAAGGAGATCACAGCGGAGAAGGAGTTTGTTGCAAGATCCTCGCACGGCAAGGCGAAAGTCGTATTTGAATTCGATGGCAGCAACATGCCGGGCCTTGATACCGTCGTCTTTGAGCAGGTCTATGACAGCGAAGGCCACATCACGGCAAGACATGAGGACATCGAGGACGAAGGTCAGACCGTCACCTGGGAGAAGCAGAAACCGTCTTATGAGATGTATAAGATCAGGACGACCAAGGCTCCTTCCAAGGGAGATAAATACGGTTTCTTCGCGCAGGATCAGGTCGAGTATGAGGCCCATGTGGAGAATACCGGTAACGTCGTCCTGACCATGGATGTATCCGATCAGTTTACACAGAATCCGGAATACTTCACCGTGCCGGAGCTGAAGGACGTGAAGTTCACAGCTGAAGGCACCTGGAACAACAAGGGCAAGGATAAGAACGTCGCCAATATCACCCTGAATCCGGGCGAGAAAGCGACCGTCACCTATACCGCAGTTGTCAGCGATGCTGCGAAGGAGTATCTGGCAGCCAAGGCCAAGGACTCCGATTCTCTGGATAAGAATGGACATGACACCAACCGCGTCTATCAGGCAAACAAGACCGATGACAAGGACGGCTACTGGAATACGGCGAAGTGCGAGAACGTGACTTACCCGAATCCGGAGAAACCGGATGAACCGGGCACACTGGAGCCGAAGGACGATACCGCCCAGACACCAGTGCAGAAACCTGAAATCGGAACGACTCTGACCGATGACAAGGGAAAGAAGGAAGTCGTGACCTCCAAGGAGACGAAGCTGATCGACACTGTCGAATACAAGGGACTGGACAAGACCAAGTGGTACGTCATCACCGGAACCCTGATGGTCAAGGACAGCGGCGATCCGCTGGTGGAAAACGGTAAGGAGATCACAGTGACCAGCGAACCATTCAAGCCGTGGAAGGCTAACGGCAAGCAGGAAATCACCTTCACCGTCAACACCGAGGGGCTGGAAGGCAAGGAGCTGGTTGCCTTTGAAACAGCATACCGCCTGGACGGCTACAAGAAGGGCGACGATGTATCGAAGACACCAAAGACAACTGTAGCCGAGCACAAGGATCTGCAGGATGAAGGGCAGACCGTGAAGATCGTAAAACCGGAGAAACCGAAAACACCGGGTACGCCGGGAACACCTTCGAATGCTCCGAAGACAGGAGATACCACGAAGATCGGGCTCTTTGCAGGACTGCTTGCAGCATCCGCTGCTGCGCTGATCACACTTTTGATAAGACGCAGGAAGGCCGGTGCATCAGCCACTGATGCGGATATTGAATAAAGGATTGATGCGGGGAGACGGCCTGTGCCGTCTCTTCCGCTTTCAGGAGGAAATGTGATGGCAAAGTTCAGAAATAACGTGGCAATGAAGTTCGGGATCCAGGCAGCCGTCATTGCGGAGCACCTGTGGTATCTGTATCTCAATGAAGCATACTGCAGCGAAGAGAAGCTCTTTCACGGCTCCTACTGGTGCAGATGCTCCCAGATGGATCTGATGTATGAGTTTCCGTTCCTGACCAGGCATATGGTGCAGGATGCGCTGGCCGTGCTCCGTAAGAACAGAGTGATCCGAAAAGGCTGCTACAACGAGAGCAAATTCGATAATACCAGCTGGTGGACGTTCACGGACTACGGCGTGAAGATGATGGAAGCGGCAGTCCCGAGGCTTTCGGAAAGGCAGGAGCTGTGATGAAGAGACAATGCCCGGAAGACTGTAATTTCAGAAATAAGGATGCACCGTTCTGCGGCTTTTGCATGGTGGAGGTGCTGAATGAAAGGAAGGTACGACAGTATGAACACGATAGATCCCAAGAGACTGCAGGCACTGAAGATTATGGTCGGCGAGGGAGCCGACACGGAGAAGAAGATCACGGCGATGACCGTGGAGGATATCGTCATGATCGACAAGATCAAGGCGGAAGATATTCGTCTGATCCTGCAGCTGCAGAAGGAAGTGAGAAAAAGAAATCTGGTGGGATTCCTGACAAAGGGAACCGATGAGGAAGCAAAGGAGGAAAGCGATGCAGATGATGATACCGGAGGAAACGATGACAAAGGATCCGATGCAGGAGATAGCAGCGGATTTGCCGGCGGCTACGGAGAAAATGCCGGAGCTGACACCGGAGCAGCTTCAGGACTTTATTGAGACGGCTGAGGAAGGCGTGGTAACAAGAGTGGATCTGGAAGGGATGGTGCTGAGCAATGGTTAGGATCATGGGAGCGCCCACCGAGATAAAGGTCGTCAATGTGAGACTGGTAAAGGAACCGTCCCTGTACAGTACAGAGCCAATCCGTTCGCCGGATGATGTGCTGAAGGTGGTGGCAAGTGAGCTGGCGAAATATGACCGGGAGGTCTTCGCTGTACTGAACCTGAAGACAAACGGGCAGCCGATCAATCTGAATATCTGCAGTATAGGCACGATTGACAGTGCCGTTGTAAGTCCGAGGGAGATCCTGAAATCCTGTATTTTGAGCAACAGTTCAAGTTTTATCGGGATCCACAACCATCCGTCAGGATCACTGGAACCCAGTCAGGAAGACAGAGACGTGACGACACGGCTGCTCGCCGCGTCGGATCTGATCGGAGTCAGGATGCTTGATCACGTCATTGTCGCTGGGGAGACTGGAGAAATGTTCAGCTTCAAACAGGAAGGGCTGCTGGATCAGCTGCGGCCGAAAGATAAAGTGTGGGAAAGATAGCAGGCGAAAGGCAGTTATGGATGAGAAATTATTCGAGATCGTTGAATACGGAGGACAGCTCGACAGGAGGGCTGATAACGGCTGGGCATTGGAAGTTAATCTGGTTGCCTGGAACGGCGGAGTACCGAAGATCGATATACGATCATGGGATGCGGAGCATAAGCGAATGACAAGAGGCATCACACTCACAGAAGATCAGGCAAAGAAGCTCGGGCAGATGCTTCACAGCAGATACAGGGACAGACATATGCCAGAGCCTGAAAAGAATGCCGAAGCAAGATAAGGAGGGCAAAATGGCAGAGATACAACACAACAGAAGTCCCGACAGAAAGTCGCAGAGGGAGCAGATCAGGGAGATCACCGACAGGCTGGAAGAAGGAATCCGGGAACTGTATGACAGTGACCGGTATAAAGATTATCTGACTTGTATGAGTAAATTTCACAATTACTCACTGAATAATACGATCCTGATCGCAATGCAACGACCGGATGCGACGTTGGTCGCAGGCTACCGGGCATGGCAGAAAGATCACGGCAGGACTGTCCGGAAGGGCGAGAGAGGTATCAAAATCCTTGCGCCGTGCAAATACAAAGTGGAAGTGGAGAACGAGATGGAAGATGAGGATCCGGCAGTCATCGAAAGACTGAGTTTCAGGATCGTCCATGTATTCGATCTGAGCCAGACAGAGGGGAAGGAACTCCCGGATATCGGCGTAAACGAGCTGACAGGAGATGTCAAAGACTACAGGAAACTCTTCAATGCGCTCGTCAGTATCTGTCCGGTGCCGATGCAGTTTGAGGATATTCAGGGCGGTGCCAAAGGATATTATAACGATGCCGAAAAACGTATTGCGATCAAGGGAGGCATGAGCCAGGCACAGACGATCAAAACCATGATTCATGAGATGAGCCACCAGCATTTACACTCGAAAGAAGCCCTGGATCCGGATCATCCCATAGACCGCCGCACCAAAGAGGTCGAGGCGGAGAGCATCGCCTACACAGTCTGCAGCCGCTACGGACTTGATACTTCTGATTACAGCTTCGGCTACGTTGCCGGATGGTCGTCCGGCAGGGAAACCAGGGAGCTGAAGAATTCACTTGAAAGAATCCGCACTGCAGCCGATGAGATGATCACCGGAATCGATCAGCAGGTGGAGAAGCAGCTGAAGCGCGAACAGAGCAGACACGAGCAGGAAAGGTAGAGCTTACGAGCGGTCTGTAGTTTTACAGGCCGAAGTACATATACGCATTTGCAATCGAAAAGATTGACATTAAAATACTTTTGATTTATAATGCGTACAGGTGATATCATGAAATACATAAAAGAACTACAAGCGAAAAAAATTTTTACTTTGGCCGATGTAACAAAGCTCACTGGCAATGATAATACGGCAAAGAGTCTGATGCGAAGCTATAAGAAGGCCGGATATATAACAAGTGTCCGGAGAAATCTCTATGCATCGCTTGATCTCGCCAACGGAAACGTGATAGCAAACCGTTATGAAATTGGCTGCGGGGTATCGGAAACTGCTTATATTTCTCACCACTCAGCGATGGAATTTCATGGAGTGGCGAATCAGGTCTTTTTCGAGGTCACGATCTCTGCAGATGAAAATATACGGCCGTTTGATTTTGAAGGTGTAAGCTATCGCCTGACTAAGGCAACTATTGCTGATGGAGTTATCAGTCCACCATATAACCCGTTGATCAAAGTAACAGACATTGAAAGGACTGTTATAGATTGCATCCGCGATACTGATCTTGCAGGCGGTCTTGAAGAAGTTCTTGAATGTCTGCGTCTGATCCCTCAACTGGACGAGAGCCGGCTGCTGGAATACCTCTCCGCATATGATCAGAAGAATCTGTGGCAGAAGGCAGGTTATCTGTTGGAACAATACAGGGATCTGTTCCGGTTGTCAGATGATTTCTTTGATATTTGCAAGCAAAATATGGGAGTGAGAAAGAACTATCTTATAGAGGGTGACGGGTTAATATATCATCCCGACTGGCGTATGTATGCACCGGAAGATCTGTTTTCTTTATTGAATGAAGGAGATGATGTAATTGTATAATCTTGACAAAGCTATATTAGAACGGGCATCTGCAGAAACAGGATTCGTTCGTGATAATCTTGAAAAAGTGTATCGTCTGGCCGATGTGCTGGATTTTATCAGCAGCAATACCTATCTGAAAGACAAGTTGGTGTTGAAAGGCGGTACAGCGATCAATTTGACTGTGTTTGATCTGCCAAGGCTGTCGGTGGATATTGATCTGGATCTCAGTCAAAACTGCACCAGAGAAGAAATGCTGGAGACGAGAGAGGAGATCGAGGATCTTTTGGTCAGATATATGACAGCATCCGGCTATAGCATCGATACAGGAAGAGGTAAAAATGCACATTCACTTGGATCATGGGCATTTTCATATTTAAATGCCGGAGGAAACAGGGACAATATCAAGGTGGAGATTAATTACTCCATGAGGGCGCACATTCTCTCACCGGTTGAGAGAACTGTCAGGTTCCCGTTTATGGAACAGGATCTTCATGTTATTTCACTCGCGCCGCAGGAGCTGTTCGGAAGTAAGATCAAAGCTCTTCTGGAAAGAACAGCTGCAAGAGATTTGTATGATATTTATAATATGATCATGGCAGACATCTTCAACGGAGAAGAACTTGCTATGGTACGTAAATGCGTCATTTTTTATAAGTCTGTCGGGAGCACCGGGCCATTTAAAAAGGACATAAAGCTGGATGCAATAGATGCGTTGTCGTTTTCTAAGGTAAGGCAGACACTTCTGCCGGTTCTTAGAAAAGGAACCTTCGTTGACCTTCCGGAAATGAAGGATAAAGTGCAGAGGTTTCTTAAGGAACTGCTGCAGATGACAGATGAAGAAAAGCAATATATTGAAGAGTTTTCCAAAGGAAGATATTCTCCTGAATTGCTTTTTGATGATATTGATATGGTTGAACGAATCAAATTGCATCCAATGGCGTTATGGAAGGCAGAAAAAATCCGCCAAAGCCTTACTTAGGATATGCTACGGAACGTTGCATGTCCGCTACGGTGCATTTCTTGTGCAGGACAAAGCCCGGCGCTATGCTGGTCATACAGGAAAACCGTATGACAATGCAGGAGGTACACAAAATGACATTCGGAGAAAAACTGAGAGAGGCACGTAAGACGGCGGGGATGACGCAGGAGCAGCTAGCTGCCACACTGTCCGTTTCGAGGCAGGCAATCACGAAATGGGAGTCCGATAAAGGGATTCCGGATGTAGAGAATCTGAAGCTGCTGGCAAGCGTTCTGGGTGTAAGTATCGATTATCTGCTCGATGATGGCAGTCCGATCGATCTGTCGGTAACAAAGAAACCTATCGATCTTAGGAAGTACGGAGATACCGGAAAACTCTTCCGACTGAAAAAGCTGGGCATTAAGGAACGGATCGTCCGGGAGGAATATCCCGATGCGGAGATCATCAGGCTGACTGTCATAAAGATCAGGAATACCAAGCCGGAGACGATTACCGATCAGGTGATCGGCTGGACGGCGCTGCTCCTTGGAGGTGTTCCGCTATTCGATACACAGGAAATGGGTAAGACTATCAATACGCTGGATCATCAATACTATCTTGTCAATGAAGAAAACAAACAGTATTTTGTTTTGATTACCGATGAATTCATCATCGCAAGGGCATTGGCGAACAGGATAGAAGAGAAGAAATTCACGATTGAAGACAGGGAGTTTCAGGTAATGGGAAAGGTGGAATAATTCTGTATAAGGTCCATTAACCAACTCTACGAATACTATTGTTACATGGCGGAGGTTATGGCTTCCGCTTTATTAATTTCTTGAAAAAAATTCAATGAGTATGTAACCTTTAGTCTGCCTGAAATGTGTTATAAGTGAAAGGCCTTTCAACATAAGTAATCAGCAAAGGAAATATCGTAGTATGAAGTTAACTCTTGAGAAGACTCTTGAAAGATATCAACGCAGTGTTTACAAAGCAGCATTTTCAGTATGCAGGAATGCTGCAGACGCAGAGGATATCGCACAGGAAACATTTCTCGCCTACTATAAAAACAACCGTGACTTCAATGATGAGGACCATATTAAGGCATGGCTAATCAAAGTAGCAATCAATAAAGCAAGAAATATGGCAGTTTCTTTCTGGAAAAAACAGCGGATAGACATCCCTGATTTTGAAGCATGGCTAAGAGAAAACCAGTCAGAATATCAGAATGAATTGCAAAACCGGGATGTATTGAAAGCAGTCATGGAACTACCGGAGAAACAGCGCATTGTCATACACCTTTTCTATTATGAAGGATATAAGGCGCGGGAGATCGCTAAACTTCTGGATATGAAAGAAGGCAGTATAAGAGTACAACTTCACAGAGGTCGCAGGATGCTTAGAGAAAAATTACAGGAGGAATGGGATTATGAATAACCATGAGAAATACAGAAATGCATATTCGGTGATAGAACCTTCTGCTGATTTCACAACTAAAGTGTTGAAGGAGGCAGAAAAAATGAATCAAAAGAGTCATTCAAAAGCGGTGTTCGAACGTTTTAGCTGGAACAAAGGTATACCAATCGTGAGAAAAAGAGTTGCGTTATTCGCAGCAGTTATGATGATGCTCGCAGCAAGTTCTGCTTTTGCGGTATCCAATGGCTGGGACGTGGAACTTGCAAAAGCCTTCGGGGTTTCAACCATGATGAAAGACCTTGAAGACGGATATGTAAATATAGGTGTCAGTGACAGCCACGATGAGGTTACCGTGACTGTAAACCAGGCTATTGGAGATGATACCAGTCAATGGATTCAGGTTGATACAAATATCGATTATGAGGAAGACGAGATAAACTCTGTGGATTATTTGCCAGAGAAAACGAGACTTCAAGTGAAAAATTTAATGGGAACAGCAGATATTGACGGCGGATTTTCCATGCAGTGCTTCAATAACCACGGGAAAGTCGCGTATTGGTTATTCCCAACGGGTTACAAGGGTATAAACAAAGCAAAACTCGAACTTGTAATAAGTGGAATCAAGAGGACACTGACTGATGAGAACGGAAAGATCGTATCAGAAAAAAGCATTGATGATAACACATTTGAGATACATTGGAAGAATGTCTACGATACTAATGTTAGAACTTTTGATTTAACTGAGAATGTAAAATGCAAACTGGATGAGAATGATCCGGATGGTGATCGACTAGTAGACTGTAGGCTGACAAAAGTCAGGGTGACACCGATTACGTTGTATATAGAAGGTGTAGCAGATGATGAATCGATTCCGAATGATTATCTTGGAGGACTGACACCGCAGATTAATATGATAAGACTTATGGATGACAGAATTGTAGAATTTGAGAGCGGCGATGCGTCGTATGGATTTGACGGAGGTGCTCACGGCAGGTTTAATGCATATATGACTCTAGTCGGTTATGATCAGTTTACAGACAAAGAAGAATCTGTTAATGGGAATGAAGTGAAAGGTATATTTGTGGGGGATATGGAAATCCAGCTTGAGAAGTAACGGATATACGACAATTGGTTTCTACATGGCGGAGGTCATTACGGCTTCCGCTTTTTACTTTTTTGGAGAGGAGGGATACTGATGCCATACTTTAGCAAAGAAGAAATCGCCCGCGCCAGGGAGATGGATCTGCTGACTTATCTGCAGAACTATGAGCCGACAGAGCTGGTGCATGTGACCGGAAATACCTGGACAACTGCGACTCATGATAGTCTCAAGATCAGCAATGGCAAGTGGATGTGGTGGTCGAGAGGCTTCGGCGGCGCGTCGGCGCTGGACTATCTGGTCAAAGTCAGGGGCGATCCGTTCATCGATGCGGTGGGCAAAATATTAGGAAAGGCGGCAGGCGAGCCGTCTATTTTTGTGACGAAACCGAAGCCGGACAGAGCTCGGAGACTGCTTCTTCCGGAGCGGGCGGAGAACAATGACCGCGTTACGGCCTATCTGATGCAGCGCGGGATCAGCCGCAGCATCATTGAGGAATGCATTGACCGCGGCCTGCTCTATGAGTCCCTGCCGTATCACAACGCCGTCTTTGTAGGATTCGACGGGCAGGGAGCTGCGAGGTACGCGAGCTTCCGGGCAACGGTGCCGGAGAAGATCATGGGCGAGGCAACCGGATCCGACAAGAAGTTTTCCTTCCGGATCGGCGGAACCGAAGACAAAACGGTGCTCCATATCTTCGAGAGCGCCATCGATCTGCTATCCTTTGCGTCCATCCGGAATGAGCGGGGACAGAACTGGCAGGCGGAATCCATGCTGTCTCTGGGCGGAGTGTACGCGCCGTCATCGCCGGAAGGCAGGTGGAAAATGCCGGCGGCTTTGTCAAATGTGATCGAAGCTGACGGCGAGATCCGCGAGATCGCCATGCATCTGGATAACGACTACGCAGGCCGGGCAGCATCCGGGAGACTTGCGCAGATGCTGGGAGGCAGGTACCGCATCCGCGATGAGCCTCCTGTTTTCGGCAAGGATATGAACGATGAGCTGATGGAACGTCACAGGAGACGGGCCGAAAGAAGAAAGGAGAGGCAGAGCCATGAGCGATGAAATGATCCGGGTGATCTATCTACGGGTCGGAAAACGGGCGGAGATCTGTGAGATCCGGGAGGAACTGGAGGACATGCAGGCACTGGTGCACGGCGACATCGAGGAATATATGCCCTTCGATGATCCGGTGGCGCTGGTCTGCAACATGGAATCCAAGAACAGAGGACTGCCTGCGAATCGTGAGATCGTAAGTGAAGACGGCAGGAGGCTGGACATCATGCAGGGAGATTTTTTCCTCTGCTATGCGAGGGAGGAAAGCGAAGTCTACGAGTCGCTGCCGCCGGAACTGGAAGAAAAGTACCGCAGGAAGTTTGAATATCCCGAGCAGTTTTTCAAAGTCGGAGAGGATATCCGGGCGGTGAAATATGATCCGGAGCAGATAAGTGAGACCAGGGACGAGTCCAGATAGGACGCAGAAAACAAAACCGGGGATCCGGGACTTTCGGTTAGCAAGCACTGCAAACCTACTCCTGCGGAGAGGATTTGCTGCATTTAGGGGAAGCCCCTAAGACCCCGGAGGACATAGGAGTATATGTGGAGTTACAGGCAGACAGCCGGAAAGGAGTAACAGAGGAGTCATGAAGAAACGATCGATCAAAAAGCAGTTCTATATGAACCGGGAGGAAGCGCAGGCGCTGAAGAAGAAGGCCAAGGGAGCCTGCATGCCGGAGGCAAGGCTGATCCGTATGCTGGTCTCAGGCTATGCGCCGCCGCCTGCACCCGATGAAAAATTCTATGAGGCCATGGATATCGTAAGAAAACTCTATGAGCGTATCGAGCAGATCGGGGATAAGGCGGATGATCCGCTGACAAAGAAACTCCTGGTGACAGAGGCAGAGAACTGGAAGAAGTTCCGCCTTGCCATAGAGAAGCGTTACCTGCTGCCGGAGAGGATGGAGAAGAAATGGCTGTAACAAAGATATGGAAGGTCACGAGAAGCTTCTCCGATCCCATCGACTATGTGAAGAATCCGGAGAAGACGAGAAACCCTGCGGCAGAGAAGAGCAGGCAGATGCTGGAGGATGTGATCGAGTACGCAGCGAACGAAGACAAGACCGAGCAGAAGTTTTTCGTTACCGGCATCAACTGCGACCGGGATCATGCCAGGGATGAATTCCTCATGACCAAGAGACGCTTTGCCAAGGAGGACGGCATCGTTGCCTATCACGCTTACCAGAGCTTTGAGGAAGATAACATCGATCCGGCGCTTGCGCATGAGATCGGCGTTGCCTTTGCGAAGGAAATCTGGGGCGACCGGTTCCAGGTGGTCGTAGCCACTCACGTTAATACAGCCCATGTTCATAATCATTTTATCGCGAATAGTGTTTCCTTTCGGGACGGCGGCAAATACCACGACAGCAGGGCAGCCTACCGGAAGATGCGCGAGGTATCCGACCGGCTGTGCCGGGAGCACGGCCTTGCGGTCATAGAGCATCCCGCCGGGCGCGGCGGCAGCTACTACCTGAACAGTCTGGAGAAGGCTGGCATGCCGACACGGTTTAATGTGGCGAGAGCCGCCATCGATGAGGCCATCGCATCCAGCGTCAACATGGAGGAATTCAAGCAGGAACTCCGGCACATGGGCTACCGCTACCAGTTCAATCCGAACCGGAAGTACTGGACGGTGACACCGGTAGGCTGGGAGAAGCCGATCCGCCTGTACAGGCTGGGAGCTGACTATACCAGAGAGCGGATCGAGCAGCGCGTCTATGAGAACGATATCAGCGTCCGGCAGGAGAAGATGATCACACTGTATTACCGCAGACCGAATCCATATAACCTCCGGCGGCGCGTCGATAAGATCATGGGAAGGACGGGTCTGGAGAAGCTGTATCTAAGATACTGCTATGAGCTCGGATACCTTCCGAAGTATAACCAGAGACCGGCGCACCTTCATCCGATTCTGAGAGAAGATCTGCTGAAGTGCGAGATGTACAGCGAGGAAGCAAAGCTCCTCTGTCGTAACAGTATCCGCACCGAGGCGGATCTGTTTTCATATATGGAAGCCATCGGAACAAAGATGGAAGACCTGACTTTGCAGAGAGAAGAACTCAGGAAGGAATCACGGAGGCAGCTTCCGGAGCAAAGGCAGGCTGAAGTCAGATCGGAGATCACGAAGCTCACGGCTGAGCTGAAGGAACTCAGGAAGGAGGAGAAACTATGCGCGGACATTAAGGAGAGATCACAGCAGGTGGCGGACAACATGGACGTTATTGATCAGGATCGAGGAAGAAGAAAGGAGGAAAAGAGAAGATGAATGCAAGTGGAGACGCTGCGGAGCAGGTAGTCCGCATGTCACTGGAAGGCGTGGAGGTCGCTGCCAGGATCAGCGGCAACGGTGCCAAGAACATCGCATTGCTTTTGGCGGCCGTGCTGAAGGAAGAGCAGAAGACCAAGGGCAAGGCCAGGCTGTCCAGCATGCTGAAGTCGGGCAAGGAGCTGAAAGTCTTCAGCGTGCGGCAGCAGGATCTGAAGAAGTTCTCGCAGGAGGCCAAACGCTACGGCGTGCTATACTGCGTGCTTAAAGACCGAAATAACCATGACGCGAATGCCATGGTGGATGTGATCGCGCGGGCAGAGGATGCTTCCAAGATCCAGCGGATCACCGAGCGCTTCAAGCTGGCGACCATCGACACGGCAACGGTCATGGGCAGTGTGACAAAGGAGAAGACTGCTCCGGAAAAAGCGCAGCCGGAGAAGGATCCGCAGGCGCGGGAGCAGGACAGGCGCATCATGAAGCCGGTGAAGAAAGAGGAGAACGAGATAAACCCCACGCAGGCGTGGACAGGAAAAGAACCTCTGTCCGGGCAAAGCTCGAAGCAGGAAAGCCGCTCAAGTGGACAGGTCCCGGCAAGTTCTAAGCCGTCGGTCAGACGAAAGCTGGAGGGTTACCGGAGAGAAACAGAGCGTAGGAAGATGATGCCGGAGCTTACAGACAGAGACAGCACAGTGCCGCTTCCGTCCGTGAAAGTTCCGGTGAAGAAAGAGATCACGAAAGAGAGGTAAAGGCCATGAGTGAAGAGAAGAACAGAATTATTAAAGAGATCGATCCGGATGAATACCGCGATATGAAAATGAAAGAGAAGTCCGAAGTCTTCGATATGCTGTCGGGCTCCACACAGAGCCTGATGAAGGCAGAAGATCTGTTGCAGTATCTGGATCTGCAGAGCAGGTTCATGCACCTGTCCGTATCGAACGTGCTTCTGATCAAAGCGCAGAGGCCGGAGGCGGTATGGGTCAGGACGTTCGACGAGTGGAAGCAGGACAACATCTCGCTTCTGAAGGGCGAGACCGGAATCCTGTCTTTGGAGACCGCATACTTCCAGAAGAGGGACGGCAGCATGGGAAGATCAACCAAGGTAACAAGACTCTTCGATATCTCCCAGACCACGGCGAAGGACCGCCAGATCAGCGCGCCAGCCTTCCGTAATGCTGCGGAATATATCGCAGCAGCATCGGAGATCCCGGTGGAGAAGTCAGACCGCGTGGCGGAAGAACTCGATGCCGTGACAAATGACGGAAAGATCTTTGTGAGAGAAGATCTGACAGCGGAGCAGGCATTCTTTGTCACTGCCAGAGAGATCGCCTGCATGCAGCTGACGGCAGATGAGAGTGCCAGACGGGAAGACATTCTGCCTTACGCCGAATGCACCGCATATGTCCTGGCGAAACGCTACAGCCTTCCGTGCGAACGTCCGGACACGGACAGACTGATCGAACACTTCACCGGAATGGAGGAGAAGGATGTCAGACGAGAGCTCGGAGCCATGAAGCAGACAGCTGCAAACATGGAGCACAGGATGCTGGAGGCAAGACAGAAAGACCGGGACGCAAGGAAGGAGGAACGCTGATATGGAAGGCAAAGCCAGGATCGAAGTGGATGAGTATGAACGAAACATCCTGATCCGCGCACTCAACGACCTTCGGACATCCCTTTTGGCAGAGAACAGGCCGACTGATCCGGTGGATGATCTGATGGTCCGGATCTATGAAGCCAAGACAAAGCGTCACCGCATTGCGGAAGAGAGGCCGGACTATGAATGCCGATAGGAAGCAGGTGCTGATCCTGTCTGTTATCGGGGTCATACCTGTGATATGGCTTGCGCTTCTTGTTGCACCCGCCATTGACGGCAGCATCATTGAGAGCCTGCCCGCCATAGAAGAGCGGCTACAAAGCCCGTGGCAGATACAGTTTGACGAAAGCAGCGTTAAGACCGTGCTGCTTTTTCTGATGCTGTATGTCTTCGGGATCGGCATTTATCTGTCCACCCGGAGAAACTACCGGAGAGGCGAAGAACACGGATCTGCCAGATGGGGCGATGCCGGGCGTATCAACCGCAAGTATGCAGCGAAGAAGCCGTCAGACAGCAAGCTCCTCACACAGAACGTACGGATCAGCCTGAACGGCAGGAAACACCGCCGCAATCTGAATACCATAGTGATCGGCGGATCCGGTGCAGGCAAGACCAGATTCTATTGCAAACCCAATCTGATGCAGTGCAATACGTCCTATGTGATCTTAGATCCGAAAGGGGAGTTAGTCGAGTCCACCGGCCGGATGCTGGAGCAGCAGGGGTATCGCGTGGCCGTATTGGATCTTCTCAACATGGAGCGGTCGCACTGCTATAACCCGTTCGTTTATCTCAGAAACGATAACGACGTGCAAAGGCTGGTCACCAACCTGTTCAAGTCCACCACACCGAAGGGGTCGCAGACCAACGATCCCTTCTGGGACACAGCGGCGCAGATGCTGCTGCTTGCCCTGATCTTCTACCTGAAGTACGAAGCTCCGGAGGAGGAACAGAACTTCGCCATGGTCATGGAGATGATCCGGGCCGGAGAAGTGGATGAAGAAGACGGCACGCTGAGTGCGCTGGATAATCTCTTCTACGATCTTCGCAAGACGGATCCCGGACATATCGCGCTGAAATACTACGATGCCTATCACTCGGGCGCGGCAAAGACATTAAAGTCCATCCAGATCACACTGGCGGCAAGGCTGGAGAAGTTCAACCTGGAGAGTCTGGCATCGCTGACGGTGACAGATGAGCTGGATCTTCCGTCCATCGGAGAGAAGAAGACAGCGCTGTTTGCCCTGATCCCGGACAACGACACCAGCTTCAACTTCCTCGTCAGCATCCTCTATACCCAGCTCTTTCAGCAGCTGTTTGAGAATGCGGACAGCAGACCGGGCAAGAGACTGCCGGTGCACGTCCATTTTCTGATGGACGAATTTGCCAACGTCAGCCTCCCGGAGGACTTCGACAAGATTCTGTCTGTCATGCGTTCGCGCGAGGTTTCGGTCAGCATCATCCTGCAGAACATGGCGCAGCTGAAGGCTTTGTTCGAGAAACAGTGGGAGTCCATCACGGGCAACTGCGTGCGCCCAGAAGTCGCCGGCGCAATATAAAACGGCGACGTGGTAACTACAGAATACCGCCTTTAGCAAGCGGTAGGTCAAAGTATCATGCAATCCGCAAATTTAAGGAGACAGGAGGCTCAAACGCGGCGGAAGCAACCTATTATTCTACGACTTATCCGAGATGGGAAACCTGAAGGAGAGTGCAGCATGTCGTCGCTGGTAAGAACCTTTATCAGCCTGCGCAAGAGGAGGCTAATCCTGTGCAACCGAATGCGTAAGAATAAAATCTGTGTATGAGGTACAAAGCTAAACTGCCTGAACGATAGCCAGAGCAAGGGAATCCGTGCCCCGCATACGAAAAGGATTGAAACGTATGTTTTCCATGTTGCTTGCATTTCGCAGTTATGGAAGTAAGTGATACTCATGGAAAGGCAACCGCAAGACAGCGGGTAAATGGCGAAAGTCGGTGCCGACAACACAGGACGCTAATTCTGTTTTTACTAACTGGGGATGACCTAAACCCGGTAACGGGCATGGTCACACAGCTCCCATAGTAGTCCGAGACGTTAATGACGATCACATGGCGAAGGGGAGCAGCTTATTGATAATACCAAGAACGAAAGGAGCGTGCGCGAGGCATGAGAAATCCGACTGAGGTATTAAAAAGTTTGATGGATAAGTCAAAGGATGAATCATACAGGTTTCAGAGGCTATACCGGAACCTGTACAACCCGGAGTTCTATTGGCTGGCGTATAAGAACATATATGCCAATAAAGGCAGCATGACTGCCGGAGCTGATGGAACAACGATTGATGGGATGAGTGACGAAAGAATCAACGGGATTATCAACGCCCTGCGAGACCGCAGTTACCGTCCCAAACCTGCAAAGCGAGTATATATTGCAAAGAAAAACAGCAATAGGAAACGTCCGCTGGGCATCCAGTCGGGCAACGACAAGCTTGTGCAGGAAGTCGTTAAGATGATTTTGGAAAGCATCTATGAACCCGTGTTCAGTAATAAATCGCATGGGTTCAGACCCAACCGGAGCTGTCAGACAGCCCTGATGCAGATACAGAAGACCTTTACGGGCACAAACTGGTTTGTTGAAGGGGATATACACGCCTGTTTTGACAGTTTCGACCACCATATCGTAATCGACATCCTGAGAAGGAGGATCGAAGACGAGGCTTTCATCCAGCTTATATGGAAATTCCTTAAGGCTGGATATATGGAGCAATGGGAATACGAAAGAACCTACAGCGGTGTGCCGCAGGGTTCGGGAGTAAGCCCTGTCCTCTGCAACATCTACTTGAATGAACTGGATAAATTCATGGAACAGTATGCCACAGATTTTAATACGAAAGCGCCAAGGAAGCGGCTTTCACCGGCATACAAAACAAGTGTAAACAGGGCATACGAGTACAGGCGCGAGGGCAAAAAGCTCTGGGATCAATTAACGCCGGAGGAAAAGAGAGACAGAAGCAGACGCTTGAAGGAAATGGAACGGGCAGAAAAAAGTATGACCCCGACTATTCCGCTGGATACGAATTATAAACGGATTCAGTACACAAGGTATGCGGATGATTTCATTATCGGCGTGATAGGCAGCAAAGAGGATGCCAAGCAAGTCAAGCAGGATGTGAAAACATTTCTGCAAGAGACGCTGAAACTGGAAATGTCAGACGCCAAGACCAAAGTCACCCATACGGGAGACAGGGCAAGATTTTTAGGCTATGACATCACGGTATCAAGGAGCCAGAACCTGAAAAAGCTGGCGAACGGCAAGATTCAGAGATGCCAGACGGGCGTTGTAAAACTGCTCGTCCCCAGAGAAAAATGGGTCGGAAAGCTGCTTGAATATCAGGCAATGAAGATCAAAATCAACGAAAACGGCAAAGAGAGGTTCGTTGCCCTCCACAGGGGCAAACTGGTGAATAAGAGTGATATAGAGATTCTGACGACGTATAACGCTGAGGTCAGAGGTCTGTATAACTACTATTCCATTGCCAATGACGCCTTCAAAATCGGCAGATTTGGTAATGTGATGAAGTACAGCATGTATAAGACTTTCGCATGTAAATACAAGACCAACGTCCACGAAATAAAGCGGAAGTACTGCGTCGGAGATTTATTCACAGTCGACTACGACACAAAAGCAGGCAGGAAAACCACGACATTCTACAGGGATGGGTATAAGCGTAAGGAGATGGCGACGAAGTTTGACAATGTCAGCGAGCTGCCGGACTACTCCAAGTACACAAAAACCAATACCCTGAAACAACGGGTGGAGTGGCATACCTGTGAGCTGTGCGGAAAAGACTGTAGAACTCTCGAAATTCATCAGGTAAAGAAACTCAAAGACCTGAAAGGCAACAGCGAGTGGGAACTCCTGATGCGTAAGCGAAGGAGGAAAACACTGGTGGTTTGCCCGGATTGTCATAAGCTGATTCATTCTTAACACCGCAAATATGATAAGCGGAAAGCCGTATACACTGAGAGGTGTACGTGCGGTTTGGGAGGGAGTGGACGCTTGTCCTTCTTTTGGAGGATAAGCCGAAGCTTACCTCATGACGAGCTGGTGTATCTCGGGGGCAACGAACAAAGCACACACAAGTATATCTCGGAGCTTCTGGGTAAGGAGACCATCGACATGAACACCTACGGGCGCAGCTTCGGCAGAAACGGCAATTACAGCAAAAACGATCAAATCACAGGCCGTGAGCTTATGACGCCGGATGAGGTGAGGATGCTGGATAACCAGTTTGCCCTGCTTTTCATCCGGGGCGAAAGACCGGTGAAGGATCTGAAGTTTGATCTGCTGAAGCATCCGAACATCGGTCTGACATCCGACGGCGATGCGGAGCCATATATCCACGGCGATGCGAAGGATGCCAGATTCACCATAGCTCTGACCGGAAGCCTGGAAGAAGAGGCGAGTGCGGAGGATATGGCAGAAGCGGAGAAGCTTGCGGAAGGCTATGAGCTGTTGTCGGAAGAGGACATCGCGGAGGAATACAAGTAAACATGAGAACAATGACAATTACGAGGAGGTAGACATTTATGGACATGAAAGGAAAGAAAGCCGGAAGGGAAAGAACGGAGCTGGAGGATCAGATGCTCGGCAGAAGAAGCCGCCTGCTGCTGGCGGCATACAGCGGCGCAGTCTGCGTGATGACCATCGGAGCAGGGACGGTGTTTGCAGCTGGGGATCCGATCAGCGTGGTCAACAACCTGTCCACATTCATCTTCAGTCTGATCAGAGCCATCGGCCTGATTTTGCTGGGGTTCGGTATCGTACAGGTTGGCCTGTCGCTGAAATCCCACGATCCGTCACAACGTGCCAACGGGTTCCTGACCCTTGCAGGCGGCATTATTATTACTTTTACGAAAGAAATCCTGAATCTTATCGTGGGGTAATCAGGAACACACAGGCAAAGAAAAGGCAGCGTTTTCGCTGCCAATACATGTAAAATATCCGAAGTTACAGACCCTTGGGAATGTCCTTTTCGTGTTTGAATCCCCATACCATGATGGCATAAAAGACCGGCATGAGATCGCGTCCCATTTCCGAAAAAGAGTATTCGACATGTGGAGGGATCTCGTTGAATTGTTCGCGGACGATCAGGCCGTATTTCTCCAGATCGCGGAGAGTATTTGTCAGCATGGTATTCGTGATGCCGGGAAGATCCTTCTTCAGTTCACCAAAACGCATCTTGTCGTGAATGCAGAATTCATACAATACCTGAGTTTTCCATTTGCCCTGCAGCATGATCAGAAGCGGGGTGACAGGGCAGTTTCCGCTGTCGGTGAGGATGCCGGATTTGACATTCTCTAGATATTCTTCGTATGACATATATTCTTCCATGGATACCCTCCCTGGTATATTATTTATACTAAGTGCGAAACTTCTGCGTACTTGAATACTTTTCTATGTGCAAGTATAATTTTTATACCAGTAAAAGTCAAGAAGGAGAAAAAATGATGCAGATAAAAGAGATCGAAGTTAAGAGTGTTATGACCAAATCCAATCTTCCGGTCTCGGATTATTCGGTAAACCCATATGTGGGGTGTACACATGGATGCAAGTATTGTTATGCCAGCTTCATGAAGCGTTTCACCAACCATCCGGAACCCTGGGGCGAATTCATTGATGTGAAATACTGGCCGGAGATAAAGAAGCCTGAAAAATATGCAGGTAAGGAAGCTTTCTTCGGATCTGTTACTGACTGCTATCAGCCTTGCGAGGCAAAGTATAAGAGGACCCGCGCACTTCTGGAGCAGCTGCAGGGAAGCGGCATCAGCATCAGCATCGCAACAAAGTCGGACCTGGTTTTGCGTGATCTGGATTTGATCAGGACCTTTCCGAACGCGAGGGTATCATTTTCGATCAACACGCTGGATGAACATTTTCGAAGTGAAATGGACAAAGGCGTCAGCATTGAGCGCAGACTTGCTGCCATGAAGGAATTCTATGATGCCGGCGTACAGACGACCTGCTTTATCTCACCGATCTTTCCGGGACTGACCGACCCGACAGAGATCATCGATGCGGCCAAAGACCGGTGCAATCTGGTGTGGCTTGAGAATCTGAATCTTCGAGGAGACTACAGAGTTTGCATTCTGGAGTGGATCCATGAAAATCATCCGGAGCTTGACGGACTGTATCAGGACATTTACAGCAGGAAGAGCAGGACTTACTGGACGGAGCTGGATCGGGAGATGAGGGCATATACGGAGAAGGAAGGTATGCTGTATCTTCGTGATGATGATCAGCACCGGTCAGATTTCGGAGAGCCTCCGGTCGTAGTGAATTACTTCTATCATGAAGAAGTTAAGAAGTCTGCAAAGAAGAAGGATCAGTAAATGCGTATAGAAGAGTCTGTTTTCAGCTGCAGGTCGCTTATGAAGGAAACCCTGGAGCCTTACGGCTTCAGAAGGGATGGCGATTCATATAGGTATTCGGAACCAATGCTGGAGGGAGCATTCCGTGCGGTTATCTGTATCGGACAGGATGGCAAAGTTTCAGGCACTGTCATTGAGTCCAATACCGAAGAAGAATACCTGCCGGTACATGCGCAAAACCAGACAGGAGCTTTTGCAGGCAGAGTCAGAGAAGCATACACGTCGGTTCTTCGGAAGATCGCTGAGCGGTGTTTTACTGTTGACCCCGGCAAATATACGAAGAAGAGAGTATGGATAATCCCGGCTAATCCAAAGTACTACGATCTTGATACACTCTTTGCAGGCATGAAGGATGTTCTCTGGAAACAAAGCAGCAGAGTGCAGCCGGGAGATCTTGTATACATGTACATCACTGCGCCGGTCTCGGCTGTTCGATATCAGTGCATCGTAACAGAAACGGAGATCCCATATGAATACTCCGATGCGAATGTATCCATGGAAAAGGTCATGAAAATGGATGTACTGAAGAAATTCCCGGACAGTTTTCTTCCGCTTGTCAGACTTAAAGAGCTTGGCGTTACAGCGGTAAGGGGACCGAGAACGGCGACGGATGCATTCATGGAATTTGTTAGAAGTGAGGTGAATTAAGCTGCACGATATATGGAACCCGTGGCATGGCTGCAGAAAGTGCAGTGAGGGATGCGAAAACTGCTATATGTATTATCTCGATGAGACAAGAGATAAAGACGGCAGCCGGATATACAGAACCAAAACAGGCTTCCGGTATCCTCTGAGCAAATATCGTAACGGAGAATACAAAGTAAAAAGCGGGGAGATGCTGAGGGTCTGTATGACTTCCGATTTCTTCCTTGAGGAGGCAGACCAATGGAGGACAGAAGCCTGGAAGATCATACGGCAGAGACCGGATGTGAAGTTCTTTCTGCTTACCAAGCGGCCGGGGAGAGTGTGGGACTGCCTTCCCTATAACTGGGATGCCGGCTGGGAAAATGTGATGTTCAATGTTACCTGCGAGAATCAGAGCCGGGCAGATGAACGCATTCCTATCTTGCTGGAACTTCCGTTTAAGCACAAAGGCATCATGTGTGCTCCATTCATAGGCCCGGTGAGCATAGAAAAATATCTGGCTGCAGGGCAGATCGAACAGGTGCTTTGTGACGGAGAGAATTACGGCGGAGCCCGTCCCTGCCATTATGAGTGGGTCAGGAATCTTAGAAATGAATGTGTGAAGTATGATGTAACCTTTGTCTTCTGCGGTACCGGAAGGAGATTCATCAAAGACGGAAGGCTGTATAAGCTGGAAGGAAACAGTCTGCAAAGCGAGCAGGCATATAAGTCGGGACTCAGCTATCAGGGCAAGCCGATCGATTTCAAGCTTACAGATGACTGGGGGTATCCTCTGGATGAAGAGCAGTTATATAAACCGTATTTCGGAAAAAGATGCCAGACCTGCGGGATGAAAATGACCTGCAACGGCTGCAGCAGATGCGGAAGATGTGAATAATAAAAAAACAATTGTTACATGCCGGTAGTTACCGATTGGTGATTACCGGCTTTTGTTATGTCCATTTTCATGACGGGAGGAGGTGAAGACCGATATGAAGAAGTTACTTGCGGCGGCTCTTGCGGCAGCGGGAGCAGCGATCATCTTTAGAAGATGCAGGAAGGGAGGCAGAGCGAATTGTCGGATAACTGGGTAGTACAGAACCTGATGAATGCCCTGACGACGTGGAACGAGAAGCTTGCCGAGGTATGGCAGCTTCTCACCATGTCCCCGGAGAGGTTCAAGGGCGGCGGCATCTGGCATGTGATCCTGAATATCAACGGAGCCCTGCAGGCGATAGGACTGGCATTGCTGGTCCTTTTCTTTTTGGCCGGAGTGGTGAAGACCAGCGCCAATCTGGGAGAGATCAAGAGGCCGGAGCATGCTCTGAAGCTGTTTTTGCGTTTTGCCATCGCCAAAGGTGTCGTGACCTACGGCCTGCAGCTGATGCTTGCGATCTTTCAGATCGTGCAGGGCATGATGAGCTCCATCATGCGGACGGCCGGAATCGGAAGCGCGAAGAAGGTGACGCTGCCGGGCGAGATGATCAAGGCTATCGAGGACTGCGGCTTCTTCGAGAGCATTCCGCTCTGGGCGGTGACGCTGATCGGGAGCCTGTTCATCACGGTGATGTCCTTCATCATCATCCTGACGGTATACGGCAGATTTTTTAAGCTGTATATGTATACCGCCATCGCGCCGATCCCGCTTGCCACCTTTGCCGGTCAGCCGACACAGAACATCGGAAAGAGCTTTCTCAAGTCCTATCTTGCAGTGTGCATGGAGGGGGCGGTCATCGTGCTGGCCTGCATCATCTTCAGCCTGTTCGCATCAAGCCCGCCGGTGGTGGACGCGGACGCAGCACCGGCCGCCATGGTGTGGAAGTATATCGGCGAGCTTGCCTTCAACATGCTCGTGCTCGTCGGGGCAGTCAAAATGAGCGACCGCATCGTCCGGGAGATGCTCGGACTTTAACGGTAACGGTAAACAATCAGATCAAGGAAAGGAGACAGATTTCATGGAAGAGATCAACAAGAACAAACAACAGGAGGAGCAGAAGAAAAGGCTCCGTGAGTACACAGACCGCATTGCGGCAAGTTTGAAAAGAAAGGCAGGGCAGAAGCATGACTAAGAGTGAATTTTGCAGAGAACTTATGGAAACGATACCGGAATACCTTCCGGAAGCAGAGCGGCAGGGACTGGACCTGACGCTGCAGCAGGTAGTGAAGATCAACGACCAGGTGCTGAATGGCCTGCTCTTTAAGCGCGATGACAGAAACGCCGCGCCGACCTTTTATCTGGATGATGCCTACCGAGACCACGAGCAGGGCATGTCCGTCGATGTGATCGCAGACAATCTGGCAAGAGCATATATGGAGACCAAAGACCTGGGACCGGTCAGCATGGAGAATGTGACAGAGGATATGTCTTATGACAGCATCCGCGATCAGATCACGCTGCGCCTGGTGGAGGTCAAACGCAACCGCCAGTTTTTGCAGGACAGACCATATATGAACGTGGGGAACGGTCTTGCCGTGATCTGCGATATTCAGATATCGGACCGGAACGGCGCGGGATTTGTCAGCATCACCAACGATCTGATGGAGCATAACGGTTATGACAGAAGGCAGCTCTTCGAAAATGCCATGGAGGATGCCTGGCACAATGCGCCGCCGACGCTGCGGGACATGCAGGCCAGTTTGTTCGGTTCCTTCAGTGAGAACCTGCTGGAAAGCAGCAGTCCGGTCGCGCCGGAGGACAAAGCCATGATGTATGTGCTCAGCAACAGCGAGTGCCAGTACGGCGCAGCGGCCATGTTCTATCCGGGCGTGCAGGAGAAGATCGCGGAGAATCTGGGCGAAGGCTACTATGCGCTGCCAAGCTCCCTGCATGAGTATCTGATCGTACCGGAATCCTCCGGGATCGATCCGAGGGAAATGGCGAAGATGGTGAGCGAAGCCAACCGCACGGAAAGCGTGGTGCAGCCCAAGGATGTCCTCTCGGATAACGTCCTGCATTACGATCGCGAGGCAAGGCATCTGGATAATCTGCCTTTTAACCGCCAGCAGGATGCAAGGATGGAGGCGAGGTAAGGCATGAAGACGGAATTTGAGGTAAAGATCAACCGCGAGATCAGAGAATATACGGAATCGATGTTTTTCGGACTGTCGCTTCGGCAGTTCATTTTTTCTGTTCTGGCCTGCGGTGTTGCAGTGGCAGTGTATTTCCTGCTGAAGCCTGCCCTCGGTCTTGAGACGGTGAGCTGGGTCTGCATCCTGGCCGCCGTGCCCTTCGCTGCCATGGGATTCTTCACTTACAACGGCCTGACAGCGGAGAAGCTGCTGCAGGCCTGGTTCCGCTCTTCCGTGCTGATGCCGAAGCACCTCTCCTACGGCAATACCAACGTGTACTGGCAGCTTCTGAAGGAAGGCAGGCCTGCAAAGTCTAAGAGAAAAGGCAGAGCAAAGCACATGAAAGCCGAAACACGTAAAAAGAAGAAAGGAAGGGCAAAGAATGATCAGAACACTGAATAAGATTTTGAAACAGGATAAGGAGCGGTTTACCGTTCCGAAGAAAGTGCAGGATATCATTCCCGTCCGGAGGATCTGGCCGGATGGGATCTTCCTCGTAGGTAAAAACAAATACAGCAAAATGTACCGCTTCGAGGATGTCAATTACGCCGTCGCTTCCATGGATGACAAGAAATCCATGTTCCTGTCCTACTCGGAGCTTCTGAACTCCCTGGACAGCGGAGCGACGACCAAGATCACCATCAATAACCGCAGGCTCAACCGGACGGACTTTGAGAAGCAGATCCTGATCCCCATGAAGGGGGATGAACTGGATCTCTACCGCAAGGAGTACAACGAGATGCTGCTCGCCAAGGCGACGGGCAGCAACTCCATCATCCAGGAGAAATATATCACGGTCTCCGTGGTGAAGAACTCTATTGAGGATGCCAGGACGTATTTTGCCCGTACCGGAGCGAGCCTGTCTGCCCATCTTGCCAGATTGGGCTCCAAGTGCCACGAGCTGGATGCGGCAGAGCGTCTTCAGATCATCCACGGATTCTACCGGATGGGAGAGGAGACATCCTTTCATTTCAACATGAAAGACAGCATGAGAAAAGGCCATGACTTCCGGGACAGTGTCTGTCCGGATTCCTATGAAAATGCATCCGATCACTTTAAGATCGGAGACCGCTACGGCAGGGTTTTGTTCCTGAAGGACTACGCCTCATATATCGGCGATGACATGGTGAAGGACCTGACCGAAAACAACCGCGACCTGATGCTCTCCATCGACGTGATCCCGATCCCCACGGACGAGGCCGTCAAGGAGGTGGAACAAAGGCTTCTCGGGGTGGAGACCAATATTACGAACTGGCAGAGAAAGCAGAATATGAACAATAACTTTTCCGCCGTCGTGCCCTACGACATGGAGCAGGCGCGGACGGAATCCAAGGAATTCCTGTCAGATCTGACTACGAGAGACCAGCGAATGATGTTTGCGATCCTCACTATCGTCATCACGGCGGATTCTTACAAGCAGCTGCAAAACGACACGGAGGCCATCATGACCATCGCTAGAGAGCATGTCTGCAATCTGTCGGTGCTGCGATTCCAGCAGTGGGACGGGCTGATGACAGCGGTTCCTTTCGGGGTGAGAAAGATCAACGTTTTCCGGACACTGACCACGGAGAGCCTGGCGGTATTCATGCCATTTACGGCGCAGGAGGTCTACGACCGTCACGGCATCTATTACGGGCAGAACGACATCAGCCAGAACATGCTGATCGTGGACAGAAGAATCCTGCTGAACGGCAATTCCTTCATCCTGGGCGTCTCCGGGTCAGGCAAATCTTTTACCGGAAAGAACGAGATCGTCTGTCTGATGCTCTCTACGGATGCGGATATTATCATCATCGACCCGGAGCGCGAATATGCACCTTTGGTTCGTGCTCTGGGCGGATCTGTCATCGAGATATCCGCGACTTCGCCGAACCACATCAATGCCATGGACATGAGCAAAGACTACGGCGAGAGCAATCCGGTCATCGAGAAATCCCAGTTCCTGCAGAGCCTTTGCGAGCAGATCATCGCGGGACACCGTTTTTCCAAAGGCCAGCAGTCCATCATCGACCGCTGTACAGAGAATGTGTACCGCTTCTATCAGCAGGGCAACTATATGGGAACGCCGCCGACACTGCAGGACTTCAGAGAAGAACTTCTGAAACAGCCGGAGCCGGAGGCACACTCCCTGGCGCTGGAGCTGGAGCTCTTCACCAGAGGCTCTCTTAACACCTTCGCCCAACAGACTAATGTGAATACAGACAACCGTCTCGTCTGCTACGACATACTGGAGCTTGGGGAACAGCTCCGCGCCATCGGCATGCTGGTCATACTGGATTCCATCATCAACCGGATCACGGCAAACCGCATGAAGGGAAAGCAGACCTTTATTTTTATCGATGAGATATACCTTTTATTCATGCACGAATATTCGGCGCAGTTCCTGTTCAAACTGTGGAAGCGAGTCCGTAAATACGGAGCTTTCTGCACCGGAATCACGCAGAATGTAGACGACCTGCTGCAGTCCCACACGGCGAGAACCATGCTTTCTAACTCCGAGTTCATCGTCATGCTCAATCAAGCATCGACCGACAGAGACGAACTGGCAAGGCTTCTCAATATCTCGGAGGCGCAGCTTTCATATATCACCAATGTGGGTGCAGGAGAAGGTCTGCTGAAGGTCGGATCCAGTCTCGTGCCGTTCGTCAACAAGTTCCCGAAGAACACAGAGCTGTACAAGCTGATGACCACCAAGCCATCGGAGCTGCATGATCAGCTGCAGATGCAGCAGGCACCGGGCGGGCTGACCGAGCAGCAGCGGATGCTCCTTGCCAAGATCCAGGAGGTGGCCAAGACCACAGAAGACTTTGATCTGCTGGTGAGCAAATACCTGCCGGAGCTTGCCGGAAGGAAGTAATGCCGGCGGAAGAAACAGAGAATCAATATACAAAAGCAGGAAGGAGGTGCATAACGTGGCAGATATCCGGATGCGGCAGAAAAGCCCGGTCACCATCAAGTCGCTGGACAGGGCGGCCATCGCAGGCGATCATCTGCTGGACAGATCGGCCAGGCTGAGGGAAGACATGTTCCGGTCACGCGAGGACAGCGGCAGCCCGGAACATTATGCTGCCGGGAGCACGCAGCAGGCTGCGGCAAGGTCTGCGAATCTGATGCGTCATGCGGCAGTCCGCGGGACAGACCATATGATACGCAGGGTGAGGAGCCACGGCACAAGACCTCCCGTGGACATCCGGACGAAGAAGCGGATGCTGATGGAAAGCCGGAAAGGCAGGGCAGCGGAAGCTGCATCAGCCGGAGATGTATCGGCAGCAGAGTCCGTCAGGTATCATGCGCAGGAGCATGCTCCCGTGATTCGGGGCACTTCCGGAAGGGAAACGAGCCGAACTGCAGGAAATGTCCTGAACCGAAGACCTGCCTATCGCGCAGCTATGAAGCAGAAAGCAGAGAGAAAAGCGGCAGAGAAGATCGAAGTGCAGGCAAAGAAGGCAGCGGAGACCGCTGCCAGAGAAGCAAAGCGAACCGCAAAGCTCACCTACAAAGCCCTGCGCCGGATCATTGAAAGCAGCAAGGCGCTTCTGACAGCTCTCGGCGCTGGCGGCTGCATCGCGGTCGTGATTACGCTGATCTTTATACTGTTCGGCGCGGCATTCTATTTCTTCGGCGATGAAAGCTCATCCAACTATACGCCGGTGAGTCCGGAGGTGGAAGCCTATACGCCAATCATCCAGAAGTATGCGGAGGACTACGGCATCCCGGAATATGTGGATCTGATCAAAGCTGTCATGATGCAGGAATCCGGCGGCAGGGGAACCGATCCCATGCAGTGCTCGGAAAGCCCGTACAACAAGAAGTACTCCAGTGCGCCGGGTAGCATCAAGGATCCGGAGTATTCCATCAACTGCGGCGTGCATTATCTGGCCGACTGCATCAAGGCGGCAGGTTGCAAGAATCCTCTGGACATGAGCCGGATCCGCCTTGCCCTGCAGGGCTATAATTACGGCAACGGCTATATCCCGTGGGCGATCAAAAGGGACGGAGGCTACACCGTAGAGAATGCGGCGGCTTTCTCTGAAGAACAGGCAGAAAAGCATGGCTGGAAATCCTATGGAGACAAAAACTATCCTGCCCATGTGCTCCGGTATTACCCCTACGGGAGCTATAACATAGGGATCGGTAATACGAAGATCACCCAGGTCGCTGCCGCGCAGATCGGGAATCAGGGAGGTAAGAAGTTCTGGTCGTGGTATGGTTTCAACGGACATGTGTCATGGTGCGCCTGCTTCGTCAGCTGGTGCGCAGACCAGTGCGGATATATCAAGGCCGGTGTCATGCCGAAGTTCTCCTGGGTGGATGACGGCGTCCAGTGGTTCAAGAACAGACACCAGTGGCAGAAGCGCAGCTACAAGCCCGCTCCCGGCGATATCATTTTCTTCGACTGGGAATGCGACGGCTCGGTCAGCCACGTCGGCATCGTAGAAAGTTGCGATGGGAGGACCGTCCACACCATCGAAGGCAATTCCGGCGATGCCTGTAAAAGGCAGAGCTACAGTGTCGGAAGCTCGGTAATATTTGGGTACGGAATACCAAAATATTAGTCTGGCGACAGGAAAATGGCAGCCCGCGAGGGCTGCCGGGTACATGGATTCAGCTTTCAAGATTTTTCGAGAACGCATGAAAAATCTGGTAATCATAGAACGCTTGTGCTATAATATTTTATGGATTTGTGTAAGCTGGAGAGACACAAAATGGGGTGCAAGTATGGCAGTTTCATACAAGAAATTATTTAAGCTTATGATCGATAAGAACATGAGGAAGAAAGACCTTGTGCAGGCAGCGCATATCAGCTATTCAACGCTTGAAAAGCTTGATGACGGTGCGAACGTTCAAATGGATGTAATCGAAAGAGTATGTCGTGCAATGGAGTGCACGGTGGATGACATTGTTGAGTTTCTGCCTGATGATGCAAGTCCTGAAAACAGGACAGATGATTTGGTACGATAATGTTGCATTATTGGAATAGCGTTTATGAGGAACAATGGCTTTTAATATAGATATTATAGAACAGAATATTTTGGAGTATAACAGGTATCTCCTCGACATTCTCCTCCAAGACCATACGACAGGTGAAAATATCCGTTGGGCGACTGATGACTATGAGCATCTGGGTGAATTGTACAGGGCTGAAGCTGAAATATTTCCGAACCTGATTACCGGAAGCAGCACGAACGTCATTCAGCCGCGAGTTGCAAAGGCTGCAGCAGAGCAGTCTGCCAGAACCAGAAGCAAAGCGGAAGTATTCACTCCGTCGTGGATATGTAATGAGCAGAATAATCTGGTCGATGACAGCTGGTTTGGGCGACAGAACGTCTTCAACACTCCTGTCACGAATGACAACGGCAGCAAAGGCTGGATAGTTAATTCTGATGTCATTGAGTTTCCAGATGTCAAAGGCAAGTCTTGGAAGGACTATGTTGACGCAAGGCGCATGGAAATATCCTGTGGAGAAGCTCCATATCTGGTCAGCCGTTACGATACAGTCTCCGGCAGAGCAATCCCGGTGAACGAACGTATCGGACTTCTTGACCGGAAACTCAGAGTTATCAGCGAGAATGTCGATGAGCCTGACCTCTGGTTCAAGTGGGCAGTAAGAGCATACGAGAGCATCTATGGTTTTGAATATCAGGGCGACAATGTCCTGCTTGCCCGGGAGAACCTTCTCTATACGTTTATCGACAACTACGCAGCGAAGTTCGGAGAGCAGCCGTCTCTGATTCAGACTAAGTCCGTTGCCACCAAGATATCATGGAATATCTGGCAAATGGATGGAATAACGATGACAGCTCCATATAGCAAACGGGAGAACGCTGGACAAATATCCTTTGCCCTAGATGCTCTCTTCAGCGGAGCTACTGAGGAAGATGATATATATAATAAGGCCGATACGACGGCTATTCCTTGCGTAATCATGGACTGGCGGTCAAAGGTCAAAGTCGTTTATAAAGATATGCTGACGGGAGGAAGCAATGGCAGGTAATTTCGGAAAGGCGTTTGAGTATAAGGTCATATACGTCTTTGAAATCAAGGACGATGCTCACAAAGGGCTTATCAAGATTGGCGATGCAACGCTCAGTTCAGATAAGTCCATTGATAAGCTGGCACCAAACACGCATGACCTTAATCAGGCAGCGAAAGACAGAATCAAACAATACACCAACACTGCTGGTGTCGATTTCAATCTGCTGCATACAGAGCTTGCGGTCAGGACAGTGACTGACAAGGATGGTAATCGGATGTTGAAAGCTTTCCGCGACCATGATGTCCATCGCGTCCTCGAAAACTCCAATATACACAAGACCTCTATTGGAGAGACCACGGGTAAGGAATGGTATCCTGTTGACGTTGTTACTGCCAAGAAAGCCATTGATGCAGTAAAGAACGGCATCAACAATCTGAGCGGCGAGGACATCTCGACATTCACACCGATAGTCTTCAGGCCGGAGCAGGAAGAAGCTATCAGCCAGACCGTCAAGCAGTTCAAGAAGAGCAACCGGATGCTCTGGAACGCAAAGATGCGTTTCGGTAAAACCGTATGCGCTTTGGAAGTGGCACGACGCATGGAATCCGACCACACCATCATCATTACACACAGGCCTGTAGTTAATGAAGGCTGGTACGAGGACTTCACCAAGATATTCCACGGCGTTGATTGCATCTATGGTTCCAAAGCCAACGGATACACCATTGATGAACTGCTTGAGATGCAGGATATGCGATTCGTATACTTTGCATCTATCCAAGACCTCAGAGGATCTTCTTTAGTCGGCGGCAAGTTCGACAAGAACAATAAAGTCTTCGATTTGGACTGGGACTTCGTCATCGTTGATGAGGCTCATGAAGGAACCACCACAGCTCTTGGCGACGATGTCATTAAGAACATCGTCAAGGAAGGCAGAAAACACGATACGAAATTCCTTGCGCTCTCCGGTACTCCATTCAATATTCTGACAGATTTCGATGAGCATGAGGTCTATACATGGGACTATATCATGGAGCAGGAAAACAAACAGAACTGGATTATCGAGCACTTCGGTGACTCCAATCCTTATGATGAATTGCCGGAGCTGAAGATTTACACTTACGACCTCGGCAAGCTCCTTGATAACAGATTTATGGCAGTGGAAGACAGAGCGTTCAACTTCCATGAATTCTTCCGCACATGGACGGGAGATATCAGCAAGGATTATGACGCAATGCCTGCCGGAGCGAAGGTCGGAGACTTCGTTCATGAGGCAGATGTCATGAGCTTCCTGAACCTGATGACGAAAGAAGATGCTGACAGCTATTATCCATACTCAAGAGAAGAATACAGAGAACTGTTCACGCATTCGCTCTGGATGCTTCCGGGTGTAAGGGAAGCAAGAGCGCTCAGCAAGCTGATGAAGAAGCATCCGGTATTTGGGAGCGGTGCATTCAACATCGTTAACGTTGCCGGAGCCGGAGATGAAGAAGAAAGCTATGATAGCGCACTGACTAAGGTGCAGACGGCCATCAAGACCACAATGCCGGGTAACTATACTATTACGCTCTCCTGCGGCAAGCTGACCACAGGCGTAACAGTCAGAGAGTGGACGGCAGTGTTCATGCTGGCAGGAACCTTCTCGACTTCCGCAGCCAACTATCTGCAGACCATCTTCCGGGTGCAGTCACCGTGTAACAAGGACGGCAAAATCAAGGAGGCTGGATATGTCTTTGATTTTGCTCCGGACAGAACACTGAAGATGGTTGCCGATGCGGTATCTGTATCGCACAAGGCAGGAAAAGGCGGAGATACCGTTGCTCTCGGCAAATTCCTGAACTTCTGTCCGGTCATTTCGGTACAGGGTTCGGAGATGCGGCAGTACAACACGAATAATCTGCTTCAGCAGCTCAAGCGTGCTTATGCTGACCGCGTTGTTCGCAGTGGTTTCGATGATACCAATCTGTATAACGATGAACTGCTGAAACTTACAGATGTCGAGATAAAGAAGTTCGACGAGCTGAAAGGTATCATCGGAAAGACCAAGGCATCTCCGAAGGCCAATGACATTACCGTCAATGACCAAGGATTGACACAGGAAGAATATGAAGAGACGGAGAAACTGAAGAAGAAAAAGAAGGCGGAGCTGACACCGGAGGAGAAGGCAAGGCTGGAAGAACTCAAGAAGATGAAGAAGCTTCGCAACGATGCTATTTCTATCTTGAGAGGCATCTCCATCAGAATGCCGCTGCTGATTTACGGTGCTGACATTCCGTTCGATGATGAAGTCACCATTGATAACTTCGCTGACCTCGTGGATGACGTGTCTTGGAAGGAATTCATGCCGGAAGGCGTAACCAAGAAGCGGTTTAACGAGTTCAAGAAATACTACGACCCGGATGTATTCATCGCTGCTGGCCGCCGTATCCGTAACATTGCAAAGAGCGCAGATGAGCTTGAACCTACTCAACGTGTCGAGAAGATTGCCAGTCTCTTCTCATACTTCAAGAACCCAGACAAGGAGACCGTCCTGACGCCGTGGCGAGTCGTCAACATGCACATGTCAGACTGTCTCGGTGGATACGATTTCTGGGATGAAGAACATGAAAAGACAATAGATGAGCCTCGTTTTGTAGACCGCGGGCAGGTAACAGCTGATGTCTTCGGCAAAGAGGATACACACATCCTCGAAATCAACTCCAAGACAGGACTGTATCCGCTATATGTGACATACAGTGTCTACCGGGAAAAATGCAAGAGGTACGGCGATGAGGAGCTTTCATTCCGAAAGCGTATGGAATACTGGGATGAAGCTGTAAGAAATAACGTGTTCGTCATCTGTAAGACCAAGATGGCGAAATCCATCACGAACAGGACTCTTACAGGCTTTAGAAATGTTAGCGGTATTAACACAAAGTTTACTGAAGGTTTGATTAATACCATGAAAAACGAAGAAGCAAAATTTGTACGAAGAGTGCTTCGCCCCGGATATTGGAATAAGGAAGGAAATAAGATGAATTTTGATGCTGTAGTTGGAAATCCGCCTTACCAATTAGTTAATCAAGGTGATGGAAATGGTGCAGACCCAATTTATCATATGTTCATAGATGCATCTATGAACATATGTGGCAGAGGTACATTTATACATCCAGCAAGATTCCTGTTTAACGCAGGAAAAACCCCAAAGGACTGGAACAATAAAATGCTGCATAACGAGCATTATAAGGTTGTACATTATTGGGAGAATAGTGAGGATGTTTTTTCCAATGTTGATATAAAGGGTGGCATAGCAATCTCGCTTTGGGATGAAAAGCAGATGTTTGGTGAAATTGGTGTGTTTACACCATATTCAGAACTGCGCTCTATTATGCAGAAGGTATTGAAGGATGATTTTAAGCCATTCTCCGAAATTGTTTACCCAAGAGATTTATATAGGCTGTCAGATGTTCTCTATAAGGATAACCCATGGGCGGAGGAGAGACCGAGCAAAGGTCATAAATATGATGTTGGTTCAAATGTTTTTGATGTGTTCCCTGAACTGTTTCACGATGACGAACCAAGTGGAGAAGGGTTTGTAAGGGTAATCGGAAGACATAGGAGTGGTGGTAGATTTTACAAATGGATTAAGCAGGATTATTTGAGAGTGCCGGACAATTTTGATACGTATAAAGTGTTTGTCGCTAAAGCTAATGGAGCGGGGACATTGGGCGAAGCATTATCTACCCCAGTGGTAGGAGAACCATTCGTAGGACATACTGTAACCTTCTTAAGTATTGGAAAATTCGACAGAATAGAAGAAGCCAATGCTGTATTGAAATATATCAAAACCAAGTTTGCTCGAATAATGCTTGGAACGCTGAAGGTAACACAGGATAATCCAAGGGAAACATGGGGAAACATACCTATGCAGGATTTCACGGAGACATCTGACATTGATTGGAATGCAACCATTGATGATATCGATGAACAATTGTTTAGCAAATATCAATTAGATGAAGATGAACGGAATTTCATTAGAGAAACTGCACAAACAATGAACGATGAAGCATAAAATCAAGGTCATGGTGGAAACTGAAAAGCGAGGGCTTTTCGGTAAGAGGTTAATAGCTATTTCGGTATTGTAACTTCATGTATCATAAATCATATGGGTAATTTGAAATTTCAAAAATTAACGCCAACGCAGGACGTAGATCTGTCAGGATATGAAGAAGCCTTAGAATATGTTTTTTCAGAAGATGATATCAGGAATGTTGCTCTTGCCGGGGCATATAGCTCAGGCAAAAGCAGTGTAATAGAATCTTATAAGAAGAAACACGCAGATAGGTCTTTCATTCATTTATCCTTGGCTCATTTTCACCCCCAAAATATCGATGAAGATGATGCTTCGGAGGATCAAGAAGCTATCATTGAAGGAAAGATTTTAAATCAACTTATTCAACAAATACCGGCCAGTAGGATCCCGCAGACGAACTTTAGAACTAAGCACGATCTGAATAAACGTAGTGTTGCGATAGGTAGTGTTTTAGTATGCCTTTTTCTTGCTTCTATTATGCACTTCGCGAGATTTGCTTCATGGAAAAATTGGGTGGTCGGACTCGATGACGGACTGTTCAAGACCGTGATGATGTTCTCTGCTTATCAATGGACCAGAGCTGCTAGCATATTAGTTTCCCTATCTTTGTTGGGATATGCGTTATATAAATTCATATGTTACCAACACAATAAGAACATCTTAAGAAAAATAAGCTTTCAAGGTAATGAGATAGAGATTTTTGCTGATAGTGACGAGTCATATTTTGATAAGTATCTAAATGAAGTCCTATACTTGTTCGAAAATGCCAGTGTTGATGGAATTGTTTTTGAGGATATCGATAGATTTAATAACACTTCAATTTTTGAACGTTTGCGAGAGATAAACACCCTTACGAATATCAGACTGAAAGAAAAAAGTAATGGAGATAGCTGGAAACCATTGCGGTTTATCTATCTGATGAGAGATGACATCTTTGAAAACAAAGATCGAACAAAATTTTTTGATTTTATTTTACCGATTGTACCCGTTCTAGATAGCTCTAATTCATACAATAAAATCAAAGAGTATCTGGATGGGGTAGGGATTTACAATCGGTTTGATGATCATTTTCTAAGGGGAATTTCTCTTTATATTGATGATTTGAGGATTGTTAAAAATATCTTCAACGAGTTCCTAATATACAATCACAAGTTGAACAGTATTGAACTGGATACAAATAAGCTTTTTGCTATTATCACATACAAGAATATATTCCCAAAGGATTTTACCGATCTTCAGTATAATCAAGGTTTTGTTCATACATTGTTTAAAAGCAAAGTCAAGCTAATTGCTGATCGAATTGAAGATGTTAGTGAAGAAATTACTGAGATTGAGGAGCGGATTTCTCTTTGTGAAAATGAACTTTTGGAAAATCAAGCAGAACTGGATGCAGTGAAAGCAAATAAAGAAAACAGCGCAAAGGGGCAAGGTACTTGGTCTCAGCAGTATCGAGATTATCAGGAATGGTACCAAAACGTCTATCCTAAGAGAATGCAGGCACTTGAAGACAGAGCGACAGGAAATATATCTAAACTGAGAAAACAGGCTGAACAGAAAAAAGAGGAAAAAGCAAAGATTGAAAACCTTCAGCTTGCAGATTTGATAGACCGCAAAAATATAGACGAAGTATTCCGCGTGGACTATATAAATGAAGTCGAACAAGTGGAGAACTTCTATGAGATAAAGAGCAACCCATATTTTTCATTGTTGAAATACTTGATCTCACGTGGCTATATCGACGAATCTTATTCGGATTATATGACGTTTTTCTACCCGAACAGCTTATCACTGAGAGATAAGGTGTTCTTAAGGGCTGTCGCAGATAGAAGCGGAAAACAATCGAGTTATCAGTTAGATTCCCCAGCATTAGTTACAGAGAATCTTAATGAATATGATTTCTCGCAGCCGGAAACACTAAATTATGCTTTATCAGAGTACATTCTTTCTTCAGATAAGGATGATTACGTGAAGAGCATGATCCTTCAGATGGCGACTGAAAAACGATTTGATTATGTTGAAGGGTACATGCGCAGTGACAAGGCGATTGTCCCGATGATAGTAGCGATAGACAGTTATTGGCCAGAAATGTTTCAAGAGGCGCTGAATAATCGTGCGTTGCCTGACGACTTAATTAGACGCTTCAGCTATTTAACGCTTACAAGTATTGAAGATGAGGCATTAAATGCCATAAATATAGACGGATGTTTAAGAAAATATGTATCAGAGGATCCGAGCTATCTCGTAATTGATGATATTGATACGGAAAAATTAAGCCAATCACTTTCTTATTTAGACGTTTCCTTTACCGAGATTAATTCAGAAGGAATCAATGAATCTCTTTTCGATTATGTTCATCAGCATGATTTATATGATATTAACGCCTCTAATATTCGGTTGATGCTTGTGCATAAGTGCTTTGTTGAAAATACTGAGACTATTCAACCCGCCTTGCTTACATTCTTGCGAGATCATCAATCGGAATATTCATCATGTAAATACATGTGGGCACAAGTGGATAAAACTCTGCCCATTTACCTGGATATGTATGATGGGAGCATTCAGGATAGCAGCGATACGATAGTTGACCTGATGAATGATGAGAATGTTGATCAGATATTCAAAGAAGCATTTGTCGAGCGTCTTGAAACAAATGTTGATCAGATTGCGACAGTTGCATCAGATAAGGAACAGAAGATGCTGATTGTTCATAAAAAGGTGGCATATTCTGTTGAAAATGTGTTGTTCTATTTCAAACGTTACGGATTGACGGAAGAACTTATAAAATTTATAAATTCTGACGAACTAGTGCTGGATTATATCAATAGCTCTGACGAAGAATGCGTAGATCAATTTTTGGATAATTGCATCTGTGAGAAAACAATAGATAATGAGAAATATAGACAAATCATGGGTAATTTGTGTGCCACGATGAAGGATTTCTCCGTTGAGGAACTCTCAGATGAGAAAGTGGAAATCCTTATAGGACTTGGCCTAATTGAGATGAACTCATCGAATCTGAAATTTATGAGAACAACATATCCTGACTCTACAAATAGCTTTATCAGACAAGATGTAGAAGAATATATTTCAATTGCGGAAGGTTCTGATTTTAGCTTGAAGGAAGCTACAGAGGTTTTGGAATGGCAAGAAGTTAGCGATCAGCAAAAGATAAAGCTTTTGAAGCAAACTACGGATGGAATAAAGATTCAAAACATGAAACTTAGTGATGATCTTATTAATTATATTTTTACAAATAACTTGAGCGAGGAGGACTGGCCGTGGATGCTGAAAAGTTATGAAGAATTTTCTGGTGAGGTAAAGGATACAATACTGACGATTGCGAGTGAAGAATTGACTTTCATAGCCTCGAACTACTCGGACAAAATCGGCAAAGCAATGCTCATTCAATTATTTGAATCAGAGGTTGCTAATTTTGCTGCCAAGATGCAACTCTTGGAAAAGACTGCGAAATCATTAGATAAGGAGCAGCTGTGTTTGATTCTAAACCAATTGGGCGCGGATAAAATAGCTGATAATATCAATGGTGGTAAGAAAAAAGTAAAGATTACTAACGATAATTCTGAAATCCTTGATGCGCTTTACAACGCTGATGTAATTTTAAAACCTGCTCAAGCAGCTGACGGTCAACACTATAAGAACATTAGATACAAATCAAAAATATTGAGCGACCTACTGCCAGAATCACTTTTATAAAAAGTCTGCTCAGGAAGGTTATGGTTTTCATACCCAAGTAAAAAGGGCATGGTAGAGGATGAGATGGGATTTTTCAGTGAAAAATATATATACGTGGATGTCTGCTTCCTTAATAGTCAGCATCCTTATACATACCGGACAAATGACAGCAGCATCACGATCAATACGGTTGTGATGGTTCCGGCGGGGGATGAAGTCAAACCTGCAATCGTAGCTAAAGTCAGAACCTATAAGGAGAAGGATGTGCTGGTACCGCCGGAGAAGATCAAAGAGATCACAGGCCGCGCTGACCGCGCCGGTCAGAAGCTGTTCAAAGGCGTTGATATGAGAACGCAGATGGACATCTCGGTTAAGACGGTGCAGACGACAAATGGCTATGCTGTGGTCGTAACCGACGGAGCCGAGAGAAAGCAAGTCAGGGAACAGCTTAAGAAACACAAGGATATCAGGATCGTGGAGACACAGCCGGTGTCAAAAGCTTACAGCATTGTATCCAGAGATGACGCGGGCAAACCGGTCAGAAGGGGATACTGGAAAATACAGGAGCACATCGACGGTAGCGTTACCTGGAAATGCTCCCGGTGTAAAGCCGTCTTTTATAACCGCGAGACCTTCTGCCCGAAGTGCCATTCGGAAAACAAAAAGGTCAGTCATGATCCGGCATGGATCGATGAAATTGAAGGCTTTGATGCATTCATGGATTAAGTGTGGGAGCGGTGAGAATATCAGAAGGAGATCAGACCATGGCTTTTGATTATAAAAAAGAATATAAGGAATTCTACATGCCGAAGAACAAGCCGTCTATCGTGACGGTGCCTGGCATGAACTATATCGCGGTCCGGGTGCAGGGGGATCCCAACCAGGAGGACAGCGAATACAAGCAGTCGATCAGCCTGCTGTATGGGATCGCCTATACCATCAAGATGAGTAAGAAGGGCGATCATCAGATAGAAGGATATTTTGATTATGTCGTTCCGCCGCTGGAGGGCTTTTGGTGGCAGGACGGTGAGGTGGGCATCGATTATGACCATAAGGAGAACTTCAGAGGGATCTCCGTCATCCGCCTGCCTGACTTTGTAACAAAAGAAGACTTTGAATGGGCCGTAGAAGAAGCAACGGTCAAGAAGAAAACGGACTTCTCCAAAGTAGAGTTTATGACTTACGACGAAGGACTCTGCGTGCAGTGTATGCACATCGGACCATATGATGACGAGCCGGCGACTGTTGCGCTGATGCATGAGTACATGGAGCAGCAGGGCTACCGGCTGGATATCAGCGGCACCAGGATGCACCACGAGATCTATTTGAGCGACGCCCGGAAGGTGGCACCGGAGAAGCTGAAGACCGTGATCCGGCATCCAATTGCGAGGAAATAACATGACATCCATGTTTATAGACAGAGCCATCATAGAATGGGAGAAAATTGAAGAAGACAGTTATCTTCGCGAGATAAAAGCGATCCGTGATGTGGAGGAAGTGGATTTCCGGAATGCGGTGACGTTCTTTGTCGGAGAAAACGGCTCCGGCAAGTCCACTCTGCTGGAGGCAATTGCGGTCGCGTACGGCTTCAACCCGGAGGGCGGAACGAAGAATTACAGCTTTTCAACCTATGATTCACACTCGGAGCTCTGCGAGGCTATGCGGCTTTCCCGGGGTGTCAGGCGGCCAAAGGCAGGCTATTTTCTGCGGGCAGAGAGCTTTTACAATGTTGCGACCAAAGAAGATGAATACAGCAGGGGGCCGGGCGGAACTTCCCTGCATTTGCACGAACTGTCACATGGGGAGAGCTTTCTTGCCATGGCACAGAACTATTTCCGCAGTGACGGGATCTACCTGCTGGATGAGCCGGAGTCGGCTCTTTCGCCACAAAGGCAGCTGACGCTTCTGATGGAGATCGACCGCTGTCGGAAAGAGGGAGCGCAGTTCATCATCGTTACGCATTCGCCGATTCTGCTGGGGCTGCCGGATGCGGAGATCTTTAGCTTTGATGATGGGCAGATCCACCCGATCGAATATGAAGATACCGACAGCTACATGATCACATCAATGTTCATCAACGACAGAGAGCGGCTGCTCAGACAGCTGATCGAGGAGCCAGAATAAATGCAAGAGAGGAATGCTTGCCGCGCCTGGGCTGCCGGCGATCCTATATTGGAAGAATACCACGATCACGAGTGGTGCAGGATCAATCACGATGACCGGTTCCAGTTCGAAATGCTTTGCCTGGAAGGGGCGAGCGTCGGGCTGTCCTGGGCACTGATCATGCACAAGCGTGATGCTTACAGAGAAGCCTTCCATGGCTTTGATATCGATGCATGCGCTGCCATGACGGATGAAGAACTGGAAGGCCTGCTTTTGCATGAGGGGATCATAAGAAACCGCAGCAAGATCTTCAGTGTGCGCAAGAATGCGCAGGCGGTGCAGAAGATCCGGGAGGAATTCGGCAGCTTCGATGCCTACCTCTGGAGTTTCACGGACGGAAAACAGATCGACGGGCACTGGAAGAGCTTAGCGGAAGTGCCGACGGAATCGGAAGTGTCACGGGCGTTAGCGAAGGATATGAAGAAGCGAGGGATCGCTTTTGTCGGCCCGGTTATCACGTATTCCTTCCTGCAGGCGGTCGGGATCGTGAACGATCATCTGGAGGGCTGCGAGTACAGATAGGAGAGGAGAATCTGAGATGAAGCTGAGTAAATCATTCATATACAAGGATTTATATAAAGATCTGACTGACAGATACGGTGGGGAGAAAGCCGCCGCCATCTGGCAATACGCGGAGAAGGAATATGAACGGCTGCGGGCGGAGCATCCGTACGCTGAGAGAAACGATTTGTCCTTCGTCTTTCCTCCGGTCGCGCTTTACAGAGCGATTGAGCAGTCTGCTCCCGGCGAGGCGCTGGAGGTATGTCGTGCCTACGGAACAAAGACCGGCATCAGGCTGCGGGATATATTCCGCAAAATCACAGCACTGCCGGGCATTCCGGATCTGATGTGGAAGAACATGGACAAAATCTGCGCTGTAATGAGCAACGGCTATGATGTGAAAGATCTGGTGATTACGGATCACTTATGCAGTCTGGATGTGACAGGCTGCCCGCTCTATGACAAGGCAAAGGAGCTAGGAACTCCGGAAGCCGTGCAGATGATCTGCTGCATGGACAAGGAATATATGACCGGTTTCTGCGGGGTCGATTATACGAGGACAAAGTCCGTCGCGGAAGGCGATGAGTGTTGCGATTACAGACTCAGGGATTCCAGAGACTCAGATCCGGAGACGATATACAGAACGGAGATATCGGACAGCAGGTGGTGGGCATACGATATCCCGGGGAACATTGGGTGGATCGTTTACTTTGCAGGTCTGGGCAGGATGATCAAAAGCAGGGAATACGGCAG
>Ga0256405_10002173_pt1 | contig 47079 bp, 53 predicted proteins | sample RumenRJG_02DNA_FD_189096 | JGI IMG/M metagenome (GOLD analysis project Ga0256405, IMG submission 189096) | Bovine rumen microbial communities from Lethbridge, Alberta, Canada - RJG_02 | ecosystem: Host-associated > Mammals > Digestive system > Stomach > Rumen | place: Canada: Alberta... | reverse complement strand
GTTCCTGAGAATGTTCCAATGTTAACAAGTGGACTTTATAATTTGATTAAAATAGCTGTTCCAATTATAATAATAGTAATGGGAATTGTTGATTTAGTTGGAGCTGTTTCTGCAGCAGATATTGATAAGATGAAAAAATCACAAAAAAAATTAATTACAAGATTGATTGCTGGAGTATTTATATTTTTAATAATGGCAATTGTTCAGTTTATTTTTAAGAAAGTTGATAGAGGAGAAACAGGCTTCTGGAATTGCATGAATTGTATTTTAAGCAATAATTGTGATAGTAGCATTTCCTCTAAACAAAGTTATACACCTTGTGCAACTAGAGGACAAAGTACGTGTATTTCAGAAGGTGATTCAGACGCTTATGGACATAAATGTTTGTTAAAGGGACAAAATTGTATTGATGATTGTAGTTCATACACTTCTAATACTTGTCCTACAAATTATTGTCAATGGATTCGAAATGGTTCTGATCCATTAAATGGAGTTTGTAAGCAAAAATAATAGTATTAGCTCTATAAAAAAATGTTATGCTTGTATAAATGCAGGTGGTTGTTCATGGATTAATGGTACTTGTGTACCAAAATAATAAAAAAATTAAAAAATAGTATTTTAATTTAGAAAAATATATGATAAAATTATTTATAGTTGATATAATAAGGTAGGAGGAATAGAAATGGGATTTCTAAAAAATATATTTAACAAAGAAGAAGATGTGTTTGATGAAAATTCAACAGATAATGAATTTTATGAAGTAACAGCTGAAGAAGCATTAAGTGAAAATGATGGAAATAATAAAATGATTTTATTAGAACCAAGAGCTTATTCAGAATCACAACAAATAGCAGATCACTTAAAAGCAAGAAATACAGTTGTTGTTAATTTAAAAAGAGTTACATCTGATCAAGCAAAAAGAATTATTGATTTCTTAGCAGGAACAATATATGCTATTGGAGGAGATTTACAAAAAATTGGTGGAGGAATATTCTTATGTACACCAAATAATGTAAATATTCAAGGAAAAATTACAGATGATAAAGAGGGAAAAGATATTCACGATAATAATGATATAAATATCGAATGGTAATAGTTTAAAGGTGATAATATGGAAAAGTTTAATAGAACTCTTAGAGGATATGATCCCGAAGAGGTTAATGCGTTTTTAGATAATGTAATTAATCAAGTTGAAAACATGATTAATGAAATGAAAGAAAAAGATCAAAAGATAATTGAGCTTCAAGCATGTGCTAATGAAAATAGAATGCTAAAGGAAAAATTGGCTCATTATGAACGCATTGAAGAATCATTAAATAAAACTATTATCATGGCCCAACAAACAAGTGAACAAGTTAAAATGGCAGCACATAAAGACTCAGAAACAATACTTGAGGATGCTAAAAATAATGCTAATAGAATTGTTAACGAAGCATTACTTAGAGCAGAAAAAACAGATGAGGAAGCTGCTTTATTAAAAAGAAATATCAAGATATTTAAAAAAAGAATAAGAGATATAATTGAAACTCAACTAGAAGTAGTTGGAGAAATGGATACAATAGAACTTTAACAAGTGATAGAGACGGTATATTAGGAAATTTATAGAGAGTTAGTGGATGGTGAAAACTAATAATTAAATAATATATAGATCACTCTTGATGTTAAGATGGTTACGCTTTATAGTATTAAGTGCATAAAATCTTTATGAATTAGGGTGGTACCGCGGTAATTCGTCCCTAAATTATAAAGATTTTTTTATTATTTATCTAAATTTATGATATAATATGAAACATTGGAGGGATAATCATGAAAAATTTTGAAGAATTAGATAAAAGAGAAACGTATGAAGTAGAACAAGATATCTTAAAAAAATGGAAAAATGAAGATATACTTAATGAAACTATAAAAAATAGAAATGGTAAAAATAATTGGGTTTTTTATGATGGACCAGCAACTGCAAATGGTATGCCTGGACTTCATCATATGGTAGCTAAATTTTTAAAAGATTCATTCTGTAAATATAAAACTATGCAAGGTAATAGAGTACTTAGAAAAGTAGGTTGGGATACTCATGGATTACCTGTAGAAGTAAATGTAGAAAAAAAATTAGGTTTTACTGGAAAATCAGATATCGAAAAATATGGAATAAAAGAATTTAATAAATTATGTAAAGAAACTGTTTGGGATAATGAAACAGCATTCCGTAAATTAACAGATGAAATGGGTCAATTTATTGATCTAGATAATAGATATATAACATATGATAATGATTATATAGAAACAGAATGGTATATATTAAAAAAATTCTTTGATGAAGGATTATTTTATGAGGGAGTTAAAATTATGCCTTGGTGTCCACGTTGTGGAACTGGTTTAGCTTCTCATGAAGTTGCTCAAGGATATAAAGAAATTGATGCTAATACAGTAATTGTTCCATTTAAAAAGAAAGATGAAGATGCATATTTCTTAGTTTGGACAACAACTCCTTGGACACTTATTTCTAATGTTGCATTATGTGTTAACCCAGATGAAGAATATGTTAAAGTAGAATCAAAAGGTTATAAATTCATTTTAGCAAAAGCTTTAGTTAATAGTGTATTAGGTGAAGAATATGAAATAATTGAATCATATAAAGGTAAAGATTTAGAATTTACTCCATATGAACAATTAATACCATCAGATATAGCTATAAATGGTAAAGGTTTCTTTGTAACATGTGATAATTATGTTACTATGAGTGATGGTACTGGAATAGTTCATATTGCACCAGCATTTGGTGAAGATGATGCTAAAGTAGGTAAAAAATATAAACTTCCTTATGTAAATCCTGTTGGAGAAGATGCTACATATACTGAAGGTTTATGGAAAGGTATGAATATTTTTGAAGCTGATTTAGAAGTAATTAAATGGCTAAAAGAAAATGATAAACTATTTAAAAAACAAAAAATTAAACATGATTACCCTCATTGTTGGAGATGTGACTCACCATTAGTATATTATTCAAGACCATCATATTACCTAGAAGTAACAAAATTACAAGATAAAATAATAGAAGAAAATAAAAAAGTAAATTGGTATCCATCATTTGTTGGAGAAAAAAGATTTGGTAATTGGCTTGAAAATATGAATGACTGGGCTATATCTAGAAATAGATATTGGGGAACACCACTTCCACTTTGGAGATGTGAATGTGGTCATATGGAAATGATTGGTTCTAGAGAAGAACTAGCTTCTAAAGCAATTGAAAAAGTAGATCCAGAAACTATAGATTTACATAGACCATTTGTTGATGATATTCATATAAAGTGTCCAGAATGTGGTAAAACTATGAATAGAACACTAGAAGTAATAGATTGTTGGTTTGATAGTGGAGCAATGCCTTTCGCACAATACCATTATCCATTTGAAAATAAGGAATTATGGGAAAGCCAATATCCAGCTGATTTTATCGCAGAAGGAATTGATCAAACTAGAGGATGGTTTTATTCACTTATCGTAATAGGAGTATTCCTAACTGGTAAAAGTCCATACAAAAATGTATTAGTTAATGAACTATTACTTGATAAAAATGGACAAAAAATGCATAAATCTAAAGGTAATGCTGTTGAACCATTTACTATAATGCATAAATATGGTGCTGATACAGTAAGATGGTATCTACCTTATGTATCACCAACTTGGACACCATTAAAATTTGATGAAGAAGGATTAAAAGAAGTTCATTCTAAATTCTTTAATCCATTTAAAAATACATACTCATTCTTTAGTATGTATGCTAATATTGACAAAATTGATATAGATGAGTGTAATATATCTGTAGAAAATAGAGAAGAAATAGATAAATGGTTATTATCTAAGTATAATAAATTGATAAAAGAATGTACTAAGTATTATGAAGAATTTGATTTAAATCAAGTTGTAAGATTAGTAACTAACTTTGTATCAGAAGATTTATCAAATTGGTATATTAGACGTAATAGAAATAGATTCTGGGCAAGTGAATTAGATAATTCTAAAAAAGCTGTATATATAACTACATATGAAGTATTAACAGGATTATGTAAATTAACTGCTCCAATAATTCCTTATATTACTGAAGAAATGTATACTAAACTAACTGGAAAAGAATCAGTTCATTTAGAAGATTTCCCTAAATATGATGAAACACTTATAAATGAACATATTGAAGAACGTATGGATTTGGTTAGAAGTTTAATTTCTATTGGTAGATATGTTAGAGAAGAAGCTAAAATAAAAGTTAGACAACCACTTGAGTCTGCATTACTAGATGGTAAAAATAAAGAATTAATTTCTGACTTAATACCTTTAATTGAAGAAGAATTAAATATTAAAGAAGTTAAATTTGTTGATAATTTAAATGAATATATGAATTTAAGCGTTAAACCAAACTTTAAAGAAGTAGGTAAAGTATTTGGACCACTTATTAAAGAATTTTCATCTAAACTAGAAGAATTATCTGAAGAAGATATTAATAAACTACAAAATGGTTCTATAACTATGAATATCGGTGGAGAAGACAAGGTTATAACTTCAGATATGGTAGATATCAGAATATCTTCTAAAGAAGGATTTAATGTTGGTATGGAAAATAATAATTTTATAATTTTAGATACTACATTAACTGATGAATTAATTAAAGAAGGTTTAGCTAGAGAATTAATATCTAAAGTACAAAATATAAGAAAAGAAAACGATTATGAAATAATGGATAGAATTATTCTATATTATAATTGTGATGAATTAGTAGAAGAATCAATTAAAGAATTTGAAGAATTTATTAAGAAAGAAACACTATCATTAGAATTAATCAAAAAAGATAATATAGAAAAATCTTATGATTTAAATGGTCATGAAACATATATAGAATTAGAAAGAAAGTAATTTCTTTCTTTTTTTATAAAAAAAGATAAGCATGCTTATCTATAATAATATCCACCATAATAATATGGATAAGAGTAATAATAATTATTTATTGGGTAGGGATAATAATTATTATAATATGGTCGATTATTAAATGCTGGAGCAAGTAATCCTCCTGTTATACCACCTAATATAAATGGACCTAAAAAACCTCCACCAATGAATCTATCATTATTATTTCTATAATTATACATAAATATACCTCCTGAAATATTTTATGAAAAAGAAAAAATTTAGTACATATAATTTAATAGGTGATGATATGAAAAAACTATTTCAAATTATTGGTATAATATCATTAATGGGAATTAGTTTTTTTTATACTGAAAAAACAATTAATGTAGTAAAAGAATATGATGATATTATGATTAGTATTAAAAATAATAGTAAATATAATAAAAAATATATGAATGCGATTGTTGATAAAGATACTATAATACCAGGTAGAAGTGGAATAGAAATAAATATAGATAAATCATATAGTAGAATGAAAAGATATGGTAAATATAATGAATCATTAATAGTATTAAAAAAAATAAAACCTAAAATATCTATAAATAATAATAAAAAATATATTATAAGTGGTAATAAATATATAAAAAATATAAGCTTAATATTTATTGTGAATGATGATATAGATGATATTATTAATATATTAGATAATAAAAAAATAAAGGGTAATTTCTTTGTGAATACAAATTGGTTAGAAAAAAATACTAATTTAATACCATTATTAATAAGAGAAAAACATATAGTAGGATTATATGATTATAGTAATTATGAATGGAGTAGAAATATAATTAAAAAAATAGGTAAACAAAAATATGATTACTGTTATGTTGATAAAAGAAATAGTAAAATTTTAAATAAGTGTGATTATACCTTTATTCCTAGTATAATTATTAAAAATAATTTTTATGAGAAAACTAAATTACTTCAAAACGGAAGTATTATATCATATAATGTAAATAAACAATTAATAGAAGAATTACCAATAATAATTAATTATATAAAAAGTAAAGGATATAATATAGTAAGTTTAAAAGAATTATTTAATGAATAAAAAAAGTATCTTAATAGATACTTTTAATTACTTATTGATTTATTATAAGCATTTTTTAATTTAGAATCTTTAATACTAATTTTGTAGTCTTTTCTTATTTTAATCCATGTATTTGTATATAATTTGTCATCATTACTTAATTTGTTATTAGATATTTTATCAAGAATTATCTTTTTTGAATCTTTTAAACTAGGTTTTTTAGTATTACTAACTTTTAAAATAATGTGATATCCGTATGTGCTTTCAACTGGTTCTTTAGTATATTTACCATTCTTAAGTTCTAATGTAGCATCGAAGAATTCATCAACAACATCACCTTTAGTAAAGTCTTTAATTAAACCTTCATCTTTAACAGAACCTTTATCATCTGAATATTTTTTAACTAAATCTTTCCATTTTTCACCATTATCTAGTTTTTTAATAACTTCTTTAGCTTCTTTTAAAGCTTTTTCTTTAGCTTCTTCCTTATCTTCACTAGAAGCATTACTTTTAACATCTGGTGCGATTAAAATATGTTTAACAGTATATTTACCATATATTTCTTTATCATAATATTCTTCAATTTCTTTATCAGTAATATCTTCTTTAATATACTTTTTAGCTACTTCTTTTTTCTTATAATCAGTTATGTATTCATTTGTTAAAGTTTCTTCAGTGTAACCATATTGATTTAAAACATCTTCCCAGTCACTACCCATTGCTTCATATTGAGCTTTCATATTTGCGATTTGAACTTTTGCATATTCTTTAGCAGCTTTTTCATCATCAAATTCTTTAGTTACAATATATTCATCAATCATATTTGTAACCATAGTTGATCCATATTTTTCTTTATATTCTTCAAATAATTCATCAGCACTTATATTTTTTCCTTTAACACTAGCTATAATTTCTTCACCATTTTTAAGTTTTACTGATTTTTTACATCCTGCACATACAAGTAAAAAACTACAAAGTGACATAATTAATAATTTCTTTTTCATGTTATCCTCCTTAAACATACAATAATATTTTAACAAAAAAAAGATAAAAATACAATAAAATAAACTTAAGTAATCACATAAATTATCTTTTTCCATAAAATAATGTGAAAGATAAAAAAAGGAGGAATGTTATATGTGTAATTCAGGTGTATCAGGAGCAGCTATTGTTTTAGTTTTATTTATTCTTTTAATCATAATACTAGGAGCATATATTTAATAGATAAGGAGGTTAATTATGTCTTGTCAAAATAATTGTGAAAATACTTCTAGAGGAGGAAGTGGATTTATAATTATAATTGTATTATATATCTTACTTGCTATTATTCTAGGTTCATGTATTTGTTAGAGGTTTTAAACCTCTTTTTTTTATAAATATATTTACAAATTAAATATAATTTGTTATAATTTTACATAGAATAGGAGAGAATTAATATGGGTAAAAAAATAACAATTAATAATTCTAATAACCATAAATTTGAAGCAAATCTAATTTTGAGTTTTGAAGTACCAGAAATGGATGAAAAATATATTGTTTATAGTTTTAATGCTGATGATGATACATTAGTTATTAATGTAGGTAATTTAATAAAGAAAGATGACTCCTATTATGTTAAAGATTTAGATAATGATGAAGAATGGAATTTTATAAAGAAAATAATGCTTCAAATAGTTAGGGAGGATGATTAATATGGATAAAATAATTACTATAAAACCTCTTGAATTAGATGAAGTTAATATATCTACTGCTAGTCCAATTACTAGTAGAAGAACAAAAATAACAAAAGAAGTTGCTCAAAAATTTATAGATTTTACTGAAACAAGAAAAGCAGCTATTGATGAAGAGGATTTAAAAGCAATTAAACCTGAATTAGATGTTTCAACTTTAAAAAGTTATGAAGAAATATTAACTCCAGAAAGATTAAAACATAAAATAGAAAAAATAAATAAATTACTTATAAAATATGGATATTCTAGCTTATGTTTATCATATGATAATATAGTTGAATTATTGAATGGTAAAACAGAAAATACTATAGCTGAAGAACAATCAAATGAAGTAGTTGAAAATCCATTTGAAACAATAAATAATTTTAGTTTAAATGATGATGATATAATTATTGAAGATGAATTAGAAAACCTAGAAGATGGGAGAAAGCTAGTAGCTTAAATACTTGAAAAATCGTTGAAATTTTGGTATAATTATAAAGGGTGATGTTATGAGTTATATGTGGCTTATAGTTATACTTTTACTAATAATAATAGAAGCTATGTCTATTAATTTAACAACGATTTGGTTTGTATTTAGTGGCTTAGTAGCATTACTCTTATCTTTTTTTATAGACAGTTTAATTATTCAATTTTCTGTCTTTGTAATACTTGGATTTATACTTTTAATAACAACAAGACCAATTCTTACAAAATTATTTAAACAAAATAAAGTATCTACGAACTTAGATAGAATAATTGGAATGACTGGAACTGTAACGGAACCTATAAAGAAAAATGAAACAGGTGAAGTAAAAGTAGACGGAAAAAGATGGACAGCGTATGCTGATAAAGGAATAAAAGTGGGAAGTATTGTTAAAATACTAAAAATAGAAGGCGTAAAAGTTAAAGTAGAGGAGGAATAATATGGAAATTTTAATTGCTTTACTTGTACTAATTGTAGTATTAATATTGCCAAACATTAAAGTAGTACCACAAGCTAGAGCTTATGTTATAGAAAGAATTGGATCATATCATGAAACATGGAAAAATGGTTTTCATGTAAAAATTCCATTTGTAGATAGAATCGCTAATAATGTATCATTAAAAGAAATTGTAAAAGATTTTGCTCCACAACCAGTTATTACAAAAGATAATGTTACAATGCAAATAGATACAGTTGTTTATTTTCAAATAACTGATCCTAAGTTATATACTTATGGAGTTGAAAATCCTATAAATGCTATTGAAAATTTAACAGCGACTACATTACGTAATATTATAGGTGATCTTGAACTTGATCAAACATTAACATCAAGAGATATAATTAATTCTAAAATGAGAGCTATTCTTGATGAAGCAACTGATCCTTGGGGAATAAAAGTAAATAGAGTAGAAGTTAAAAACATCATCCCACCAAGAGATATTCAAGAAGCTATGGAAAAACAAATGCGTGCTGAACGTGAAAGAAGAGAAAAAATTCTTCAAGCAGAAGGAGAAAAAAAATCAAGTATCTTAATAGCTGAAGGAGAAAAAGAAAGTGCTATTTTAAGAGCAGAAGCAAAAAAAGAATCACAAATTAAAATAGCTGAAGGTGAAGCAGAAGCATTACTTAAAATGAAACAAGCAGAGGCAGATGGAATTAAATTAATTAAAGAAGCAAAAGCTGATCAAGCAGTACTTACATTAAAGAGTTACGAAGCACTTGCTAAAGTCGCAGATGGCCAAGCAACAAAGATAATTGTACCTTCAGATTTACAAGGTGTTGCTTCACTTACAACTACAGTTAGTGAATTATTAAAAGATAAGAAATAATCTTATCTTTTTTAGTACAAAAAAAATTTGACAAATATAAAAAAATGTGTATAATAATCACTCATAAAGAGGGGGTTATTGTATGAAAGAAATGACTATTTCTAAAGATACAGCTGCTAAAATGCTTTGTGATTATTATAAATGTGATTATTTTAATGAGGTTGATGTTAAAGTTAAACCAAAAAAAGAAAATAATGATTTATATATGATTGTTAAAATTATTTCAGTAGTAAATCATAAAAAAATTGTTGAAAAATATACTTTAAATCAAGGAGAAATATCAGATAAAATAACTGATTATATGAAAATGAATTATTGTAAAGCAGAAAGTATTACATTTGAACCATATTTCCATAATATAAACATAAAATATTTTGGTGAACTTGAAAACATTGATTCAATGAAACCATCAATTAATATGCAAAGAGTTTATTCATCATAAACTCTTTTTTCTAAACCTAAAGTTGAGTATAAATTTAGGCTTTTTTATTGCTTTTTTAGTATATTTTATATATAATTTTAATGTGGTGATTTTATGAAAATAGTACGTATTAGTGCAATATGGTGTACAAGTTGTATATTAACTACAAAAGATTTTAATCAAATAAAAGATAAATATAATGATATAGAATATGTAGAATTAGACTATGATACTGATGATATAGATAAATATAATCCAGGAGATACATTACCAATTATTATAATATACAAAGATAATAAGGAAGTAACTAGGATAATTGGTGAAAAAAGATTTAAAGAAATAGATAAAGTAATAGAGGAATTGATATAATGAAGAAATTAAAAAAATTTTTATTAATATTTATACTTAGTTTTTGTTTTATAACAAATGTTAAAGCTAAAGATAATCAAGTTAATTTATATTTATTTTATTCTAAAACATGTCCACATTGTGCGAAAGAACAAAAAAGTTTAGAAAAATTAGAAAAAAAATATAATAATCTTAAAATACATAAATATGAAATAAGTAAAAAAGAAAGTCAAGAATTATATTTATTAGTGGATGAATCTCTAAATGATAATAATAAATATATTCCATATACAATAATTGGAACTAATAGTTTAATTGGATATAATGATTATACAAAAGATAAAATAGAAGAATACATTAAAACATGTACATATTACGATTGTTATGATTTAGTTGGAGAAGCAAAAAAACAAAATAAATCATTAAAAGATGAGGTTAAAAAAGCTAAAGAATCATTAAAAAAACAACAAAAGAAAGATAAAAATAAAAAAGATGAAAACTATATGAAATTACCTTTACTTGGTAAAAAGAATGTTAAAGAATTTTCATTACCAATAATCGCATTTTCAATTGGATTAGTAGATGGATTTAATCCATGTGCTATGTGGGTATTAATATTCTTAATAAGTATGTTACTTGGAATGAAAAATAGAAAAAGAATGTGGATTATAGGATTAACTTTCTTATTTATATCGGGTTTAATATATTTGCTATTTATGATGGCATGGCTTGGAATATTCCAAAATTTAAGTAATGTTAGAATAGTACAAATATTAATATCTATAGTCGCTATTATTGGATCACTAATTAATTTTAGAAGTTTTAATAAAGAAAGAAAAAAAGATGCTGGATGTCAAGTTGTTGATAAAGAAAAAAGAAAATCAATAATCAATAAAATAAAGAAATTTACAACAGAAAAAAGTTTATTTTTAGCATTAATAGGAGTTGTATCACTAGCAATATCAGTCAATATAGTTGAACTTGCTTGTACAGCTGGACTTCCTGCATTATTTACACAAATATTAGTATTAAATAAATTAAGTGCACCAATGTATATGTTATACATGGTAATATATATAATAGCTTATATGTTAGATGATATTATTGTATTTAGTATAGCTATGATAACACTTAAAATGACAGGTATAACTAATAAGTATAATAAATATTCTCATTTAATAGGTGGAATAATTATGTTAGTAATTGGACTTTTAATGTTAATAAAACCAGAATGGATTATGATGAATTTCTAATCCTTTTTTTTATAAAGCAAATGACAAATAAATATGCGTGTTATATAATTGGTTTAAGAGATGTTTTTATTATAAATTAAAAAGAAAGTAGGTATAAAATGAATCAAGATAAAATGTTTTTAATAAATAAATTATTTAATAATAAAACAATAAGAACAGCATGGGATAAATAACAAGAAAAATATTTTATAAGTGTAGTAGATGTAGTTGGAGTATTATCTGAAAGTAGTGAACCAAGAAAATATTGGAATTGGTTAAAAAATAAAATAAAAAAAGATGATAGTTTTGAGTTGCTTAGTATTACTAGACAACTGAAATTAAAATCATCTGATGGTAAAATTTATAAAACTGATGTAGTAGATATAGAGGAAAAAGAAATAATAAAATAATTTTTCTTTTTTTTTGTAAATAAGTTGTAAAAAATTAAAAAAATTATTTATTTTAAAATATATATGATATAATTATATTAATAATAGGAGGAGAAAAAAATGAAGAATAAAAAAGGTTTTACATTAATTGAATTACTAGCAGTAATAGTAATTCTAGCAATCATTGCACTTATTGCTATACCAGTAGTACTTAATATGATAGAAAGTGCTAGAAGAAGTGCCGCTAAATCAGCAGCTCTAGGTTATATAGATGCGATAGAATACAATAATGGATTTGCATCTATCGGATCAGATGCAGGAGTAGGAGGATACACAACTATAACAGGTGGAGAAGTATCTACAATAAATAATACATTAGGAAATCATATAAAGGGTAAAAAACCAACAAGTGGATCAGTAACAGTAGATAGTAATGGAAAAGTAACAGGAGCATCAGATTTATGTTTTAATGGATATAAAGTAAGTTATGATGGAAAAGATGTAACTACAATTACTAAAGGTTGTGGATCAAGTAATAATAATAACAACAATAATAATAACAATAATAACCAAGAACCAGAGCAAAATATATCAGCAATGATAGGGTGTACAGGATGTACATATGTATATACTGAAGAAGAATTACAAATAGGTGTAGATACAGTACCAGCAAATGCAACAGATGATTATTTATCATTAGCAAGTACACATCCTTATTTCTTAGGATTAATAAAAAATCCATCTACAAATATTGTAGAACGTGCTTTTGCTTGTGGTATAGATGATAATAAACCATTCTGTGTAGAAGGATCAGATGCTTCTAAATGGTCAGAAGATGCCAATATTGGTGTTTTAAATCAAATTTTTGATTCTTGTGTTAATGAAAATAGTGCAGAATGTTATGGTGATACAGTAAGCGCAAGTGTTGATTCTGATGGTATGGCATTAGTTGAAGATGATGATGGTTTATGTCAAGTTTATTCTGGTTCTGCTGGTTGTAGACAACATTAATCATATGATAAATTATTAAGAAACTATTTAGTTTCTTTTTATTTTATAGTATAATTAAAGAGGTGGTTATATGTTTGATAGATTAGAATTATTAATTGGAAATGATAATTTAAATAAAATAAAAAATATTAAAGTATTATTAATAGGTATTGGTGGAGTAGGAGGATATACTCTAGAAAGTTTAGTTAGAAGTGGTATTGAACATATAACAATAGTAGATTATGATACAATTGATATTACTAATTTAAATAGACAAATAATTGCTTTAAATACAAATATAGGTAAATATAAAGTAGATGAATTTAAAACAAGAGTAAATAATATTAATCCTAATTGTGAAATAAATACCATAAAAGAAAAAATAGATACTAATAATTTTGATATATTAAATATTACAGATTATGATTATGTAATAGATGCTTGTGATTCACTGGATGTAAAATGTGAAATAATAAGAAAATGTCTAAATTATAATATAAAATTTATTTCTTGTATGGGTACTGGATATAAATTAGATCCTTCTAAATTAGAAATAATTGATATACGTAAAACTAGTTATGATAAAATAGCTAAAAGAATTAGAAAAATGGTAAAAGATGAAAGATTGAAAGGTAAAATAATGACAGTATGTAGTAAAGAAAGAGTTAATAAAACATCAAAAGTAATCGCATCTAATTCTTTTGTACCCGCTACTGCAGGTCTTCTTCTAACAAGTTATGTAATAAATGATATAGTAGGTGATATAAATGAGAGTAAGTAGTACATTAGTTAAATATGTTAAAAATATGTCTGGTAGTTTAGTCGCAATTGGAATAAAAGATACAGATATAATAAAAACAATTGAAAAAAATAACAAAATTACAATGTGTGATTTATTGAATTCAGTTTCAATTGGTAGTAAAACAACTGATAAAAAAAGAAGAAAAAAGAAATATGTTAAAAGTCTAAAAAAACAATATAAAAAAAATAATATTAATTATATGATTGTTAATATAGATGAAGTAAGAAATATGTTAAAAACCTTTATTAGAGATAGTATTTATATTAATAATAAAGAAATATATTATTTTTCTACAAAAAAGACTATATTAGAACGTATTGAAAGAAGATATCATAGATATACTAAAAAAACAGAAATAACTAAATATGAAGATGGATATATATTAAAAATAGATACAGAAAATGCTAAAAATAATTATTTTAAAGATAAATTATATTATATTAAAGATACATTAAGTAATCTAGCAGATTTAATTGCGGATATTTTAATAAGTTAATTTATTTTTAACGTGTTTTGTGATACAATGAATAAAGGTGATAAAAATGAAATCAAGAAGTGAATTAAGAGTAAGTATAATGACAATACTTTATCAAATAAATATGTATAAAAAAAATAAAATAGATTACAATGTAGATGATGTAATAAAAGAAGTAGTTGAAGTAGATAACGAATTTGTTAAAGAAACTGTTTATGGAATTATTACACATGAAAAAGATATTGATGAATTAGCAAATAAATATCTAGATGGATGGAATATAGATAGACTTGGTAATACAGATAAAGCAATATTAGAAATAGGCATATATGAGCTTATGTATACAGATACACCAAATATTGTATGTATTAATGAAGCAGTAGAATTATCTAAATCATATAGTGATGATTCAGTAAGAAAGATGATTAATGGAGTATTAGATAAAATACTTCACAATGAAATAAATGAATGATAAATATTTAACTATTTCAGCCATTACTAGATATTTAAAATATAAATTTGAACAAGATTCTAATTTAATGCAAGTATACATCAAAGGAGAAATATCAAACTTTAAAGCACACACAACAGGACATTATTATTTTTCACTAAAAGATGATACAAGTAAAATTAATGCGATTATGTTTAAAACAAATGCTTCTAAATTAAATTTTATTCCTAAAGAAGGAATGAAAGTATTAGTAACAGGAAGTATTAGAATATATGAAGCAACAGGTAATTATCAAATATATGTAACAGATATGATAGAAGATGGTGTTGGTAATTTATATATTGCTTTTGAAAAATTAAAAAAGAAATTACAAGCAGAAGGATTATTTGATTCTAAATATAAAAAACCATTACCTAAAATACCTTCTAAAATAGGAATAGTAACAGCTTCAACAGGGGCAGCTATTAAAGATATTTTATCTACAATAGAAAGAAGATTTCCATTATGTGAAACATATTTATTTCCTTGTTTAGTACAAGGAGAAAATGCTCCAAAAGATATAGTAGAAAAAATAAAGCAGGCAGATAATTATAATTTAGATGTTCTAATAGTAGGTAGAGGTGGAGGATCATTTGAAGATTTAAATTGCTTTAATGATGAAGAAGTTGCAAGAACAATCTTTAATTGTAAAACACCAGTAATAAGTGCTGTAGGACACGAAATAGATTTTACAATAGCGGATTATGTATCAGATATGCGTGCTCCAACACCTACAGGAGCTGCAGAAATGGCTGTACCAAATATGGTAGATTTAAAACATAATATTAAACAGTATAATATTAGATTAAATGAAGCAATGGCTAAAAAAGTTAATTATCTAAAATTATATATGGATAGTATTAAAAACTCATTTGTTATAAAAAATCCTAATATAATGTTTGAAAATAAAAAACAAACGATTGATTTACTAAATGAAAAATTAAATAGACTAATTATAGATAAATTAGAAAATAATAAAATAAAATTATTTCAATTTAAAAACAATTATATATTAAATAATCCAGAAAATTTATATAAAGATAAGAAAAAAGAATTAACTAATATAATTGAAAAATTAAAACTAGTTAATCCACTTAATATATTAGATAGAGGTTATACATTAACATACATAGATGATTCAGTAATAACATCTTCTAAGAAAATAAAAAAAGGAAGTATTATTAAAACTAAGTTTAATGATGGTTATGTTTTATCTAAAGTAGAAGAGGTGAACAAATGAAATTTGAAGAAAAAATAAAAGAATTAGAAAATATTATAAATGAACTAGAAAATGGAGAAATTGATTTAGAAGATTCAATTGAAAAATACACTAAAGCTATGAAACTTGTTAAAGAATGTGATGAACAATTAGGTAAAATAGAAGAAAAAGTTTCTAAAATAGTTTTAGAAAATGGAAAAACAGAAGATTTTAAAGTAGAAGAATAAAAACCAAAATAATTGGTTTTTTTTTTGTAAAAAAATAATTTATATGATATAATAAATATATGATAGGAAGTGTAGCAATGAAAAATAAAAAGGGTTTTACATTAATAGAATTATTAGCAGTAATAGTAATACTAGCAATTATCGCACTAATCGCAGTACCAATAGTACTTAATATGATAAGCAAAGCAAAAAAGAGTGCGGCTAGAACAAGTACTTTAGGATATGTAGATAGTATCGAATATTATGCAGGATTTCAAAATGTAAGTAATGATACGGGAATAACAGGATATAATGTACCACTACCTGAAATGACAGATGGTAAAGTTACATGTAAAAAAACAACATCAGGATGGAATACTGAATGTAGTACATTCTTTGAAGCGGTAGATGAAAAAGCAAAAGGTGATAAACCTAAAACCGCAACTATAGTTATATCTTCAAATGGTAAAGTATTAAGTGGAACATCTATGGTATATAATGGATATACAGTTATTTTTGATGGAGAAGATGCTTATATTGGAGATAATTCAAATACTCCAGCAGAACCTACTACCAAAACAATTGAATTAAATAGTAATACTATAGGAACTGTTACTTCAAATACAAATCACGAATGGTTTGATGTTAGTGATGATATGATAAATTTAGGAATGTGGGAAAGTAGTGTAACTCCAAATGCTTATTATAAAGAAAAAATAGTAGTAACACAGTCAAGACCAGCTACTATTAAGGGAAAATTAGCATCATGGTATAATTGTGGTAGTCCAAACGCAAAATATCGTATAGGTTTTTCAACAACAAATGATGATAATAAAGACTCATTTGCTGAATATAAAGATTTAAGTCAAACTTATAATAGTGCAGCTTCCAACTTTACTAGAAATGAATGTGATACATTTGCACAAGATTTTGAAGTAACAATTACAGAACCAGGTGAATACTATATTAAAGCTGTTTATTATATGTATAGTAGAAGCTGTAGTTCATATTCAAGATTGTACGATTTAAAAATAACACAATAAAATAGAGACATATGTCTCTATTTTTCTGCTTCTTCTAACATTTTTGTAATAAATATACCATATCCATTAGTAGGAGAATCAACAATAACATGATTAACCGCACCAATTATAAAATTATCTTGAATAATAGGTGAACCACTCATTCCTTGTACAATACCACCAGTTTTATTAAGTAATTCTTTATCAGTTATTTCAAATAATATATTTTTATTATTATTATCTTTTTTATTAATTCGTATTATATTTATATCATATTCTTTTATATTTTTATTATTTATAACAGTAAGTATTTTAGCTTTTCCTAATTTTATATTATCTGGATTAGCTACTTTATACTTATGTTTATTTGGAATAGTATCAGTATATTTGCCAAAAATACCATTTGTAGTATTTTTTTCAATAGTACCATTTATTTTATTTGAATCAAGAATGGCTTCTTTACTACCGGGATTACCACTAGAACTTCTATCAATACTAGTTACAGTACTTTCAAATATTTTACCATCTTTTACTTCTAAGATAATACCAGTATTTTTTTCAGCTACTTCATGACCAAGTGCTCCATATAATTTAGTATTTGGGTCTATAAAACTTAATGTACCAATTCCAGTTATATTATCTTTAACATATAGTCCTGTTTTAATAATACCATTTTCATTAATTAATTCTAATTTTGTTGTATATTCTTTATTATCTCTTATATATGTAATATTTATATTATCATTATTATTTAATATTTCTGTCATATCTTCAATATTATTAATATTTTTATTATTAATTTTAGTAATAATATCTCCATTTTTTAAATTATTATTAATATTTTTACCATTAATAGAGTATTTACCAATAATTAATACACCTTTAGAATTAATAGAAATTCCTATATTTTCTCCGCCAGCAATAATGTAATTTGAATAAGCTAAGGTATTTATAGGTATAATAAATAATGTTAGAAACGTAATGAAGACTTTTTTAAATCTTTTAAAAAACATAAAATCATCTCCTAAAACAGACTACATTAATATTATTAACATTAAAAAAAAATAAATTCTATTGAATTTATTTTATTATATTACCAAGTATTCCATATGAAAATATACTCATTATAATACCTGCTAAAATAACACCTAAGAATGCAGCTAATAATGCTTTTTTCTTATCCATATTAATTAAAGCAGCTATTAAAGATCCAGTCCAAGCTCCAGTACCTGGAAGTGGAATTCCTACAAATAGAAGTAAACCAATAAATTCTTTTTTTTCTATTGAACCTTTTTTCTTATTTGCTTTATCTTCTAATTTATTAATAATTTTACTTAAAAATTTAGTTTTTCTTAATTTTTCAAATAATGGGGTAATAAACCATAGAATAAATGGTATTGGAAGTAGATTACCAATAAAACATATTATAAAACTTGAAAAGAAATTAAGTTTTAATAAGGAAGCAGCAATTAAACCTCCACGTAATTCAAGTATTGGCATTAAAGATATAATAAATATAACTAAATTTTTATTTAAACCACCAAATAAATCTATAAATGATTGAACTAAACCTTCTACCATATTCATTCTCCTAACAAGATAATTTTACATTAAATATATCATTTAGTCAATTATAAAACTAGACTAATTACTAAATAAGTGTTATAATTAATTAGTTATTTTATATTAAAAAGAAAGGAGAAATTATGAGTAAAATTAAAATATTTAGTTTAGGTGGACTAAACGAAAATGGTAAAAATATGTATATTGTTGATATTGATAAAGATATTTTTGTAATGGATGCTGGATTAAAGTATGCAGATGATAAAATGCTTGGAATTGACTATATAATACCTAATTATGATTTCTTAAAAGAAAATAAAGATAGAATTAAAGGTATATTTATATCTCATGGACATGATGGTCAAATGGGTGCTATTCCAAATATACTAGCAGAAATACCAGAATTAAATGTTTATGGTACACAATTTACAATTGATATATTAAAACAAGAATTAAAAGAAAATAATATAGAACATGCTAATTTACATGTTATAGAACCTCATAAGAATTTAACTTTTGGAAATATTAATGTTTTTCCAATAAGTGTTACACATTCAGTACCTGGGAGTTTATGTTATGTAATAGATACTGATGATGGAGCAATCGTATATACAGGAAATTTTGTATTTGATCAAAAAATGAGAGGACCTTATAAAACAGATATAGGTAAACTAGCATATGTTGGTAAAAAAGGTGTTTTATGTTTAATGAGTGAATCTTTATATGCTGGAAATAAAGGATATACATCACCAAATAATAGAATAACACCAATAGTTTCAAAAATGTTAGATCAAAATGAAGGTAGAATAATATTTAATATATCACAAACACAATTCTATAGAATACAAGAATTATTAGATGAAATAATGAAAACAGAAAGAAAAATTGTGATTCTTGGTAAAAGACTAGAAAATATGATATATAATGCAATTGATATGAAATATATCACATTTGATAAAAATAGAATAGGAACAATAAAAAATATTAATGATTCTGACGTTGTAGTTATTGTTTCAGATGAAAGAGAAAGACCATATTCTAATATATCTAGAATTATAAAAGGATATGATAAATTCTTAAAGATAAATAGTGAAGATACAGTAATATTTGCTTCACCAGTATATGATGGTATGGAAAAAAGAGCTACTAGAGTATATGATGATGTCGCAAAAATTGGATCAAATTTAATAATAGTTCCAAATAGTTGTTTATCAAATCATGCATCTAGTGAAGATTTAATGATGATGATTAATTTAATGAATCCAAAATACTATTTTCCAGTAATTGGAGAATATCGTCATCAAGTAGAAAACTCTAATAATGCAAAAATATTAGGATATACAGATGAAAATATTATTTTAAAATTAAATGGAATGGTTACTAAATTTGTAGATGGCAAATTAGTACCATCTGATGAAATGATAAATGTAGATGATATTTTAATAGATGGTAATACTGTTGGAGATATTGGTGAAGTAGTTGTTAAAGATAGAGAATTACTTGCTGATAATGGAGTAGTATTAGTAAGTGCAACAATAGATAAAACATCTAAAAAGATACTTGCTGGTCCAGAAATATTAACTAGAGGATTTATCTATGTAAAAAATAATATTGATGTTATAAAAGAAGCTCAAAAAATATCGTTAGAAGTAATAAATGAAAACATTAAACAAAATTATGTAGAATTTAGTAAAATAAAAACTTCTATAAGAGATAGACTAGGAAAATATCTATATAAAGAAACTGAATGTAGACCTATGATACTAATAGTAATACAAGAAGTATAAAAATAATAAAATATAATAAATAAGCCTTGAATTATAATAAAAAATTTGTTATAATCATTATGGCTTTTTCAAAAAAACACACATTATTGATTTATATGCCTAGTGCCATATGGTGGTGTATAAAGTTGAGATAATGGAGGAAATAACAAAAGGAGGAATTAAAATGGCAGTAGTGTCAATGAATTTATTATTAGAAACAGGTGTTCACTTTGGTCATCAAACTAAAAGATGGAACCCTAAAATGAAAGAGTATATTTTTACATCTAGAGATGATATTTATATTATCGATTTACAAAAAACAGCTAAAAAAATCGAAGAAGCTTATACAGCTTTAAATAAAATAGCTGCTAATGGTGGAAAGGTTTTATTTGTTGGAACTAGAAAACAAGCTAGTGAAGCAATAACTGAAGAAGCTATTATGTAGCTGAAAGATGGTTAGGTGGAACTTTAACTAACTTCAGAACAATAAGAAGAAGAATTAAAAGATTAGAAGAAATCGAAAAAATGGAAAAAGATGGTACATTTGATTTATTACCTAAAAAAGAAGTAATTGGAATCAAAAAAGAATACGAAAAATTAAATAAAATCTTATGTGGTATTCGTGATATGGTTAAATTACCTGATGCTTTATTTATTGTAGACCCTTCAAAAGAAGAAATCGCAATAAGAGAAGCAAGAAAATTAAATATTCCAGTATTTGGTATTGTAGATACAAACTGTGATCCAGATATGGTTGATTATGTTATTCCAGGAAATGATGATGCAATTCGTGCTGTTAAATTAATTACAGGTGTTATGGCAAACGCAATTGTTGAAGCAAATGGAGGAAAAATAGTTGACTATGTTAGAGAAGGAGACAAAAAAGACGTTAACATCATGGAAAAAGCTCTAGAAACAGTTAAGAAAAAAGAAGAAAGAAAACCATCAAATAAAAAAGATTTCAAAAAACCAGTTAAAAAAGAAGAAAAAGATGTAAAAGAAACTAAAAAAGCTGAAGCAAAAGAAGAAAAAACTGAAGCTAAATCAAAAAAATCTGAAAAAGCTGTTGATTTAAATACACTTACAGTTTCTGAACTTCGTGATATGGCTAAAGCAAAAGAAGTTAAAGGATACTCAACAATGAAAAAAGCAGAGCTTATTGAAGCTTTAAATAAATAAGATGATTTTATATCATCTTTCTTTAGGAAAGGAAGAATAAAATATGATTAGTGCTAGTCTAGTTAAAGAACTAAGAGAAAAAACTGGTGCAGGTATGCTTGATTGTAAAAAAGCATTAGAAGCTAACAATGGAGATATCAATGCATCAATAGATTGGTTAAGAGAAAAAGGTATTTCTAAAGCTGCTAAAAAAGCTGATAGAATTGCTGCTGAAGGATTAGCTGCAATTAAAATAGAAGGAAATAAAGCAGCAATCGTAGAAGTAAACTCTGAAACTGATTTCGTTGCTAAAAATGAAGAATTTGTTTCATTAGTAAATGAAATATTAAATGCTGTTATTAATGCAAATGTAGATACTGTTGAAGAAGCCTTAAATTTATCTACATCAGAAGGAACTATTAATGATTTAATAGTTGCTAAAACAGCAAAAATTGGAGAAAAATTATCATTTAGAAGATTTAAAGTTGTTGAAAAACAAGATAATGAAACATTTGGTGAATATATTCATATGGGTGGTAAAATTGCAGTACTTACAATAGTTAGTGATGTAGATGAATCTGTAGCTAAAGATGTAGCAATGCATGCTGCAGCTATGAGACCATCATATGTTAGAACAACTGATGTTCCAGCTGAAGAAGTTGAAAAAGAAAAAGAAATATTAACTGAACAAGCTATGAACGAAGGAAAACCAAAAGAAATAGCTGAAAAAATGGTAATGGGAAGAATCCAAAAATTCTATAAAGAAATCTGCTTAGAAGAACAACCATTCGTAAAAGACGGAGATATCAATGTTAAAACATTTGTTAAAAACAATGGTGGAGAAATCAAAGATATGATTCGTTTCGAAGTTGGAGAAGGAATGGAAAAAAGAGAAGAAAACTTTGCAGAAGAAGTTGCTAAACAAATGGGTAATTAATTTATCCATTTTTTTAATTATTATGTTATAATATTCTTGTAAGGAGAGATTATATGAAAAAACATGGTTATTTAATCGCATTACTTGTAATGGTAATATCTTTATTAATCGCAGCTTTTATTTCACTTATATTAATGAAGCCTGTAAAAAAACAATCAAAAAACACTAAAAAAGAAAATAAAATACAAACAAAAAAAACATATGAAGAATTATTAGATTATTTATATAGTGATTGTACTATAAATATTAATGATTATCTAAATTTAGATAAAATGAGTAATGAAACAAAAATAAATACTACTATATTAAATATGGATTTTGAAGAAATAAAAGTTGATAATAATGATGAAATAGATATGACGGGATGTACAAAAGATGGTAATGAAATTATATCTAGTAATTATGTTATTCTAGATACAAGTAATTTATCAGAAGGTAATTTATTCTTTTCTGAAAGTCGTGTTGAAAAAGAAGCAAAAGAAATATTTGGTAAAGATACAATTATTAATCATCAAACTACAAAAGATGTTTTCTATGATAAAACCGCACATGCATATATTTTACCAGGGCATGGTTGTGATAATTATAATTATGATTGGTTTCAAACAATATATAATACAAAAAAAGAAAATAATAAATTATATATAGATGTAGTTGTTGGTTCATTAATTGATTTAACAACAGAATCAAAAACTAAAATATGTAATGATTACAAATCAGATGAATGTATTTTACTATCAGATTTAGATAAAAAATACCATATAGAAGAAGATAAAGATCATCAATTTGTTAATTATGAACAATATGCTTTAGATAATAAAGATAAATTTGCTAAATATAGATATACATTTGAAAAAGAAGATAGTAATTATGTAATTAAAAAATTAGAAAAAATAGATTAATTCTATTTTTTTCTTGTTTAAAATAATATAATAATATATAATAGTAATAGAAAAGAGGTAAAGTATGGACGATATTATAATGGAAACAGAATTAAAAATGCAAAATTCAATAGAAAGTATGGAAAAAAGATTAACTAATATTAGAGCTGGTAGAGCAAATCCTGCAATATTAGATTCAGTAATGGTTAATTATTATGGAGTAGATACTCCTTTAAAACAACTTGCTAGTATTTCAGTACCAGAAGCAAGAATGTTACAAATTAAACCATTTGATAAAAGTTGTTTAGGACCTATTGAAAAATCAATATATGAATCAAATATAGGATTAACACCTAATAATAATGGAGAAGTAATAATTCTTAATATTCCAGCATTAACAGAAGAAACAAGACGTGACTATGTTAAACAAGCAAAAACTATAGGTGAAGAATGTAAAATTGCTTTAAGAAATGTTAGACAAGATGCTAATAATGATATAAAACGTGCTGAACTTCCAGAAGATGAAGTAAAAGTAGGTCAAGATGAAGTACAAGAATTAATAAACAAATATAATAAAATAGTAGATGAAAAAATAAAAGAAAAAGAAAATGAATTAATGACTGTATAAAAAAATAAGACTAAATAGTAATTTAGTCTTTTCTTTTTATAATAATAGTGCTATAATATCAAACCACGGAGGTTAATTATGGATATAAAGACATTAGATTTATCATCAAGAAAATCGATGATTAATATTTACAAAGAAATGAAAACAATATGTAAAAATTATAGTTGTGAATTCTGTGATGTATGTGAATTAGGAGAATTTTATAAATCATCTAATGAAGGTGTTGAAGGATTCAATGATTATCAAAGACAAATGAAAGACTATAATAATTTACAATCAAAATCTTTATAAATAAAATTAAAGAAAACTTATAAAAGTTTTCTTTTTTTGCAGGAATTTGCCATATGAGTGTAGTACCATATAAGTAGGAGATGTTTTTGGGAAAGGAGAGATATGATAAATTTAAAAGACATAATTAAAAAATATTTAAACTATATATTAATAGTAATTATAGTTTTATTAATAATAATTATTGGGTTTCTATATAGTAATAGTGTTACCAATAAAGTAGAAAAAGAAGAAATTAAAGAAGATATAAAAGAAGTAGAAAAAGATAATGGAATAAAAAGAGTATATGTAGATATTAAAGGAGAAGTAATTAATCCAGATGTTTATGAATTAAATGAAGATGAAAGAATAATAGATGTAATAAAAAAAGCTGGAGGATTAACAGAAAAGGCCAATATTAATTACTTAAATTTAAGTAAAAAAGTTAAAGATGAAATGGTTATAATTATTTATAGTGATGATGAAATAAAGGAATATGAAAAAAATTTAAAAGAATCATCTAAACCAAAAGAAATAATAAAATATGAAATAATAGAAAAAGAAATACCTTGTCCTAATATATCCAATGAAGCATGTATTAATAAAAAAGAAGAAAGTAGTGATATAAATAATGAAGAAATAATTGATAATGAAGATAAAACTACTTTAATTAATCTTAATACAGCATCAAAAGAAGAATTATTAACTTTAACAGGAATAGGAGAATCTAAAGCAGAACAAATAATTGATTATAGAAATAATAATAAATTTAAAACTATTGAAGATATAAAAAATATTAAAGGAATAGGAGATTCCCTATTTGAAAAAATTAAAGATAGTATTACTGTTTAGTTTTATAGTGTTTTTTTATGTGTTAATTATTACACATAAAAACCATTTTAAGACTAAATATTTTGATGAAAAAATAATAAATGGATATATAAATTATATCAAAGAAAATAATGGTAAAACTAAAATTGAATTAATTGGAAAAGAAAAAATTATAGTTAATTATAAAGATAAAATTAATTATAAGTTAGGAGATTATATAGAAGTTTATGGTACCTTAAGTACACCAAGTAACAATACTAATTTTAATTTATTTAATTATAATAAATATTTAAAAAGTAAGAAAATATATCATATATTTAATGCTGATAAGATAATTAAGATAAAATCTAATAATAAAATAAGATATAAAATTAAAAATAAAATAATTAAAAGATTAAAAAAAATTAATAATAAATATTTGTATACTTTTATATTAGGTGATAGTAATTATTTAGATGATAATATTAAACTATCATTTAGAAATAATGGTATAAGTCATTTATTTGCGGTATCAGGTATGCATATTACATTACTTAGTATGTTATTACTAAAAATACTAAGTAAAATAAAAAATAAATATATAATTAATTTAACCCTTTTTTCTTTTCTTCTTTTTTATATGTTTTTAACTAATTTTACACCATCTGTTATACGAGCAACCTTTCTTTTTATATCACTATCAATTAATAAATTATTTAACTTAAAATTAAATCCATTGATATGTATTTTATTAATTCTAGATATTATGCTTATATATAATCCTTATTATATTTATAATATTGGTTTTATATTAAGTTTCTTAGTAAGTATATCACTAATATTATTTGGTAAAATATCTAATAATTATCATAACTATTTTATAAAAATATTAATGACATCAATAATATCATTTTTAATAAGTATTCCTGTAGTAATAAACAATAATTATGAAATTAATCTACTAACACCATTTATTAATGTAATATTTGTACCATTAATATCAGTAATTATATTTCCTCTTTCTTTAATTACATTTATTATACCTATATTCAATCCAATACTTAATATATTAATAAATGTCTTTGAATATTTATCATTATTAGTAGATAAAATTGATATGTTTATGATTACATTAAAAAAAATAGATATTATTTATTTTATATTTTACTATTTATTAATACTATTTGTAATAAAAAAATTACTAAGGAAGAATCATAAATATTTATTATTAATAATAATTGCATTATTAATTCATAATAATATAAATTATTTGAACTATAATACATTTATTACTATGTTAGATGTAGGACAGGGTGATTCTATTTTAATAGAATTACCACATAATAATAATATTTTAATTGATACTGGTGGTAATTATCGTTATGATTTATCTAGTAATGTAATTATTCCATATTTAAAAAGTAGGGGAATAAATAAATTAAAATATTTAATACTTACACATGGAGACTTTGACCATATGGGAGAAGCTATCAATTTAGTTAATAGAATAAAAGTAAGTAAAGTTATATTTAATTGTGGCAAATATAATAGTTTAGAAAAAAAATTAATAAAAGTATTAAATAAAAAACATATTAAGTATGATACATGTATTAATAAATTAGACAATATGAAATTTTTACAAACAAAAGATTTTGGTAATGAAAATGATAATAGTAATGTTATTTATATGAAAATAAATGGATATAAATTTGTATTTACAGGTGATGCATCAATAACTACAGAAACAGAAATAATAAAAAAATATAGTATAGAAGATATAGATGTATTAAAAGTAGGACATCATGGAAGTAGAACTAGCTCAGGTATTAATTTTATAAAGAAAATGAATCCTAAATATTCACTTATTTCAGTAGGACTTAATAATAAATTTAAACATCCAAATAAAGAGACATTAGATAATCTAAGTGATTCTAAAATATATAGAACAGATCAAGATGGGAGTATTATGTTTAAGATAAATAATAATAAATTAAATATAGAGACATGTAGTCCGTAGGAAGGAAGATGATAAAATGAATGAAATAAAAGAATATACAGAAAAAATATTTGAAGATATTAAACATATAGATGAAAATGGTAATGAATATTGGCTAGCAAGAGAATTAGGGAAAATATTAGAATATGGTGAATATAGAAAGTTTTTGCCCTCAATAAAAAAAGCGATGATTTCCTGTGAAAAGAGTGGTCAAAATGTCAAGAACCATTTCGCCCAAATGGACGTAATGGTGGATATAGGTTCAAATGCAAAAAGAAAGTTAAAAGATTATAAATTAACTAGATATGCATGTTATTTAATAGTTCAAAACTCTGATTCGTCAAAACCAGTAGTGGCTCTTGGACAAACCTATTTTGCCATTCAAACAAGAAAACAGGAACTATCTGAAAAAGAATATAATGAACTTACCGAAGATGAGAAAAGATTTTATCAAAGAGATTTAACAAGAAAAGGTAATTATTCTTTGAATATTGCAGCTAGAAATGCAGGGGTTAAGAACTTTGATAGATTTCATAATAGTGACTATAGGGGTTTATATAATGGAGAGACTGCAAATGATATTGCTAAAAGAAAGAAACTTAGATATAGAGAAGATATTTTAGATAATATGGGTAGTGATGAATTAATTGCTAATCTATTTAGAATATCTCAAACAGAACAAAAATTAAAAAATGAAAATATAAAGTTAGAAAAAGATGCAAATGATACTCATTATGAAGTTGGAAAAGAAATTAGAAAAACTATTAAGAAACTTGGCGGAACAATGCCAGAAGATTTATCTACACCAGAAAAGAGTTTAAAAGAATTAGAAAAGGAAACAATGAAACTAAAAGAATAGAAAAAAGTATGGTATAATTTAAATGGTGATAATTATGAATAAGAAAAATGTATTAGTCTTATTTATATATTCCTTTTTAAATAGTTTTTTATTATATAGAGCATGTGATGTTTTATATTATTTATCAAAAGGAATTAGTAATTCAGAATATATCAATTATTTAACAATTGGTAGTTTAATAACTATTATATTCTTAATACCATTTGGATTAATAAAGGATAAATACAATCGTAAGTATATACTTCTTGCAAGTAATTTATTTTTATTAATTGCTACAGTTTTATATATTTGTGCCGATAATGTATTAGTAATGGGTATTGGTATAATTATGTCAGCTATTTCTAATTTATTATCACAGGGGATTGTCATATCTTTATTACATTCATATGTAGATGCTAAAAAAGAATATTCTAAGATGTATTATAAATGGTCTATATACTATTATTCAGGTTATTTGATTTCAATGGTACTTGGAGGAATAGTAGCAAAATTTAGTTTAGTTTCGATGTATTATATAAGTATTATACCTATTATGATGAATTTCTTGGTTTTATTATATTTTGATGATTCTTATGAAAAAAACAAAAGAAAAAACAGTTCAAAATTATTATTAAAGGAATCTTATAAATTGTTAATGAGTAGCAGACTATTAAAAATTATATTATTATCAGAAATGGTCATTATTCCACTTGCTGATATATTAGCTGAGAGCCATCCAGAATATTTGTCGAATATAGGCGCTTCTACTACATTAATTGGTATATATACAGCTATTATGTGTTTATTTGCAATCGTAGGAAATAAAATAGCAAGTATTTATAAAGATCAAAGTAGTAAGTTTTTTATCTTTGCTCTATTATTTAATCTTAGTTTAATTGCAATAGGATTGTTAAATAATTATTTTTCTATAGCTTTCATAATATTATTCCAATGTTTTTTTTCGGTAACAAATAATATTTATAATACAATAGTTCAAAATGAATGTAATGATTCATATAGACAAACAGTTTTAGCAATATTTACTTTTATAACTTCAATTTCAGAAATGATTATCTGCACTATAACTTCTATAATATTTAAAAATATTAGTTTAGGACATTCATATATTGTATTAGGCGTATTTGGTTTAGCAATAATATTTATTGTAATTTTACTTAGTATTTTTAAAACTGAAAATGCTCAAGAATTATCTAAATAGATAGTTCTTTTTTTATGCACAAAAATAATTATAATTAATATATTAATAATGTAATGCATATATTTTTAGTAAATGTATATAATAATTTTGTACACTACATTTAGTGTTTATATAGATGGAATTCCAAAGAAAAACTGAGTAAATTACTCAGCTTTTTCTTTATATTCTTCTTTTAATCTATTATAGAAATTACACATTGTTACATTCATATATGGTATTAACCAAAAATAACCAATACCTAATGTAAAAATTAATATAAAAATCCAACCTAAGAACGAAATAATTAACATAAAATAATCCATTTTATAACCATTCATCATTTTCCAACTTAAAATCATCGCATCTATTATATTCATATTAGGATTATCAAGTAATATTAAACTTGTTTGTGATAAACCAATTGCCAACATAATACCAGGAATTATTAAACAAAATAATCCAATTGTTACTATAATCATGGTTAGTATAGTCATAACAATAAATTTAATAATCATATGCATTTTAGAAAATAACTCATTACAAGTTACTTCTTCATTCCTTGATAATTTTAAGAAAAAACTTAAAAATCCAAAAGTTAATAATGAATCAATAATAGGCGATATATAATTAATAGTTGTTACTATTTTTTCATCACCAATTTTACCAATTTCATAATCATATATACCAAAGTGTAGTATATATTTAAATAAAATAGTAGTTCCAATACTTATTATTAATAATATTATTAAAACTTTTATAGATTCAGCCCAGTGATCTTTTAGACTTTCTTTCGCATCATTTTTTAAATCAACTCTATTTATCATATTTATCCTCCTAATTAATTATACAATAATTACTATTTAAAATAAATAAAACCTTTTAAAAATTATTAAAAAATGTTAAAATAATTAATAGGTGAGAGTATGTTACGTAGTGAGGTAGACAAAAATAGGGTAACACCTATGATGAAGCAATATTTAGATATCAAAGAAAAAAATGAAGACATTATAATCTTCTTTAGATTAGGAGATTTTTATGAAATGTTTTTTGAAGATGCGATTAAAGTATCTAGAGAATTAGAACTAACACTAACAGGTAAAAATGCTGGTTTAGATGAAAGAATACCAATGTGTGGAATTCCTCATCATGCAGCAAATATATATATAGAAAAATTAGTTGATTTAGGATATAAAATTGGTATATGTGAACAATTAGAAGATCCTGCTTTAGCAAAAGGTATTGTTAAAAGAGATATTGTTCAAATAATATCAAAGGGTACTTTAATAAATGATGAAGCACTTAATGAACATGAAAATAATTATATTGGAAATATATTAGATTTTAATCATTGCTATATGGTTAGTTTTATAGATATATCTACTGGTGAAGTAAATATAACTATGTTAGAACATGATAAATCAAAATTAGTAAGTGAAATAGTAAGTATAGGTATAAAAGAAATAGTATCAAATGATAAATTAGATATTAATGTTTTAAATATGTTAAAAAATCAATTTAAAATAACTATTAGTACATTAAATGAAATTGAAGAATTACCCGTATATAAATATATATATGAAGAGATAGATGATATAAGATATATAGAAACAATAAAACATTTACTTACATATATAAATAATACTCAAAAACGTAATTTATCACATTTACAAAAAGCCAAAATAATTGAAAATAAAAATTTCTTAAAAATGAATATTCATACAAAAAGAAACTTAGAATTAACTGAAACGTTAAGATTAAAACAAAGAAATTATTCTTTATTATGGTTACTTGATAAAACAAAGACTGCAATGGGATCACGTATGTTAAAACAAATGATAGAAAACCCATTAATAGATATTAATGAAATAAATAGAAGATATGATACAGTTGATACATTACTTAAAGAATTTATTATAAAAGAAGATTTATCAAATTTACTTTTTGAAGTATATGACTTAGAAAGATTATCTGGTAGAATTGCTTTTGGTAGTTGTAATGCTAGAGATTTATTACAACTAAAATCATCATTAAGAGTATTACCAGGAATAAAAGAAATACTAACAAAAATAAATTATTATAAAAATATTGAAACATTAGATGAAATATATCAATTACTTAACAAAAGTATTCATGAAAATCCACCAATGACTATTAAAGAAGGATATATAATAAAAGAAGGATATAATAGTGAATTAGATGAATTAAAAGATCTACGTAAAGGTGGTAAAGATTTTATTGCTAAATTTGAAGCTGAAGAAAAAGAACGTACTGGAATTAAAACTTTAAAAGTAGGCTATAACAAAGTATTTGGATATTATATAGAAGTATCTAAAGGAATGACTAATTTAGTAAAAGATGAATATGGATATGAAAGAAAACAAACATTATCAAATTGTGAAAGATATATTAGTCCAATACTAAAAGAAAAAGAAGCATTAATATTAAATGCAGAAGAAAAAATAATAGAATTAGAATATCAATTATTTATAGAAATAAGAGATAAAATAAAGGAATATATTCCACGTATTCAAGAAATAGCTAAAGTAATAAGTGAAATAGATGTTATGCAATCATTCGCTACTATTACAGAAGAAAATAACTATGTAAGACCAACTATAACTACAGATAGAAATATAAGAATTATTAATAATAGACATCCAGTAGTTGAAAAAGTAATTGAAGGTGAATATGTTTCAAATGATATCATAATGGATGATAAAACTGACATTTTATTAATAACAGGTCCAAATATGGCAGGTAAATCTACATATATGAGACAACTTGCTATAACGGTTATTATGGCTCAAGCAGGATGTTTTGTGCCAGCAAGTGAAGCAACACTACCTATATTTGATGCAATATATACAAGAATTGGAGCATCTGATGATTTAGTATCAGGTGAATCAACATTTATGGTAGAAATGAAAGAAGCATGTAGTGCTGTTAAAGGAGCAACTATTAATAGTTTAGTTCTATTTGATGAATTAGGAAGAGGAACAGCAACCTTTGATGGTATGGCACTTGCTCAAGCTATTATTGAATATATAAGTAATATAAAATGTAAAACATTATTTTCAACACACTATCATGAATTAACTGATTTAGAAGAATCACTTAATAACTTACGTAATGTACATGTATCTGCTAAAGAAGAAAATGGTGAAGTAATATTCCTACATAAAGTTGAAGATGGTTCTATTGATAAAAGTTATGGTATTCATGTAGCTAAATTAGCGTCACTTCCAGATTCATTAATTAAAAGAGCAGATCAAATACTAAATATATATGAAAATAAAGAGAAAAAAAGAGATGTTATTGTACAAGAATCTTTAATATTTGAAGAACCTAAGAAAGAATCAGAAATAGAAAATGAAATAAAAAATATTGATGTTTTAAATTTAACACCTCTTGAAGCTATGAATATACTTTATAAATTAAAGGAAAAAATAGAAGATTAGAAAGGAAGAAATAAAATGGATTTTTTAAAAAGGAATAATTGGTGGTTATGTTTAATAATTAGTCTATTGACATTTGGATTATTTTATATATTCTTAGCTAAATTTATGAATTTATATGATAAAGATGCTTGGTATATGAATAAATGGTATTGGATAATAGGTGGTTTATGCTTAATATTTCCAATTATAATAATGTTGCTTATATTTGGTATCCAAATGAATTGTAAAGTTGCGAATGAATTAAAAGTATCAGGTAGTAAAATATATAATACCCCATATATATGGATAGGATGTATTATTATTCCTGTAGTAGGATGGATAATACTTTTGGTAATGTGGTTATATGTAATATTATTACCAAACATAAAATTAGCTGATGGATATGGAGAAAAATATATTAAATGAAATATTTAAAAAAATTTTTTAAACATTTACATACAGTAAATAAGCATCGATTTTTAGTATTTAAATTATGTATTAAAGCAGGTATTCCGTGGAGAGGATTTGTTCATGATTTATCGAAGTATAGTCCAACAGAATTTTTTGAAAGTGTTAAATACTATACTGGTGATAGAAGTCCTATAATGCTTGCTAAATTAGATATTGGTTATTCTAAAGCATGGTTACATCATAAAGGAAGAAATAAGCATCATTATGAATATTGGTATGATTATTCATTATCTAAACCTGAAGTAGTAATGCCGCTTAAATATTTTAAAGAAATGGTTTGTGATAATTTGGCGGCAGGTATAACATATCAAGGAAAGAATTGGTCAAAAGAATATCAATTATCATATTGGAATAAAGTAAAAGATAATGCTAGAATGGATGAAAGATTAAAAAAATTATTAACTAAAATATATACAGATATTTCAATATATGGAATAAATAAAGTATTAAATAAAAAGAATTTAAATACTTTATATAAAGAATCAATGAAGGGTGAATAATATGAATTATGATTATTTTTTATATAGTGATATTAGTTTATTAAAAAACATCGATAATAAAAAACTTATTATCAATAATGAAAATAAATATAATTTTGTTTATTTTTGTCAAGGAGCAACCACAGAACAAATAGATGCTTTACTTGATAATGAAGGAATAGATATCTTATTAAAGTCAAGTGATTTATTTACTAAATTAAATGGTTTAACTACTTGTGATCGTGATTTTAATTGTTTAAAAAATGATCAACTATGTGAACAAATAGTTAAAGTATTAGGACTTCATTATATATATGGATTAAGAAATAATTCTGCTCTTGATTTTTTTAAATATATGAAAAAAACTAATCCATCAAAATTAATTGAAATATTTAATAGCTATTCATCTGAAACCCAAATATTTTTATTAAATAATATTGAATTTACTCATAGTGAAATTAATAAACTATTTCCATATTCAGAATTAGAAACTGAACAATATATGTTAAAAAAATATGATATTATTTTAGATAATACAACATATAATGAATTATTATTATTATCTGATAAAAAAATAAGAATTCCAATTGATAGAATATCAAAAAAATTAATAAATAATATTGTATCTATAAATGATGTTTCAATATATAGAAGTTTAATAGATAAATTAATAAATTGTTTTGATGTTTCTATTATTGAAAGTACTAGAAAAAAATATTATGAAGAACAATTATCTACTGTAGAAAATGGAGTGTTAAAAAATTATAGTAATTTTTCAAAAGCATTAAATAGTGAATATTTTGATTCAGCTCTTAAAAATAATTTAGGAAATTATGTACCAGATTATTCTTTATATAATACCTACAGAGATAAATCATATGAAGAAGCAACTAAATTTGAAAGTGATTTAAAAATATCTAATATGATTATTGATTATTTGTTTGAAGATATTCCTACAAATGTAATAATAAATATTAAAAACTTATTAGATTTTCAAAAAGGAAAAGGAAAAACCCTTAATGATGATGAAATTACTCTTTATAATGAAATAGCCTCAATAGATAAAAAAACAACCGAAGAGAAGATTGAATTATTTAATAAAATTAAAAATCTAAATTTAAAAAAGAAATTTTATTTTGATTATAGTAAAGCTAAAGATAAAATGGTTGAATTATTTAATCAGAAAATGTTAAATAAAGATAATATTAATAAATATAGAAATGAAGCATTTTCTAAACAAACAGGTGTCGATATATACTGTATAGACGGCGATAGTTTTATGACTTTAATAAAAAGCTCTCATGAAAGAAAAGATGAAATATTAAAAGGTAATATTGATAAATTTACTGTAGATGGATCATCATTTTCAGTAGATAGTTCATCAAAATTACAAGCTTTTAAAGATCCTAGAGAATACTATAATATAGCATATACAAGTATTCCAATTCATCAATTAATACATGCCTTTCCGGTTGATTCTTTTTCAAAATATAATCGAGATAAAAAAGGATTACCTGATAGAATAGCTACTAGTCGTATTAATAGATTGATGACACCTGAAGATTTTATAAATGAAAGTAATAATTATAATGAGTTAATTATATCTGTTTCAAATGAGATAAGAGGAAAAGATAATGAATTCAATAATTCATTAAAAAATCCTATACCTTTTGCGATATATTGTTATGATATAATTACACCAAATGATATTGAAACTGCTAAAAAGTATAATATAGGAATAATTGCTGTTAATACTAAAAAATATAATATTAATAATGAAAATAAAATGAGTATGTATGATACCATGGGAAAATATAAAGATAATCCTTATAATTATATAACCGAAAATGATAATGAAAGAAATATTAGATTTTAAGAGGTATAATATGGAAGTAATAAATAAATATGGTTATGATATATTAAATTCTAGTAATATGGAATTAAATAAATCTTTTATTCAACATGGTAGTACTAGTGTTTATGATCATTCTATTAGTGTTACAAATATGTGTTTAAAAATAGTAGACAAATTAAATATAAAAGTAGATACAAAATCATTAGTTAGAGGAGCACTTCTACATGATTATTTCTTATATGATTGGCATATATCAGATAAATCACATCGATTACATGGATTTAGACATGCTAAAATCGCATATACTAATGCTAGCAAAGAATTTAATTTAAATAAAAAAGAAAAAAATATGATATTAACCCATATGTTTCCACTAAATCTTAGAATTCCTAGATATAAAGAAAGTATAATATTATGTGTTGCTGATAAAATATGTGCAACTAAAGAAGTATTTGAAACTATTAAAGAAAGAATACTAAAATATGAAAAAATTTAAATTTTATATATTATGCTTTTTTATATTTTCTTTGTTAGGTTGGTTATGGGAAGTTATTTTTAATCTAGTAAGGGTAGGTGAATTTATTAATTCTGGTACACTAGTAGGTCCATGGCTTCCTATATATGGATGGAGTGGAGTAATAATAGTTTTTATATCTGAAAAAATCAAAAAAAATCCTTTATTGATATATATAACTTCTTTTATACTATTTGGCGTTATTGAGTATGGTACTTCATTTTATTTAGAAAAAGTTCATCATTTAAAATGGTGGGACTATAGTGAAAACTTTTTAAATATAAATGGTAGAATATGGATTATAGGTTTATTATTTTATGCATTAATTGGACTTATAATAGTATATAGTGTTGTACCTATAATAAAAAAAATATATAATCGTATTAATCCAAAAACATTATCTTATATATTAATAATATTGATTTCAATTCATATAGTTGATTTTGTATATTCAACATTAAATCCTGAAAGAGGAGCTGCTAAACATACTAAAATAAGTATTAATTATAATTTAAAAACAATGTAATTTAAACATTGTTTTTATCTTGTAAAAAAATTATTTAAGGTATATAATATGATTAACAAAATGTTTCAGGAGGAGTTTATGTATAAGAATTTATTAATACTTGGACCTAGTAGATGTGGTAAATCTACATTAGCTAAATTAATTTGTGAACAATATGATTGTAATTCAGTTAATTTAAATAATATTCAAGAAATTTTTGAAAAAACATTTCCTAATACAGAAGATTATAATAAATATTTAAAACAATTTATGATTAACTATATAGAACAATTAACTGATTATAAAACATTTTATAGTGGAAGAAAAACCGTAATAGAATGTAATGTTCCTTTTATTGAAGATATAATTAATAATGTTAATCAAGATAATACTGCTATTATTGGTATTACATATGATAATATTGATATTGATTATTTTGCTCAAAAAATTAAATATTCTGACAATTCAGATTATCTACAATTTTTATCTCCAGATGGTTTAAAAAGTAGATTACAAGAATTTGTAGAAGAAAGTAAAGAAATGAATAACATATTTAATAAACTAGATATAAATACATATGATGTATCAAATAATAGAGATGAAGTATTTAAAGAAGTATTAGATGATGTAGAAGAACTTACTAAATATGGTGGAGCATATAAAATAAAAAAAAGAAACTAAATATATTTAAAAATAATTAAAACTATGGTATAATCTAAGAGAGCCTAAGAAGATAAGTTCTCTTAGATTTTTTTGTTTTTTGGAGGTATGTTTATGACAAAATATGTATTTGTAACAGGAGGAGTAGTTTCAGGTCTAGGTAAAGGAATAACAGCTTCTTCACTAGCGTTACTATTAAAATCAAGAGGATATAAAGTATTTATGCAAAAGTTTGATCCTTATATTAATGTAGATCCAGGTACCATGAATCCTATTCAACATGGTGAAGTTTTTGTAACTTATGATGGATGTGAAACCGATTTAGATTTAGGTCACTACGAAAGATTTATTGATGAAGAATTAAATTATACATCTAATATTACAAGTGGAAAAATATACTCATCAGTTATTGAAAAAGAAAGAAAAGGAGAATATTTAGGAGCAACTGTTCAAATGGTTCCACATATTACTAATGAGATAAAAAATAAAGTATATGAAGCAGGAATTACATCAAAAGCTGATATAGTTATTACAGAAATTGGTGGTACAGTTGGAGATATTGAATCAATGTCATTTATTGAGGCATTAAGACAAATTCAGTTAGAAAAAGGAATGGATAATACATTCTTTGTACATACAACTTTAATACCATATATTTATGGATCAGGTGAACTTAAAACCAAACCAACACAAAATAGTGTTAGAGATTTAAGAAATATGGGTATTAGACCAGATGCACTAGTTTGTAGAACTCCAATGGTAACAAGTGATAATCTAAAATCCAAATTATCAATGTTCTGTTCAGTACCTAAAGAAAATGTAATAGATGCTATAGATGTTAAAAATATCTATCAAATTCCTATTAATTTTTATGAACAAAAAATTGATGAAATAATTTTAAAACAATTTAAATTACCTGTTAAAAAAGCTGATTTAAAATATTGGAAAGATTTAGTAAGTACAGTGGATAATTTAAAAGATGAAGTAGAAATATCTTTAGTAGGTAAATATACTGAATTACATGATGCATATTTATCAGTAGCAGAAGCTTTAAAACATGCTGGATATAAATATAATACAAAAGTTAATATTAATTGGGTAGATTCAGAAAAATTAGAAGATAGTAATATTAAATTAAAAGAAGTATTTAAAAATTCTAAAGGAATATTAGTTCCTGGTGGATTTGGTACTAGGGGAATAGAAGGTAAGATTAAAGCAATTAATTATGCTAGAACAAATAATATTCCATATTTAGGAATATGTTTAGGAATGCAACTAGCGGTAATAGAATTTGCTCGTAATGTATGTGGAATAGAAGATGCTACATCAACTGAATTTGATCCTACTACAAAAAATCCTATAATAGATTTAATGGCAGATCAAAAAAGTATTGTTAATATGGGAGGAACTCTTCGTTTAGGAAACTATGATTGTAAAATTAAAAAAGATACATTAGCGTACCTTGATTATAAACAAGAACATATAAAAGAAAGACATCGTCATAGATATGAATTTAACAATGCATATAAAGAAATATTAGAAAAAAATGGAATGGTATTTTCTGGTATAAATGAAGCAGCAGATTTAGTAGAAATAATTGAATTACCAAGTCATAAACATTTTATAGCTGGTCAATTTCATCCAGAATTTAAAAGTAGACCTACAAAACCACATCCATTATTTGATTCATTTGTTAAGGCTAGTATAAAAAATAAATAAATTGACTTTTAATAATCACTAATTTATAATTAAATATAGAAAGAGGTAAAAATATGGAACTAAAAGGAAGTAAAACAGAACAAAATTTAATGACTGCATTCGCAGGAGAATCACAAGCAAGAAACAAATATACTTATTATGCATCTAAAGCTAAAAAAGAAGGATATGTTCAAATATCAGCTATCTTTGAAGAAACAGCTGGTAATGAAAAAGAACATGCAAAAATGTGGTTTAAATTACTACATAATGATACTGTACCTTCTACAATAGAAAATTTAAAAGATGCAGCTGATGGTGAAAACTATGAATGGACAGATATGTATGCAGATTTTGCTAAAACTGCTAAAGAAGAAGGTTTTGATCATATAGCTTATTTATTTGAAGAAGTTGGTAAAATAGAAAAACATCATGAAGAAAGATTTAGAAAATTACTAGATAATATTGAATCAGGAAAAGTTTTCGCAAGAAGTGAACAAAAAATGTGGATTTGTCGTAATTGTGGACACATTCATTATGGAGATAAAGCACCAGAAGTATGTCCAGTATGTAATCATCCACAAAGCTATTTTGAACTTAAAGCAGAGAATTATTAATTCTCTTTTTTTCTATGAACGATATTTATACTGTAAGTAAAAATGTAGAAAAAATATTAAATGGTAATTGTACAAATTTTTTAGATCAAAAACTACAAATACAAGTTAAAAATAAATTAAAAAAAGGTACATATAAAATATATTTACCATATATTGATTCAGAAAAAGCTATTTATTATGTTTCAAATAAACCAAATGTATTGTTATATGAAATAGTATCTAATAATAAGTTACTACATCAAGAAATAATGGGAACATTATTTTCACTTGGAATAGATCCTTCTATGTATGGAGATATTCTAATTATAGATAATCATTATTATATTTATATATTAGATATTATTGAAAAATATCTATTAACTAACTTTAATAAAATAAAAAATAATAAAATAGAATTAAAACAAATAGATGTAAATTATTTATATAATTATGAAAGAGAATATGAAGAAATAGAATTAATTGTTTCAAGTAACAGAATAGATACAGTACTATCTCATTTAATTCATACAAGTAGAGAAAAAATAAATGAAAAAATAAAAAACAAAGAAATTCTTGTTAATTATGATGAACCTAAAACATCATATAATTTAAAAGAAAATGATATATTCAGTATTAGAAGATATGGTAAATATAAATATATAGGAGTAATAAATACTACTAAAAAAGATAATATAGTAGTTAAAATATTAAAATATAAATAAAAGATATATTTTGTAGCATGTATACATTAAAAACATTTATTTAATAATAATATATATTGCTTATTATAAAAGAAAGAAGGAAGAATATGAAAAACATCATATTTGATTTGGGAAATGTTTTAATTAAAACTGATTATGAAAAAATATTAGAAGATTTTGCTAAAAATGAAGAAGAAAAAGAATTTATAATTAATAATATACTTGGTTCACCTGAACTAAATAAATGTGGTTTAATTAATACTGGTTATATTACTATTGAAGATACTATTAAATTAATAAATGATAGAACAAATTATAAATATGAAAAACTTGTAGAAAATTTTTTACTTAATTATATTAAATATAAAACATGGAATGGTGATATATTAGATATTATAAAAAAATTAAAAAATAATGGTTACAAAGTTTATTTACTTTCAAATATAAGTGAATATGTATTTAAAGAATTTAAAAATGAATTAGAACATTTATTAGATGGAATAGTTGTTTCATATGAAATTCATATGATAAAGCCTTATAATGGAATATATGAATATATAATAAATAAATATAATTTAAATCCAGAAGAATCACTATTTATAGATGATACAGAAAAAAATATAGAAACTGCTAATAAATTAGGTATTAAAGGTAGAAAAGTTAAACCAGCTGATATAGATGATATTAAATTAGTATTAGATGAATATGGAGTGAAATATGACAATATTTTGTACAATATATTATATATGTAGTTATATACAAGCAGTTCCTCAAATAATTAAATTAATAAAAACTAAATCAAGTAATGATTATAGTTTAGGAATGATTTCATTACAATTAATAGCTTTGATATGTTGGTCTTTATATATATTTACATCAAAACAAAGTATTATTGTATATATTGGAACAGTAATAGATTTAGTTTTATTATTGGCAGTTGATTATCTAATATTAAAATATTATAGGTTTAAAAAAAGAACTAGTAATTAGTTCTTTTTATATAATATATCAATATCAACAGTATTTTCTGTAATACCATTTATTTTTGCCATATTAGTCATTTGCCATAACATATATGCACCTTGATAATCTGTTTTAGATGTATAATTAGCTAACCAAATATTAGATTTATCATAATCTAACCATACATTTTCTAAATAATATTTTGAAGAATATAACATAGAATCATACCCATGTTTTTTTAATTCCTTTTCAAATGCTAGATATCCATGACTTAAATCATGAATAGAAGTATTATAATCTTTAAATTCTTTCCAGTTTTCAAAGTCATATGCAATAGGTAAGTCTAACTTATCACCATTTAGATTTTTTAATACCCAATTTGCACATTTAATACCATCTTTTTCATTTAAAGCAACTGTATATACATAAACTGATACTTTTAAACCAACTTCTTTAGCTGCTTTATAATATTCATTAAATTTAGGATCTAATTCATACTCATCATTAGGATTTTTTTGATATCCCATTCTAATTATTACAAATTCTATACCAGCATCTTTAACTTTTTGAAAATCAACATTTCCTTGCCATCTAGAAACATCTATACCAATACTAGTATTATCATTTTTATATTTCATAATATCATTTATATATAAATAATGTGGTGTAGTAGTATTTTTTTTAGATTCAATTTTATCAACAACATTTACAGTGAATTTTTTTCTGTTTTCATTGTTAGATGAATCTTTTAATACGAATTCTAAATTATATGTACCTAATTTTGTATAATCAATAAATCCTTCTACATTGCAAGTAACTTTAGGATCATAATTATCACCATATGATATTCTATCACAGAAGTTTTCATCTTTATTTATTTCTACATTAACACGACTTAAACTACTAATAAATACGGGTTTAGTAGTATCTTTAACTTCATATTCAATGTCATATTTATAACTTCTTTTTTTATACTTATAATCAATTGTATATTTATGTTTACCAATAGTATTTGTATCTAATTTTTTATTAGATAATATTTCTACATTAGAATCTTTTATTAATTCATTTGAATTATGTTCTTCAAAAACAATAAAATTATTTTCATTTAAATTAATATATACATCTTTAGGCATTTCATAAACATCATATTTTTTATTACAACCACAAAATAATACTAATCCTATAACAATTAACTTCTTCATATTTTACCTCACAATATTATTATATCATAAGTTTTAAAAAAAACTCTATTAAAATTTACATAAATATGTTCGTTTTTATATAAAATATGATATAATATTTATAGAAAGATGGTGCATAAAATGGATAAAATATATATGTGTATAGATTTAAAAAGTTTTTATGCATCAGTTGAATGTGTAGAAAGAGGATTGGATCCATTAACAACAAATTTAGTAGTTGCGGATTCATCAAGAACAGAAAAAACTGTTTGTTTGGCGGTTACTCCATCATTGAAACAATATGGATTATCAGGTAGATCAAGATTATATGAAGTAGTCGCTAAGGTAAATGAAATAAATAGAGAAAGAAAAAAATATGGTAAATTAATAGGTAAATCTTATAATGATATTGAACTAAAAAAAAATAAGAGATTAGAATTAGATTATATAGTAGCAATTCCTAGAATGAAATATTATATGAAATATAGTACGGATATATATAATATTTATTTAAAATATCTAGCACCAGAAGATATATGTGTATATTCAGTAGATGAGGTATTTTGTGATATTACTTCATATTTAAAAACATATAAAATGACACCAAAAGAACTAGTAACTAAGATAATTAAAGATGTTTATGATACAACTGGTATTACTGCGACTGCAGGAATAGGAACCAATATGTATTTAGCTAAAATCGCAATGGATATAGTCGCAAAACATACAGAAGCTAATGAGTATGGAGTTAGAATTGCAGAACTTGATGAAATGAGTTATAGATTAAAATTATGGAATCATAGACCGTTAACAGATTTTTGGAGAGTAGGTAAAGGAATTGCTAGTAAATTAGAAGAAAATAATATGTATACTATGGGAGATGTTGCTAGATGTTCTATAGAAAATGAAAATTTATTATATAAATTATTTGGTATAAATGCAGAGTTATTAATTGATCATGCTTGGGGATATGAGCCATGTACAATGAAAGATATTAAAAGTTATAAACCAACAACATCTAGTTTATCTAAAGGACAAGTATTATCAGAACCATATAATTATAAAAAAGCAAGATTAATAGTAAAAGAAATGATAGAGTTACTAACACTTGATATGGTTGAAAAACATTTTGTAACTGATCAAATTGTATTAACAGTAGGATACGATGTAGAAAATCTAAAAGGAAATAAAATAGAATATGTAGAAGAAATAAAAAAAGATTTTTATGGAAGAAACGTTCCTAAATCAGCACATGGAACAGTAAGAATAGATCATAAAACATCATCAACTACTATAATAACAAGAGAATTAATTAAATTATATGATAGTATTATTAATCCTAATTTAACTATTAGAAGAATTAATATAGCAGTATGTAATCTAGAAAATGAAAACAATTCTAAAAAACAAATATGTAAACAATATGATTTATTTTCTGATATTAAAGAAGAAGATGAATTAGAAAAAAAAGAATTAGAAAATGAAAAGAAAGAAAGAAATATTCAAAGAGCAATTCTAGATATTAAAAACAAATATGGAAAAAATTCTATTTTAAAAGCTATGAATTTAGAAGAAGGCGGAACAACAATAGAAAGAAATAAACAAGTAGGAGGTCATAGAGGATGAAAAATTATGATGATATAATTAATTTACCACATCCTGAGTTAAAACATCCAAGAATGAGTATGTATTCTAGAGCTGCTCAATTTTCTCCATTTGCTGCCTTAACAGGTTATGATGATGAAGTAAAAGAAACCGCAAGACTTACTAATAATAAATTAATAATAGATGATGATTTAAAAAACAATTTAGATATAAAATTACAATATATAGAAAGTATTATAAAAGAAAAACCATTAATTAAAGTAACTTATTTTATACCAGATAAAAAAAAGAATGGTGGAAGTTATCATGAATTTAGTGGTAATATAAGAAGAATAGATAATATTAAAAAAGAATTAATATTTGTCGATAATAAAAAAATATCTATAAATGATATTATAGATATTGAATATTGACATTAGACAAAAAAATTAATATAATATTTTTCCGTAATGAAAGGGAAATAATATGACAAAAGAAAAAATAGAACAATTAAAAGAAGAATTAATTATATTAATATATGAAACATATAAAGCTAGAGGATGGGAAATGCATGAGTATAGACCTTATATTGATGTATTGGATTGTTTTTTACCCATTGATTTAATACCTTATTTAGATGTTGTTGAAGATGATAATTTAAAAGGTGCATATTTATTAATGGAAAAACAAATTTATAAAAGAATTAATGAAAGTGAATTGTCTAAATCAAAAGAAGAAATACTTGAAGAAGAAAAAAATGAACTAGCAAAAGAATTAGGAATAAGTGTAAGTGATGGTATTTCAATGCTATTTGAAGCAGAAAAAATAATGAAAAAAGTTGCTATTAAGGATCGAATCAAGAAGCGTAATGAATTAATAGAAAGTATGAAAGATGAAGATGGATATTACTTATTAGATAGAATTGCTAATTATTTTGAAATAGATGAACAAGAATTATATGATGTATTTAAGGATTATTGTAATTCTTGGACAAAAGCAGATGAAGAATGGACAGTAATTCATAAAAGTAATGCATTTGAATCAATAAGACTATCAAAAATTTATTTTATAAAAAATAGAATTAAAGGTATGAAGGATATATGCAATTTTGATAGTGAATGGAATATACATAGTAAAGACGAAGATGATCAAATATATCATTTATTTAATTATATTCCTGCAATGGTTAGAACATATAATAAGGCAAAAGTAAAAGGAAGAAAACCTTTCTATAAAATATAAAATGTAGAGTAATCTACATTTTTTTGTATAAAAAAATCCTTTTATACCATAAAAAGTATGAAAGGAGATAATATGGCACGTTTCAAAGTAGAAATTTGTAACGTGAATACTGCGAATATTAAAGTTTTAAGTAATGAAGAAATGATAAACTTATTTAAAAAATATAAAGAAGGAGATGAATTGGCAAAAGAAGAATTAATAAATGGTAATTTAAAATTAGTATTATCTATTTTAAAAAAATATAAAACGAGAGTAGATAATATGGATGATTTATTTCAAGTAGGATGTATTGGCCTAATTAAAGCAATTGATAATTTTGATTTAAAGTATGATGTAAAATTTAGTACTTATGCAGTTCCAATGATATTAGGTGAAGTAAGAAGATATCTAAGAGATTCAGGCAGTATAAGAGTAGCTCGTTCTATTAAAGATACTGCATATAAAATAATGAAATTAAAGGAAGAATTAACTTCATCATTAGGCAAAGAACCTCCAATAAGTTTAATTGCCAGTAAATTAGGTATAACGGAATTTGAAGTATCAAATGCGATGGATGCGATGAGTAGTCCAATAAGTATGTTTGAACCCATCTATAATGATGGAGGAGATACTATTTATTTAGAAGATCAATTAAGTGATAACAGTAGTACATATTCACTTGATATGAAAATTGCTTTACGTGATGCATTACACAAACTAAAAGAAAAAGAAAGATATATATTAACAGAAAGATACCTTGTAGGTAAAACACAATTAGAACTAGCTGAAGATTTAGGTATATCTCAAGCACAAATATCTAGACTAGAAAAAAGTGGTTTAGAGAATATAAAAAAAATGATTTCATAAAATATAGTGGTGGTATTATGTATTTATCAGAATTACAAAATAAAGATATTGTAAGTATTAAAGATGGTAAAAAAATAGGTAATATAGTAGATATATCAATTAATAATGATGGATATATTAATGGATTAATTATTCAAAAAGTAAAATTTAGTTTATTTAGAGGTAATAATGATGAAGAAATAAAATGGAATCAAATTAAAAAGATAGGTGAAGATGTTATTTTAGTTGATACAAACTAATTATTTTGTTATAATTTACTTAGGTGGTAAAATGAAAGTACTATTATATACAGAGATGGAAAAGAAAATTGGAAAATCTGGGTTAGGTAAAGCAATTAAACATCAAATGAGAGCTTTGGAAGATAATAATGTTCCTTATACTAAAAATCCTAAAGATGATTATGATATAGTTCATATAAATTTTTATGGTCTTAAATCATATAGAATGGCTAAAAAAGCAAGAAAAATAGGTAAAAAAGTTATTTATCATGCTCATTCTACAGAAGAAGATTTTAGAAATTCATTTAAATTTTCAAATACAATCGCACCATTATTTAAATGGTGGATATGTAAATGTTATAGATTAGGAGATCATATAATAACTCCAACACCTTATTCAAAAAGATTACTTGAAGGATATGGACTAAAAAATATAACAGCTATTTCAAATGGAATAGATACTAAATTTTTTGAAAGAAATGAAAAACTTGGGCAAGAATTTAGAAAAAAATATGGATATAAAAAAGATGATAAAGTTGTTATGGCTATTGGATTATATTTAGAAAGAAAAGGAATACTAGATTTTGTTGAACTTGCAAAACGTATGCCTGATTATAAATTTATATGGTTTGGATATACAGATTTAAAATTAGTTCCTAAAAAAATAAAACAAGCAGTAACAACTAAGTTACCTAATCTTACATTTGCTGGTTATGTAGAACCAATTATGATAAAAAGTGCATTATCAGGTGCTGATTTATATTTATTCCCAACATTAGAAGAAACAGAAGGAATACCTATTATGGAAGCATGTGCTTGTAAATGCAAGGCTATAATTAGAGATATTGGAGTATTTGAAGAATGGCTAGAAGATGGTAAAAATGTATATAAAGCTAAAGATATAGATGAATTTGAAGTAAAAATAAAGAAAATACTAAATAATGAATTACCTGATTTAACAGAAGAAGGATATAAAGTTGCTATGT
>Ga0256405_10002171_pt1 | contig 47090 bp, 42 predicted proteins | sample RumenRJG_02DNA_FD_189096 | JGI IMG/M metagenome (GOLD analysis project Ga0256405, IMG submission 189096) | Bovine rumen microbial communities from Lethbridge, Alberta, Canada - RJG_02 | ecosystem: Host-associated > Mammals > Digestive system > Stomach > Rumen | place: Canada: Alberta... | reverse complement strand
AATCGCAATCCCCTGTGCGACGGGGATCTGTCCGGACTGTTCGTGGGCATGACCCTGACCACCACGCCCGTGGACATGTTCCGGGCTTTGGTGGAGGCCACCGCCTTCGGAACGCGCCTCATCATCGAAAACCTCCGCTCCCACGGCGTGGCGGTGGACGAGCTCGTGGCCTCGGGAGGCATCCCCCGGAAGGCTCCGTCCATCATGCAGATCTACGCGGACGTGCTGGGCATGGACGTGCGGATCGCCGGAACGAAGGAGGGTCCCGCCCGGGGCTCCGCCGTATACGCGGCTCTGGCGGCCGGTGCGGAGGGCGGAGGATACGCCTCCCTCTCCGAAGCGGCGGAGCATATGGGGGCGGATCCCGTGAAGACCTATTCCCCGGTTCGCACCCGGCGCGCGGTGTACGACGCCCTGTACCGGGATTACCTCACCCTGATCGACTGCTTCGGACGCGGCGGAAACGACGTCATGAAGCGACTGCTCGCCTTGAAGAAGAAAGCAAAGGAGAACCGGCTATGAATGCGGACGAGCTGAAGGAAACCGCGGATCAGGCGGAAGAATTGAAAGAACTTCTGGAGGAAATCGAAGCGAAATCCGAAGAACTTGATCTGGACGAAACGATCGAACAGGCGGAGAAACTGAACGGTCTGCTCGAAGAGATCGAAGAGAAGCTCGAAGCCCTCAGAGGCGGCAGGACCCGGTCGCTCACCGTACTGACACCGGACAAAAAACGGATCGTACACTGTACTCATTTCGAGTGCTATGAACAGGGAGACGGCCGCTGTGGAATCAACGGAGGCGACAGGAACAGCAACATGTCCCTCGCGCGGTATCCCGACATTGCCTCCGCGCAGGCGGAGCTGAAAAACCTCTTTGACGCCTTAAAAAACGACGTCGGCTTCTACGAAATGCAGTAAACAATCACACTTCACATAAAGCAAAGGAAAACCTCTATGTATCAGGACAAAAAAGTCGTCTTCTCCGGCGTGCAGCCCACCGGAGATCTGACCATCGGCAACTATCTGGGCGCCATCCGGAACTTCGCGGAGTTCTCCGACACCTACCACTGCTATTACTGCGTGGTGAACGAGCATGCCATCACGGTCCGTCAGGTGCCCGCCGAGCTGCGGAAGCGCACCTACAACATTCTGGCGCTCTACATCGCCTGCGGTCTGGATCCCGAAAAGAACACCCTCTTCGTGCAGAGCCACGTGTCCGGCCACGCGGAGCTGGGTTGGATCCTGGACTGCTACACCATGTTCGGCGAGCTGTCCCGCATGACCCAGTTCAAGGACAAGAGCGCGAAGAACGCCGACAACATCAACGCCGGTCTCTTCACCTACCCCTCCCTCATGGCGGCGGACATCCTGCTCTATCAGACGGAGCTTGTGCCCGTGGGCGTGGACCAGAAGCAGCATCTGGAGCTCTCCCGGAACATCGCCGAGCGGTTCAATCAGGTCTACGGCGAGACCTTCGTGGTGCCGGAGCCCTTCATTCCGAAGGAGACCGCCAAGATCATGTCCCTGGCGGATCCGGAGAAGAAGATGTCCAAGTCCGACGAGAACGAGAACGCCACGGTGCGCATCCTGGACCCGAAGGACGTGATCATCCGCAAGTTCAAGCGCGCGGTCACCGACTCCGGCAGCGAGGTGCGGTACGCGGAGGACAAGCCCGGCGTCTCCAACCTGATCTCCATCTACGGCGCCTTCACCGGCAAGACCGTGGAGGAGACCGAGCGGGAATTCGAGGGCAAGGGCTACGGCGACTTCAAGCTGGCGGTTGGCGAGGCCTGCGCGGACGCTCTCGCTCCGGTCCAGGCGGAGTTCGCCCGTCTGTCCGCGGACAAGGCGTATCTGGAGGAGGTCATGGCCAAGGGAGCCGAGGACGCTGCCAGAAGCGCGGCCCGCACCATGTCCAAGGTCCGCCGCAAGATCGGCTTCGTCGAGCTGAACCGGAAGTAATCTGCAGAGCGACATCCGTTCTGTTTCCATAAAGGAGATTTGTACTATGAAAACCAAAGCAGTCCGTCTGTACGGCGTCATGGATCTGAGAATGGAGGAGTTCGACCTCCCCGAGATCTCCGACGGCGAGATCCTGGCCGAAGTCTTCTCCGACTCCATCTGCATGTCCTCCTACAAGGCCGCCTCCCAGGGCGCCAACCACAAGCGCGTTCCCGCCGACGTGGCGGAGAATCCCGTCATCATCGGCCACGAATTCTGCGGCCGTCTGGTGAAGATCGGCGCGAAATGGGCCGACAAGTTCAAGGCCGGCGACAAGTTCGTCATCCAGCCCGCCATCAACTACAAGGGCTCCCTGGCCTCCCCCGGCTACTCCTACAAGTACTGCGGCGGCGCGGCCACCTACGTCATCATCCCGGAGGAGGTCATGCTCATGGACTGCCTCCTGCCCTATGACGGTCCCGCCTACTATTTCGGCTCCCTGACCGAGCCCATGTCCTGCATCGTGGGCGGCTACCACGCCAACTACCACGTGAAGCCCGGCATCTATCAGCATGAGATGGGCCCGAAGCCCCGCGGAAACATGGCGATTCTGGCCGGCGCGGGCCCGATGGGTCTGGGATGCGCGGACTACGCCATCCACGGCGGCAATCCTCCGAAGCTGCTGGTGGTGACCGATCTGGACCAGGCGCGTCTGGACCGGGCCGAAAAGCTCCTGCCTCCCGAGAAGGCCAAGGAATTCGGCGTGGAGCTGAAGTTCGTCAACACAAAGGACATCGAGGACCCGGTGGCGTATCTGAAGTCCTTCACGGACGGCGAGGGCTATAACGACGTGTTCGTCTACGCGCCGGTGAAGCCCGTGGTGGAGATGGGCGACGCCCTGCTCTCCCGGGACGGCTGCCTGAACTTCTTCGCCGGTCCCACAGACCCGAACTTCTCCGCCATGTTCAACTTCTACAACGTCCATTACGGCGCCACCCACATCGTGGGCACCTCCGGCGGCAACACGGACGACATGCGGGAATCCATCGCCCTTATGTCGAAGGGCGCCATCAACCCGGCCGGCATGGTCACCCACGTGGGCGGTCTGAACGCATACGCGGAGACCACGAAGAACCTGCCCAAGATCAAGGGCGGCAAGAAGCTCATCTACACCCACGTCGAGCTGCCCCTCACCGCCATCGAGGACTTCGGCAAGGCGGCGGAGGAGAACGCGGGCACGGACCTGGGCGCTCTCTACGCGGATCTGGACAAAATCTGCCGGGCGGCGGGCGATCTCTGGTGCCCCGAGGCGGAAAAGCGGCTCTTTGCCTACGCGGGCATCGACGCCTGACATAACGGGGGACGCGCCATGACGATCCAGCAGTGCAGATATGTTCTCGCCATCGCGCGGTCCGGCTCCATGAACGAAGCGGCGAAGAAGCTCCTGGTCTCCCAGGCCTCCCTCTCCGCCGCCGTCCGGGAGCTGGAGGATGAATTCGGCATCCGGATCTTCGACCGCTCCAACAAGGGCGTGCGGGTCACCAAGGACGGCGCGGAATTCATCCGGTACGCCCGTCAGCTCATCGCCCAGTACGAGGTCATCACCGACCGGTACCACGGCGACGACCGGAACGGGATCCGGCATTTCACCGTCACCGCCCAGCACTACGATTTCGCGGCGGAGGCCTTCGTCTCCTTTCTGAAGAAGCTCCGGGACGACTACAGCGTCTCCCTGAAGGAGGCCCGGACGGCCCAGGTCATCGAGGACGTGCTGAATCTCTCGTCGGACATGGGCATCCTGGCCTGTCTGAAGGAGCCGGGCGGGTCCTACATGGAGCGGTATCTGCGGCGCAACGGTCTGGAGTTCCGGGAGCTTCTGGAGACCCGTCCCCACGTGTTCCTGGGCAAGCAGCATCCCCTGGCGGAAAAGCCGTCCCTCAGACTGGAGCAGCTGGTGGATTATCCCTACGTCACCTACGATCAGGGGGAGGGCGGCCCCATGGAGTTCTCCGAGGAGCTGACGGAGCACCACATCTCCCGCAAGCAGGTGCGGATCAGCGACCGTGCCACCCTCATGAACCTCCTGCTGTCCACGGACTGCTACACCGTGGGCACCGGGATCATGACCTCCGCCCTCAATCAGGGAAGCGTCATGTCGATCCCGCTGGAGTCCCCGGACGTGTACGCCGTGGCGCTGATCTACCGGGCGGACGTGGGACTCAGCGAGGACGCCGAACGGTTCATCCGGGTGCTGGCCGACGTGACCGGAAGCGGCATCGAGGTTTGATGCTTCCGAAGATTCCAGACCAAACAAATAAGAGGCTGTCACATTTCTCCCTGCTTGAGAGTGAATGCGACAGCCTATTGCTTTTACGGATAAGACAGCCAAAGAGGAAGGTCAGTCCCCGACAGTCAAAGCGGCGGCGAACCGGTAAGCCCGGGCGATCCCCTCTCCCGCGGACAGCCTTCTGGCGGGATCGAAATCCCCGGAGCCCGGCGCGTCGGCCAGACCCATGCGGAAGCTGCGGTCCATCATGCGGAACAGCTCCTCGGACCGGGACAGGCTGACGACGGCGATGCCACCGGCTCCCTCCTCCACCAGTCCTCCCCGCACGGCGCGGATCCGGTCGTTGAGTCCGCCGGTCAGGTCGCCGATCCAGGCGCTGTCGTTCAGAAGATCGGCGGGCGTATACCCGGCTCCCGCGAGGAGGCGCGCGGCGGTTTCCCTGCTGACGCCGTCCTCGGTCTGCTTCAGGTAGTATACGTCCTCCCGCTCGCCCGCCATGGCCGCGCCGAGGATCTCCGTCAGGGTCTCCTTTTCCACGTTGGTCAGACCCGGATCCCGGATGTAGACGCTGCTGACCGCCCATCGGTCGCTGACGGCCGAGCTGAGCGCCTCGCTGAAGGAACGGCGGTTCTCGGGCGTCAGATCGATTTTGTGATAGAACCCGCTGAATTTGTCCCTGGCCCAGTCGTCCTGAATGCGGCTCAGGATCAGCTCCATCATGTCGTCCGTGTAGAACTCCTCAAAGCGGACCTGCGCGCCCCGGACTCCCCGGTTGTAGGCCGACAGCAGGATCTGCGCCTCCTCGTCCGTCAGCTGCTCCGCGATCCGCTCCATCATCCCGTCGGAGATCTCGTCGGGCAGTACGGAATCCGGGACAGCCGGATCGAAGCCCACGCCCAGCAGAAGCACCACGGCCGATTCCACCGCCGCCGCGCTTCTCTCCGTCAGCACCTCGTCCGCCTTGTACCGGCCCAGCTCCTTTTTCAGCCACAGGAGGGAGCTGTTCCCCGGCTCCTGCATGAGCCGGACCTCCACCCCCCGGCGCAGCTGTTCCAGACCGGACGGCACGGAGACCTCCGCGGACTGAGCCATCAGAAGGCTGACGCTGTTTAGGTAATCGGCCACGGCGGCCGTCTCCCGGCGCATGAGGGTGCCCCTGTCCACACCGGAACGGGCGGCGTAATGGGCGACATAGGTCTCCCAGGCCCCGTTGGAGGACAGGACGGGATTGGTCAGGCAGACGGCGATGATGGACGCGCAGAGCATCCAGGACGCCGCTCTCGGCAGCAGTCTGCGCCGGCTTCCATGGGAAATGGTCAGCAGGCGGTATTTCAGGTGCCGTCCCTTCCGGGACATATGGCATCCCGCCTCCGCAGCCAGCGCGCCCCGCATCCCACCCGACAGCGCGTCAAAGGCGGATTCCCGGCACAGCATCAGGGCGTATTCGGTGGAGGGGATCCCGCAGAATTCCAGAGTCCGGGCGTCGCACAGGACCTCCACGTCCTCCCGCATCATGTGGCGAACCACCCAGATCAGGGGGTTGAACCAGAAGAGGCAGTTCACGAAGGTGGAGAACACCAGAAGCGGATTGTCCCCGTAGCGGTAATGGGTCAGCTCGTGGGCGAACACCATCCGCGCCGCTCTCTCCTCCGCCCTCTCGGAGCCGGGTCCGTCCGAATTCCCGCCGGAGCCTGCCTCGGTGAAGTCGGTCTCCCGGCAGATCACCGTCGGATGGACGATGCCCGTCAGCATGGTGGAGGAGCCGTAGCACAGCCGGGGAAGCCGCTCCGTCCTCAGTCCCATCAGCCCCGCCGTATCCTCGTACAGCCGCAGAAGCCGCGCGTCGTCCACGGGGATCGCCCCCCGCAGAGCACGCCGCTTCGCCGCCTCATAGACCAAGAGGGACGCGCTCATGCTGACGGCGACGCCGCAGAGGTAGATCAGGATGACGCTCCGGTTGACCGTGTCGCGCTCCGCCTCCGATCCGTCGGTCAGATACCCGCCGATGGTGTAGTCCGGCGCGGAGGTCTGTGCGGCGGGGACCGTCTCCTCCGGCTCCCATCCGACCTCCGTCAGGACGTAGGGATTCAGCGCGGGATGCAGCTCGGCCTCCTCGGGGACCGTCTCCTCCTCGCCGCTCCGGATGGCGAGCAGCACGTCCTTGCCGGCGGGGATGAAGTTGTAGACGGAGAGGCGGCTCTCCGGGAACACGGGACAGACCAGCCGCGCCAGCAGGACGATCCACAGGGCCATGCCGATGCGCGGGGGGATTCTGCACTTGAAAAGCTGTTTGACTGCAATGAGGATCAGGGCTGTAACGGAAGAAAAAATCGTCACCTGCTCCAGGAGCAGAACGAGATAATCCCACATACTGTTTCCGTCCTCATTTCCGCCTCAGCTGTCCATATCCTTCAGGATCTCGATGATGTCCGCGCGCTCCTTCTCCGTCAGACTCCCCCCGCGGACCAGGGAGGCCATCAGGTTGTAGGCAGAATTGTCGAACACCCGCTTGACGAAGGAATCCACCTCGTCCCGGACGCAGTCGGACTTGGACGTTTTGGGTGTGTACTTGTAGACGCCGGTGGACTTGTCGATCTCCACGGCCCCCTTTTCCGCCAGGCGGATGATGAGGGTTCGGATGGTGGTGTTGCTCCAGCCGGTGCTCTCCGCCAGGCTGGACACGATCTCGCCAAGGGTCATGCCCCTGCCGTTCGCCTCGCACCCGTCCCACAGCACCTTCATGATGCTCCATTCCGCCTCGGAAATCTTGACGGTCTTTCTTCTTCCTCTCATTTCAGCGCAAATCCTCCGATGGGTAAAAATCTCCTTATAGTTATTGTACCGCGGATCGCTATTTTTGTCAACCGTCAGGACGCACAAGACGCAGGCCGTTTTTTTGTGAGAAAAGCGAATACAAAACCCCGCCGCTCCTGACCCGGACGGGAGGAGAGGCGGGGGATGGACCCAATGGGAACCTTTTATTTCAGCATTTCCTGACCGCCGGTGACGGGGACGGCCTGACCGGTTTCATACTTCTGGTCGATGATGTAGGCCACGGCCTTGGCCACGTCCTCGATGCGGCAGCCTCTTCCCAGCGGGACCTTGGCCTCGTAGAACTTCCGCACGTCGTCCACGGTCTTCGCGCCGGGAACCTTGCCCGCGTTCAGATACTGGACGAAGAGGCCCTTCTCCGGATCGCTCCACAGGGGACCGTCCAGGAAGTTGCCCGGGCAGACGGCGTTGACCTTGATGCCGTAGGGCGCCAGCTCCAGGGCGAAGGACTGGGTCAGGCCGATGCCGCCGAACTTGGAGCCCGCGTAGGCGAAGTTCTTGTTGGACCCGGCGAGACCGGACTTGGAGTTGATCTCGATGATGTCCGCCATGTACTCCGGAGCGGCCTTCCGCTGGAGCTTCATGACGGCGGAGGCGTACTTGGCGCAGAGGAAGTAGGCCGTGTAGTTCACCGCGGTCACCAGCTCCAGATTCTTCTTGGTCATCTCCTCGAGGGAGCCCGCCCGGACGATGCCCGCGTTGTTGACGAAGATGTCCAGACCGCCGAAGGTCAAAACGGTGTTCTCGATCATCTCACGGACGGAGTCCTCGTCGGACACGTTGGCGGAAACGGCCAGGGTATCCGCGCCCAATTCCTCCGCGATGGCCGCCGCGGTCTTCTGCGCGCCCTCCGCATTCATGTCGGCGATGACCACGGCCGCGCCGAGAGAGGCCAGGAACCGCGCGATGCCCTCGCCGAAGCCCTGGGCGGAGCCGGTCACCACGGCGATCTTCCCGGCCAGCTTCTTTCCGGAGCCGGAGGCCAGGGACACCTTCGCCCGGTAGCTCTCCACCTCCCAGTTGACGATGAAGTCCACCATGGCGGGAGCCATATGACGGACGCCGCCGAAGCTCTCCGCCATAACGGTGATGCTCATGGCGTCGCTCCAGACGGCCGCGGCGGTCTTCGCCTCCTTCAGGGTCTTGCCGAGGGTGAACATGCCGATGCCCTTGGCGAAGACGACCTTGGGCTTAAAGCCGCGCCGCTCCTCCAGCTCCCGGAACGCCGCGCCGACGGACTCGGGATCAAAGCTCTCCAGATACAGGGGCTCCGCCTTGCAGTAGACGATGTGGTCCGGGGACAGGGGCTCCTTCAGGACGGCGAACTTCTCCGCGGACTCCGCGAACTCCATGACGGTGCGGTTGGCGGTGAACACCACGGCAGCCTGTCCCTCCTCATCGTACAGCATCCGGAGCACGGGCGCGATGCGGGCGGCCTCGGTGCGGTCCGTGTCGGCGGGGGTGAAGTCCGGTCTGACACGGATCTCGGCGTCCAGGGTGTCCATGACTCCGGAGACGATCTCGTCCAGACCCTTCACGGTCTTGGCGGCGAAGAAGATGCCGTGATTCTGCAGAAACACCACGTTGGCGTCGCGGCCGGTCTTTTCCTTATGCTCCGCCAGCTTCTCCCGGCACCTCGAGGCCAGGATGTAGCCGGGCTCGCACTCGTCCACCCAGACCGCCTCCGGGAACAGCCGCTTCACGCCGTCGGCTCCTTCCGCGGAGCAGGTCAGGGCGTTGACGCGGGAGGGATGGACGTGGAGCACGTACTTCTGCGGGAAGAGATCGTGGAGCAGGGTCTCCACGGAGGGCCGCTTGGACTCCTCGCCGGGCAGTCTGGCCGCCATCATGTCGCTGAGGACCGCCGCCTCGCGCTCCGCCTGATCCTTCGGATACTTGTTCCGCCAGATCTCGCCCAGCTTCCGGCGGCTCATGACCACGAAGCCGTCCTCCGTGATGGTGGCGAGGGAGGTGCCGCTTCCCTTGACGTACAGGGTCTGGTCGGTCTTCATGGAGGTGTTGCCGCCTCCCGCCAGGACCATGCCCGGGTCGCTGCCGTACCGGTTGGAATACTCTACCAGGGATTCGATTGCCGATGCCATATGGATTTCCTTCTTTCAGAAAGATTATTGACGTTCAATATGCCGCATGCCGCGCGGATTATGCCTTCAGCCCGCCGCGGACGGCGTAGAGGCGGATGCGCTCCTCGAGATCGGGGATTCTCGCCCGGGTCTCGTCGGAGAACATGGCGTCCGCCGGGTTGTCCGTGGCGGCCAGCTCCTGCCCGATGAGGGCGTAGGCGGCGGTCTTCAGGTGGGGATAGTCGGCCAGAGCCTTGCAGATGAAGGACTGGCGGGGGGAGTTGATGTCCTCGCCGGAGATCTGGAAGAGACCCCGCTCCCGGCACAGGTTCATGACCCGCTCCAGCTGCTCCTTCGTGTTGCGGGAGGGCATGTAGGTCACGGCGTCGAAGCCGCAGTCCGCCAGGGTGTCGAAGAGCTCGTCCAGATAGTCGTCCTCAAACTTCTGGGCCTTCTTGTCGCCGGTGGGGGATTCACCCACGTCGCCCAGATACGCATAGGCGGACACCGCGCCCAGCTTCTTCGCCAGAGCGGTGAACTCCCGCACGTTCATGCACTCCTCGACCGCGTCCACGTAGAACTTCTCCACCAGATGTCCCTTCAGCACGCCGAGGATGTCGTACTCGTAGAAATTGTCCGGAGCCTCGAGGAGCTTCGTCCGGGTCTTGTCGTTCATGGGCGCGCCGGTGAGCCGGTCGATGAAATCGCAGGCCGCCGCCCGGTCGGGATACGCCGCCGTGATCTTCTTCGTCAGACCGAAGCAGATGTGCCGCTCCGTGACGCTTCCTCCCTCATCCGCCATGGAGAGCGGGTACACGTCCCGGTCGAAGTCCAGCTCCATGCCGTAGGGAGAAATCAGGGCGTTGATGTTGGCCACCATCTTCCGGTTCCGGTCGTTCCGTCTGTCCCGGAGAACCTTCAGCACCGCCTCCGCCGCGTCGATCTCGGTGTGGGGGATGCCATGCATGGCCAGATAGATGCAGGACTTCTGATCCGGGTTGTTGATCTTGCGTCCCACAAGGGGCGTCCCGTCCACGTTCACCCGGCACTCGAAGCCGCAGGTCACGGGCATGTCCATGATCTTCCCCGCCTCGATGAACTCCCGCATGCCGCCCACGGAGTCGTGGTCCATGATCCCCGCGGTCTGCAGTCCGGCCATCCAGGCGTACCAGACGGCGGAGGACGGCGTATAGGGGGAGAAGGAATAGCAGGTGTGGATGTGGTTGTTGACGTAGATCCCCCGGGGCGGCGCCTCGATCTCACCCGCGTCCATCTTCGCCCGCAGTCCCCGCAGGGCCTCCAGTCTCGTTTCCGCGGTCACGTCCGTCCGGGAAATCGTCCGCAAAAGCTCGTTTGTGTCCATATCTATGCCTTTCTGATGAAAATGGAATCCAATCGCTGAGTCACTCGGTCCGGAGCCGCCAGTGGTCCGGAACGCTGTCTCCCCAGAGGAACGCCGCCGTCTCCCGGAACCGCCGCCTCTTCTCCTCCGCCTCCGGTGAGGACGGATCGAAGTCGGACCGCCGCCAGGCCCGGAGCATGACGTTCTTGGGGGTGTCCTCCGGGTCGATGAGCTCGGTGGCGTCGCATCGGTAGCCCTCGGCCTCCAGCTTCAGAAGCCGCAGGGCGTCCGTGGCAGCCGAGGCCAGCTTCTGCCGCAGGATGGGGACCTCCCCGATGAAATCCAGGGTCGGGCAGTCCATGCCCCGGTTCAGCTCCCGCTGACAGCATGGCGTGGACAGGATCATCCGGGCCCCGTGCTCCGCCGCGAAGTCCAGCACCAGGTCCGTGGCGGTGTCGCAGGCGTGGAGGGAGATCACAAGATCCGGCGCGCGGAGTGGCTCGAAGTCCCCGATGTTCATGGCGAGAAACTCCATGCCCCCGAAGCCCGCCTCCTCCGCCACGCCCCGGCAGTAGTCCATGACGCTGTCCTTCAGGTCCACGCAGGTCATCCGCACGGTCCGCCCGCAGACGGCGGTCAGCACATGGTAGGCGGCGAAGGACAGGTAGCTCTTGCCGCAGCACAGGTCGCAGACGTACAGCTCCCCGTCCCCGGAGAGGCGTTTCTCCGCGTCGGCGATGTACTCGGCGAACCGGGCGATCTGCCGGAACTTGGACTGCATCCGGTCGTGGATCCGTCCGCTTTTGTCCGCAATACCCAGAGGGATCAGAAAGGGTTCCGATCCGTCGAGCAGCCGCCGCTTTTCCCGGTTGTTGCCTCTCACGGGAACCGCGTCCCCTTCCCCGGGCTTTCCCTTTTTCAGGAGGGTGACGGCGCCCTTTTTCGAGATCATCAGGGAGGCCGAGCCCCCCGCGTCCGTCAGATCGGCCTTCCGGTAGGTTCCGGTCAGCTCCGCCACGGCCAGAAGGATCCCCTCGGGTTCCACGTTCCGCTGGGTCACTCTCCCCTCGGTGAGGAAGGTTTCGAGCTGCAGAATCCGCTTCCCGCCGATGTCTCTCAGCTCTCCCCGGACCTTGATCCCGTCGCCGGAGGAGGGGCTGTGAAAGGTCACGTTTCCGAGGGTGCCCGCCTCGGCCGAGCGGCGCAGGATCCCCGCGAAGGAGGCAATTTTTTAGTCGGTCATTTCTTTTTCTTCTTCGTATTCTTTCCGTTTCCGCCGGGCAGCGCGCCGTAGTTGATCCGGGCGGGCTTATCACTGACCGCAGGCGTCTCCTCCGCGCTGTTGTCGGCGGCCTCCTCGTCCACGGTCTTTTTGCTCTTGCGGAACTCGAACTTGCTTTCGGTCCCGCTGAAGATCCGCTTCAGGTTGCCCCAGTGCTTGATCACCACGATGAAGGCGATGAGGATGGCAATCATCTGGCAGATCCACATGCCGGTGAAGGGCCTGCCCTGATTGAGCCGGTTGAACAGCAGGGGAAACAGCATGGAGCAGAGGACGGAGCCGAAGGAGATATACTTGGTCATGCCCACCATCAGGAGGAACACAGCCAGCAGGATCAGGAAGATCCGCCAGTCCAGCATGAACAGCATGGCGGTGAAGCAGAGGATCCCCTTCCCTCCCCGGAACTGGTAGAACACCGGGAAGATATGGCCGAGGAAGCAGGCGAACCCCGCGATGAAGGCGGTCAGGTAGCCGAGGCAGCACCAGCCGATCATGATGGCCAGCACGGTCTTGAGAAAATCCCCCACGAAGGTGATGACCGCGGCGCGCTTCCCGTAGATGCGCATGATGTTGGTAAAGCCCGCGTTGCCGCTGCCGTGGTTCCGGACGTCGTCGTGATAGAACCGCGCGGACACAATGATGGCGGTGTTGACGGACCCCAGCAGATAGGGGATCAGCACGTAGATCACCATCAGGGCCAGCTCGGCCGGAAGCGCCCGGTTTTCCCACAGGGATCCGATCAGGCCCATATACCCGGTCTGGTACCGCAGAAAGAAATACAGCATTACCTCTTGCCCCCGAAATCCTGATCCTCGTTTTCGCCCTTCTGCCGGATGATGAGCCGGATGGGCGTGCCGCGGAACCCGAAGGTCTGCCTCAGGCAGTTCTCCAGATACCGCTGGTAGGAGAAGTGGAACAGCTCCGCCATGTTGCAGAAGATCACGAAGGTCGGGGGAGCCGCCTCGGTCTGGGTCATATAGTAGATCTTCAGGCGTCTGCCCTTGTCGGACGGAGGCTGGACCCGGGCCACGGCGTCCGCCAGCACGTCGTTCAGCATGCCGGTGGTGACCCGCATCTTGGACTGCATGTTCACGTAGTTGATCTGCTCGAACAGCTTCTCCACCCGCTGGCCGGTCTTGGCCGACAGGAACAGGATGGGCGCGTAGGTCATATAGGACAGGGCGTCGTAGATCTTCTTGGTAAACTCCGCCGTGGTATTGTTGTCCTTATCGACGAGGTCCCACTTGTTGACGCAGATGACGGAGGCCTTTCCCGCCTCGTGGGCGATGCCGGCGATCTTCTCGTCCTGCTCCGTGATGCCCTCGGAGGCGTCGATCATGATGAGGCACACGTCCGCCCGGTCCACGGCCATTTTCGCCCGGAGCACGCTGATCTTCTCCACCCGGTCGTCCACTCTGGACTGGCGGCGGATCCCGGCGGTGTCGATGAAGTTGTACTTGCCGTGGGAATTCTCGAAGTAGGTGTCGATGGCGTCCCGGGTGGTGCCGGGCATGTCGGACACGATGCACCGCTCGTCTCCCAGAACCCGGTTCACCAGGGAGGATTTCCCGGCGTTGGGCTTGCCGATGACGGCCACGGAGACGACCTCCCCGTTCTCCTCCTCCTCCTCGTACTCGGGCAGGGCCTCCAGCACCGCGTCCAGCACGTCGCCGCTGCCGCTGCCGTGGAGGGAGGAGATGGCGATGGGATCCACGGCGAAGCCCAGCTCGTAGAACTCGTAGAACTGGGGATCCACGTCGCCGATCTTGTCGGACTTGTTCACCACGGGTACCACGGGCTTGCCGCTTTTTTTCAGCATCAGGGCGATGTCCATGTCGTCCGCCACCAGTCCCGTGCGGATGTCCACCATGAAGATGATGACGTCGGCGGTCTCGATGGCGATCTGGGCCTGCTCCCGCATTTTCTGCAGGATGACGGAGTCGGTCTTCGGCTCGATGCCGCCCGTGTCGATGACCATCATGGTCTTTCCGCGCCACTCGCATTCGCCGTAGATCCGGTCGCGGGTGACGCCGGGGGTATCCTCCACGATGGCGCGTCTTTCGCCGATCAGCTTGTTGAACAGGGTGCTCTTGCCGACGTTGGGGCGTCCGACAATCGCGATTACCGGTTTTGCCATTCTGTATGTTCCTTTCGATGGTTCGTCAATATTCGATGCCGGTCAGGGCGTCAAACAGCGCGCCGCCGTCGTTGTCCACAAATTCCACCCGCACGCCCAGCTTCTCCGACAGCTCCTCCGGAGTCGTGTTGTCGAGGAACAGGTCTCCCTCGGCCCGCAGCGTGGTGCGGGACAGGTACAGGCACTCTCCCAGCTCCGCTCCGGACAGCCGGCGGAGGATGTCCCCTCCGGTGAGCAGGCCGGTGACCGTCACCTGACCGCCGAAGAACTCGTTTTTCACGGCGTACACGTTGATCCTCAGCCCCGGACACCGCTCCGTCAGCCTCCCGGCCAGCATGGACAGGATGGAATACGCCGCCTCCCCCGTGGCCACGGACACCGTGCGGTTCACCTCCGCCAATTCCTCATCCTCCGCCATGGACAGGGCCATGTCGAATTCGTGGATCAGGGAGGAGAGCATGCCGACGCCGTTGTCGATCTGGTTGTAATCGCCGTAGTAGGCGTCGTCGGGCAGGGGCGTGCCGCTTTTGATATAGAACTCGTCCGAGGCGAAGAAGATCCGCGCCGGACCTCCGTCCTCGGCCTCGTGGGTCCTGCCGAATTCCTCGTTGAACCGGTCGATCTGCCGGATCACCTCGCCGCATTCCTCCGGGGTGAAGGGCTCCAGCGGATACAGTCCGTGCCGGTGCGCCGTCAGCCCCACGGGGACCACGGACACGGAGTCCATGGCGGGCCAGTAGCCGGACAGATCCCGCATGGACCGCTCCAGCTCCTCCCCGTCGTTGATGCCCCGGCAAAGGACGATCTGTCCCCTGAGAGTGATGCCCGCCTCCGCCAGCCGGTCCAGATAGGAGAGCACCTTCCCCGCCCGCCTGTTCTTCATCATCTTCACCCGCAGCTCCGGGTTGGTGGCGTGGACGGAGACGTTGACGGGGGAGATGTGCATCTCGATGATGCGGTCGATGTCCTCGTCGTGCAGGTTGGTCAGGGTCACGTAGTTGCCGTGCAGGAAGGACAGGCGGCTGTCGTCGTCCTTGAAGTAGATCGTATCCCGCATGCCAGGCGGGTTCTGGTCGATGAAGCAGAAGAGGCATCCGTTCTCGCAGCGGTGCTTCTTGTCCATGAGGGGCGTGCCGAACTCCAGTCCGATGTCGTCGTAGGTCCCCTTATGAATGGTAATTTCCAGAATGTCCGGCCCCCGGTGCAGCTTCAGGGTGACGGTGGGATCGGCCAGCCGGAACCGGTAGTCCAGCACATCGCGGATCGGATGGCCGTTGATCTCCAGAAGCCAGTCCCCCTCGAGGACTCCTGCCTTCGCGGCGCGGGAACGGGGCAGGACCCCGGTGATTTCAGGCATGGGGACGGACTCCTTTCTTCTTCACATAATATAACAAGTTATATTATACACTTTTTTCGCCCGCAGGTCAAGGGATTCCCGAGAAGTCCCGGGAATCAATCCCGGGTTCCGGCCGCATGGAGCCGGAGCGAAAAGAAAAAACCGGCATGCTTATGCATGTCGGCCATTCGGATCCCCCGTCACCGGCGGGCGTTCCGGGAGAATTTCGCGGTTTTGCGGACTGCTCCCGACAGGCGGCGGATCAGCAGAAGGCGGAAACCCTCGTCCTCCGGATCGGCGTAGACCTCCACCACGTCCAGCCGCGGGGTCTTTTCCGTGGGATGAACGGCAAGCCAGGCCTCGGCCGCCCGGACCATGGCGTTCCGCTTGCGGGCGTCCACGGCTTCGGCGGGCGTTCCCTCCGGCGTCCGGTAGTCGGGATACTGCCGCCGGGTCTTGACCTCCACGAAGCAGACGCAGGGACCGTCCTCCGCCACCAGATCGATCTCATCCCGGCCGAAGCGCGCGTTCCGCTCCAGAATGACGCACCCCTGATCCTCCAGCCACAGAGCCGCCGTCCGCTCTCCGATCCTGCCCAGCTCCGCCCGGTTCATTCCGTCTCCTCCGGGGGATTGGATCCGCGCTTTTCGGCGAGAGCCTTTTCCAAAGCGTCCCGGTCCCGCTCCAGGAAGGAGAGACAGCTCCTCCGGTGCAGGGGACAGGGTCCGTATTCGTACACGGCCAGCTTGTGGGCCTTCGTGGGATAGCCCTTGTGCCCGGCGAAGCCGTAGACGGGATAGAGCCGGTCCAGCTCCTCCATCTGCCGGTCCCTTGTCACCTTCGCCAGCACGGAGGCCGCGGCGATGGACTGGGAGATCCCGTCGCCCTTTACCACCGTCCGGCAGGGCACGCCGAATTCCGTCGCCCGGTTGCCGTCCACCAGCACCAGCCCGGGAATCACGACGCTCTTCACCTGCTCCACCGCCCGGCGCATGGCGTCGAGGGAGGCGGCCAGGATGTTGGTGCGGTCGATCTGCTCTGCCGTGGATTCCGCGACGCCGTATGCCAGAGCCTCCCGCAGGATCACGTCGTACAGGGCCTCCCGCTTTTTCTCCGTCAGCTTCTTGGAGTCGTCCAGACCGGGGATCATCAGCTCCGGAGGGAGCACCACGGCGGCGGCCACCACGGATCCCGCCAGCGGACCCCGTCCGGCCTCATCGGTGCCGCAGACCACCCCGTATGCCGCGGCGGCCTCCCGGTCGTATGCGTAATCCAGCATGTCACCCCGCCTCTCCGTCCGGTACGGACACATCCGCTTCGGGCACATCCGCTTCGGACACGTTTGTCTCCCGATCCTTCCTCATGGGCGGAGGATCCAGGGTGATGCGGCCGATCTTCGCCTCCCGGAACTCGTCCAGAAGGATCTCCGACGCCCGCTCCGTGTTCAGCTCCCCGCCGGACAAAAGAAAACCGCGCTTCCGGGCCACGGCGCAGAGAAGCTCGTAGGGAGTCGCGTCCGCCAGCTCCTCCGGATCCAGCTTGTACCGGGCGCAGAACAGGTCCCGGTGATCCCGGAAGAGATCCCGGCACAGAGCGCATCCCAGCTCCTCGGTGTCGAGGATGGCGTCCCGGATCGCTCCGGTGAAGGCCAGCCGCTCGCCGGTGGTGCGGTCGTCGAACCGGGGCCACAGAACGCCCGGCATGTCCAGAAGATCGATGCCCACGGAGGTCGGCACCCACTGCTTGGTCAGGGTCACGCCGGGCCGATCCTCCACCTTCGCCTTTTTGCCGCCGCCCAGACGGTTCACCAGGGAGGACTTGCCCACGTTGGGGATCCCCACGATCATGGCCTGGACGGAACGGCCCTTCATGCCCTTCTCCGCGTACCGCTTCAGCTTATCGGCGAGGATCTGACGCACGGCGGGCGCGATGGCCTTCACTCCCTCTCCCGTGACGGTGTCGACGGCCAGCATCCGGCCCTCCGACGCGGCGATCCAGCGGGATGTGGCGTCGGGATCCGCCAGGGAGGCCTTGGTCAGGATGGTCAGCCGGGGCTTGGTTCCCGTCAGGCGATCGATCTCCGGATTCTTCGAGGAGGCGGGGATCCGGGCGTCCAGCAGCTCGAGGACGATGTCCACGCTTCCGAGGTTCTCCGTGATGAGGCGGCGGGTTTTCGCCATGTGGCCGGGAAACCACTGTATGGTCTGAGAGGGCATGGGACGCTCCTTTCTTGCAGAGACGCCGGACAGGCTTCCGCGTCAGGGATCGATGTCGCAGATGGGCAGGATCTCGTAGCCCTGCTCCCGGATCCAGTCGATCAGATCGGGCAGGATCGCGGCGGTGGTGGACGACGTGGAGTGGAAATAATAGACGCAGCCGGGATGGAGGGTGGCCTTCAGCTTGGTGAGAGATTCCGCGGGATCCGGCTGGTCGTCGTCGTCGTAATCCTTGTAGGTCCGGGAATACAGCACCGTCGTATAGCCGAGCTTTTCCGCAAAGGCCAGCACCCACTCGCTGCTGCACCCGGACGGCGGACGGAAATAGGTCATCTGCGGCGCGTCCGGGAAGGCGGTTTCAAACTGTTCCGCCAACCCCTGAACTTCATAGCAGAAGGTTTCGAGATCCACTCCCGTCAGATCATAGTGGTTCACGCAGTGGTTGCCGACGATATGTCCTTCGTTCAGCATCCGCCCGACCAGATCCGACTGGGAGGTGATGAACCAGCCGTTCACGAAGAAGGCTGCCGGTGCGTTCTTCGCCTTCAGCGTATCCAGGCATTTCGCGGTATTCCCGTTGTCATAACCGGCTGTGAAGGTAATATAGACAACCTTTCGGGAGGTATCCCCGAGATAGATGGCGTGGTGCGCCGCTACGGAGGCCAGCGCGTCGGCGGCCCGCTGGTATTCCAGCGTCGAGGTGCCTGTTGCCTCATCATAAATCCAGCTGCCGCCGAACCACTGCTCCGGCTGATCGCTCCAGTGATCCCGCGGGATGTTGTACATCTCCTCCACAGGCCAGATCCTGCTCTCGTCCCGGGCCGGGAGGGTGTAGGTGAACTTCCCCTCGCTGTAGCTCCAGTTCCTTCCCCCGGCCTCGTACAGGGCCGAGGTATAGTAGGGGGCGCGGATGGTGGGCACGTTCTCCTCACCGGTTCCGGGGGTCTCCGCGGTCTCCTCGCCGGCGGGATCCTCCCCCTCGTCGGGCTGCTTGTCCCCGTTCCATTCGTTGATGGGAGGCGGAGGATTCAGAGGAACGGTCTCCGGAGGCTCGGTCTCGGGCGGACGGCGCGCTTCCTCCGCAAGACGGCTTTCCTCCGCCGCCTCTTCGCCGGTGGACATGCGGAGAGAACACCCCGACGACGCGCTCATCATCGCGGCGGCCAGAAGAAGAAGGAGGAGACGCTTCGGGACCCCCGCCCGTTTCGGATTGCAAGTCATGATCAGTTCCTCACTCGGACAACGGACTCAGGCCGCGTCCAGTTCCTTGTATTTTTCCGCCATTTTCTTCCGTCCCGCGAAGCACACCGCCGCGCCGAGGACCGCCGCCGCGGTGAAAAGCGCCAGGATCCCGCTCCATTTCAGCGAATCCACGGCCCAGCCGGTGATCAGGGAGGTCACGGCCGCCGCGGCGTAGGACAGACAGTCGAGGGCTCCGGTCACGAAGGACGCGCGCCCCACCTTTGAGAAGTGCAGGGGGATGAAGGTGAGGAGCATGGTGTTGGCGCCCAGCATCGCGGAGGAGGACAGGGCGAACAGCAGGGTCACCACGGCCGCCGGGAACCATCCGGACACCCCGAGGGCCAGGATCCCGTAGACCGCGGCCAGAGTCAGGGTGCTCACCAGAAACATGAGGGCGCAGGTGCCCAGCTCCGACAGTCGGAAGCGACGGTACGCCCACTTCGCGGCATACACGCCGGCGATGTTCAACAGCGGCAGAATCATGGTGATGACCGCCACCACGGAATCGGACAGGCGGAAGCTGTCGGTCAGCATCTTCGGGATCCATTCGTCCAGTCCGTCCTTGATCATGCCGTTGAAGAGGATGCCTCCCGCGGCCGCGGCCAGTCCCAGGCACAGCAGGAAGGACAGGGGCGCCGTGCGGACGATGCCGTTTTCTTCCTCATCCCGGGGGGCTTCCGTCATGGGGACCGCCTTCACCACCCGCATATGGTCCTTCAGCCCGGCGAAAAGGAGCGACAGAACGATCCCCGTCACCACCAGCACGGAGCCGCAGACCACGAAGACCATGTGCCAGTCGGCGAAATGGAGGGTCACGGCGGCGATCCCCTGGCAGAGCAGGGTCCCGATGGGAATGGTGGCGGAGAGGCTTGCGGCGGAGGCCTGGGCGATCTCCTCGGTGGTCCACGTGGATACCGCGCGGATCAGGGGAGCCCAGAGCATGGAGCAGAAGAAGCCGCAGAGCGCCCAGACCGCCGTCATGAGCGGCACGCGGATTCCGGACAGAAGCGGCACGGAGGGGATCGTCCCCATCAGCACGTTCATGGCGCCCGCCAGAATCAGGCCCCAGGTCATCATGTGCCGGGGATGGAGCCGGTCGCCCAGCCAGCCGTTGATCAGCTGTCCCGCGGCGTAGCTCCCCAGAAACACCGAGGAAATCACCCCGCCCTGTGCCTCCGTCAGGATCCCGGAGGCCGTCATGCCGGGCAGGCAGAGCTTCAGGGTCTTCTTTCCCACGTACAGGATCATATAGGAGATCCAGCACAGAACCACCATCCGCCGCGCTCTCTGTTCGTATCCGCTTGTTGCCATTCCCATTGCAGTTCCTTCCTTCAGATGATCCTGTACGCGCAGCTGTCGTAGATCTCGGCGTAAGCCCCGGTCAGCGCGGACGCCGTATCGGCCAGGACCCGGCACACGGGCGCTTCCGTATGATAATGCCCGGCCTCCACGGTGAACAGTCCGTCCTCCGCGGCGTCTTCGGCCATGTTGTATCCGGCGTCCCCGGTGACGAAGGCCTGGCATCCTGCCGCGAGAGCCGCGGGGATCAGATCCTTGCCGTCCCCGCCGCAGAAGCCGATCCGCCGGATGAACGCGCCGCCCTGACCCGTCGCCCGGACCGCGGGGCATCCCAGCTTCTCCTTCACCAGACCGGCCAGATAATCCCCGGTCATGGGCTTCACGTCCGCGTACCGGCCCAGCTCCGGAGCGTCCTCGTCCCCGAAGGTCCCGGAGGGCTCGAAGCCGCAGGTCCGGCAGAGGGTCTCGTTGACGCCGCCCCGTCCCGCGTCCAGCCGGGTGTGCAGGGAGATCACGCTGATCCCCGCCGCGGCCGCCGTGAGGATCCGTCTTCCGCCCACGCTGTCCGGCGTCACGCTCTTTACGCCCCGGAACAGCATGGGGTGGTGGGTCAGCAGAAGGTCAAAGCCGTTCGCCGCCGCATGCCGGACCGCGTCCGTCACGGCGTCCAGGGACACGAGGATCCGCCTCACCCGCGCCTCCGGGTCCGGGGACACCATGATCCCGTCGTTGTCCCAGGAGCAGGACAGGGTCCCCGGATACAGCTCCGATAAAGCGTTGTGCAGTTCTCTGACCGTCATTTCGTCTCCTCCTCTCCGGTTTCCTTTTTCATGCAGGGCAGGGCCAGGATTTCGTCCCGCAGGGCTTCGTCCTCCTCCACGGGCAGTCCGCCGCGCCGCCGTCCCTCGATCCTCGTGTTCACCCTGTCCAGCCATTCCCGGGCGAAATCCCGGAACAGGGGCTCGTTCCGTTCGATGTTGGCCCTCCCGAGCAGCAGCTCGCAGGGAGTGAAGGTCCGCGCGATCCCGTCCCAGACGCTGAGGATCACGGCGTAGCGCTTGCCTCCGGATTCCGCCAGTCTCTCGTCGAGGATCCGGAAACCCGCCCCGGCCAGATACCTCCGCAGCTCCTCCGGGGAGGACATGGGGCCGAGGATCAGGCGGACGCCGGGCTTCTTCACATAGTCCGAATCACCGAGGATCCGCGCGATGAGCTCCCCGCCCATGCCGCAGATCATGATGTGGTCCACGCCGTCCCGCCCGGGATCCAGGTCCCGCAGGCCGTCGGTCAGAACGAACCGCATCCGGGAGGTCATGCCGGCCCGCGCCGCGTTCTGCTTCGCCCTCTCCAGAGGTCCCCGGTTGATGTCGGAGGCCACGGCGAAGCGCGCCGCTCCGGTTTCCAGCAGATACAGGGGCAGATAGGCGTGATCGGTTCCCACGTCCGCCACCACCGCGCCGGGCTCCACAAAGGAAGCGGCGGTCTCAAGGCGCGGATCCAGAGGCTTTGTCATGCGGGCCTCCCCTCACAGGCGTCCCGGAGCCGCGATGTGCCGCGCGGGACAAAATACCATGGAAAAAAGAGAAAAAGCAGGCACCGCGCCCGCCTTCTCCCTCACCTTATTTCTCTTTTTTGGATTCAAAATAGGCGTTGAGCTTTTCGACCAGCTCCTCGGCGTCCACGCCGTGCACCATGGCGGCCTCCTCCACGGTCTCCATGCGGGACACCGGGCAGGTGATGCAGTGCATGCCGGATTCCAGAAAAATATCCGCCGTGTTCTCGTCGCAGTCGACGATGTCGCCGATAACGGTTTCGAGAGTAACCTTCATTCTGATCTGCCTTCTTTCTTTGGAAGAATATACGTCCATACGGGGAAACGACGCCCCGTCAGTTGGCTTTGGAAACGGGAACTTCATCCGGCACCACGACCTTTCGGATATCCGCGCCGAGGGACCTCAGCTTTCCGCAGATGTCGTCGTATCCGCGCTCGATGAGGCGGATCTCGGAGATCTCGGTGACGCCGGGGACGGTCAGAGCCGCGATCATGACAGCCACGCCGCCGCGCAGGTCCGTCGCGATGACGGGAGCGGGAGAGAGAGACGCGCCTCCTTCGATCACCAGAATGCGGCCGTCCACCTTGATGCGCGCGCCCATTCTGCGCAGCTCCTCCACATAGCGGAACCGGTTCTCGAAGATGCTCTCGTTGATGTAGCTGACCCCCTCGGCGGTGCAGAGGAGCGCGGCCATCTGGGGATGCATGTCGGTGGGAAAGCCGGGATAGGGGAGGGTCTTCACGGAGGTGCGCCGGATGGGTCCGGGGGTGGTCACCATCACCGCGTCGTCGAACTCCTCCACCTCCGCGCCGCATTCGATGAGCTTGGCGGTGACGGACTCCAGATGCTTGGGGATGACGTTGTTGATCCGGACGGAGCCCCGGGTGGCCACGGCGGCTACCATGAAGGATCCGGCCTCGATCATGTCGGGGATGATGGCGTAGGTACAGCCGTGGAGCTCCTTCACGCCCTTGATCTTGATGACGTCGGAGCCCGCGCCGCTGATCTGCGCACCGCAGGTATTGAGGAAGTTGGCGCAGTCCACCACATGGGGCTCTCTCGCCGCGTTGTCGATGACGGTGACGCCGTCCGCCGTGGCCGCCGCGATCATGACGTTGAGGGTCGCGCCCACGGAGGACAGGTCGAAGAAGATGTTGGCCCCTCTCGCGCCGCCGTCAGACTCGATCTCCACGTAGCCGCCCTCGGTGGACACGCTGCCGCCCAGGGCCTCGAAGCCCTTGATGTGCTGGTCGATGGGACGGACGCCGAAATTGCATCCGCCGGGCAGGCCGACCTTCGCGCGTCCGAAGCGTCCGAACTCCGATCCGAGGAGGTAATAGGAGCCGCGGATCTTCCGGACCAGCTCGTAATCGGAGCGGCCGGGCTCCACGTCCGTGCAGTCCAGCTCCCAGACGCCCCGGGACAGCATCCGCACCTTCGCACCGATCCCCTTTAAGATCTCAAGGGAACAGCGGATGTCGGACACGTCCGGAATGTTTTCGAGGACGCACTTCCCCTTCACGAGGACGCAGGCGTATAAGATGGGCAGAGCGGCGTTTTTCGATCCGGAGATCTCCACCTGACCGAACAGGGGAGCGCCGCCGCTGACGACGATTTTTTCCATGTGGCTACCGGGCCTTTCTTTACAAGGATAAGGCATGCTGACACACGGCGGACCAACGGCATGCCGTCCGGCGTCCGCCGCCGTATATATCTTCAGGGGAGGAGAGGTTCTCCCTCCCGCAGACAGCAGGGGATAAGAGTGCATGATACCATGCTGTATTATTATATCAGTTCAGGGGGCCGAATGGAAGTGGCTCCCGGAAGGATTTTCATAAATTTAAAACTTCATGGCAAATAAAGACAGTTTTTCCGTCGATTTTTGTCAGTTGTTTGTGTAAAACGTACCATCCAGGGCGTTGAACAGGTAGCTGGAGCCCGTATCCATGACCACCTGCCAGCAGGGGATCAGGCAGAAGCCCTCCCGGGAGTCCCTCCCCCCGTGTCCGCTCCGGTCCCCCAGAAAGTACAGGGAATAACAGAGGGTGACGGATTCCACGGTCACGGGCGGATCCGCCGTTCCGATTTCCTTCTTCATATTGAACAGGATATTCAGCGTGTCGGTCAGCGGTGCGGAGTAGGCTTCGGCGGCGGTGAGGAAATACCAGGTCCCCCAGGCCTCCGTCACCACGTCGTCCCGGATGGCGCAGATGACCCGGTTGGCGGCGATGCGCATGCCGTCCACCGTCCGGGAGCAGAGGGCGTACTGGGTCCCGTTGTTCTCCCACACGGCGTCCGTCAGACAGCGCACGTCCACTGTCTTTCCTCCGGCTCCTCCCGCCGCCTCGCTGAAGGCCCCGCTTCCGGCGTCCAGAAACGCGGACACGATCCCGGCCACCGCCTCCTGGCGCTCCTCGCTGAGCATGACCACCGGCGGCGTCAGATCGAATACCCGGAAGTCGTCCACGCGCTCTCCGGACCGGCTGTAGCGGAAGGAAAAGTCCTCCCCGAAATCCAGCCGCGCCCCGTTTTCCATCAGAAAAATCGTCCCGTCCGGCACCGCGTAGGTCTTCTCGGGCGCGCTTCCGGCCAGCAGGGAGGCCACCGTCACGGCGTAGTCGTCCGAATCCATCACGTAGACCGTGGCGGTCTCCCGCTTTCCGGATACCAGGGAGGGGTCCGCGGTGATGCCGGCCTCCTCCAGCGACGCCACAATGTCCCGCACGGCGGAATCCGGAAGGGTGCTTCCCTCCCGCCGCATATCCGAAAGGATCATCCCGAGCACCAGGCAGGACAGGGCGAGAAGCGCCGCCAGCACCGCCAGCACGCGCCGGATCTGCATGGTCCCCGCCTCCCTTCGTTTTCACGCTGCCGGTTTGATTTTCTTTCGATTGCGCGCGTCACTCCCCGGCCCACCGGGGCGGCACGGATTCGGACACGTAGTCGGTGGGATAGACCAGATCGATCCGGTCCGGAACGCCCCGCGCCGCCTCCATCCACCGGTAGAACCAGGAACCCGACGGGATGTCCTCCCGGGAGCCCTGATTCCGCACCGCCAGGGTGTAGAGCGACGCCTCCCTGAGCCTTCCGTCCTCAAAGCTGACGGAATAGGCGGGCGAATCCGCGGCGATCAGCAGATTGTCGAAGGCGTAGGAGAAGGTCATCCGCACCTCGCCCCCGGACGCGTATACGCCGGTCAGCATCAGGCCCGCGTCTCCCCCGGCCAGCCACTGGTTCACACCCCGGATCCCCTCGAAGAGCTTCAGCGCTGCCTGAACGTACCCCGCCAGACCCGCGTCCTCCCCGTATCCGATCAGGGATTCCAGCCCCACGCCGTTCTCCGACGTGGACCGGTAGACCAGGGAGGAGGCTCCCACGTAGACCTCACCCCGGGATTCCACATAGCTGGTGCCGCCGTCCGTCTCGGTCCGGGAGGACAGCAGCTTGTCCGGATTCAGTCCGAACAGGGACAGCACCGCGTTCTGCTCCGCCGCGCTGTCCAGAAGGAAGGCGGCCGTCCCCCGGGTCATGAGAATGCAGGAGGCCGACACCCGGTCCGTCACCACGGGCTGGATCCGTTCCCCGGATTCCCGGAAATCGAAGGCGTAGAGATAATGGCGGAAGGATCCGGCGAAGCGCATCAGGTCCTCCCCCGCCAGAATGGTCTTCGGCATGGTGACCGTCAGGATCCGCACGCCGCCGTCCTCGCTCCTCAGCGCCGCCGTGGCCGTGTTGCCGCCCCGGGCATAGGGGATGACGAAGATCTCGGAATGGTATCCGCCGCCCGTACCCGCGCCGGTTCCCGTGCCGTCCTCCGATGCGAACAGCGCGGCCGCGGCGTCGGGCAGCTCCGTATGCCAGCGGAGATACACGGAGTTCTCCTCCTCCGTGAAGGCCCGCCATTCCGCGTCGGTTCCTTCCCGGACGGCGCCTTCCTCAAGAGCCTCGCTCAGAGCCGGATACACGGTCACGCAGAGCTCCCGCATGGCGTTTTCCGCTCCCACGATGGCATACCGGGAGCCGCCCACCGTCAGACCGGCGAATTCGGGCAGAAGGCATCCGGAGATGTCCGTAGCCGCTCCGGTCCGGTCCGCCGTCACCGCCAGCAGGTCGAAGTCCGCGGGCAGGTCGGAATTGCGCCGGAAGGCGGTGATGAGCGCGGCCGTCAGACCGATGAGCGCCGCCAGCAGGAGCACCGTCAGCAGGTACAGCAGTCTGTCCGCGGTTTTGCCTTTTTTCGCGTTCATGTCCGTCCCTCGTCAGCCCGCCCGGTTTTCAGGCGGCATTCCACCGGCAGAACGATGCGCACGGTGGTCCCCTCGCCCAGCTTGCTGGAAATGCGGATGGTGCCTCCGTGGGCCTCCACCAGCTCCTTGGCGATGGCCAGGCCCAGACCGGTGCCGCCGGCGTCCTGGGTCCGGGATTTCTCCACCCGGTAGAACCGCTCGAACAGGTGCTCCAGATCCTCCTCGGGGATGCCGGAGCCGTTGTCGCGCACCGTCAGGGTCACGCTCTCATGTCCCCGGTGGGTCAGGACGATGTCGATGCGCCCACCGTCCGGGGTATATTTGATGGAATTGGACAGAATATTGATGACCACCTGCTCGATGCGCTGGCGGTCCGCGGTGATCTCGGGCAGGTTCTTCTCCGCGCCGAAGGTGACCGTGTGCCGGTGGGCCGTCAGCTCGGGCCGCATGATCTCGCAGACCCGGCGCACGAAGGACCGCATGTCGAAGGTCTCCACGTTCCATTTGGTGCGGTTGTTGTCCAGCCGGGACAGGGTCAGCAGGTCCGAGACGATGCGGTGCATCCGGTCGCTCTCGGACAGGACCATGTCGAGAAAATAGTCCCGCATTTCGGGGTCCATGTCCGGGTCGGACCGGACGGTCTCCGTGGCGCCCTTGATGGCGGTCAGCGGGGTGTTCAGCTCATGGGAGACGTTGGCCACGAACTCCCGGCGGCTCTTGTCCAGCTCGTACCGGCCGGTCACGTCGTGAATGATGAACACGCAGCCGGTTTCCTGGCCGGTGCCGTCGTCGGCGGAATACCGAAGCCGGGCGTAGCCCACGTCGTAGACCCGTCCGTCGGCGATGCGGTCGTGGAAAATGTACCCGTCCTTGGTGACCTCGGCGCTCTCGGGATTGGTCAGGCTCATGCCGTCCCCGTTGTCGGCCATGGGCAGGTCCAGCTTTTCCAGACACTTTTCAAGGGTCAGTCCCCGGAAGCGCAGCTCGTCCCCGAAGAGCTCCTCGGCGCTCCGGTTGAAATGAAGGACCTCTCCGTCCGCCATGAAGGCCACCACCGCGTCCCTCATGCCGCTGAGCACCGTGTCCAGCTTCTGACGCTCGCCGTTCACCTCGTCCAGAGTGGACCGGAGCCGCTCCTTCATGTAGTTGAAGTTCTCGGCCAGCACGCCGATCTCATCCTCGGAGCTGACCTCGATCTCGTGGCTGAACTCCCCCGACGCCACAAGCTGGGTGTCGTAGGTCAGGCTCTGCAGGGGGGAGGAGATGGACTTGGCGAGGAAGAAGGACAAGAGGACCGCGATCAGCACCCCGATCAGCAGGGCCTGCAGGATGATGGAGAACAGGACGGAGTTCAGCTGGCGCATCTCGTCCAAGGAGTCCTTGATATAGACCACATAGTCCCCGCCGCCCTCGGACCGGATCCGCACGGCCCAGTCCGCGTAGTCCATGCCGCCGCCCCGCAGGTTCGTCTCGGAGCCGGCCAGGGCGGACAGCAGATTCGGCGTCATGGCCAGGGCGGCTCCCAGCTCCGTGTCCGAGCCGTAGAGCATCTCCCCGTCCATGTTCAGCACGTAATAGTTCCGGAACTCGTCGATGCCCAGGATGTTCCGGTACGAGGCCAGCACGTTCTTCACCTCGTAGGGCACGTTGTCCGCCCGCGCCGCGTCCTTCAGATCGCGGGTGAGGAAGGTATCCGGCGCGAAGCACTCCGTCATCTGGGCGGCAAAGTCGTCCATATAGAAGGAGGTGACGCCGTTCAATAGGATCGCCCCGACCGCCGCCATGACCGCCACGATGAAGATCAGAAGGATCAGGACGATCTTGAAGTACAGGCTTTTCAGCATATTACCGGCCGTTCAGGTAGTACCCGACTCCGCGCTTCGTCATGAGATACTCCGGACGGGCCGGGTCCTGCTCGATTTTCTTCCGGATGCGGCTCACGGTCACGTCCACGGTGCGGATGTCGCCGAAATAGCCGTCGTATCCCCAGACCTTCTCCAGAAGCTCCTCCCTTGTGAAGGCCGTTCCCAGGTTCTCCGCCAGAAAGAGGATCAGGTCGTAGTCCTTCTTGGACAGCTCCACGGGCTCCCCGTCCTTCGTCACGGCGTACCGCTCCCGGTCGATCTCGAGACCGCCCACCCGGAGCACGCCGCTCTTCTGGACCGGACGGCGGACCACCTCCCCGGAGGAGCGGCGGATGTTGGCGCGCACCCGGGCCATCAGCTCCGTGAAGGAGAAGGGCTTGGTCACGTAGTCGTCCGCCCCGGTCTCGAGGCCCAGGATCTTGTCCTTGTCCTCCTCCCGGGCGGTGACGAAGATGATGGGCACCTGGCTCTTCATCCGGACCTGCTCGCAGATCTCGAAGCCCGTCATCCGGGGCAGCATGATGTCCAGCAGCAGCAGATCGTAGCCGCCCTCCAGCGCCATATCCAGCCCCGTCTTTCCGTCGTAGGCCACGTCGCAGTCGTAGCCCGCCTTTTTTACGTGATAGGAAAGGAGGTTCGCAATGTTCCGCTCGTCCTCCACCACCAGAATCTTCTTTTTCGTCTCATCCATACGGCATCCCTCCGCCGACAGTATGCCCCGCGGGGCGCGTCTTCATGGTTTCCATATTGTTCCTATCGTATTGTACCACACGCGGAGAAAAAAATCAAGACGGACCGTCAATCCGCCCGGGCGGGAAGCGGCGTTTGTGCCGAAGGGAGCGCGCCGGAGCCGGATGGATTTTGTGTAAAAAAACCGCCCGGAATCCCTTTACAAAGCCGGCGGAATATGTTATAATGAGCGTACCTCTGTCAGAGGGTTCTTTTTATGTGCGTTTCCGGTCCGGTCATGCCGGAGGCGCACCCCCCCGCACAGAGGGAGGTACAAGATCGGGCACTCCGCCTCTCCGCGGTTCAGTCCGCGGGCCGCGTTCTGCCTAAATTTTCAAGGAGGTGCCGAAATGAGAGTGAAGGTTACTCTTGCCTGCAGCGAATGCAAACAGCGCAACTATGACACGAAGAAAAACAAGAAGAACGATCCCGACAGACTCGAGCTCAAGAAGTACTGCCGTTTCTGCCGCAAGCATACTCTCCACAGAGAGACGAAGTGATCGGTAAGGAGTTAGACAATGGCTGACAAAGAAAAGAAGCCCGTCGAGACCGCCGCAGCGGACAAGCCCGCGAAGAAAAAGGACGACAAGCCCTCCTTCTTCCAGAGAGCCATCGCCTGGCTGAAGACCGTCCGCGCCGAGTGCAAGAAGGTCACCTGGGCCAGCTGGGAATCCGTGCGGCAGAACAGCATCGTCGTGATCGTCACCACCATCGTGTTCGCCGTCTTTCTCGGTATTCTTGACTACGCGTTCAATTCCGCGATCCTCGGTCTGTCCCGTCTCTTCTGAGGTAAGGCCGGACGCAAGCCGGATTCCCGGAACGCTCCGATATTTATCCGCAGGGGAGGGATTCTGACCAATGAGCGACATCAATGAAATGAACGAGGGCCTGAAATGGTATGTGGTGCATACCTATTCCGGCTATGAAAACAAAGTCAAGACCAATCTCGAAAAAATCATCGAAAACCGCGGACTCGGCGACCGCATCACCGACATCCGCATCCCGACGGAGGTCGTCGTGGAATCCGACGGCGGCAAGGAGAAGGAGGTCGAATCCAAGATTTTCCCCTCCTACGTCCTCGTCAAAATGATCATGACCGACGAAACCTGGCATGTGGTCCGCAACATCCGCGGCGTCACCGGCTTCGTGGGCCCCGGCTCCAAGCCCGTTCCGCTGACGGAGGAGGAGACCGCCGCCTACATCCAGGAGGAGCCCGTGAAGATCACGGCTTCCGCCTTCGCGGTGGGCGACACGGTGAACATCGTGGACGGCGTCTTCCGCGGCTACAGCGGCAGACTCACCCGCATCGACGAGGAGACCGGCGAGGTCACCGTGGTGGTTTCCACCGTGGGCCGCGACATCCCGGTCAACCTGGACCGCAAGCTGGTTGAAAAGGCCGCCGACTGACTCCGGTCCGGCCGCACGGGAGCCCGGCGTATGCTCCCGGAACGATTTCCATACGCCGATTCAGTGGGAGGGACGTAAATTTTCTGAAACGTCCCGCTTGAATACCACTTTGGAGGAAAAACTGCTATGGCAAAGAAAGTTATCGGCTATATCAAGCTTCAGCTTCCCGCCGGAAAGGCGACCCCCCAGCCGCCCGTAGGTCCCGCCCTCGGCGCGTACGGCGTCGCCATCCCGAACTTCACGAAGGAATTCAATGAGAGAACCAAGAACGACATCGGCCTGATCATTCCCGTGGTCATCACCGTGTACGCCGACCGTTCCTTCACCTTCATCACCAAGACCCCGCCGGCTCCCGTTCTGATCAAGAAGGCCGCCGGTATCGAAACCGCTTCCCCGACTCCCAACAAGACCAAGGTCGCCTCCATCACCAAGGAGCAGGTCCGCCAGATCGCGGAGACCAAGATGAAGGACCTCAACGCCGGCTCCATCGAAGCCGCCATGAGCATGATCGCCGGCACTGCCCGCTCCATGGGCGTGACCGTCGCAGACTGAGGAGGTAGGGAAAGATGTTCAAGAGCAAGAAATACGTTGACAGCGTCAAGCTGATCGAGAAGACCCGTCTGTACGATCCCTCCGAAGCCATGGATCTGGTCACCAAGACCTCCAAGGCCAAGTTCGACGAGACCATCGAGGTTCACGTCCGTCTGGGCGTCGACTCCCGTCACGCTGACCAGCAGGTCCGCGGCGCCATCGTTCTTCCCCACGGTACCGGCAAGACCGTCCGCGTCCTGGTGTTCGCCAAGGGCGAGCGCGCCGATCAGGCCAGAGCCGCCGGAGCGGAGTTCGTGGGCGACACCGACCTCGTTGAGAAGATCCAGAAGGAAAACTGGTTCGACTTCGACGTCGTCATCGCTTCCCCCGACATGATGGGCACCATCGGCCGTCTGGGCCGTGTCCTCGGTCCCAAGGGTCTGATGCCGAACCCGAAGGCCGGCACCGTCACCATGGACGTGGCCAAGGCCGTTCAGGAAGCCAAGGCCGGTAAGATTGAGTACCGTCTCGACAAGACCAACATCATCCACTGCCCCATCGGCAAGGCCTCCTTCGGTCCCGAAAAGCTGAACGAGAACTTCGACACGCTGCTCGGCGCCATCATCAAGGCTAAGCCGGCCGCCGCGAAGGGTCAGTATATCAAGTCCTGCGTCGTGGCCTCCACCATGGGCCCCGGCATCAAGGTCAACCCCTCCAGAATCGGTTAATCTCTGATTCGCAGAGGAAGCCGCCAAAAGAGTTTTGATCGACCTTTTCCAAAAGGTCGCGGGGTCTCGGGGCAGCGCCCTGAGCCGGCCTCCGCAGAGGTCGGAACACCCAGGACTTCCAGGGAGTTCCTCTTTTTGCTTCTTTTTCTCCTCGATAAAGGAGAAAAAGAAGGACGGCATTATATGAAAAAGAATAGGGCTGCCGCAGTTCTCCATTTTTGGAGTCAATGCGACAGCCTCGTTTTTTTGTGAATGAATAGGTCAGCCGGAGCCCGGCGCGGGATCAGCGGATGAACTTCTCGAATTCAAAGTAACAGTTGAAATCCGTCTCCACGTACATTTCGTCCCAGGACGCCCGGGCCATGGTCACGCCGAGAATGCTCTTGGCGTTCAGGCGGCGGTTTCCGTTCACCAGCGTCACGGGATACCCGCATTTGGTGGCGATGCGGACGAACTCCAGCACGTCGGCCGCGGTCACCAGCTCGATTTTGTAGAGGTACTTGTTGTTGCAGATCATGATTCTTCGATCCTCCTTTGAGGGATGTCGCCCGGAGTTTTCCTCCCGGCAGGCAGTATTATAGCCGAAATCCCGCAGAAGTCAAGAGGGTTTGGTCAGCTTCTCCCTTTTGACGGATCGGACAAAGGATTTTCCGAATTCATGGTTATTCTGTACAAGCAAAATGAATGTGTTTTGTACCATTCGCCGGTTTTGCGGCCGCTTTATTTGTCAGGTACCGGACGATTCTCCCGGAAAGACGATGCCGTTCTGCCGCCGGATCTCATCCATAATCGAAAGGGTCAGGGCGGTGTTCTCCTGCCACGGGGAGGGATCCGCCTCACCCCGGACCGCCGCCAGAAAATCGGCCAGCTCATAGACCATGTTGTTCTCCGGACGCTCCCCGGTCACGTCGGACGCCTCGCCTCCCCGGGGAACCAGGGTCACGGATTCCACGGTGGACAGCTTGCCCAGCAGGACCGCGCCGCCCTCGCCCAGGATCACGGAGGGGGAGACGGAATCCGTGATCTTGGACCAGACGATCTCCGCCTGCAGGCCGGGATAGGTGAGAAACGCCGTCCCCATGCCCTCCATGCCGTTTTGCAGGATCACCGATTTCGCGTACACCGACTCCGGCCGCCCGAAGAGCATGGCGCAGCAGTGAACCGCGTAGACGCCGATGTCCATGAGCGCCGCGTTGCCCAGATCCGGGTTGAAGGCGTTGAGGATCTCCCCGGCCTTGTACCGGTCATAGCGGGAGGAGTACTGGCAGAAGTCGAACACCGCCCGCCGCACGGTCCCGATCTGTCCCATGGCCTCCCTCGCCCTCTCCAGAGCCGGATCGTGGCCGGGACGCATGGCCTCCAGCACCACGACGCCGGACCGCTCCGCCGCTCCGAGAAGCTCCCGGAACTGTTCCTCGTTCAGGCAGGCGGGCTTCTCCACCAGGACATGCTTTCCGTGCCGCACCGCGTCCATGGCCTGGGGGAAGTGGCAGATATTGGGGGAGGCGATGTACACCGCGTCGATGTCCGAGGACAGGAATGCCTCCATGTCCGTATAGACCGCCGGAATGCCGTGCTTTTCCGCGAAGGCGTGTCCGCGTTCCCCGGTCCGGGAGTACACCGCCGCGAGGGAGGCGCCGTCCGATCCGTTCACGGTATCGCAGAACCAGTCCGCCACGAAATTCGAGCCGATAACGCCGATGCGAAGATCAATGGGGTTCATATCATACTCCTTGTTCCCGTCGGATTTCTCATCCGGCATTGTACCACACCGCCTCCCGGGTTGTCAAGGCGGGGCGGGGGAGGAATTCCTCGGGGACTTTCCCGTGTGTTCTTGACAAATCGGGAAAAATACGGCATAATGGAGGAGAACAAAAAAAGGATCACGAAAGGATCAACCGATGGATTTCAGAAACTGCACTCTTGGGCTCGAGCTGGGCTCCACCCGCATCAAGGCCGTTCTGCTGGACGAGGGCCACAGGATCATCGCCTCCGGATCCCACGACTGGGAAAACCGGCTGGACAACGGCATCTGGACCTACACCATGGACGACATCCACACCGGCGTCAGAAGCTGCTACCGGGCTCTGGCGGAGGACGTGAAGGCGAAATTCGGCGAGCCTCTGACCGCCGTGGGCGCCGTGGGCATCTCCGGCATGATGCACGGCTATCTGGCCTTCGACGAGAACGGGGAGCTGCTGGTACCCTTCCGCACCTGGCGCAACACCATCACCGGGGAGGCCGCGGAAAAGCTGACCGATCTTCTGGGCTTCAACATCCCCCAGCGGTGGAGCATCGCCCATCTGGCCCAGGCGGTGCTGAACGGCGAGGAGCACGTCGCGCGCCTGCACCACATCAACACCGTTGCGGGCTACATCCACGAGCTTCTGACCGGCCGCCGGGTTCTGGGCGTGGGCGAGGCCTCCGGCATGTTCCCCATCGACTCCGCCGCCCTGACCTACGACGCCGCCATGATGGACAAGGCGGACGCCTTCCTGACGGAGCGCGGATGCCCGAAGAAGCTGGCGGAGCTTCTGCCCGGCGTCCTGCCCGCCGGAGAATGCGCCGGAACGCTGACGGAGGAGGGTGCGCGGTTCCTGGATCCCACGGGAGAGCTTGAGCCCGGGATCCCCTTCTGCCCTCCCGAGGGCGACGCCGGAACGGGCATGGCCGCCACCGACTCGGTCCGCCTCTACACCGGCAACGTCTCCGCCGGCACCTCGGACTTCGCCATGGTGGTAGTGGACCATCTGCCCGCCGTCCACCGGGAGATTGACATGGTCACCACCCCGGACGGCCTGCCCGTGGCTATGGTCCACTGCAACAACTGCACCTCCGACATCAACGCCTGGATCGGCCTCTTCGCGGAGTTCTCCCGCCGGGCCGGACTGGAGATCTCCAAGCCCGCCCTGTACGACCTTCTGCTCCTCTCCGCTCTGGAGGGGGATCCGGACTGCGGCGGCCTGATCTCCTACAACTACTTCTCCGGCGAGGGCATCACCGACGTGAACGAGGGCCGTCCCGTGTTCCTGCGCACCCCGGACGCGAAGTTCACCCTGCCCAACTTCATGCGGACCCATCTGCTCTCCGCCCTTGCCACCCTGAAGATCGGGCTGGACATCCTGACGAACGAGGAAAAGCTCCGCATCGACCGGCTCTACGGCCACGGCGGGTACTTCAAGACCGAGGATGCCGGTCAGCGGATGCTCTCGGCGGCGGCGGGCGTTCCCGTGTCCGTCATGAAGACGGCGGAGAGCGGCGGCCCCTACGGCATGGCTCTGCTGGCGGCCTACATGCTCCGCCGGAACGAAGGGGAGACCCTGCCGGATTATCTGGACAACCGGGTCTTCGCCGGAGCGGAATCCACCACCATCATGGCGGATGAGAAAGAGATTGCCGGATTCGACGCCTTCCTCGCCCGTTACCGCGCCGCCTTCCCCGTGGAGGAGGCCGCCATCGGGACCATGAAATAAGGGGGAGCCCATGAAAACCGGCGTCTGCACCACTGATTTTGAAAAGCTGGCCCTGGTCTCCGCGGACCGCCTGTTCGGGCGGATCCGGGAGCTGGGCTTCGAATGCGTCCAGTTCGCCTTCTCCTCCGTATCCGAATCGGACTTCGTCCCCACCGGACAGCTGGAGCTGCCGGGGAAGATCGCGCCCGCCGTCCTCCGTGCCGTGGGATCCGCCGCCGAGCGTCACGGACTGCCCGTGGAGGTGATCAACGCCACCTTCAACATGGCCCATCCCGATCCGGAGGTCCGGTCGGAGGGCCTGAAGCGGCTGGCGGTCCACGCGGAGGCGGCCGGGATCCTGGGATGCCCCGTGCTGTCTCTCTGCTCCGGCACCCGGAATCCGGACCACCTCTGGACGCCGCACCCGGACAACGGAACCTCCGAGGCCTGGGACGTGATGCTGGACACCATGCTCCGGGCGGCGGAGATCGCGGAGAAATACGGCGTGACCCTGGCGGTGGAATCCGAGGCGTCCAACGTCATCGACACCCCGGAGAAGGCCCGCCGCCTCATGGACACGGTGAAATCGGACCGGCTGAAGATGATCCTCGATCCGGCGAACCTGTTCCACGCGGGAGAGGCCCGGCCGGAGAACGCCCGCCGCACCCTGGACGAGGCCTTCGCCGCCTTCGGGGGAGACATCGTCGCAGCCCACGGAAAGGACATCCTTCCGGGAGACGGCATCTCCTTCTGCGGCACCGGGCGCGGCATCGTGGACTTCCCCTATATGGCGAAAAGACTCAGGGAGTCCGGATACGCGGGGGACATGTTCCTCCACGGCATCTACGATCCGGACGACATGCCCCGGGCTCTGGCCTGCTGGACCGCCGCTCTGTCCGCGGAGTGAGTTCCCGCAAAAGTTTACAAAATAGCGACATCTGACAATATACACAAAAACACCCCCGGAATTTGTCTCAAACCGGAGGGGCAAAACCCGAGTTGTTCACAGAATGGTCAACAATTCGGGCTTTGTTCATGTTATAATTGTGAAAGAATTTTCATTCCCGACTCCGCCGCGCCGGAAATACGTGTCAAGAGGTGAGTCTCCGCTTTGGAAAAAGTATTCGAATATCTGAAACGAAGCATCTCGATCGCGTGGAAGACCGTATTCTTCAATTTTAAACAATACCTCCCCTTCTTCATCGCGATCATCATCGTCCAGCTGCTCTACGGCATGATGACGGTATCCAACGACAACAACAACAACGTGGAATACCGGCACGTCATGGAGCAGTACGACTACCACATGGTGCTCAAGGGGCTGAACGACACCCAGGCCCGCTACCTGATCGACGACAACGGCGGGGCGGTGTTCAAGAGCGACATCCTCTTCGACGTCGTTCACATGGAGCAGTACCGGAACAACATGACCGGCGAGGAGCGGTACGACGTGTACCTGCTCTTCAAGCCCGAGCTGAAAAATACGGTCAAGCGCTTCACACAGACCACGGAGAAGGAATTGGCCGGACTGGCGGAGGAGGGCACCTCCTTCACCAAATCCACCACGCCGCTCATGACCTTCGAGAACAACGAGCGCGCCAACTTCGTCACCTTCATCTTCATCACGCTCCTGCTGCTGGCGGTTTGCATCTTCCTGCTGACATCGCTCTACAACATCCGGATCAACCAGTACAAATTCCAGTACGGCATTTACCTCACCTTCGGCGCGGACTTCAAGATGCTGTTCTCCACCTGCTTCTGGGAGCTGTTCGTCATCTTCGTGGTGACCTTCATCCCCTCCATGGCGGTGTCCACCCTCATCTCCTGGCTGGTCTACCGCTCCAACGGCTACGGCTTCCTCTTCAACGGGCTCTCCATCCTGAAGACCTTCCTCTTCACCCTGGCGGTGATCCTGGCCTCCTGCTGGACGCCCATGAAGATCATGTCCGTGAAGGATCCCATGGGGCTGATCATCACGGAGGACAACTCCAACCTGGTCACCTCCCCCCAGCGCTCCTTCAACATCTTCGGCGAGAAGTTCCCCACGAAGTACGAGCTGTACTCCCTCTGGCGGTTCCGCAAGTACAACCTGCAGATCCTCACCACGGCCATCGTGTTCTGCGCCCTCTTCATCATGGGCCTCTACATGGCCAACATCTACACCACCGACCTGGAGTATCCCCGTCCCCAGTTTGAGGTCAACCTGAACGACTCCGGCTTCGAGTACGACGAGATCATGAGCCGCGAGCTCTACGCCATGGAGGGCGTGCGGGCCGTGGAGATCAACGACAACGCCACCGAGGCCATGGACGTGGGCTCCCACATCATCGTGGCCAAGAAGAACGTACGCCCCTTCAAGAACCTGGTCCGGTACGACGGCACCACCTTCGACACCCAGGGCGGGTATTACCGGGCGGCCAACGAGATCCTCTACACCGCCCTGTCCGAGGAGCAGATCCAGATCCTCGAGGACTACGACTACGACGGCGACCTGACCTCGGTGCTCCAGCCCGGGTACGTGCTGGTGGGCGACGCGGTCTCCAACGTGCCTACGTTCAAATTCCACGTGGGCGACACCATCTGGGTGGGCGTCAAGACCGGGCAGATCCGCTCCGTGGACGCCAACGTCACCGGCCGCGTGCTGCTGAAGGATCAGATCACCAACTTCGAGTTCGAGTACCTGCCCTTCACCGTCGGCGCGGTGATCAAGGACATCCCCTGCGGCTCCACCCCGATCTTCATGAATCTGGACAGCTACAAGACCGTCACCGGCAAGACGCCCAAGGCCACGTCCTTCAACATCTACGTGGAGCACGATTCCACGCCGGACGGAGTCAACGACCTCTACGCCCGGATCCGCGCCTGGAGCCACGACTACGGCGACGTGAAGATCTCCAACAAGGACATCACCCTTCTGAACACCGTCGCCCGCGACAAGCACTACAACGAGCTCTACGTGGTGATCTCCCTTCTGATCCTCTGCATCTCCCCGCTGGTGTGGTTCTTCTCCCAGGCCCTCTACTACGGCAAGCGCGAGAAGGAATTCAACATCCTGCAGTCCATCGGCGCCGTGGCGAAGGAGATCCGGCAGATCTACCTGCAGGGCGGTCTCAGCATGGCGGTGCTGTCCCTCATCTTCGCCATCATCCTGAGCTACGCGGGCAGCTACGTGCTCTTCTACATCTACAACGTCATGATGCCGTACTTCACCCACGAGAACGTGCGCTACGTGTTCTACATGCCGTGGTACGCCATTCTCACCAGCGTCGTCATGTCCGTGTTCTGCGGCTTCTTCTCCACCTACCTGCCCTACCGGAGCTACTACAAGAACCGCTATTCCCTTGAAAACGGCGGCGCCGGACGCGAATACGGCGCGGATGAATGATCACCGATCAGGAAAGGAACTGTTATGGCAAGCACCGCACCCGAATATATCCTCCAGACGGAATCCGTCATCAAGCAGTATAAGCAGTACGACACCGTCATCACCGCCGTCAACCGCGCCTCCATCAAGGTGGAGCCCGGCGAGTTCGTGGCCATCATCGGCACCTCCGGCTCCGGCAAGTCCACCTTCCTGCACATCTGCGCGGGTCTGGACTCCTGCGACGCCGGCCGCGTGCTGATCCGGGGCCAGGACATCACGAAGATGTCCTCCGACGAGCTGAGCCGGTTCCGCGGCATCAACATGGGCTTCGTGTTCCAGCGGCACAATCTGATCCCCCAGTTCACGGCCCTGGAGAACATCCTGATCCCCACCATGATGTGCAACAAGCCGGAGCTGTCCTATCAGGAGACCCTCCGGAGGCTGGTGGAGACCCTGCAGCTCACCGAGCGTCTGAACCATCTGCCCTCGGAGCTGTCCGGCGGTCAGCAGCAGCGCGTGGCCATCGCCCGTGCCATGATCAACATGCCCGACATCCTCTTCGCCGACGAGCCCACCGGAAACCTGGACCGTGCCAACGCCGACGAGGTGCTCAAGCTCCTGCTGAGGACCCGGGAGGACATGGGCCAGACCCTGATCATGGTCACCCACGACCTGTCCATCGCCGACCACGCGGACCGCATCTTCCGCATGGACAACGGCCACCTGTCCCTGGAGCGCGACTACGTGGGCGGCACCAAGCGGACGACCCAGTACGGGTTTTAATATCTGCACATCTTACCGGGAGCACGTCTGCTGCTCCCGGTTTTTCATAAGGAGCGCATTATGAAGACATACCGCATCGGCATATTCGGGCTTTGGCGGGGCATGAGCTTCATCCCGATCCTGAAGGGATTCGGGGATGTGACGATCGCCGCCCTCTGCGAAAAGGACGAGGGAAAGCTGAAATCCGCTCTGGAGCAGGTTCCCGGGGCGAAGGCCTGCCGGGATTTCGACGAGCTGCTGGAGCAGAATCTGGACGCCGTATTTCTCTGCAACTACTTCCATCAGCACGCGGAGTGCGCGGTGAAGGCTATGGAACGGGGGATCGCCGTGTTCTCCGAATGCACCTCGGCTCCGACCCTGGCCTCCTGCGTGAAGCTGGTGGAGACGGCGGAGCGGACGGGAGGCAGGTACATGATCGCCGAGAACTACCCCTTCTCCGCGGCGCTGCTGGAGATGAAGCGGCTCTGCGGCGAGGGGACGCTGGGGCGGATCCTCTACGCGGAAGGCGAATACAACCACACCTGCCCGAAGGAGGAGCTGGCGGCCCTGACTCCGGGGAAGTACCACTGGCGGGCCTGGCTCCCCCGGACCTATTACGTCACCCACACGCTGGGCCCCCTGATGCACGTGACGGGACAGATGCCGGTGAAGGTGAACGCCATTGCGGTACACTCCGACGTATTGGAGCAGTACGATGACTTCCGCCACAACTACGACGCCTTCGCCATGATGAACTGCGTCACCGACGGCGGAGCCCTCTTCCGCTTCACGGGATGCGCCGCCATGGGATCCCCCTCGGGCTACCGGTTTGTGGGAGAGAACGGCAGCTGCGAGACGGGCCGGACCCTGGGCTCGAACGTGAACGTCACCTACCACCACTGGCTGATCCCGGAGGGAAGGCAGGGCTCCCAGACCTACGCGCCCTCCTGGCCGGCCAACGGAGAGCTGGCAGAAAGGGCCGGTCACGGCGGCGGCGACTTCTGGACGGTGTATAATTTCCTGGAGTATCTGCGGGGCGGACCGGAGCCCTTCTTCAACGTATACCGGGGCGCCTGCATGTCCGCCGTGGGCATTCTCGGCTGGCGGTCCTGCATGGAGGACGGGAAGACCATCCGCATCCCGGACTTCACGAAGAAGGCGGACCGGGATCTGGTGCGGGACGACGATCTGACTCCCTTCCCGGATGAAAACGGCCGCGTCACCCTCCCCTGCGCCACGGGAAAAGCGGTCAACGGGAGATAACCGCGAGCCTCCCCCGTGCATAGCGCGAAGCACCTCCGCATAGGATGGACGGTATCCATCCCACGGCGGAGGTGTTTGTTTATGCGGTTTTCCATTCCCCTGCCCGTCCGGTACGCGGCCTTCGCGCTGGCACTTGCGGGCTCCTGCTTTGTGCTGGGACGCGGCGCCCTCGATCTGGCGGACACCGTACCGGCCGTATTTCCGGAGGCGGATACCGTTCCCGCGGCGGCTGAGGACGGATCGGGGCGGGAGGCTCCTCTTCTCGCGGTGGATCCCGGCCACGGAGGGGAGGACGGCGGCGCGGCTGTGGCGGGGATCCTGGAGAAGGACGTGAATCTTGAGGTGTCCCTCCGGATCGGGGATCTCTGCTCCCTGTTCGGCGTGCCGGTCCTGCTCACCCGCACGGACGACCGCCTGCTGTACGACGCCTACGGGGACCTCTCGGACTACCGGGGGAAGCAGAAGACCTACGATCTGCGCAACCGCCTGCGGATGGCGGAGGAATCGGGGGCGCGGGCGCTCCTCTCCGTCCATCAGAACCAGTTCCCTCAGACGAAGTACAGCGGCATGCAGGTCTACTACTCCCCGAACGATCCGTCCAGCGGCGAGCTGGCCTCCCGGATCCGCCTGTCCGGACGGATGCTGCTGGATCCCTACAACGACCGGGAGACCAAGCGCGCCACGAACGCCATCTATCTTCTCCACCGGATCCGGATCCCGGCGGTGCTGGCGGAGTGCGGCTTCCTGTCCAATCCGGAGGAGCGGGAGCTGTTGTCCTCCCCCTCCTATCAGACCCGGGTCGCCGCCGCCCTGTTCATCCCGACGGCGGAGTTTCTGGCGGAGACGCTGGAAAAGGAATGACTGCCCCTTCCGCTCGGGGTTCCGTGATTTCGGGACGATTGTACGGGCGAATCTCCGAAAGGCTTCAGGCTTCCGTGATTTCGGGATGGTTCGCCGGCGAAGCGCGGAATGGTTCAGGCCTCCGTGATTTCCGGATGATTCGCCGGCGAAGCGCGGAATGGTTCAGGTCTCCGTGATTTCCGGATGATTCGCCGGCGAAGCGCGGAATGGTTCAGGCCTCCGTGATTTCGGGATGGTTCGCCAGGCGATCCGCCTCGGTGATGGGACGGATCACGCGGCAGGGGACTCCGGCGGCGAAGGAGTTCTCGGGAATGTCCTTCGTCACCACCGCGCCCGCGCCGATGACCGATCCGGCTCCGATGGTCACGGGCCCGCAGACGATCACGCCCGCCGCCAGCCAGCAGTTGTCCCCGATGGTCACCGCCCCCGTGTACTCCAGATTGGTGACGATGCCGGTCTTCGGGTTGAGGAAGGAATTGCGGTCCTGCCAGCAAAGGGGATGGATGGCCGTCATGATGGACACGTTCGGCCCGATGAAGACGTTCTCCCCGATCCTCACCGGCCCCTCGTCCAGCACCGTGAAGTTCACGTTGGCATAGCTTCCCTTCCCCATGGAGATGTTGCACCCGAAATCGAACCACAAAGGCCCCTGCAGATAGACGCCCTCGCCCCGGTCCGGCATCAGCTCCGAAAGGATCGCCTCCCGCTCCGCCTCGTCCGCCTCCGTGGTCCGGTTGTACCGGCTGCAAAGCTCGTGGCACCGGGCTCTCTGCTCCGGCATTCCCTCGGCGAAGGGATCGTACAGCTTCCCCGCCCGCATTTTTTCCCGTTCCGTCATATCAGAAATCCCCCTTGTTCAGACTGCCTTCATCATACCATGCTCCGCCGGTTCTGTCAAGCGGCGCGCGCTCCGAAGGGCGGGATTCGGCTTGCAATCCCGGTCGGTTTGTGGTATTATTAATCATGCGACAGCAAACCAATCGTTGGTTTTCAGATGTGCAGCGGCCGTAGCCCCTGACTGGCTTGATTTTCAGCTGGGGGATACCAATTCCGGCAAGCTTCTGTTTGTTGACGGAGCAATTAGAAAAAAACGCGCGGAGGATGATATGAAAATCCTGTTTCAGGGGGACTCCATCACGGACGGCAACCGGTACAAGGACGAGGCGTCCCGGTGGGATCTGAACCACCAGATCGGCCATTCCTGGGCCTACATGGTCACGGGAAAGCTCATGGGGGAGTATCCCCGGCGGTATACCTGCGTGAACCGGGGCGTGTCCGGGGACAATGTGCTGAAGCTGAGGGACCGCTGGCAGAGGGACGCCGTGGACGAGCGCTCGGACGTGATGCTGCTTTTGACCGGGGTCAACGACTGCTCGGCCGTGGTCCGGGGAGAGCTGACGGAGGAGGACTACGGCAGAATCTACCGGGAGCTGCTCCGGGATGTGAAGGCAGCCTCCCCGGACGTGCGGTTCATTCTCCTCGAGCCCTTCCTGTTCAGCGAAGACGAGAGCCGGGTCCGCATCATGGACGGGCTTCGGGCGTCGGTGCGGGACATCGCCTCGGAGACCGGATCGGTGTTCGTGCCCCTGCAGGAGGAGTTCAGCCGCCGGGCCCGGGAGGACGGGGAGAAGTACTGGCTCTGGGACGGCGTCCATCCCACGGAGGCGGGCCACTGGGTCATCGCCCGGCGGGTGCTGGAATACGGAGCCGAAACCCTGGGGATCCCCGCCGGGGACGTCCGGTGAGGGAGGCGCGCCGTGATCCGGAATATCGTATTCGACATGGGCGAGGTGCTCTATCACTGGTTTCCGGACATCGCCTTCCGGGATTATCCGGAAGAGGACGGACGCCTGCTGTACGGCGCCCTCTACGGCTCCCCGGACTGGCGGCGGCTGGACCGGGGCGACATCGACGAGGGCGACATCATCCCTCTTGCGGAGGCGCGGGTCCCGGACCGCCTGAAGCCCGAGATCCGCCGCCTGGCCCGGTGGTATGAGCTGACAGGCCCTGTGGAGGGCATGGAGGCGCTCTGCGGGGAGCTGTCGGAGAAGGGGTATTCCCTGTATCTGCTGTCCAACACCAGCCGGGCATTTCACGAATTCCGGACCCGGATCCCCGCCCTCCGGTATCTGAAGGGCGAGTACATCTCCGCCGACCACGGGCTTCTGAAGCCGGATCCGGCGATTTTCCGGGATTTTCTCGGGGAATTCGGCCTGGAAGCGGAGGAAACTCTGTTCGTCGACGACTGGGCCCCCAACATCGAGGCGGCGCGCTCCGTGGGCATGGACGGCATTGTATTCGACGGCGCGGACAGCCTCCGGGATGCGCTGCGGAACCGGGGCCTGTTCTGAGGAAAATCTATCCTGATTCCAAAAGCCGCAAAGACCGATAAAGGACGTATCAACGACATGAATCGACCGAACACACAGGACAGCCAGTACCGGAAAATGACCGAGACCCCGGTGGGGCGGCTCATCGTCACCCTGGGACTGCCAACCACGGTGAGCATGCTCATCACCAACCTCTACAACATGGCGGACTCCTACTTCGTCAGCAGGATCTCCCTCAGCGCGGGAGGAGCCACCAGCATCGTCTTCGGCATCATGGCCATCCTGCAGGCCTTCGGCTTCATGTTCGGCCACGGCGCGGGCAGCAACATCAGCCGTCTGCTGGGCGGGAGGCAGGTGGAGAAGGCGGGGCGGTTTGCCTCCACGGGCTTCGCCTGGGCCTTCGGAGCGGGACTCTGCATCCTGACCGGGGGACTCTGCTTCCTCGATCCCCTCATGCGGCTTCTGGGGAGCACCGACACCATTCTCCCCTACGCCCGGGAGTATGGAGCCTGCATCCTGATCGCCGCGCCCTTCATGACCTCCTCCTGCGTGCTGAACAACATCCTCCGCTACGAGGGGAAGGCGGCCCTGGCCATGATCGGGCTCACCTCCGGCGGCATTCTCAACATCCTTCTGGACCCGCTCTTCATCTTCGGGCTGAACCTGGGCATCCGGGGCGCGGGAATGGCGACGGCCCTCTCCCAGTTCATCTCCTTCTCGATCCTGCTGTCCATGTTCCTGACGGGCAGGACTCAGAGCCGCCTGTCCCCCCGGCTTCTCACCCGGGACTGGTCCGTCATCCGGAGCATCGTGCTGACGGGACTGCCCTCCCTGGCCAGACAGGGGCTGAACAGCGTCTCCACCATGGTCCTCAACGCGCAGGCAAAGGCCTTCGGGGACGCCGCCATCGCCGCCATGGGCTACGTGGGCCGCACCTCCAGTCTGGTGTTCAGCGTGGGACTGGGCGTCGGTCAGGGATTCCAGCCCGTCTCCGGCTTCAACTACGGCGCGAAGAAGTATTCCCGGGTGAAGAAGGGGACCTGGTTCACCATGATCTTCGGCATCGCCCTGATGGGAGGTCTCGCCGCCGTCACCTTCGCCCTCGCGCCGCAGATCATCGGCCTGTTCCGGAAGGAGGCCGAGGTGCTGGCCATCGGCGGGGAGGCCCTTCGGATCCACTGTCTCTTCATCCTGTTTCTGCCGGTGTCCATGGTGGGCTCCATGCTGTTCCAGAGCACGGGACAGAACGGGGCGGCCCTGCTGCTGTCCTGCCTCCAGAGCGGCGCGGTGTTCATCCCCCTGTGCATGATCCTGCCCCACGTGGGAGGACTCGGGGTGCGGGGCATCGAGATCGCCCAGCCTCTGGCCTACGCCTTCGCGGCCGTCGTGGCTCTGCCCATCGTGGTGCGGTTCCTCAGCCGTCTTCCGGCGGATGAATGACCGCATAATACTAAATCCCTTCTAAGGGGTTACGCGGCTTCTTGAAAGGAAGCCCAAGGCATATATGCCTGGCAAGAACTTCTGAAATGGATAGGGACTGACTATGTCAATTATGTGTAGCCGAAACCTTGCCACACCAATTTAGTCATCCAACCTTATCAGAGTTATTGTACGCGAGCTCATCGCAAGGCGATTCGCCTTCTACATCTTGCGATCAAAACCCATATAGATAGCTTTATAGAAAGAAAACAGTATAAAAACAAAACAACCGCTCCGTCCGGTTCGTCATGTGAACCCCGCGGAGCGGTTGATTTTTTCATTGCGGGCTCATACACGCATGGAAGGAAATCCTTCCGTCACGTGCGGATCTCGACGCGGCTGCCGCCCTGACGGGTCTTGGTGACCACGATCTGCTTTCCGATCCGCTCTCTGAGCTCCGACACATGGGAGATGACGCCCACCAGCCTGCCGCTCTCCGACAGATCCGACAGGGCGCGCATGGCCTGGCTCAGGGATTCCTCGTCCAGGGAGCCGAAGCCCTCGTCCACGAACATGGTGTCCAGCCGGATCCCGCCCGCCTGGGACCGGATCTCGTCGGAGAGGCCCAGCGCCAGGGACAGGGACGCCATGAAGGATTCGCCGCCGGAGAGGGTCTTGACGCTCCGCTCCGTGCCGTTGTAGTGGTCGACCACGTCCATCTCCAGCCCGCTCTGGGACTGCCGGTTGTCCGCCTCCCGCCGCCGCTTCAGCTCGTACTGCCCGCCGGTCATGACCAGAAGGCGCGTGTTGGCCCGGGCCAGGATCCGGTCGAAATACGCGGTCTGCACGTAGGTCTCGAACATGATCTTGTCCCGGCCGCCCAGGGTGCCGTTGGCGGTTCTCGCCATGGTGTCCGTCTGGGCGAAGGTCTTTTCCAGCCCGTCCAGCTCCCGGCTCTTCTCCCGGATCTGCTCCGCCGCCCGCCGGTTTCCCGTCATCCGGGACAGAAGCCGTGCGCGGCGGTCCGCCAGCTCGGTTTTCCGCGCCGCGATGCCGTCCCGCCTCCTGCTCAGCCCTTCCCGGTCCGGCCGCTCCGACCGTTCCAGCTGAGCCTTCAGCTCCTCGGCGCGTCCCTCCGCCGCCGCCAAGTCTCCCGCGGCACCGGCCAGGGCGTTCTCCTCCCGCTCCAGCTCGTCGAGGATGGCAGCTCGGACGCTTCTTAAGCGGTCGCGCTCCCGGACGGCGGTCTGACGGTCGGGAAGGGTCAGCTTGTCCGCCCATCCGGCCAGCTTCTCCTCTGCCGCCTTCTCCCGGGCCTCGTCCGCGGCGATCCGCCGGTCCGCTTCTCCGAGGGCGGCCTCCATGGTTTCCACGGCGCGCTCCTCTGCGGGAACGGTCTCGTCCAGCTCCTTTTTCCGGGCGATATTCCGCTCCTCCCCGTCGATGCGGCCGTTCAGCTCCGACAGAAGCGCCAGCGCTTTTTGGAGCTCCTCCCCGGCGGCTTTCCCCACGGCCTCCGGTTCGGGAGCGTTTTCCACGTCTGAGGAGGAAAGCAGAGTCCGGACCAGCCGCGTCACCTGTTCTCCCGCTGCCTCGGCCGCGCCTCTCAGCTCACCGGCGGTCCTGCTGGCGGCCTCGGAGCTTCTGACCGCTTCGTCAGCCGCTTTTCTCGCCTTCTTCAGCTCGTTCTCCCCGGGCGCGCCGTCGGCAAGGGGAGCCGGGGCGGGATGATGGACGGAGCCGCAGACGGGACAGGGCTCCCCCTCCCGCAGACCGGACGCCAGGATCCCCGCCTGGGCGTCGAGAAACGCCCGGTGCAGCTCCTCGTACCGGTCCCGCTCCTTTTGCGCATGGACGGCGGCCTCCCGATACTCCCTCTGAGCCGTGTCCAGCGCTTCCGTCTGCTTTTTCCAGGTCCGGGCCTGCGCCGCCAGATTTTCCAGAGCCTCGTACCGGGCGGCGGCGGCTTCCCGTTCCCGGACCAGCTTTTCCCGGCGCTCCCCGGCTCCGGCCAGGCCGTCCCGGAGGCTCTTCATTTTCTCCAGACGCTTTTTCCGGACCTCGAACGCCTCTCCGTCCCGTTTCCGCGCGGATCGCTCCGCCGCGAGGGTCTTCCGGATGGAGGCGAGCGCGTCCCGGTCCTGTTCGCGGGCCGCGTAGTCCGTGAGCCGCGCGTTCAGAGCCGCCGCCTCCTCCACCAGACGATCCGCCTCGGGCTGTTTTTCCCGCGCGGTCTTCAGCTTATCCTCTGCTTCCTTCCGACGGCTCAGCGCGGCTTCCCGGTCTCTCAGCGCGGCTTTGAGGGCCTCCCCGGTTCGGTCGTATTCCTCCGCGCGGCCCAGAGCGGCGTTGACCCCGGCCAGCTCCGCCTCGAGGGCCTCCGTCTCCCGGGCGCCCCGGTCCAGCTCCTCCTCGTCCCGGTCCGCCAGCCGGAGCAGCGCCGCGACCGCCTCCTCCGCCGGGACCACGCCGTCCGCCGCGCCCTTCACCGTCTCCGCCAGCTCCTCCTCCCCGCCGGTATCCGCGCCGTTCAGGTACCGGATCATATCCCGCTGGGTCAGCTCGCAGCGGTTTTTCAGCTC
>Ga0256405_10002170_pt1 | contig 47112 bp, 47 predicted proteins | sample RumenRJG_02DNA_FD_189096 | JGI IMG/M metagenome (GOLD analysis project Ga0256405, IMG submission 189096) | Bovine rumen microbial communities from Lethbridge, Alberta, Canada - RJG_02 | ecosystem: Host-associated > Mammals > Digestive system > Stomach > Rumen | place: Canada: Alberta... | reverse complement strand
TGTGGCCTTGGCACTCTTCTCCATCTTGTCCTCGCCATCGTCGGCATCGGAGGTAAGGTGGCCTACATCGGTGATATTCATGACATGCTTCACCTTGTAGCCAAGGTATGTGAGGGTGCGCTTTAAGAAGTCCTCGAACACATAGGTTCTCAGGTTTCCGATATGAGCATAGTTATAGACTGTGGGGCCGCAGCCGTAGAAGCCTACTTTGCCAGGCTGGATAGGTACAAAGTCCTGTACTTCGCGTCCCATGGTGTTGAAAAGTCGTAATCCCATAATGCACTCCCCTATTTATATAGAATAAAAAAAAATAGTAAAAAAGTAAAGCACACGCCCAGCATGGGCTTAGGCTGTTATCGCTTTTGCCAATTCGACTATCTGTTGTGGTGAGAGGGTTTCGGCACGGGTGCTCACGTCAATGCCAAGGCTCTGGCAGGCAGACTGAACCTTTTCTATGCCGTAGGGACGCAGGTTGTTCAGCAGGGTCTTCCGGCGGGATCCAAACATGTCACGGATTGCCCTGAGCACCTGGGGAGTTGCATACTCTTTAAAGCCTGGCTTGGGAGTGAATGTCACTATGCCTGAGACCACATCGGGAACAGGATAGAAGGAACCGCTCTTGAGGTCTCCTTGATAAGAGACATCACAGGCAAGCTGGCAGAACACAGAGAAGGATGAATAGTCAGCAGAGCCTGGCTTTGCAGTTATGCGCTGCCCCATCTCCTTCTGCACAGTGAACACCATGCGGTCTGCAAGACAGTCCCCCTCGATAAGCTGGGTGATCATTGCAGAGGCGCTGTTATATGGGAGGTTTCCGAATATGGCATCTGGTTTGCCTGACTGCTCTGCAACAGCCTTCCATGTCTTCACCATATCTCCGGCCACAATCTTAAAACCGGGATGTGAACCGAACTGCTCAGTAAGAAAATCAATGTAGCCCCGGTCTATCTCGAACACAGTCAGATGGCCATTCTGCCCTACCTTCTCCAATGCCATGGAGGTCATGGCACCAAGGCCGCCGCCGATCTCCCAGACAGAATCTCCTTCCTTTATATCAATAAAAGAGAGCACTTTCTCCCGGGCGGCACGGGAAATCATGAAGTTCTGGCCGAACTTCTTGGTGGGGCGCAGTCCCCGCTCAGTGAGAACAGTGATTATCTCTTTCTGGGAATCGTAGTTCATAGAATTATATTTACTTTATTTAATGTGACTTGGTCAATCATGTCAAAGTGATTCCAGGTATAATATCAGCCAAGCCCACAATTGCCGAGATCAGGTTGAACAACAGATTGAGTACAGGCTGCTGGAGCAATCCTATAGCCATAAGCAGCGGGGAAGGAACCAGTGTGCAGGTCAACCCAAGGCACATGTAGAGGGTCACCACCGGTGAGATGACCATAGATGTGATGATTCCGGCAGGATACACCACTCCGAAATTATATAACGTGACAGGGGCTGTCATGATAACCGCGGCCAGGGAGCAGGCAATGCCGGCGGCAAGGAGTTCGGGCACAATCTTTTCCATGACACCTGCAATCGGCACGGTTAAAAGCAGGATTCCAGCCAGTGCCAGGAACGATAGCTGGAAAGAGATGGAGAAGAAGTATTCAGGAAATATCATAAGTGCAAGGGAGAAAGTGAACACCAGCACACGCATCAGACTGACCTTTGCCCCCGCAAGTCTGCCTGCCGAGACCAGGGCGAACATAATTACAGCCCGCAGCAGCGACGGGGAGATGCCTGCCATAAGGAGATAGAGCACATTCACTGCATTCACAGCCAGTATGGAGAGCTTTGGCCCTGCGAACCGGCGGACTATGAAAAAGACAAAGAGGGCTATTATGCCCAGATGCATGCCGGAAAGAGCCAGCACATGGGACACCCCTGCCCTGCGGAACTGCTCCTTCAGCGTAGGATCAAGATTATCCCGGCTGCCTGTTAAAAGCGCCTCTGCCAGGAAGCTTTTCTCCCCATATACCAGCCGGATCTTGGCAGTAAAGGCCTCCACCGCCCTCCTACGGAGAGCCAGCACTCTGCAGCAGCTTCCCAGATGCACCATCTTCCTGGCAGAAAAGCTTGCCCCATCCTTGCCCGGCTTAACTTTATCAAACCTGACAGAGTCGCCCCAAAAGCCTTTCCCGCCGTCTGCAAACACAGTTACTGTTCCGCCCATTGTCTGCTCTATATTCTGCATCTGCACCTTATCCAGCCTAAGCTGGTAGATATAGCTGCCCCGGGCGGTGCGGCGGGCGTCGGATATCAGCACCCCCTCCAGGGCTGTGACCTTGGAAAGGCTTTTGGGGAGCAGCCCCGGTGCCGGCTCATAACGGAAGGATATTACACAGGCGGCCAGAGCACCCCACAGCAGGAACACCGGCAGCTGGTGTATGTGGAGAAAACGGCGGTTGAGGATAAAGAGAGCTGCGGTGAGGGCTGCCAGTGCGGGCATGGTTACAGCCCTTGGGAAGAAGTACAGCGGGATGATATCAATAAGGATAACCGCAACAGGCACAGCACGCTCAATTTTGTACCTGAAAACTTTCTGCTTTAGAGTCATACCTCTATAAACACAGAAAAGTTGCGTTTTGCTTCAATTTTTTGAGAAAAATTTTTATTGTCAGTCCAGCAGCAGGTTCAAGGCCGTATCCATCTCGTGCATAGAAATCATCCGGGCCAAGTCCTTGTTCTCCCCCATGGCCATAGGAATCAGCTTGAGGATTGTATTGGTCAGACAGCCCTGATATGTCTGGTAATCTGCCATCTCAAAAAGGGCTGGACAGAAGAGGCAAATTTTTCCCTGGTCTTGAAGCTGTGTCCGTTCCTGGGTGAATCCACACCACCATCGGTCAGAACCATATTCAAAAGCCATTCTATTGCTGACTTCTCGGTTATTCCATAAGGTATAGTGCTTTCTCCTGGAGTCTTCCCCCTCTTGTAGGTAAAGGTCTCCAGTCTGAACTTAGGCACTTCGGCTATAGAGTCTACCTTTGACTCATACCAGACAGTCTCCTTTATATATTTACCTTCTTCTTCTTTCGTACTCTTTCTTTTATAATCTGATTCTTTGGACTCAAACAGATTGATATCCCTTCCGCACCGGTATAAACCATATTGCTCAGGGGCAATATAAGTAACAAGGTCGGCCGAATTAATGATATTGAACACATTCGGGAATGCCGGTGCATGCTCTGCAGCAAGTCCCTTAGGTGTATTGAATGTATAAGAGAACACATATCTGTCAGGTATGTTCAATTTTTTGGAAGGGTCAGCCAGCACCATGTAGGAAAGGACATTGGTCATAGCTGCCGTCCTTGTAATGACCTATGCAATAGGAGATGGAATCGGCGGAATTGGAGTCATAATCCTTGTTGCACACTATGTTGTCAAAGCCCAGAAGAGAAAACAATTCTTTTCATATTTTCTCCATAGTTATTTCAGGTAGTCCCACAGCATGATCAGGGCCATATCGGGCATATGGAGATAAACCATCCGGCTTAAGTCTTTGTTGCCTGCTACAGCCGAAGGAATCAATTCTAAGATTGTATTGAACAGACATCCGTCACCATTGCTGAAATCAACCATTTCATAAAGTGCAGTGCAGGCCCTCTTGAGTTCAGAATCATCATAAGCGATATGATATTTATCCATTATTTCTTTCATATCTTTATATATTCCATCGCTTTCCAAGAACCACCTCGCCGGAGTTAGAATCGGTTCTTTCTTAAACTTATCTCCAACATCTTCCATAATTTCTGGATAGCCTAAAAAATACTGGATGAAATAAGAAAAATAAGGCTGGATGGTAGTTGCAAACTTTTCCCTGGTCTTAAAGCTGTATCCTTTATAAGGATTTTCTATCCCGCCATCTGTCAGGATCAGGTTCAAAAGCCATTCTATTGCAGATTTTTCACACGTTCCATATGGTATTTCACTTGCACCGGGAGTCTTTCCCTTCTTATAGTTAAAAGTTTCAAGTCTGAACTTAGGGATATCCTTTTTATTATCTTTTGCCAGCTTATCCACTCGCGACTCATACCATACTGTCTCGCTTATATTTTTTCCCTTTGTCTCTTTTGTACTCATTCTGGTGTAATCTGAGTTTTGGGGATCGTATATATTGATATCCCTTCCACATCGGTACATTCCGTATATCTCAGGAGCAATATATGTAACAACATCAGCTGAAGTAAAGATGTTGAATACATTGGGGAATGCTATTGCATGTTCTGCACAAAGTCCCCTGGGGGTGCCGAATGTATAGGCTGCCACCTGCTTCAGGGGTATATTCAGCTTCTTGACCGGGTCAGCCAGCACAAGGTATGAAAGCACATTGGTCACCGCCGCCCCCCGGGAATACCCGGTCATAAGCAGAAGGATCTTTCCGCTGTCATATGAGCTCTTGTATTTTGAGTTTATATAAGAGGTGAGTCCATCATAAACCTGGGTGGCTGCCTCGGTGAATCCCTGGTGGTCTCCGCTTGTGCCTATCTTGAAATTGCTGGCCCATTCAACGTCATAATCAATGCCTCTGACAGCCACTGCAATTAAATCATATCCCTCAACACTATAATGGCCCATGCAGAAAGAGATGGAATCGGCAGTGCCTTTATCATAATTAGCACTGCATACTATATTGTCAAGTTCCATCTCAGAGAAAAATTTTCTGATTTTCTTCTCTGAACCAGTCTTAGATGCCATTACAAGGCTAATCAGAGCAAGGTCATTGTCAAAGATTGTAGAATCGACAAAAGAATTATTGTCGGCGGCGTTAGCAACAGTACTTACCCTGACAGGAATACGTATTTCCTCGCCTTTGACTTTAGTAGAGATATATGTTTGCACAGTATTGGGGTGACCACTTTCAAAAATACTGCAGGCGATAAGACATATCAGCAAGAATGAGGCAACAATGCCTACGAGAATATTTCTTTTCATAATGGTATTCAGCATAATAAAACAACGCTAAATTATCAAGTGTCACTACAGCCTTGTTGCAGCCTCTACTTTGTAGTATTATCTAACCATGGGAGAGTTCAAGGCAGTTGCCCCCTACCAGCCTGCAGGAGACCAGATAAAGGCTATCGCAGAGCTGTCCCAGGGGATACAGAAGGGATACAGAAAACAGATTCTCAAAGGGGTCACCGGATCGGGCAAGACCTTCACCATGGCCAAGATCATCGAGAAGGTTAGAAAGCCTACCCTGGTCCTCTCCCACAACAAGACCCTGGCGGCCCAGCTATACCGTGAGTTCAAGGACTTCTTCCCCGACAACGCTGTCGAATACTTCGTCTCTTACTACGACTATTATCAGCCCGAGGCCTATGTTCCCTCCAAAGATTTATATATAGAAAAAGATGCAAGCATAAACGACGAGATCGAGCGGCTCCGCCTTGCCGCCACCTCCGCTCTTCTGGAGCGTTCCGATGTGATAATTGTCTCTACAGTATCCTGCATCTACGGCTTGGGCGACCCCACCACCTACAGCGAGATGCGTCTTGTGCTCAAAGTGGGTGAGCAGCGCAGCATATCCCTTATGGCAAGGCAGCTGGTGGACATGCAGTACGAGCGGAACGACGCTGTTGGCGAAAGGGGAAACTTCCGCATCCACGGGGATTCCATCGAGATATTCCCCGCCTACTCCAAGATGGCCTATCGTATCGAGTTCGACTGGGACGAGATCTCAAGCATCACCGAGTTCGACCCTATCACACGGGCTGACACAGGAGACTATGAGTTCATAACTGTCTACCCTGCCAAACACTTCGTGGTGCCTCCTGATGAGCTCAAGAGCGCCATGGACAGCATCAGGGAGGAGATGGAGGAGCGCTACGCCCAGCTTATGGATGCCAACAAGGTGCTGGAGGCCCAGCGTATCAAGAGCCGCACTGAATATGATATAGAGATGATGGAGGAGATGGGCTACTGCAGCGGCATTGAGAACTATTCCCGCCATCTCACCGGACGGAAAGAGGGAGAGCGTCCATTCTGCCTCATAGACTACTTCCCGAAGAATGACTTCCTTTTATTTGTGGATGAGTCCCATGTGACCCTGTCCCAGGTTCGGGCAATGTACGAGGGAGACCACTCCCGGAAGCAGACCCTCTATGACCATGGGTTCCGGCTCAAGTCGGCCATGGACAACCGCCCTCTGAAATACAACGAGTTTGAGTCGCTGCAGGACAAGGTCATCTATGTATCTGCCACCCCGGGACCCGAGGAATACCAGAAGGCAGAGAATGTGGTGGAGCAGATAATCCGCCCTACCGGCCTTCTGGACCCGGAGATTGTGGTGCGCCCCACAAAGAACCAGATAGAAGACCTCTATAAAGAGATAAAAGAGCGGATCAAGGCCGGAGACCGGGTGCTCATAACCACCCTCACCAAGAAGATGGCCGAGGATCTGACCGACTACTTAAGCTCCCTTGATCTGAAGGTGCGCTACATGCACTCCGAGATCGAGACTTTCGAGCGGGTTGAGATAATCAAGGAACTGAGGACCGGCAAGTGCGACGTGCTGGTGGGAATCAACCTGCTGCGGGAAGGGCTTGATATCCCGGAGGTCTCCCTTATAGCCATAATGGATGCCGACAAGATAGGATTCCTCCGCTCTGCCACCTCATTGATCCAGACCATAGGGCGGGCTGCCAGGAATGTGAACGGCAAGGTGATAATGTACGCAGACAAAACAACCGACGCCATGGCAGAAGCCATAACCGAGACCCAGCGCCGCCGGGCCATACAGCAGGCATACAACACAGAGCACGGCATAACTCCTACCACCATAAAGAAGAGTGTCCAGGACATCCTTGTACGGGTGCAGGAGGAGAAAAAGCGGGCCGAGGAAGTGAATGTGCAGGTTATGCGGGACAGCTTCAACATTGTGGAACCCAAGAGCAGGAAAAAGCTTATCAAGGCTCTGGAGAAGGAGATGCTGGAGCATGCAAAGAATCTGGAGTTCGAGGAGGCCGCAGTGCTCAGGGACGAGATAGAGCGGCTTAAGGAGATAGGCTGATGGAAACCGTGATTCTGGCCTCCCAGTCCAAGGGGCGCCGGGAGCTTTTGGAGAACGAAGGCTTTTCTCTTATTCCCCTCCCTGCCGACATAGACGAGACTATTCCATGGCAGAACCCGGAGAAGGAGATACAGGCTCTGGCCGAGAAAAAGGCCCTTGCCTGCCACGCCCAGCACCCCGAGAGACCTGAGAAATGGATAATAGCAGCCGACACCCTGGTTGTGTTCCAGGGCAAGCCCATAGGCAAGCCGGCCGACATAGACGAGGCCAGAGCATTCCTCAAGGCCCTGTCAGGCAGAATGCACACTGTTATTTCCGGGGTGGCATTCCTGGACCGTACCACCGGCAGGCTCTACTCAGACAGCGATGTGTCGGAGGTCCACTTTAAAACATTGACAGATAAAGAGATAGAAGATTACCTGGCCACAGGGGAATGGAAGGGAGCTGCCGGTGCCTACCGGATCCAGCACAAGGGTGGCGGCCTGGTTGAGAGGATCGAGGGCTCATTCAGCAACATAATAGGCTTGCCATTATCTAAATTATTTAATATAATGTATGCTGCAGGGTATCCTGCAAATTAATCTTCCGGCTGTCAAAGACAGTACGAGAAAAAGAGATGGAGCGGTAAAAGTACCGCAATTTAGGAGGAAAAATGGCAGTAGTAACAATGAAAAATCTGCTGGAGTCTGGTGTACATTTCGGACATCAGACAAAACGTTGGGACCCTCGGATGAAGAAGTTCATCTTTGCAGAGCGCAACGGAATTCACATCATCGATCTTCAGAAGACCATCACAGCCATCAAGGATGCGTATGAGTTCATCAGATCAACAGTAAAAGACGGCAAGTCTGTCCTTTTCATCGGAACCAAGAAACAGGCACAGATGGCAGTCGAGAAAGAAGCCACAAGATGTAATATGTATTACGTCAACAACCGCTGGCTGGGTGGTATGCTCACCAACTTCGCAACAATCAAGAAATCAATCAACAGACTCAAGAAAATTGAGAAGATGGAGATTGACGGCACATTCGAGAGCCTGACCAAGAAAGAGGTTGCTCTTCTTCAGAAGGAGAAGGCAAAGCTGGACAAGAACCTGGCAGGTATCAAGGAGATGAAGGATCTCCCAGGAGTCATCTTCATCATCGACACAAAGAAAGAGGCAATTGCAGTTGCAGAAGCCCGGAAATGCCACATTCCTATCGTAGCTATCGTAGATACAAACTGCAACCCTGACGGAATCGACTTCCCTATCCCAGGTAACGACGATGCTATCAGAGCTATCACACTGTTCACTTCTATCATTGCCAACGCAGTAGTAGAGGCAGACAACGAAATCGGTCTCCAGGTTATCGAGAATATCGAGGGCGAAGAGGCACCAGCTGCTGAGGGCGCTGCAGAGAAGGAAGAGGAAGAGCCTACCATGGAAGAAGTGATGGGCGAGAAGAAGAGCGGCAAGTTCACAGACGAGGATTACTCCAACTATGTTCCAGAAGAGAAGGCAGAGGACAAGCCGGAAGAGGAAGAGAACAAGTTCGGAATCGACGAGGACAAGTTCGAGGACAAATAAGGAGTACACTTATGGAAATTAAACCTATTGATGTTAAGAATCTTAGAGAGAAGACCGGCGCCGGAATGGGCGACTGCAAGAAAGCTCTCATCGAGGCAGAAGGCAATATCGAACAGGCTGTGAAGATCCTTAAGGAGAAAGGCCTGGCAGCAGCTGCAAAGCGCAGCGCAAGAGCTACAAAGGAAGGAAAGATCTTCACAAAGATCAAGGGAAATAAGGCTGTTATCCTTGAGCTCAACTGCGAGACAGACTTTGTATCCAGAAACGAGAAGTTCATCGCTTTAGGAGACAAGCTTACAGACGAGATCATCGCAACAGGAGCAAAAGAGGTTACACCTGCACTCTCCATACTGGTCACCGAGGCTATCGGAGTTATCAAGGAGAACATGACACTCCCGCGCTTCAAGGTTCTTGAGATTGCAGACAACGAATATGCGGCACAGTATGTTCACGGTGTCGGAAACATCGGTGTCATCGTTAAATTCAAGGCTGACAGCAAGGCTCTGTTCGACAACGAGGCTGTAAAGGCATTCGCATTCGACTGCGCACTCCACGTTGCAGCATTCGCACCAGTCGCACTTTCCCCGGACAAGATTTCTGCAGACTACATCAAGGAGCAGACCGAGATCTTCCAGGCTCAGATGGATCAGGATCCTAAGATGGCTGAGAAGCCGGACAAGGTCAAGGCTGGAATCCTTCAGGGCAAGCTGAACAAGCACTTCGCAGAGATCTGCTTCCTGGACCAGGCATTCGTAAAGGATGACAAGAAGAAGGTTTCCCAGGTTATGGCAGAGACAGCCAAGGCAGCAGGCGGAAAGCTTGAGATTGCAGAATATGTTTATTACAAACTTGGCGATAACGCCTGAAGTAAGAGTACGCTATGGAAACAGTAAAAGCTAAAACAGAAGATAAGATGAAAAAGTCTGTTGCAGCCTTAGGCGAAGAGCTGGGTGCAATCAGGACAGGACGTGCTTCTGCTTCCCTTTTCGACAAAATAAGCGTCAGCTACTTCGGCAAGCCTACCCCGCTGAACCAGGTGGCAACAATCTCTATCCCGGAGGCACGGCTTGTTGTAATCCAGCCTTGGGACAAGAGCATCATGAAGGATATTGAGAAGGCAATTCTCCAGTCAGACCTTTCCTTAAACCCTAACAACGACGGAAAAGTCATCAGACTGAATATCCCGCCACTGACAGAGCAGCGGAGAAAAGAGCTTGCAAAACAGGCAAAGTCCATCGCAGAGAACAGCCGTGTGGCAATCCGGAATATCCGCCGGGAGGCCAACGACGAGCTTAAGAAGAAGCAGAAGGCCGGCGACATCAGCGAGGATCAGGAAAAATCCGGAGCAGACGCAGTCCAGAAGATGACCGACAAGTATATCGGCGAAATCAACAAGATTGCAGAAGCAAAAGAAAAAGAGATAATGGAAATCTGATGCATATCGGAATTATCATGGACGGCAACGGCCGTTGGGCAAAGGAGCGGGGAAAACCCCGCACCTTTGGTCATTCAGAGGGAGTGCGCACAGCAAAGCGGATAGCCAAGGCTGCCAGCGACATGGGAGTCAAGTACCTCTCCCTCTACACCTTCTCCACCGAGAACTGGAAACGGTCAGAGACAGAAGTGAAATTCCTTATGCAGCTTTTGAAGAAGCACCTGCGGGAGCAGTTTTCCTTCTACAGGGAAAACAACATCAGAGTTGTGCATTCAGGCTCTCTGGACAGGTTGCCTGAGATTGTTCAGAAGGAGATTGTGGATGTGGAGGCCCTTACCAAGGACTTCACTGGAATGACCGCAAACCTTGTGATCAACTACGGAGGCAGGGACGAGATAGTGCGGGCCGTGAAAAAGCTCCGTGACCAGGGGGAGAGCGAGATAACAGAAGAAAAGCTCTCTGCCGCCATGGACCACCCCGAGATTCCTGACCCTGACCTTATAATCAGAACCGGGGGCGAGCTCAGGATCAGCAACTTCCTGCTCTGGGAAAGCGCCTACAGCGAGCTGTATTTCAGCAAGAAGTACTGGCCCGACTGGCAGGAGGAGGACCTTAAGGAGGCCATCGAAGCCTTTGCCTCCCGGAACCGACGCTACGGAGGGGTGACAGAGACAAAATGAACAATCTTACAAAAAGAGTACTTCTTATCTTCACTGTTATTCCTGTCCTTTTCGCAAGCCTTTTCCTGTTCACATTCGCCCACCACATCGTGGCACACATCATAAGCACAGCACTCATGATTGTGGGATCCAAGGAGATGTGGCACATTCTTACAGCAGATCAGGATATAGAAGAGAATATCATGGTGCTGCTCATTCCTCTGATTGTATCAATAGTAAACTATCTGGAATGCGCAGAGATAGCGGCAAATGGAACTCTTTCCATAACTGTGGGAATTCTCATATTTATAATCTTCGCTCATCAGATTCTTGCCCGGGAGAATCAGTTTGAGCATATAAACAGAATTATACAGGCGCTGATTATCCTGGTGTTCTACCCAGGTTTCTTCTTCGCCTATGCCACAAAACTTACCACCCTGCCCCATCCGTCATGGACACTGGTGGGCTTCCTGGTCATGGTTTTCTGCAATGATATTTTTGCCTATGTGTTCGGAATGCTGTGCGGTAAATCAACACGGAACATTTTCCCTGTAAGCCCCAAGAAGAGCCTTGCCGGTTTCATCGGCGGCTTCATCTTCTCCATAGTGGGTGCAGTGGTCATCTATTATATGGGAGCTCCTATATTCGGAGGCTCAATTTTCAAAGCCATACTCATAAGCTGTATCATAGGCATAGTGGCTCCTGCCGGAGACCTTATAGAATCGGCCATGAAGCGGTCATCCCATATCAAGGACTCAGGAAACTACATTCCTGGACGGGGTGGAATAATGGATAATATCGATTCTCTTATTTTCTCTGCACCGATTTATTATTATCTTATTATATACCTATGCTTAACATAATAATCGGAATTTTCGGCCTTGGCCTGGTGGTGTTCTTCCACGAGTCCGGGCATTTCATGGCTGCCAAGCTCTGTGGGGTCAAGGTGCTCACCTTCTCCATCGGCTGGGGTAAAAAGCTTTTCTCATTCAGGAAAGGAGACACCGAATACTGCATCTCTCTGCTGCCCATGGGCGGATACTGTAAGATGAAGGGAGAGGAGATCCTTGATGATGATACTGTATACGAGGATAACCATGACTCCCTGAGCACAGCTCCTGCCTGGAAGAAAGCCATAATCTACTTTGCCGGTCCTTTCATGAACCTGGTGTTCGCAATCATCTGCTTCTCCATTGTATGGATGGGAGGCATAACCACAACCAGCCCTCCGAACCGGATTGTGCTGGCATCGGAATATGCACAGGAATCAGGCCCCTTCGCCGCAGACCAGGCAGGACTTAAGACAGGGGACTATATAACTGCTGTAAACGGAAAGAGCATAGAGCATTTCCAGGATCTTCGGGAAGCTATTGCCACCAAGGCCCAGGAGAAGCTGGATATGACTGTAGACCGTAACGGAGAGATCATAAAGCTGGCCATAACTCCGAAGCTGGATAAATCCACCGGTGCAGGCCAGGTGGGCATCTATCCTTGGATAGATCCTGTTGTTGGAAATATAAAGGAAGGTTCATCTGCCTACATAGCAGGGCTTAAGACAGGCGACACTATCTTAAGTGCCAACGGAGAGAAAGTGACCCAGTACATGGACTTTGTCAAGGTGCTGTGGACCAAGCCTGCCAAGATAGACCTTGTTGTGCTCCGGGACGGAACAGAAAAGAGACTGACCCAGGTGCTGGACTACAATGATGACGGACTGGTGGATCCAGGCCTCTCCTTCCAGATGCAGACCTACAGGAGCGAGCCTCTCAATGTATTCCAGGCTGTCCACAAGGGAATATCAGAATCATTCAAGACCCTGTCACTTACAGTACGAAGCCTCAAGCTGCTCTTTGCGGGAGTGAACCTGAACCAGGCTGTCTCAGGTCCTATCCGGATAACATATATGCTGGGAGAGATAACAACCCAGGGCTTTGCAGAGGGAATAAGCGCAGGACTTGCCATGTTCCTGAACTTTGTGGCTCTTATAAATATTGCCCTCTTCTTCATGAACCTGCTTCCTATCCCTGCCCTGGACGGCGGCCAGATATTCTTCTGTTTCATCGAGATGATCCGGGGAAAGAAGTTCCAGCCGAAGATTGCGGTGCGCTATCAGGTGATAGGCTTTGCATTCCTGATAACGCTTATGATATTCACACTGTTCAACGATGCGATCTTCCTGATAAAGAAGTGATGGAGGAAATATGAAGGTAAAAGTTCCCTGCACCTGCTATGCGCCGGTGGATTTTGAATATGACGAAGTTGTGGACTTATCGCAGAACCCCGAGGCTGCCAACCAGATCATGGCCGGAAGCTTCATGGAGGTAAAGTGCCCCAAGTGCGGCAAGGTTCTGCATCCCGAGTTTCCCTTTACTGTGAAGCATGAGGGAAAGAAGATAGATATCCAGTTTTTGCCTGAGCGGATGCGGGATGAGTACCTGCGGGGTATATCCAAGTACTGCTTCAAGAAGGATGGCCGCATTGTGATAGGATTCCCGGAGCTGGCCGAGAAGCTCAAGATTATAAACGAGGGCTTTGATGACAGGATCATTGAGGTCATCAAATATTACATGGTGTCAAAGATAGAGGCAGACCAGAAACCAGAGAACGAGATAAGGGCTTTCTTTGAGTGCACTGATAAAGAGGGCAACCTGGTGTATCAGGTGCTGGGACTCAAGGAGAATGAGGCAGCACAGATCACTATTCCAAAGAGCTTCTACGAGGTATGCAAGATAAAGACATTGGCATACCAGAAGTCGGAGCCCTTCTGTCTGTTCCTATCCCCTCCTTACATTTCGCTTCTGCGTATTTCCCGTGTGTACGAGGAAATAACAGAGCCAGTGAAACCTGCTGAAAAACCAGCAGAGGACAAGAAGCCAGAGTGAAGCCCCTTGTAATGTGCAACCAGGCAGCAGACCTGGACTCGATTGCATGCTGTGTCTCTCTTGCTGAATCACTTGATGCTGCACCTTTTGTTCCCATACCCAGGGAGGAACTGCACCTAAGGAGGGAGGCTGAATGGCTTCTTGGTGAGTGCGGTGTGGACACCGTCTCCCTTGCCTTCTCTGGTGAGCTTGACCCATCGGAAGCTGACAAGATCATACTGGTGGACCACAATGTGCTGCCAAAAAACCTTGCCACACTGCTTCTTGGTGCCATCCTTATAGACACCAGGTGCCTGGCACAGCGTCACCCCACCACAGAGCTTGACCGCAGTGTCGCAGCCCAGCTGGCGGCGGTTGCCGGATGCGACTCCAAGGCTCTCTATGCCGAACTGTGGCGCCTCAAGAGCGACCTTAGCGTATTCACTCCAGGAGAGCTTCTGAGGAAGGACTACAAGGAAATAACCGCAAGCAGGGTCAAATGTGGCTTCTGCGCAATCTACGGGGCCCTGGAGAGCATTTCCGGCAACCTTATGGAAGAAGCTCAGGTGTTCCGCCGGAGCCGCCAGCTGGACCATCTGGTGCTGATGAGTGCCTACTATGAGGGCGAAGAACTGCGGAAGGAGCTGGCACTCATACCTCACTGCAGCTGGAACCCAAGAGTGTCATCGAAGGCATCCAGGTCTACAACCAGAAGAACACCGACTGGTCCCGCAAACAGATCCTGCCTTTTATAAAAGAGCTGATTGAATAATCAGAAATTTAACAATCAACTGATAGAAATTTATTCTTTTTACTGATATTCTGTAGCCGATGGAAAACACAGAGACACTTTTTTCAGACTACCCTCTCTCCGAGGCAGTTCTGAAGGCTATAGAGAAAAAGGGGTTCACCCACACCACACCGGTGCAGGCACTTATTCTGCCAAGACTTCTGGCAGAGGATACAAACATTGCGGTAAAAGCGCGGACAGGTACCGGCAAGACAGCAGCTTTCGGACTGCCACTGGTGAACAAGCTCACAGAGCCTGCTGACAAGCCCCAGGCCCTTATCCTGGCCCCCACCCGGGAGCTGGCCCTGCAGATATCAAACGAGATAAGGTCTCTCACCACAAACCGCTATCCAAGGATCACTGCAGTCTACGGCGGAGCTTCCATAGGCCTCCAACTGCGGAATCTTGAGCGGGGAACCGAGATTGTAGTGGGTACTCCTGGCCGGGTCCAGGACCACATAGACCGTGGCAGCCTTGACCTTTCCGAGATCAAGTATCTGATTCTTGATGAGGCAGATGAGATGCTGGACATGGGATTCATCGACGATGTGAAGAAGATAATCGACGCTGCAAACCCCGACAAGAAGGTGGCTCTTTTCTCTGCAACACTCCCCGCTCCTATCATGAAGATTGTGGATGAGCAGTTGGGGAAGACCGAGATTATAGCAGAGGATGTTCCTGAAAAAGAAGAGATCCTTGTGAACCAGGAAGCTATCCTTTTAAAGGCTGATGACCGTCTTGAGGCTCTTAAGCGTATTGTGGACTCCACCGAGAATTTCCACGGCCTGGTATTCTGTCCCACCAAGATTGAGGCTGACGAGGTGGCCCGGCGTCTGATGGAAGACGGCTATCCTGCAGAAGCACTCCACGGAAACCTGTCCCAGGAGGCACGGGAGCGGACTCTGCGCCGTTTCAAGAACAAGCTTACCACCATCCTTATAGCCACCGATGTAGCAGCCAGAGGTATTGATGTTGAACGCCTTACACATGTAATCAACTGGGAGCTGCCCCACAACTTCGACAGTTATATCCACCGCATAGGACGTACCGGCCGTGCCGGGGAGAAGGGAACAGCCATAAGCTTCATCCGCCCTACTATCCGCTACAAGATAAAGGAGTACAACCGGAAGTCAGAGAATGTTCTGGGAAGCTCCATCAAAGTGGTGAAGGTACCTGAGGTTATGTCTATCCTCTCAGTCCGGTGCCAGCGCCTTGAGCAGACACTTGAGACAAAGGATCAGGAGTTCAGGGCTGATGGTGGGAACCAGAAGGAGAAGGAGATAATCGCAGCTTTTGCCGACAAGCTTATTGCAACCATGGGTGCAGGAAACACAGTGCGGGCTATGCTGGCCAGCGCATACGGCGACATATTCGACACGGACCGCTACCGGGATATAGAGCAGATCGAGGAGCCCAAGCGGAAGCGGGACAAGGACAAACCTTGGGACAGAAAGCGGAAAGGCAAGGATTTTGAGTCTGAAGATTGGAAATCAGAAGGCAGAGGCAAGAGCCGGAAAGCAGAAGGGTTCAAGGCCGAGGGGAGAAAAGGTGACCGCAAGCCGGAGGTCAAGCCTGGAACCGTGCGCCTCCACATAGGCTGGGGCAAGGATGACAACATAGGTCCACGGGAACTGGTGAAGTTCCTGGCACAGCTTCTCAAGATCAAGGGAAGCCTGATTGATGATGTGGCAATAAAGGGGAATTTTTCCTTTGCGACAGTACCTGAGAAAGCTGGTATTGCAGCTGTGGATATATCACGGAAGAACCCGGAGCTGCCTACCATCACGCTGGCACACCAGGACAAGCCCGCAGGCCCGCGCAAGGGACGGCCTAGAAGCCGGTCGTCGTCTCGTCGCCACGGATCATAAGAACTTTTCCGGTACGGACACTCTCTCTGATTCCATAAGGGGCAAAGGTGGTCTTAACCGCCTCCATACGCTCACTGGGGCCTGACACCTCGAAGGTGATGGTCTCGGAACCGATGTCCACAATCTTTCCTTTGAACACCTCAACCAGCGGGAAGATATCGGCACGTTTTTCAGGAACACAATCTATCTTGAGAATCGAGAGTTCCCTCTCTATTGTATCCACATCTGTATAATCCTTGGCAGAGATTACATCCACCAGTTTGTTCAGCTGTTCTATGATGAGATCAAGGATTTCCTTGTCTCCTGTGGCAGTGATAGTCATACGGGAGAAGCGGGGGTCAGTCTCCTCGGAGACAACCAGGCTGTCGATGTTGTAACCACGGCGGGCAAACACCAGGGAGACCCGGATAAGCACACCAGGTTTGTTGCTTACCAAAAGGCTTATGACATGCTTTCTATCTTTACTTTTCATTTCGCTTCTCCTTCTCAAGAATCATTCCGCTCAGCGGCTTGCCGGCCGGAACCATAGGATAGACATTGGCTTCCCGGTCCACCTCCACATTCACCACGCATGGCCCTTTGTAAGCAAGGGCAGCCTTCATTATCCTCCTGACATCGGCTGAACGGCGGATGGAATAGCCCTTGATGCCATAGCTCTTGGCCAGCTGAACAAAGTTGGGATTACCCACCATCTCCACGCAGGAGAGGCGGTTTCCATAGAAGATGTTCTGCCACTGCCGCACCATTCCAAGGAAGTGGTTGTTCATGATGAATATCTTTACCGGCAGCTTGTTCACTGCTATGACAGCCAGCTCCTCCATGGTCATCTGGAAACCGCCGTCACCTACTATGGCGGCAACCACCCGGTCGGGACAACCGATCTGGGCCCCGATTGCAGCCGGGAAGCCGAAGCCCATGGTGCCGGCACCCCCGGAGGAAAGCCACTGATTGGGGAAATCTGTCTTGTAGTACTGTGCGGCCCACATCTGGTGCTGGCCCACATCGGTGGCCACTATGGCCCTCCCCTTTGTTATCTTGAAAAGCTCCTCCACCACATGAGGCACCTTTACCTTTGTACCCTTGCGGTATTTCAGGGGGAAATCCTTCTTAAGCTTCTTGATACGCCTTATCCAGGGTTCGGTATCACCTTTTGCACAGAGGCCGCACAGGATTTCCATCACCCGCTTTGCCTCTCCTACTATGCCTACATCCACCTTGATAGTCTTGTTTATCTCGGAAGGGTCCACATCGATGTGAATCTTGACTGCATTGGAACAGAAGGTGGCGGGGGTGCCGGCAATACGGTCGGCCCACCGGGAGCCGACAGACATAACCAGGTCGCATTCCTCAAGAGCCTTGTTGGCATAGGCGGTGCCATGCATGCCTGCCATGCCCAGAGACAGCGGATGCGTCTCTGGGAACACACCTTTGCCCAGCAGTGTGCTTGCCACCGGAATCTGCATTTTCTCGGCAAAGGTGCGCACCGCCTCGCAGGCGCCTGATATAAGGGCGCCGTGGCCTACCAGCAGCACCGGCCGCTTTGCGTCAACTATGTAGTCGGCCGCAGCCATAACCTTGCCCAGGTTGGGTTCTCCGTCCAGCTTATAGCCGGGCAGGTCCAGAGTGTCGGGTGTGTTCACCGGTATAGGGAACTCAGCCACGTTCTTCGGCATGTCTATAAGGACCGGTCCCGGGCGGCCGGTGCGGGCGATCACGAAGGCCTCGTTGACAATCCGCGGAATGTCGGTGGCTTTCTTTATAAGATAAGAATGCTTGACTATAGGGAAGGTGATACCTGATACATCAGCCTCCTGGAATGCATCGGTACCCAGGTTTGCAACTGACTGCTGTCCGCAGATCACAACCATGGGGACAGAATCCATCTTGGCAGTGAATATGCCTGATACAGTGTTTGTGGCCCCGGGGCCTGAGGTAACCAGCACCACCCCGGGCTTGCCTGTGGCGCGGGCATAGCCGTCTGCCATGTGCACTGCCCCCTGCTCGTGCCGGGCCAGGAGGAACTTTATGGGAGATTCCAGGAGAGCATCAAAAATATCGATAGCACTTGCCCCTGGATAACCGAAAATATACTCAACTCCCTCTTTGTGAAGTTTGTCTATGAGGATTTCTGCCCCTTTTTTATAGCCAGCTTCCATATTCTCCTCTTAAAAAGTTAAAAATTTACTAAAATTTAGCTTATTATATGCTTTTCAAAGGATATCTGTCAATAAATTTACCGATTTTTGATTCAGTTAAGGGATTTCTCTTTCAAATTCTCGAGAATTTTCCGTTTTTTAAGTGCATCTGCATAGACAGAGTTGGCACCAGCCTTCTCCTTTTTGATAATTTCCAGCTTTTTCTCCAGCTCCATAGCTTCTTCCTTAAGGGCTGTCAGATGAGCCTGGAGGGGGGCAAGGCTGCCTGGGTTCTGGACAGAGTTCACGAATTCGGCATAGAGCTGTGACTGTTTTTTCTTTATAAGGTCAAGGTCGTTCTGAACCCGGTTAAGCTGGGCATCAATCCCAGAAAGCTTTGCTGCGGCATAGCGCTCCTCCATGATACGTATATCCAGAAGCTTATCCAGCCGGAACTCTTTGTTCACCTGACACCTGCTATTGCCATGGCTTTATCCATGCTCTCCTCAAAGGAGGCTTTCTCCTTAAGGTCCTGGATAAGGAACCGGTCTATGATCTCATGCTTGTCTATGGCCAGGTCTATGGCCTTATTGGTCCCTCTGTTGTAGGCACCTACATTTATAAGATCCTCCGCATCCCGGTAGACAGCCATGTGATGTTTTATCACTTCTGCGGCTTTAAGGAGGATTGCAGGAGCAACCCGCACTGCGCTCCTTGATACAGACTGGAGCACATCCACTGCAGGATAATGGCCTGCCTCCGACAGTTTTCTTGAAAGAATTATATGGCCGTCAAGGAAGCCTTCTGCGCTGTCTGATATAGGCTCGTCCCTGTCATCCCCTTCCACCAGAACTGTGAAGAAGCCGGTAAGGGTTCCTTTGTCTGAGTTAGCACACCGCTCCAGAAGCTTAGGCATCTCTGTGAATACCGATGGAGGATAGCCTCTGGTTGCCGGCACTTCGCCGATGGAAAGACCTATTTCGCTCTGGGCACGGGCAAAACGGGAAAGGGAGTCGAAGAAAAGCATGACATTCTTTCCCTGGTCCCTGAAATGCTCTGCCACAGTTACAGCAGTATATGCACCCCGGACACGGCATACAGGAGATGTGTCAGAGGTTGAGACAACCACCACTGATTTAGCCAGTTTCTCTTCCCCAAGATCGTTCCTTATGAACTCCCCGACCTCCCGGCCTCTCTCGCCCACCAGGGCGATTACATTTATATCTGCCTGGGTGTTCCGGGCAATCATTCCTAAAAGTGTTGTCTTACCTGTTCCTGCAGGAGAGAATATTCCAAGCCGCTGTCCAAGCCCCACAGTAAGGAGGGAATCGATGGAGCGCACTCCTGTCTCCACCGGGGACTGCACCATCTGGCGGTTAAGGATATCAGGGGGTGTCCCGAATACAGATTTCTTTTTTCCGAAACCTATAGGACCTTTGCCGTCCAGGGGATTTCCCATGCTGTCTATGACACGGCCCAGAAGGGAATTGGACATAGGTATTCCAAGGCTCCTGCCTGTGGCAACCACCTGGCATCCCATCTGGATTCCCACAGCGCTTCCGTAAGTGATAAGACGCACCCTGGAGCCGTCTATGGCCACAACTTCGGCCTGCACCGGAGTCTCCTTACCCGGCACGAAGATCTTGCAAAGCTCCCCTACCATGGCCTGGGGCCCCATGCTCTCAATCATAAAGCCTGTGACCTTAGTCACCATTCCTGTGTAACGGCAGGGCTGAGAATTATCTATTATCCGGCTTAAACGCTCAAGGTCATTCTTCATGCAGATTGCTCCTGATGGAAGAGAGCTGGGTGGGAATGTTGGCATCAACTCCTCCGGAGCTGCTCTCTATGATGCATCCCCCCTGCTCAACAGCCGGGTCTTCGGCAACCTTTATGGATTCCACCTTGTCAAACATATTAAGAAGCATGGAGCGGTATTCACGGGCAATATCCATATCTGCCAGATTGACCTTGATCACCACCGGGCTCTTCTCCTTAAGAAGCCCCAGTGCATACTCAGCATTCCTCACAGCTATATCACGCTGCTTTGCGCAGGTGGTCTTGACAACTTTCTCTGCAATCTTCACAGAAAGATCAACTATATCGTGCTTTGCGTTCTCAAGTATATTACGCTTGCATTCATCAACATCCCGGGTTATGGTCTCCAGCTGGCTTATAAGCTTGTTCACCTGCTCAAGCCCCTTCTCGAAGCCTTCCTTCTCTCCCTTTGCATAGCCCTCTTTCCTGGCTTCCTCGTAGGCCTGGGTCCTGATCCTGTCAGCCTCGGACTTAGCCTCCTGCCGGATCCGAGCCGCATCGCCGCTGGCTTTCTCCAGCTGGGCCATCAGGTTCCGGCTCTCTGCCTGGATATCTATGCGGGAAGCTTTTTCCAGCTCTTCCACATCTATGGCTTTGAATACATCTGTCATCTAGGGCCTCCTGATTTTCTTATGGCTTCCAGTATCTGCCGCTGGGATTCCTCTATCTCCTTGAGCCTGATAGGTTTTGAATCAGGCTGGGATAAAAGCTTGGAAAGGTCCGGAGAGAGGTTTGCCAATATCTTTTCCCTGGCTTCGTAGCTCGCTGTCCTCAATGCCTTGGCTATGTCATCGGATGAGACACCTGCAAGGACAGTGCACAGAATCTCATCATCAATCTTCACTATATCATCAAATACAAGGAGCTGAGATGCAAGCTGCTCCGAAAGCTTACTGCCGCTCCTGCGGATATCAGACAGGATGTCGGCACCTATCTTCTTGTCCATCCTGTTGAGAATATTCATCATGCTCTCTATGCCGCCTGCCTCCCTGTAGCCTGAAAGGTCAAAGAGGGCCAGCTTCTTCTCAAGCACTTTCTCCACATTATGCAGCATCTCTGGAGATGTGCGGTCCATTACTGCAATACGCCGGGCCACATCCGACTGGATGCTTCTGGGCAGAGCAGAAAGGATACGGGATGCTGTTCCGGGCTCAAGATAAGCAAGAACCAGCGCGATGGTCTGGGGCTGCTCGAATTTAAGGAAGGAGACAAGACGGTCTGACTGGACACGTTTGACAAACTCAAATGGTTTTTTATGGAGGAATACAGAAATCTTCTGTATGATCTCCTCTGCCCTCTTGTCGCCGAATGCCTTGGAAAGCAGTTTCTTGGCATATTCAACACCGCCGGTGGCAATATAGTTGCGGGCAGTGGCCAGTTCTCTGAATTCATACAGCACCTGGGACAGGGTATTTGAATCAACCTTCTCCGTTGAGGCTATCTGGAAGGAGAGTATCTCCACATCCTGGGAATTCAGATGCTCAAATACATGGGCCGAAGGCTCGCACCCTAAGGCAAGGAGAAAAATTGCGGCTTTTTCTTTACCTGAAAGCTTTCTTACTACTGCAGCTTTCTTCAGTCGGCCCATATCAATCCTCCGACAGCCATGTTTTTACAAGGCGGGCAACTTCTTCAGGGTTCTGGGATGCCATGTTCCGTGCATCCTCAAGTATAGCCTCCTTCTTTTTCTTTCCGAAGATGAGGATAAGGACAACTGCAGCAAGTATGACTGCCAGGGAGGTGACAGCTGCGTATGCAATGTTGCGGCTTACAGGAAGTCTGTCAAAGATATCCTGCCGGACCGGAACCTGAGTCATGGGTTTTACCTCGGGAGTGACCGGGGAGGCTGCCATTCCCGCAAAATCGGAAAGAACATTTCCGGCAGTGTCGCTTATAGTTATATTCTTGTCCTCAAGCCCTTCCACTGCAAACTTTACCAGCTTTATGATTCCCTGGATCTTCTTGGGGTTGGACACAATGTCAGAACCTGGATGAGGGGTGATGATGATTGATGCTGACACATCCTTCTGATCCTCTGTAAAAAGGGATTTCTCAGGCATGACCAGAGTGATTCTTGCCCTGTCCACATCGGAAAGGGATTCAATATGCTGCTCCAGGCTTACACTGATTGCTCTTCTCAGGTTGACATTCCGCTCAAAGTCTGTGGTGGTCCATCTGTCCATCTTGAAGACATCCCATGGAGAGGCATTCTTAGGAACCAGATCCTCCCGCACCAGAAGAGCAATCATCTTCTGGGCATCGCCCCGGCTCTGGAGATAGATCATTCCATCGGATATCTTGTGGGAAACTCCCTCCTGGTCCAGGCGGAGTGATATAGTGTTGAGCAGTGTGCTGTCTGCTATCTTTGCTGTGAACAGCGGAGTCATGAAAGATGTGGAGCCCGCCGAGCTGACAAATACTATAAGGGCAAAGGCAAAAGCCAGTATTAAAATAATTGAGATCTTCTGTGCCTGCCTAAGCTTTTTCCAGAATTGTCCTATACTGTTGAAAAACTCCTTTATCTGTCCTTTCATAACCCCTCCCTGATTTAAAAGAACTTATATCTCTACAAGATATATCTTGCCAGATCCTGATCTCCCAGCACGCCGTGGAGCCTGTCGTCCACATATTGCGGCGTAACTGTTATAGTCTGCCCCTTGAGCTCCGGTGCCGCAAAGGAGACTTCCTCCAGAAGAAGCTCCATTATTGTATGCAGCCGTCTTGCTCCGATATTCTCGGAACCTGCATTGAGCTCCTGGGCAATGTATGCAATCCGCTTGACAGCATCGTCCGTGAATTCAAGATTGACATCCTCTGTAGCCATAAGAGCCTTATACTGCTTGATAAGGGCATTCTGAGGCTGAGTAAGAATCTTCTCGAACTCTGCAGCCTGCAGCGGCTCAAGCTCCACCCGCAGCGGGAACCGTCCCTGAAGCTCAGGAATAAGATCTGAAGGCTTGCTCATGTGGAATGCACCTGCCGCAATGAACAGGATGTGTGTGGTATCAACCATTCCATATTTTGTGTTGACCTTGCAGCCTTCAACTATCGGCAGGATATCCCGCTGGACTCCTTCCCTGGACACATCTGCACCGCTGGTGTTCTGCCGTCCTGCAACCTTGTCAATCTCATCTATGAACACAATGCCCATCTCCTGAGTCCGGTTCTTTGCAATCTCCGCAACTTTGTCGCTGTCAATCAGCTTGTCGATCTCCTCCTCAAGAAGGATCTCCCGGGCATGCTTCACAGTGGTGCGCCGTTTTTTCTTCTTGCCGCCCATCACACCGGTTATGCTTCCGAAGTTGATTCCCATATCCTCAAGGCCGGTACCTGCAAAAATCTCCATAGGCTGGAAACCAGATTTTGTCACATCTATCTCTATCTGGTGCTCCTCAAGCTCCCCGTTTCTAAGCTTGTTCCGGAACTTCTCCCTTATAGGGGGTTCCTCAGGAGGCAGCAGCTTCACATCTTCCCCTTCCTTCTTTGGCTGAGCCTGATGTCCTGTTCCCGGGAGCAGAAGATCCAGAAGCTGTTCCTCAACCCTGACCTTTGCATCCTCCATGACGGTGCTGCGCATCTCGGTCTTAACCATGTTCACAGCCACTGACATAAGATCCCGGATAATGGATTCCACATCCCGGCCCACATAGCCCACCTCGGTGTATTTGGTGGCCTCAACCTTTACAAACGGTGCTCCCGAAAGCTTTGAGAGACGCCGGGCAATCTCGGTCTTTCCCACACCTGTGGAACCGATCATGATGATGTTCTTCGGAATGACCTCTTCCCTCAGGGATTCGGGCAGCATCTTCCGCCGTACCCGGTTCCGCAGAGCCATGGCAACAGTACGCTTGGCCTTGTCCTGGCCGATTATATATTTATCAAGTTCTTCTACTATCTGCTTCGGAGTAAGCTTATCAAAATCAAGCATCAGAGTTCCTCCACAATAATGTTGCTGTTTGTGTAGATGCAGATCTGGGATGCAATCTCAAGAGATGCCTTCGCAATATCTGCCGCACTCATGGCAGCGCTTGAGCGCATATAAGCCAGGGCCGCAGCATAGGCGTAGTTGCCGCCGCTGCCGATAGCCAGGGCTTCCTCGTCCGGTTCCACAACATCTCCTGTGCCGGAGATAAGAAGTATCTTGCTTGCGTCGGCAGCCAGAAGCATTGCCTCAAGGCGGCGCAGCGCCCTGTCGGTTCTCCACTCCTTGGCCAGCTCCACTGCGGCCCTGGTCATGTCACCGCCGAACTCCTTGAGCTTTCCCTCGAACTTCTCGAACAGGGTGAATGCATCGGCAGTGGCTCCTGCGAATCCTACCAGGATCTTGCCGTCATATATCTTGCGCACCTTCCGCGCGTGTCCTTTCATTACAGTCTTATCCAGTGTAACCTGGCCGTCGCCGGCCATTGCAACCTTACCGTCCTTCTTTACAGCAAGGATTGTCGTTCCTCTAAATTCCATTTTCTTCTCCTTTCTGTCCCAGCTTTCCATGAGGATGTGTGGCCCGGTGGATATCCTTAAGCCTTCCTATTCCCACATGGGTGTAGATCTGGGTTGTGGAAAGCCCTGCATGGCCTAAAAGCTCCTGCACGGCACGGATGTCGGCACCGTTTTCCAGAATATGTGTGGCAAAAGTGTGCCGGAATGTATGCAATGTCACATTCTTGTCGATATGTGCATTCAACTTATACTGTCTTAAAATCCAGGTGGCACCCCGGGAGGTAAGAGGATTTCCCTTGTAATCTACGAAAAGGGCCTCTGTCCCTGTCCCCTCTTTTGTCACCACCTGCTGCCGCAGCGGCAGATAAGCCTGGAGAATCCCGGCAGTTTTCTTTCCGAAGAACACAAACCGCTGCTTGTTCCCTTTTCCTGTTATAAGCACCTGGCCTGATCCGAAATCCAGATCTCTTACTTTTATCGAGAGTGCCTCGGAAATACGGCATCCTGATGCGTACAGGAAACTGAAGAGAGCCTCGTCCCGTGCACCCAGCATAGGATGGGAAGACTCCTTCTCCACTGCCAGGTTATCCACCTGCTTAAGCTCGCTGTCTGTCATGAAGGTAGGGAGCTTCTTGTCCACCCTCTGTGATTTCACATAGTCAAACGGGTTGAAGTCTGTCTCCTTCTCCCTGATCTTATAATCATAGAATTTCCGGAGGGCCGAAATCTTCCTGTTTATGCTTCTGGCATCAAAGCCTTTCTTGGAAAGGTGTGCCACATATCTCCTTCCGCTGTTCCTGTCAGGATTTGTGACAGAAGTACCCGACTCCTCCATAAAGGAGATGAACTCCGCTATGTCGCCGCTGTATGCTTTTACAGTTGCTGGAGAGAGGTGCCGGATGTTCTCAAGATAGGAGATATACTGTTTCAATCACTCTTCCTTGACGTGGTTCTTACATGCAGGATTACTGCAGGATTTAAAGCTGCCCCGGGACTTCTCGTACCGGTCAACCATGAAGTATCCGCACTCAGGACACTTCTTGTCTGTCGGCTTATATGCACTTATGAACTCGCACTTTGGATAGTTGGTGCACCCATAGAATTCACGCCCCTTTCCGCCATGCTTCTTTCTTGCCACAATCTGGCCGTCGCAGCCCGGAACCGGGCATTTGCAGAATGGGATGGACTGGGTGTTCTTGCACTCAGGGAAGCCGGAGCAGGCAAGGAAGTGACCGAACCGGCCCAGTTTCTTCACCATAGGGCGTCCGCACTTGTCGCACTTGTATTCTGTAAGCTCGTCCATGCTTCCGCGGACTGACTCAAGAGTTGCCATGACATTGTCCACCTGGGCCTTGAAAGGCTTGTAGAACTCCCCTATCATCTGGCTCCAGTTGTCCTTGGACTCCTCAACGTCATCCAGCTTCTGCTCCATCTCGGCTGTAAAGTTCACATCCAGGATCTTGGGGAATTTCTCCAGAAGAATTGTATTTATCATCTTGCCCAGCTGTGTCGGAATAAGCTGCTTGTTCTTGCGGGCCACATAATAGCGCTCGATAAGGAGTGTGATTATAGGAGCATATGTGGAAGGACGGCCTATACCTTTCTCCTCCATCACCTTTACAATGCTTGCATCGGTGTATCTGGAAGGTCCCTGGGTAAAGTGCTGTTCTGTATCATACTTGGAATACTCAAGCTCATCTCCTGCAGCAAGGGATGGAAGATGGACTGCTTTTTCCTTTACTGCCAGCAGCTTGAGGACAGCCTGGAAACCTTTTTCCTTTACAACAGATGCAATAGTCCTGAAAGGTTTTCCGCCGCAGTTTATATCGACTGTTGTGACAGCCAGAACACTGTCCTTCATCTGGGATGATACAAAACGTTCCCAGATTATGCTGTAGAGCTTATGCTGGTCGGATGTAAGATACTGCTTTACAGAGTCGGGAGTATACTTTACGTATGTGGGGCGGATTGCCTCGTGTGCATCCTGGGCCCTTTTCCCAAGGCTGTAGTTGTTGAAATGGTCAGGCAGGGCCTGAGGGAAGTTCTTGCCGATATAATCCCGTACATCGGCCAGAGCCTGGTTGGAGATACGGGTGGAGTCGGTTCTCATGTATGTGATAAGACCCACACGGTTTGTCCCAAGGCTTATACCTTCGTAAAGCTGCTGTGCAAGCTGCATTGTCTTCTTGGAGGTGAATCCAAGCCTGATAGCCGCATCCTGCTGAAGCTTCGATGTGGTGTACGGTGCCCGTGGATTGAGGATCTTATCTACAGTCTTCACATCAGAAACAATATATTTTTTCCCCTCAAGGGCTGCCATGAAGGCATCCACTTCTGCCTTGGTATGGAATGTGATCTTCTCTTCCGACTGCGGAACCAGCTGGGCAGCGAAGCTTCCCTTGCCCTTCCTGAGCTCAACATCCAGGCTCCAGTATTCCTCCGGAGTGAATGCCTGAACCTCGGCCTCCCGGTCGCAGATAAGACGGAGGGCAACTGACTGGACACGTCCTGCAGAAAGGCCGTTCTTGACCTTTTTCCAGAGGATAGGTGAAAGGTTGTATCCTACAATTCTGTCCAGAACCCGGCGGGCTTTCTGGGCGTTGACCTTGCCCATATCGATATCCCGTGGAGCATTGACAGCAGCCTTGATGGCACCAGGTGTGATCTCATTGAAGATAATCCGTTCGATCTTGGCAGGAATCTTCTTGGATTCGAGAGCACACTTGAGATGGTAGGAGATAGCCTCTCCCTCCCGGTCATTATCAGAAGCAAGAAGGACTTCGTCAGCCTTTGCCGCCTTCTTCTCAAGTTCCTTGAGGATAGAAGCCTTGCCCCGCACTGTAATGTACTCCGGCTCAAAGCCATGATCCACATCTATTGCTATCCTGGATTTAGGCAGGTCTATAAGATGACCTACCGATGCTTCCACAGAATAACCTTTTCCCAGATAATGTTCGATTGTTTTTGCCTTTGCAGGAGACTCTACTATAAGCAATGTCGATTTCTTTGTCATCGTCCGCTCCTTTTATTTTTTGAAATAATATATTCCATAGTTATTAATCGCTTTATCATCCAGCTCCCAGGAGAGAAGCTGATGCTGCTCCGCCTCCTTAAGGCTGTCTGTCTTGTACACAGGAAACTCAATTTCCCATCCCAGATCCATCATGACATCCACAGGGCCTGTGACACTCTTGGCCCCCTGTTCTGTCAGAGCCAGTCCCCCTGCACCCTGAGGGAACGGAAGACCTGCCTCGCTCACATACACTTCCCGCCCCTGTTCTGCCGCATAGTCTGCAGTTATAAGAGCACCGGAACGCTTAGGAGCCTGCACCACCACTATTGCAGAAGAGAGACCGCTTATGATCCGGTTCCGCTTAGGGAATGTGAATTTGGACGGAGGAACTCCGGGACCGAATTCGCTGAAAATCACTCCTCCCTCATCCAGCATGTGGTATGCCAGCTTCCGGTTGGCATATGGATAAATCTCGTCAATGCCATTGCCAAGCACAGCTATGGCAGGCATCTCGGCAGCCATGTTGCCTATGTGGGAATGGCGGTCTATGCCCAGGGCCAGTCCGGAGACAACCCGCACACCGTTCACTCCGAATCCGAAGCCCATATCAAAGGCGGCAGAAAGGGCAGCACCGCTGGGATATCTGGTTCCCACAACGCCTACTGTCCTTTCGTAGGATTCAGGAAGAAGACCCCTGTAAAAGAGGATAAACGGAGGATCAAATATCTCTTTCAACAGGGGCGGATAGAGGGGACTGAATATGGAGATGTATTTTACGCTGCTTTTCTCCACCGCCTTTATCTCCCGGTCTGCTGCCTTGAACGCGGCATCAAGAGCCTTGAGATTTCTGGCAAATAATCCCGAAATACATTTCTTGACTCCAGATATGGATACTTCTTTACCTACTCTTCCTTCCAGAAGAGTAAGCAAGGAAATCTTATCCTTCATATCGAGACCTTTAAGATTCTTGAACACAAATGCAAGATAATCTTTATTATCCATATCCTTTCTCATTCACCTCATACTGCCGGATGACTCCGGTCATAAATACGCCGCAGGTCGCTGCGGTCCAGGTGGGTATAGATCTGGGTTGTGGAGATATCGGCATGTCCCAGCATCTCCTGTACAGACCTCAGGTCTGCTCCGTTCCTGAGCATGTGGGTGGCAAATGAATGCCGCAGAGTATGTACTTTACCTTCGATATCTGCATGCTTTGATATCTCTTTGAATTTCTTCCAGATTCCCTTGCGGCCTATCTTGCGGCCGAAACAATTGATAAACAGATACTCCGACTGTTTATCCTTTAGAAGATTCTTTCTTCCCTCCACCATATATTTATGTATCCAGTAGAGAGATACTTCTCCCAATGGAACTATGCGCTCCTTGCTTCCCTTTCCGAACACCCGCACAACACCTTCCTCGGGGTAGATGTCGGAGCATTTGAGATCTGCCACCTCTGAGATACGCAGACCGCAGGAATAGATAACCTCGAACAGAGCTCTGTCCCGGATTCCTGCAGGCTTGCCCAGAGCTATGCTGTCAAAGAAGGAATCAACCTCGGCATTGCTGAACACCTTGGGCAGCACATGACCGCTTTTAGGCATATCCAGAACAGCCACAGGATTGTCACGCCTTACATCCTCCAGCTGCAGGAACTTGAAGAAGGAACGGAGGCTGCTCATTATCCTTGATACAGTGCGTGATGTAAGATGACCTTCCTTTGTGCGGCTGGCAATATAATCCTCTATGTGTGATGTGGTAATTGAGTCTGGTGCTATCTTCTGGTCTCCGAGATAGGAGATGAACATTCCGATCTCCCTGCTGTAGATCTGCACCGTCGCAGAAGAAAGGTTGAGTTCGCTGATTATGTAGTCAACATAACTGTCTGCCAGATGTTTTAAATCCATTACTCTTCTGTCCTTATTCCGGGTACTTTGCCTCTGAGCCGGTAGATAGCCGGCTGCTCGATATCGCCCCATTCCCCGCTGCTCTCGCTGCGTACCTGGGTGTTGACTCTTGGGGCTGCACTGCTGCTTATCCCTGCCTTCTGCATTGAATCCCATTCCCTTGCACTGACCACATTGGGTTTATCCACCTTTGGCCTTGAATACTGGCTGGATGAACTTTTCTGGCTCGGGGGGAATCCTGTGGCGATTATGGTGACAGAAACTCTCTCCTTCATCGACTCATCCACACGGTGGCCGAAGATAAGGTTTACATTCTCGTCAGCATTGGAACGGACAAGATTGAGAATCTTCTGAAGGTCAGGCATTGTGAAGTCAGGGCCGCTGGTGATATTCAGGATAATTCCTGTGGCACCGGTGATATCTGTATTCTCCTGAACCTTGTTGCAAAGGGCATTGGTTATGGCATCAACAGCCATGTTCTCTCCCTTGCCTTCTCCTATGCCCATGAATGCCTCGCCCTTGCCGCGCATGATTGTGTTGATATCTGCAAAGTCAAGGTTTATATCGCCAGGGCTGGTTATAAGGTTTGCAATTCCAAGGATTCCGTCCCGGAGCACGCCGTCGGCAATCTTGAAGCCTTCCTGCATGGTCACGGTCTTCTCCACCTGGGCAAACTCAATAAGCTTCTGGTTGGGGACAACTATGAGGGCATCCACGTTCTCTTTAAGACGTTCTATTCCGGTAAGGGCATTCTGCATACGCACCGGTCCCTCAAGGTCAAAGGGGGTAGTGACAACTGCCACTGTAAGTATGCCCATGTCCTTGGCAATCTTGGCTATGACAGGAGCACCGCCGGTACCGGTTCCACCGCCCATTCCAGCAGTGATGAACACCATGTCGGAGCCTTCAATGAACTCCTTGATGTCATCCTTCTGCTCGTTGGCGGCATCCTCGCCTACTTTCGGGTTTCCGCCGGCACCCAGACCATGGGTTGTCTCCCGTCCCAGGGGCAGGTGAGTCTCGGCCTGGCTCCGCTTAAGAGCCTGAAGATCGGTATTTGCCGCAATGAATACAACATCCTGCGGATTATAGTCCTCGATGATGCGGTTGACTGCATTACACCCAGCACCGCCAACTCCGATAACCTTTATGACCGCACTTTCCACCGGTCCTATTTTTTCCTTGTCATCAACTATTGTCAGTTCCATTTTCCCCTCCCCTATATCCTAGAAATCCTTCACAAAGTTCTTGGTTTTATCCCACATCCATTTTCCGGCCTTCTTGAAGAAGCCGTCATCCTCCGGCTCAATATCATCGTGGGAACTCTTTCCTGCATCAGGTCTTTTCTTTGCCATTCTGGCCCTGACCTTCATATCAAGTCCTATCTGGGCAAGACCGATTGCTCCGGCATATTTAGGATTCTCATAATCCTTTGCCTCACCTGTAAGTCCCAGGGGAACACCTATGCGCACCGGAATCTTGAAAACTTCCTCTGCCACCTCGCTGACACCCGGCAGAAGGGCTCCGCCCCCTGTCAAAACAATGCCGCTGTTGACATACTGCATAGTCTTTGCATCCTCTACGGCACGCTTAACTTTTGTGAATATCTCCCACATCCTGGCCTTTGCAATCTCGCACACCTTGAGGCGGGAAACAGTTCTTTCACCGAAGGAACCTGATGTAACCGGAATCTCTATAACTTCTTTGTCATCCACCAATGATTCGTGGCATGCTCCCTGGTTCACTTTAATTTTCTCTGCAATATCGTTGGAAAGCCTGAGTACAGCCGCAATGTCGCCGGTAACATATTTTCCTCCGATCGGAACAACACCTGTAAAATAGGTGGCTCCGTTCATCTGGATTCCCACCTCGGTGGTGCCTCCGCCGATATCTATGACCATTACCCCGGCCTTCTCTTCCTCAGGAACCAGAACAGCCTTGCAGTCAGCAAGAGTTATAGGAACCATGTTCTGTATGCCATACTCTGAACGGTCGATACAGTTCTTCAGGTTTCTCATGGCAGATGTGGAAGCTGTTATTATGTGGGCCTGAACCTCAAGTCTGTTTCCTATCATATGGAGCGGATTCTTTATACCGCCCTGATTGTTGACCTTATACTCAATAGGCATTACAAAGAATGTCTCACGGTCAGGAACCTCAGGAATAGCACCGGCAGACTTCATAGCCTCCTGCTTGCTCTGCTCTGTGATCTCCGGTTTCTCGCCCCGCCGGCGGCTGTCCACCTTGACCACTCCGATAGAGTTAAGACCTTTGACATGCTCGCCGCTTATGCCGCATACAACCTCTTCCACGTCCCGGCCGGACATGTTGACAGCAGCCTCCACAGCCTGCACGATGCAGGAGCTGGCAGATTCCTTGTTGATGATTACGCCGTTACGGATTCCTTCGGAAGGAGCATTTCCCACTCCCACAACCTTAAGAACCGGCTCGCCCATCCTGTCCACATCACATTCACCTATGACGGCAGTGACATTTACAGTACCGATATCAAGCCCTACAACAATATCATTAGAATCCATCATCAGCCCTCCTTGACCTTATAAACAATCTTGCCACCTCTGAAATCAAGCTCATCGGTCTGCTTATCTATTCCATTTTCTTCCATAACATCCAGGACAGTGAACATCTGCTGGAGCATCATGTCATTGATATCCGAGCTGGTGCGGATCCTGATGCTGCTGTTCGCAGGATAGATGACAACATCAAAAGCACCCTCTGACTTCTCTACGAATTTTATCTCCGATATCTGCTCAAAGAGTGTGCCGGAAGACTCCTTCACTGCCGAGAGTCTTGACAGGTATGGGATGAACATGCCTGGCAGCTGTGTACCAAGCTTGAGGTTCTGGAAAGTAAGACCTGAAATAACAGGAAGCTCGAAGTCGGTCACCCCTTCTCCCATCTCAAAGATAACCCCTTCCCGGTCCAGGGTCACAGGAACAGTGTTGCCTTCCACTTCCATGAAAGCGATGGCAAAGGGCTCTCTTCCCTCCACAACTATTTTTATTGCCGACGGGAAAGATTTCTCCACCTTGGCAGCCTGAATCAGATTGTTCTCCAGAAGCCGCTGCTCAACCTCTGCCGCATCAATTGCAAAATAGCTCTCTCCGCCGGTTATTCCAGCCAGCTGAAGAATCTCGGAAGAAGAAAGCGCCACGGAAGCCGGAGCATACACCTGCACCTTGTCTATCTTGAGATTCGGTGAGATAAGAAGCATGAATAAAGCTTCCATGGACGCAAGACCAAAGATGAAGAGAAAAACAAAAAGGAGGATTTTTTTGTTTACTGTTCTGTTCTTATGTTTAACCTGGAAAGAATAACCAGGATAAATATCAATACTGCTCATAGTAATCTCCTCTGTCACTACCCCTGGATACATTCAGCAGAAAACCGCACATTATCATAGTCACCAGCATGGAGGTTCCACCCTGGGAGAAGAAAGGCATGGTAATTCCGGTAGTAGGGATAAGCTCTGCCACAACTGCAGTGTTCACCAGCATCTGGAAGAAGATACTGGTGGTAAGGCCGAAAGCCACATACGACTTGAATCTGTCGGTGGCTGTCCAGGAAATATAGTATCCTTTGAATGCAAGGAATGCGAACAGCAGGATTATTATGACAACTCCCACAAATCCCAGTTCCTCGCCCACAATAGCAAATATAAAATCAGACTTGGCCTCGGGCAGGCTTCCCATCTTATAGCTTCCGCTTCCAATTCCGCGGCCGAAGATACCACCTGCCATCAGAGCCTCCTTGGCCTGAAGAATCTGGTAGCTGCTTCCCTGGGTATCGGTGTTTCCCGACATATGTGACAGAAGCCGGCTCAGACGGTATGGCTCCATAAGGATGAAAAGGAAGAACAGAAGTCCGATACCTATGCCCAGCATGAACAGCATCCGAAGCCGGAACTTAGATACAAAGAGCATGGCAACACAGAGGCACATGATGAATATGGTTGTGGAGAGGTCGCTCTGGAGCCATACTATCTGGATGATAGTCAGTATAATTGTGAATATGGACGTGGAATAATTCTTTTTCCGTCCCTCCTCCACTCTGACAAAGTCGGAGGCAAGATAGAGAACCAGCACTATCTTATAGAATTCTGACGGCTGGAGAGAAAGGGCCCCGATACGTATCCAGCGGGAAGCCCCGTTAACATCGCCGTACAGAGGAGGAAGCAGGTTGAGGACAAATACAATTATCAGGAACAGCTTGTTCCAGCGGCGGAAGAAATCCATAGGCATATAGGCCACAAATATTGCGAGGATGGAACCCATGCAGAACATAAGAGCCTGTCTGGATATGAAATAGGTGAATGGTTTTCCTGTGTTCACTGCATCAGGATAGGATGCGGAGAACAGCATAGCCATACCGCTGCCTGCCAGAAGCAGGATCACTGCCAGCAGCATTGTGTCAAATGAGTTGCCACGCTGTTTTTCCATCAAGAAACCTTCCATCAGTCTCCTTTCCTCACTGCAGTTTCAATGTGGAGAGAGCTACCACCACAAGCAGTCCTCCCAGAATCCAGAACCGGGTCACAACCCGGGTCTCCTTCCATCCTTTTTTCTCAAAATGGTGATGGATAGGGGTCATGAGAAACACTCTTCTTCCCACATGGTCAGGGCTGTGTTTCTCTGTATACTTGAAATATCCTACCTGGATGATCACCGACAGCGCCTCGATGACAAATATGCCGCCGATAAGGATAAGGAGGATCTCCTTCTTGAGAAGAAGTGCCATAAGGCCGATTATTCCGCCAAGGGAAAGGCTTCCGGTGTCTCCCATGAACACTTCTGCAGGATGACAGTTGAACCAGAGGAATCCTATGGATGCCCCTATGATGGCCAGGCTCAGCACTGCAAGCTCACCGCATCCTGACATGAACGGGATATTAAGATATGCGGCAAAGTCTGCACGGCCTGTGATATAAGCCAGGATTGCAAACCCTATTGCCACCAGGAACACAAGACCTATTGCCAGGCCGTCCAGCCCGTCGGTCAGGTTCACTGCATTGGAAGCTCCCACCAGGATGATCACACCGAATGGAATATAGAGCCAGCCAAGGTCGCATACCGGATATTTATTGAAAGGGATGTAGAGCATAGTTGTGTTCTCGCCCCTGTTTATATAAATCAGAATCACAATGACGGCAGAGACCAGGATCTGTCCCATCATCTTGAGCCGTGGGCTTAATCCTGCAGAATTCTTACGGCTAATCTTGAGCCAGTCATCGGCAAAGCCTACTGAACCAAAGCCCAGAATTGCAAAGAGAGAAAGCCATGTATACCAGTTCCTAAGGTCCTGCCACAGAAGGACAGAGCTTACAATTGCCAGTATTATGAGCAGGCCTCCCATGGTTGGAGTTCCTTCCTTGATCAGATGTGTCTGAGGACCGTCATCCCTGACCTCCTGCCCCAGCTTCTTGCGTCTGAGCCATCTGATGAACCAGGGGCCTATGAGGAGAGAGAGGAACAGCGCTGTCACTGCAGCATAGGAAGCTCTGAAGGTGATATACTTAAATATGTTTAAACGCAGTGCTAACTCTTTTAACAATTCAATTACCTCTGCTCTTTAATTTTTCCACAATCCGCTCCATAGCCATGCCCCTGGAGCCCTTTACCACAACCAGATCACCTGGTCTCACAAAATCTATCACAGCCTTCTCCAGCGCCTCGTACTCAGGGCTCCAGAAAGGACTTTTTCCTGCATCAACCAATGCATCATAGGCAGCTTTCATCTCTTCTCCGAAAAGGAAGATACCTGATGCATCTGAATAAGAGAGCTTACGCCCGATCTTTGAATGAATGCTGTCGGATTCAGCTCCCTGCTCCAGGAGAGATCCCAGCACAAACACAACTCTGCTTACAGAAGAGGCTGCCTCGGCCGCAAAATCGATAACAGCCATAACTGCCTCCAGGTTTGCGTTGTAGCAGTCGCAGAGCACCTCCACACCGCCGGCCTTGAACAGCTCGCCTCGGCCGAACATGGTGCTGGCACTTTCAAGTGCCTCTTTTATCTGGGCATCAGTTGCTCCGAAATAGCGCCCTACCGCGGCGGCAGCCATTGCATTCTGGAAGTTGTATTTTCCCATAAGCGGGAAATGTATTTTCTCCTTGCCAAGAGTGAATTCAGAGCCTGCAGTTCCCTTGAGCTCAAAGCCGGCGGCCATGGAGCATCCGTAGGTGAAATACTGCTTATCCTCTCCGACCTGATGCTGGAGGAAGTCGGCATAATCGTCGTTCTCGTTTACAAATCCAGCCTCCAGAGAGGGGTTTTCCGAGAATATCTTTCCTTTCTCGAAGGCTATGTTGTCCTGGGATCCCAGAATACCTATGTGTGCAGTTCCTATGTTGGTCACAACTCCCACCTGAGGATGCAGAACCCCAACCAGGGCATCCATCTCCCCCTTGTGGTTTATCCCCATCTCGAACACGCCGAACTTATGACTGCTGCGGATCGAGAACATGGAGAGAGGAAGTCCTATCTCTGAATTCAGATTGCCTTTGGAGCAGACTGTGCTTCCCAGCTTTGATAGAATAGATGCTGTAAGCTCCTTTGTGGTGGTCTTGCCGCTGGAACCGGTAACACCCACCATTTTTATCTCCGGGAACTTGTCACGGTAGAAACGGGCCAGATCCTGGAGAGCCTTGAGAGTGTCCTGTACCAGAAGGATGTAACTCTCGCCTGCCTCAATGGTTTTCTGAATGTCAGGAGTAACGTGCTCCACCACGCACAGAGAAGCTCCATTCCCTGCGGCGGCAGGTACAAAGAGGTGGCCGTCGGTCTGTTCCCCCTTCAAAGCGAAGAAGATGGAACCAGGACCGGCCATCCTTGAGTCTGTGCATGCATTTGTAAAATATGTCCCCTCCCCAGAAGACAGCAACTGGCCACCAGTTGCCTTAACTATTTCATCTACGGAAAGAGCTAGTTCATTCTTTCCTCTCTGCATCCGAATTCATCTGACTCCTTGTATCTATTACGATTGTCTGCCCTACACTTGCGTTGGACAGCTTCATAGTCTCCTTTACCTCTTTCACATGCTGCGGCGAGCTGTAGGCAGAAAGAGCTGTAAGCTCCTGCTTGTTCTTCTCGAACCATTTCTCCTGGGTGTTCTGGTATTCGTTGACTTCGGCCTGAAGCCGCTCATACTTATATCCCTGGTAGATATTCAGGGCAAACAGCCCCATGATTGCTATGACAAGAACTAATACAGTAAAGCTTCCCAATTTTCCTTTCATACAGCCACCTTCTCCGCAACCCGGAGCTTGGAGCTCCTGGATGCGGCATTTTCCTTTATTTCCATATCGGAAGGAACTACCGGTTTCTTTGTGATGATATTCACCATCCGATGATTTCTGCCGCAGGTGCACCGAGGCGCTGAATCTGGGCAGATGCAGTCTTTCTCCTTGTCCCGGAAAAAATTCTTTACAATCCTGTCTTCCAGGGAATGGAAGGTTATTACAGCCATCCGTCCGCCCGGGACAAGCACCTCAAGGGCCTTATTCAGCGCCTCGGGCAGCCGCTCCAGCTCGCCGTTCACGGCGATACGCAGCGCCTGGAAGGTGCGGGTTGCAGGATGAATCTTTCCGTGCCTGTAACCTTCCGGCACTGCGTGGTAGACTATGTCTGCCAGCTGGGCGGCTGTGGTTATGGCACCCTTTTCACGCGCTTCGACTATGGCCTTGGCAATGCGCCTTGAGTAGCGCTCCTCTCCATAGTTGTAGATAATGTCGGCAAGGCGCTCTGCCGGATAGTTATTAACCATGTCAGCGGCAGAGACAACCAGGTCGGCACCGAGCTCCATGCTCAGGGGCTCATCCTTGCGGAAAGAAAACCCCCGGCCCGATTTCTCGTAGTGGTATGTGGATATTCCCAGGTCGAACAGGATCTTGTCCGGTCTCCTGGAACTGGTGGGATAGTCTGCAAAGAAACGGTTGAACCAGGTATTGCAGAACTGCACACGCCCTTTGAAGGGGGCAAGACGCTCCTGGGCAACCTTGAGTATATTATCATCTGCATCCAGGCAGATCAGCTTTATATCGGGATAAGCAGAAAGAAGGGCCTCTGAATGGCCCCCTTCTCCGGTAGTGCAGTCTATGAACAGCTCACCGGCTCTTGTGGGCTTAAGATAGGAGAGAACTTCGCTTTTAAGAACTGAATAGTGAACTGCTTCCATCCTTACTGGAGACTCCTGCCTATGCTCTCCAAAGCAGCCTTAACCTTGGATGCATTTTCCTCAATATATTTGTCATAGAGACTTCTATTCCAAATATCGATATGCTCTTCCATCCCTTCGCAGATGGAACATTCCTTGGTAAGTCCGGCATATTGGCGCAATGGCAGCGATATGTTGATGCGGCCTGTCCTGTCTATCTCGGTTTCCTGCACCGGGATAAGGAAATGGCTCCGCACCACTCTTCCGTCTTCAGTAAAGCTGGATGTTTTCTGGAGGATACGCTCTTTGAACTGTTCCCACAGCTGGGGGGTGAACATCCACAGACAGGTGTCGGCTCCACGGGTTATGTAGAGCTTAGTGCCCTGCATACCGGTCCTGAGTCCTGCCGGAAGCATCATTCTCCCCTTGTCATCCAGATTATTCCAATAAATCACAACATTCCACCACTATCAACCAAAAATTACCACAATTTACCACTTACGGACATTATGGGGGATACTCGGGAAAAATGTCAACTATTTTTTTCCACATTTATATAAAATTTTTTTTGGGAACTTTTTCAGGGTTTTCCTTATAGTTGTATTTTTTATTATATTTTTGTATTCTATATATGGAGATAATCATGAACATCATAGAACCAAAGGTCCTCAAGGGATTCAGAGACTCACTTCCTGCAGAGGAGACAGAGAAAAAGCGGCTTTTTGCCATCCTGGAGAAAACTTTCACCAGCTTCGGCTTTGCCCCCATCGACACCCCGGTGCTGGAGTACACCCAGGTACTTTTAGGCAAGGGTGGCGGCGAGACCGACAAGCAGATATACCGCTTCACCGACAACGGCGACCGTGATGTTTCCATGAGGTTCGACCTTACAGTGCCCTTTGCCCGGTTTGTAAGTGCAAACATGGACAAGCTGCCCCTTCCCTTCAAGCGCTACCATATAGCCAAGGTATGGCGCGGGGAAAACACCCAGAAAGGAAGATACCGGGAGTTCTACCAGTGCGACTTCGACATAGTGGGTGTGGATTCTGCCGCCGCAGACCTGGAGATCCTTACCATGATCTGCCAGTCCCTCAAGAACATAGGTGTGGAGGGCTTCAAAATCCACATGGCAAGCAGACAGGTGTTCAACCGGTTCCTGGCTTCCCTGGGAATCCAGGACAAGCTTACCGATATCCTCCGGCTGGTGGACAAGCTGGCCAAGATCGGCGAGGAGGAAGTGGCAAAGCAGCTGGCTGAGATTACAGGAAAGGATGCAGCAGAGAAGATTCTGGGCTATATAAAGATGGAAGAGAGCTTTGACAAGACTCTGGATAAGATAACTGCCCTTGCAGGGGGCGAGGCTGATGACACCGCCCGGCTCCATGCCCTCAAGAAGGCATTGGAGGAGAACGGCCTTGCAGGCAACTTTGTCCTTGACCCCTCCATCACAAGAGGCCTTGACTACTACACCGGCATAGTGTACGAGACCTTCCTGGACAGCGCTCCCGAGTTCGGCTCTGTCTGCTCAGGCGGCAGGTACAACAACCTGGCATCGCTGTACACCAAGACCCAGCTTCCTGGAGTCGGTGCATCCATCGGCATAGACCGCCTTATCTCCGCCCTTGAGGCACTGGGAAAGAAGAATGACAGCAAGGCCCTTTGCGACACCATCATTTTCAATATAGATGAGTCGCTCTTAGGACATTACACCAAGATCGCGCTGATGCTGAGGGAAAAAGGCATCTCCTGCGACCTCTACCCTGAGACAAAGAAGCTTAACAAGCAGTTCGGCTACGTTGAGAAGAAGCACATTCCTGTGGGAATCATCTGCGGATCCGAGGAGTACAGCTCCGGCACCATAACCATAAAGGACCTGACCACCCGGGAAACCTACGAGAAGCTGCCGCTGGCCGAAGGGATAGAGAAGATTATTTCACTACTTAGACACGAGGCATGATGCAAGCACATGATCTGCCGGTCTACCGGCACAAAGAGACAATTTTAGAGTACATAAAGAACAATAAAGTAATAGTAATAGAAAGCCCCACCGGAAGCGGAAAGACAACCCAGCTTCCTATGATCCTGTATGAGGCAGGATATGCAGACAAAGGAATCATCGGAGTGACTCAGCCCCGGCGTATCGCCACCCTTTCGGTATGCGACTACATAGCCCGGCAGCTGGGCTGCGAGGTTCCAGGCACTGTGGGCTACAAGATGAGGTTTGCAGACCAGACCATATCAAGCACCAAGATCAAGATAATGACAGACGGCATACTGCTGCAGGAGATCAAGTTCGACCCTTACCTGTCCCAGTACAGCTGCATAATTGTGGACGAGGCCCACGAGCGGAGCCTCAACATAGACTTCATCCTTGGTCTCCTGAAGCGCATCTCCAACGTCAGGGACGACTTCAAGATCATCATTTCATCCGCCACCATCAACACATCGGTGTTCTCCGAATATTTCGGAGGATGTCCTGTGGTCCACATAGACTCCAAGATGTATCCGGTGGGAGTTATCTACGACCCTGTTCCAGAGGATGCAAAGCCCGAGGAGCTTCTATTAAAGGTGGGTGACATTGTGGAGCGGTGCATTGAGGAAGAGCGTGAGGGAGACATCCTTATATTCCTCTCGGGCGAGAAGATGATAAAGGACTGCATAACCATGCTGGATGCCAGCCCTGTCCGGGACAAGCTTATGCTGCTGCCTCTGTATGGAAGGCTCTCCAAGGAGGAGCAGGAGCGTATCTTTATCGAGACACCGCCGGACAAGACCAAGGTCATTGTGGCCACCAACATTGCCGAGACAAGCGTGACCATCGACGGAATCACCACAGTAATAGACTCAGGACTTGCCAAGATAAACACATACAATACACGGACATTCACATCATCCCTTCTGGAGGCCCCTATATCAAAGGCTTCCTGCAACCAGAGGAAAGGAAGGGCGGGACGGACCCAGGCTGGCACCTGCTACCGGCTCTACACAAAGCAGAGCTTCGAGAGCCGTGTCATGTTCACCAAGGAGGAGATCTACCGCACCGACCTGTCGGAGGTTATCCTTCGTATGGCCGAGCTGGGGATCACAGACTTCGAGTCCTTCGACTTCATCTCTTCACCAGAGAAGAACGGCATAAGGAGCGCCATCGAGACCCTTGTGATGCTGGATGCCCTTAATGACAACAACACACTTACAAAGATCGGCGAGATGATGGCAGCCTACCCTCTTCTGCCACGGCTATCCCGGATGCTGGTGGAAGCTATCCTGAAGTATCCCGATGTCATCGAGGAGACTATAATAGCTGTCACATTCCTCTCCACCAACAGCCCGTTCCTCCTGCCCCAGGGGATGGAGATGGAGGCAAGGAAGGCACATCACTCCTTCCGCAGCAAATATGGGGACTTCGTATCATACATCGATATCTACGATTCCTTTGTGAATGCCGAGAACAAGGAGGAGTTCTGTGACTCCAACTTCCTGGACCTCAAGGTGATGAACGAGATTGTGAGCATCAAGGAGCAGCTTGAGGATATTGTGGGCGAGCAGGGAATTCCTGTATCAGGGGGCGGCAGCGTGGAGAACTACCTTAGCGCTGTGGCCAAGGGCCTTATACAGTTTGTATGTGTCCGCACCGGCAAGGGAGCCTACTCAAGCCTTACAGCCGAGCGGATCTTCATCCACCCTGGCTCTGTAATGTTCCACGAGAATCCTGACTTCATAGTAGCCGGCGAGATAGTGCGCACCAGCCGCATGTATGCCCACTCTGTATCGCCTCTCAACACCGAGATACTCAAGAGGATATCCCCGGAGCTGGCGGCAAAGCTCACCACCGCAATACAGAAGGAGGCCAAGGGCAAGGAGAAGGCAGACAACGCTTGGCAGGTCAAGATCGGCAACCAGTTCTTCGAGCTCAAGAAAGGCAAGGGAAACAAAAATAAGACTGCAATACTCCAGTGGGAGAACCTGGCCAAGGTCATCAAGTCCGGCAGCTTTGTGGTGGACCCCCAATCCAAGGATCTCAAGTGCATTGTCGTATGGCGCGGCATGGAATTCCTGACCAACGAGAAGCTGCGGGACGTGAAGAGGATGATCCCCTACATAAATCCGGAGCGGAAGTTCAAGGAGGAGCTGCCCTTCATGGGAAGCATAAGTGCCAACAAGCACTTCGACCAGCTGGCCGACTGCATGGATATCCTGCTTTATCTGTGCCCGAAGAAAAAGAACGGCAAGATATTGGGCTTCCTGACACTGCACACCGACGAGCGGGGCAACTACTGGGTCAAGGCGGATAGGAGCTTCGACAACTCTGTGCTCACCACACTGGGAAGCCTTGAGATGCTTATGGACCAGGTGCCTGAGAAAGCAAGCCCCAAGAGCATAAAGAAGGTGAACTCCACCTACCGGTTCTTCAGCGAGATACTTAAAAAGTATTAAAGGACAGAAACTCCCAGAGATTTTGCCAGAGCCTTGAGCTTCTTGTCCGTGGTCAGAAGAGCGGCCCCGTTGTGCCGGGCAAGCACCAGATAGAACATATCATAGATGCTGTGTCCCAGCCTTATTCCCTCGTGCAGGGCCTCTATTGCCAGCTCGCTGGTGTCAGTGTATTCATCCACAATCTGCAGGATATAAGCGAGAGTCTTCCTTGCATTCTCCTCATCTACCGCACCGTTCCGTGCATATTTCCAAAGCACATTGGTCACCTCAGAGTCAAACAGAGTGGGTGCAATAACTTTCTCTGCGCCAGCAACCGCATTCATGAAGAGACTATATTTCGGCCCATGAAAAGCAATCTCAAAGGCAGCGCAGGTATCTAAAACATAAATCATCTCAGCCTGCCTCCCTTACCGTGCCCCTCCCTGTCCTGCCGCACCAGATCAGCCGGAGAAGGAAAATGGGAAGGAAGATGAAGCTCCAGAGCATCAAGATCATCCAGCAACCTGCGGCGCCTCGCACCGTTCTTGTCATCATCTGCGTTTAGTATGGAAGAAAGCAAGAAAATAACCTGCTGGGGAACTGTGCGGTTCTGCTCCTTGGCCACCCGGGCCAGAATCTGATATGTCTCCTGGGGAAAATCCCTGACCTGCAATAATGCCATGGCTGCTCCTTGTATGCAAAATGATATCAAGTTGCATACAATAATAATTTAAAGCATTTTACGGCTGTTGTCAAATATCACCACTCAATATATGGCACACCCAGCTGCTCCTCAAGCCATAGCGCTATCTCGCCGGAAATGTTATCAAGCTTGGTATCCATGGCCAAAGTATACCACAGAAATAAAACATTGATATCTCTCACTATGACAATTATATTTACTATACAAGGAGAAAAATATGCCAATCGATAAGACAAAAATAACAAAAGAGATGCTTGAGAAAGCAGCAAAGTGCAAGACTGCTGATGAACTGATTGCTCTGGCCAAGACCGAAGGCTTTGAGCTCACAAAAAATGAAGCTGTGGCTTATCTTGAAGAACTCCAGAATGTGGAACTGGATGAAAAGGCCCTGGATAAGGTAGCTGGCGGTGGCTGTTATCCAGATTGTCCAAAAGATTATTGCTTTGAAAATTGACGCTTGACAGATAAGCAATTAAAGTCTCTTTTACTATTTATAACTGGTTATGTGTTATAAAGCCCCTTAATCGGGGCTTTTTTTATTATTTGCAGGGCCTGGTCCTACCCCTGCTAAACATACTCACTCCAGAGTTTGGCGAGTTTTCACTCCCGAATTTGGCAGATTTTCATTCCATGTTTTGGCAAGTTTCTAATCCAGACTTTGGCAAAAATCTCCCCTTTCCATATCATGACTTTCCAAGTATACTTTTAACATGAAGACCATCCATGTAGTAGCGGCCATCATTATCCGAGATCACAAGCTTTTTGCCACCCAGCGGGGATACGGCGAGTTCAAGGATGGCTGGGAGTTCCCCGGTGGCAAGGTGGAGCCAAGAGAGACTCCCCAGGATGCCCTTAAGAGGGAGATCCGGGAAGAACTGGCTACCGAGATAGAGGTGGGCGACTACATCAGTACCATCGAATACGACTACCCCACTTTCCACCTCTCCATGGATTGCTATGCCTGCTCAATAATTTCCGGCAGGCTGGAACTTCTGGAGCATGAGAACGCAGCCTGGCTTACTAAAGAAACTTTACATACTGTATCATGGCTTCCCGCCGACTTAAGTATTCTAGATAAAGTGGAAAAATTGCTTTAATTACCTCCCTATCGCTTTATCGAACCGGTCCAGTACATCCATCATGTCTGGCATAAGATAGTCACGGCATTCGCCCATCAGCTTCTTGGGCATGCCGTAGAAAGCCTCGGCAATACCTCCGGTAATGCAGGCCTGGGTGTCGGCATCGCCGCCTAAGGATACAGAAAGCCGTATTGCATCCTCGTAGTCCTTGCTGTCAAGGAATGCCACTATTGCTTCTGGCACTGTCCCCTGGCATGTTTCGTCAAAATCGTAGTCAGGCCTTATCTGGTCGCAGGTGCGTTCCAGGTTGTAGTCGAACTCCTTCTGGATGTAGTCCTTTATCTCCTCCTTGCTCTTTCCTGTGCGGGCCAGGAAGATAGCGGCAGCTGTGGCATCTGCCCCGTCAATTCCGAAAGGATGGTTGTGGGTCACCTCCGCAGTCCACCGGGCCACCTTCCTGGTTGTCTCCAGTGTATCGTAAAGCCAGCCTGCAGCCGACACCCTCATGGCAGAACCGTTGCCATAGCTGCCGTAAGGCTCGGTCATATCAGAGAAAAGCCAGTGGTGGAACCTTCCTCCGTACCCTGCGAATGGATACTTAGCTCCCCACTTTTTGAAGCTCTTGATCAGTGCCTTCTTAACCTCTTCCTCCCCGGGATTCTTCCCGAACATCATAAGGGCATCGGCCACCGCTATGGTCATGACCGAGTCGTCGGTGAACATGGAATCTTCGCTTAAAAGCGGGAAATCTGTTGTGTCTATCGGATTAAACTCGTATAGAGAGCCTACGATGTCTCCCAAAATTGCTCCATACATTTTTACTCCTTCATTCTTTCATAATGTAAATATACCACCCCAGGTGTAGCAAATAATGCTACATATAACAAATTTTTTATGGACAATTTTTATAGGCAGGAATAATATGGGAATATATGGAACAGCGGCTCAAAGTTTCTACCTTCCTTAAGTTCTGGGCACCACTTGCACTCATGCAGGTGATAATGAGTTTTGAGTTCCCTGCCATAATCGCCTTCATCTCCCGCATAGGAGATGCCAAGGAGAACCTGGCCATATTCACTGTGGTCACATCCCTCTCCCTTCTTTTAGAGGGTGTGATAATCCAGATGCTGTCCGCCGCCACTGCCCTGTGCGACAGCTGGAACAACTACCAGCGGGTGAAGCATTTCCTTCTCATAGTGCTGGCCCTGCTCGTGGCAGCCCATCTGTTCTGCATCCTTCCGGGGCCTTTCGACTTCATTGCAACCACACTGCTAAAGCTGGAGCCTGACTATATAGAAAGCACACGCATAGCCTTCCTCCTCATGCTGCCGTGGGTGCCCACCATAGGGGTGCGCCGTCTGTGGCAGGGTGTCCTGATACGGAACGGCAGGACCGGACTGGTCTCCATGATAACTGTCATAAGGATAATCGTCTGCATCGCAGCCCTTGCGGTCATGCTATCATTCAGGAATGTGCCTGGCTACTATGTGGCCTCCATAGCCCTGAGTATGGGGGTGACATCGGGAGCGATATCGGCATACCTTTTCGCCCGCCCTATCCTTAAGAAGCTTAAGAGCGTGACATCGCCCGAGACCATAAGCTGGAAAGACCTGACCCTCTTCTACCTGCCACTGGCAATGACATCGTTTGTCACCGAGGCAGACCGCCCTATCATCGCCGCAGGCATATCCCGGGGGCTTTTGCCCACCGAATCCCTGGCAGGCTGGGGCGAGGTTATCTCCATAATCGCCATATTCCGGTCGCTCTGCTACTCCACACAGGAGGCGTCCATAGCCCTCTTCAGTACAAAGGAGAACAACCGGGTGATCCGCAGGGCTGTGTTCAGGATCTGCGCCGTTGTATGCGGAATCTGCTTCTTCTGCATCTTTGTACCGCCGGTGCGTCAGTATATCTTCATAAACATATCGGGCCTCACCCCGGAGCTTGCCCAGCTCTGCAAGGTACCTCTCATGGTAATCTCCCTAACACTGTTCACCTTCCCTGTTATAGCATGGCTCCGATCTGTGAACATCCACGAGAAGACAACACGGAACATAGGCTGGGCTGTCTTCATGAACCTGATCGCTGTGACACTGGCTGTTATAGTGCTGGACAACGGTTTCTCCATGCTGGGCCTTATGGTTGGTGCCATCAGCTACATCTTTGCCATGACAGCTGAGTCTGGCTACTTGACATTAAAAAGATTTAGTAGTAATAATTCTTATTAAGATGAAAGCACAGAGATTTTCTAAGCAGAGGGAGCTTGTGCTCCGCACTGTAAAAGCAAACCTTATACACCCTACTGCCCTGGAGATATACGGCATGACAAGAGCAGTCGACCCCACCATAAGCATGGGAACCGTCTACCGCAACTTGAACCTTCTGGCAGAGCAGGGAAAGATACTCAGGATCAAGGTGCCCGGAGGGGCAGATCGGTATGACGGCACTATAGAGCCTCACAACCACGCTGTATGCACAAAATGCGGCATGGTGATGGACTACAGCTACAGCTTTGACGACTTAAGCAGTCAGCTGGAGAAGAGCGGCTTCAAGTGCGAGGAGCTGAATATCACTGTGCGGGGAACTTGTAAAAACTGCCTGACAAAGGCTTTAAATAATGACATGGAGGAATAAGATGGCTAAATTTGTATGCCCTGTTTGCGGCTATGTATTCGAGGGAGCTGCTGCACCTGCAGTATGCCCGGTTTGTAAGTATAAGGGACCCGACTGGAAGAAGGTTGAGGGCGAGATGAGCTGGGCCGCTGAGCATGTGGTAGGCGTAGGAAAGAAGTTCGGACCAGACGTTCCGGCAGATGTTCAGGAGCAGATCATCAAGGGTCTCAAGGCTAACTTTGACGGCGAGTGCTGCGAGGTTGGTATGTACCTGGCTATGGCACGTGTTGCACACAGAGAAGGATATCCTGAGATCGGACTCTACTGGGAGAAGGCTGCTTTCGAAGAGGCTGAGCATGCAGCTAAGTTCGCAGAGCTTCTGGGCGAGGTTGTAACCGACAGCACAAAGAAGAACCTGCAGATGCGGGTGGACGCTGAGAACGGCGCAACAGCAGGAAAGACAGAGCTTGCCACACTGGCCAAGAAATACAACCTGGATGCTATCCACGACACAGTTCACGAGATGGCACGGGACGAGGCACGCCACGGAAAGGCACTCAAGGGTCTTCTGGACAGATATTTCAAATAATCTGCTGCTTTATGCATGCAAGGGGCCAGGGTATACA
>Ga0256405_10002169_pt1 | contig 47115 bp, 47 predicted proteins | sample RumenRJG_02DNA_FD_189096 | JGI IMG/M metagenome (GOLD analysis project Ga0256405, IMG submission 189096) | Bovine rumen microbial communities from Lethbridge, Alberta, Canada - RJG_02 | ecosystem: Host-associated > Mammals > Digestive system > Stomach > Rumen | place: Canada: Alberta... | reverse complement strand
TCCCCAACTTTGATACTTCTATTATACCAGAAAAAGTGCCGCAATCCCAGATAAATACTGGGTTTATGGCACTTTTGCAAAAAAAGTCCACGGCGCATGCCGTGGACTTTGTCTACAGTCTGAGACTGCACAGTGTGCAGTCTTTTCAAATCAATTAGATAATTTCTTTTACTTTAGCTTTCTTGCCGTAACGATCTCTTAAGTAGAACAATTTAGCTCTTCTTACTTTACCTCTTCTAACGACTTCGATTTTCTCTACGTTAGGGGAGTGTAATGGCCAAGTCTTCTCTACGCCAATACCGTTGGAGAATTTTCTAACGGTGAAGGTTTCACGGTTGCTACCACCCTGTCTCTTAATAACAGTACCTTCGAAGATCTGGATTCTTTCACGGTTACCTTCTTTGATTTTACCGTAAACTTTAACGGTATCACCAACGTTGAATTCTGCTACTTCGCTCTTTAACTGAGCTGCTTCTAATTCTTTGATTGTGTTTAAGTTCATTTTTTTCTCCTATCTTTGTTTTGATTCGATGTTCTTAATGCGAAGCAACAGAGGACCATCTTTTTCAGCAACATTAGAATGTTATCACAATGTCACCGGAATTGCAAGGGTTTTATTCCTTTTCTTCCGTTTTTTTCTTCTTTTTCCGTCTAGGCTTCTTGGGTACTTCCGGATGCTCCGCTTCGTAAATCGCATATAAATCCGGTCGTTTTACTTTTGTACGCTCCTTGGACTGCTCAAGCCTCCAGGCATCCACCTTCGCATGGTCACCAGACAAAAGGATAGGTGGAACCTTTTTCCCATTCCAGGTCTCCGGTCTTGTGTACTGCGGATACTCCAGTAAATGATCCGCAAAGCTTTCTGTTTCACCGGAATCCTGGTTTGATAAAACGCCGGGCACCATACGGGAAATGGCGTCAATCATCACCATGGCAGGAAGTTCGCCACCAGTCAGAACGAAATCTCCTAAGGAAACCTCATCCGTAACGATTTCTTCCAGCACGCGCTCATCGATTCCCTCATAGTGACCACATAAGAAAATCAAATCTTCTTCTTTTGCCAGTTCTTTGGCCATCTCCTGATGGAAGGTCTTGCCCTGCGGCGTCATAAACAAAACCCTGGGTGTCTTAGAATCACTTTCAGGGGTCAATTCTTTTTTCTGTTCCCGGATATGCTCTAAAATAGCCTGATAACAGTCAAACACAGGCTGAGCCTGCATCAGCATACCAGCCCCACCACCATAGGGATAATCATCAACTTTATTATGCTTATCCAGAGTGTAGTCACGGATATTCACAGCCTCTACGTCGATAATCCCCTTTTCCATAGCACGGCCTGTAATGCTGGTGGTAATCCCCTGCATAATCATCTCGGGGAATAATGTCATAACATGAAATCTCATAACGACCTCAATTATAAATCAAGCAGCCCATCCAATACATGGACTGTCATTTTATTTCCATCTACATCAACATCTAAGATGCATTCCGGTATGGATGGAAGAAGCAGTTCTTTGGCTCCTTCTCTGGTAACCACATAAACATCATTGGCACCTGTCTCCATGATATCAGTCAGAATGCCTAGTTTCGTGCCATTTTCATCAAAGACTTCCATATCCACCAAATCGCCGCGATAGTACTCTCCTTCTTCAAGAGGTACTGCATCCTCTCTTCCGATCCAAAGAGTAGCTTTGGCAAAACGTTCTACATCGTTGATGTTGTCATATCCTTTGAATTTCAGAATCACCAGGTTTTTAAAAAACTTGGCGGATTCGATTTCCATAACCTGCTCCAGTTTGTCTTTTCGCAGCGTTACTTTTTTTAGTTTTTTGAATTTTTCCGGTTCATCTGTTGTAGGAAAAACCTTCACTTCACCACGAATACCGTGGGTTGTGGTAATAGCCCCAACTTGAAATTCTGTTTGTTTCAAATATTACCTCTTTCTGAACAGAATACCCCTAGCAAATACTAGGGGTATCAGAATTAGACGATTTCCACGTCTACATGTACATTTTCTCTTGTGGACGCTGCCTTCACAACAGCACGAATAGACTTCGCAATACGTCCACCCTTTCCAATCACTTTGCCCATATCACCGGCTGCAACATGTAACTCTAAAGTTGTATTACTACCCTCACTTTTTTCGGTCACAGTCACTTCTTCCGGATGGTCAACGAGCGCTTTTGCAATCACTTCGACCAATTCTTTCATGATCTACCTCCATAAGTGTTATGGACAGCCCTATTATTTCTGGATGCCGGTCTGTTTTAAAATCTTAGCTACTGCTTCTGTAGGCTGTGCACCTGCTGCAAGCCATTTTTTAGCAAGCTCTTCATTTACGTGATAAGTGCTTGGCTCTGTGCTAGGATCATAAGTACCGATCTCTTCGATGAATCTACCATCTCTTGGGCTTCTTGCATCAGATACTACGATACGATAGAAAGGTGCTTTTTTCTGACCCATTCTTCTCAGTCTCATTTTTACCATTGTTTCATTCCTCCATAAATTAAAAAACTTATCTTATGCCCTATGGGCTATATTGTTAAATACATCTTACGATATATAAACAAACTACTTAAAACGGCATCTTCATGCCACCAAACATATTACCAAAGCCGCCTCTGCGTTTGCCCATTCCACCAAATTGTTTCATCATCTTTTGGCTTTGTTCAAACTGTTTTACAAAGCGATTTACCTGTGCGATATCCACACCTGCGCCTTTCGCAATACGGTGCTTGCGGCTTGGATTCAGAAGCTTCGGATTTCTTCTTTCCGCAGGGGTCATAGAAAGCACAATAGCCTCTGTTCTGGCAAGTTCCTTTTCATCTACCATAGACGCAAGGTCCATGTTCTTTCCGCCAAGTCCCGGCATCATGGAAAGTAAACTTGCAATTCCGCCCATATTCTTCATCTGCTTCATACTTTCAAGGTAATCTTCAAAATCGAACTTGCCTTTCTTTAGGCGAGCGGACATTTCTTTTTCTTTTGTTTCGTCGATTTCTAAGTTTTCCTGCGCCTTCTCAATCAGAGAAAGTACATCACCCATTCCAAGAATTCGACTGGCCATACGATCCGGATAGAACTGCTCTAAATCGGAAAGTTTCTCACCCATACCGGCAAACAGAATTGGTTTTCCGGTAATGGCTTTAACGGAAAGAGCTGCACCACCACGGGTGTCACCATCTAACTTTGTCAGAATAACACCATCCAGTCCAACTTTTTCATTGAACTCTTCAGCTACATTCACTGCATCCTGACCGGTCATAGCATCCACAACCAGGAATGTCTGATGAACGTCGATGGTCTTTTTGATTTCTTGAAGCTCTTCCATCATGGCTTCATCAATGTGCAAACGACCGGCTGTATCCAAAATGACTACATTGTGACCGTTCTTTTCTGCAAAAGCTAGGGCTTCTTTTGCTATCTCAGCAGGCTTATGATCTGTGCCCATTTCGAACACATCCACTTCCTGTTTCTGACCATTAATCTTTAACTGCTCAACTGCCGCAGGTCTGTAAACGTCGCAGGCCACCAGTAAAGATTTCTTACCTTTTGTCTTGAGTTTGCCTGCCAGTTTCGCTGTGGTTGTAGTCTTACCAGCACCCTGGAGACCACACATCATAATAACGGTAATGGCTTTACCGGGCTGAAAGGCGATTTCTGTCGTTTCGCCACCCATCAAGGAGATCATCTCTTCATTTACGATTTTGATCACCATCTGTCCCGGATTGAGGCCATTCATAACGTCCTGTCCAACTGCTCTTTCCTGAACAGCACTTATGAATTGCTTGACTACCTTAAAGCTTACGTCTGCTTCCAAAAGAGCCATCTTCACTTCTTTTAAAGCGACTTTTACATCCTCTTCTGTCAGACGGCCTTTGCCACGAAGCTTCTTAAATACGTCTTGTAATTTATCACTTAAGCTTTCAAATGCCATATAACTATCTATCCTCTATGACCGTTAAAACAGGGATAACAACTTATGCGCTTCCTGTTCTAATAGATCAAACTGTGCTTTTGCCTCATCCCCTGTCAGAGACTTACCTGCCTCTGCAAGTATCACCATGTTCTGCACACCATCCTTAGCTTCCAAAAACTTATGTACCAACTGCAGCTTGTCTTCATACTCCTGCAAAGCCTCATCGCAGCGCTTCACAATGCTGCTTACCGCCTGCTTACTGATGGAGTACTCATCTGCAATCTCTGTCATAGATAAGTCTTGGTTTACATAGCCATCATATATTTCTTTTTGATGTTCTGTAAGAAGTTCACCATAAAAATCATACAGGTAACTTCTCTTTAGAATAGTATCCATAGTTTCACTCCGGACGCTTTTTGACACAAGTAATACTATAACAAACTGATAAGAGGGTGTCAAGCATTTTTTGTTGACACCCTCTGAATAATGATTTCTTCTATAGTTTTGCACTATACATGCTCTTATATCCTTCGCCATAAATCTCCGTAGCATCAGTAATAATCATAAATGCGTCCGGATCTTCTTCCCTTACAATCTCTTCGACTTTAGGGGAAATCGGTTTCTTCACAACCACCATAATGACAGTTTTCTCTTTTCCGGAAAAAGCACCCTGTCCCTGAATATGAGTCACACCGATATCTAACTCTAAAAGCAATCTTTCGGTAATGTTTTGATGATGGTCTGTAATGATATAGAACAGCTTCGCTCCGTCTCTACCATACAGCACCAGGTCAAATACAAAACTGGTAACGCCCACAGAAATACCGGCAAATAAAGCCTTTTCAATACTCTGCATAATCACCGCAGAGGTGGCAATGACAAAGATATCAATCAGGAAGGTAATGACACCGGTTTTCATATGAGGAAACTTCAGTTTCAAAACCTTTACCAAAATATCCGTACCGCCTGTGGTAGCACCAGCTTTGAAAATCAAGCCCATAGCGACTGCTATCAGTGCACCTCCGATGATAGCTGCCAGCATATCATCCCGGGTAACCGCACCAAATCTCTCAAAGTAGTTGGTTGCCACCGTGCTCATAAAGATACAGTATGCGGTAGATATAATGAATCGAATACCAAATTTCCATAGTCCTAAAAGAATCAACGGAATATTGAGTAATAGATATATGGTACCTGTCTGAAATGTCGGAATCAAACGGTTGATTACAATGGAAAGACCACTGATTCCACCGGCTGCCAAGGAACAAGGATCCAGGAAGTTCGCGATTCCAATACCGAAAATCGCACTGGATACTGTCATGACGATGTAATTGAATAAGACGCGTAAAGGTCTATGTGAATTAATATAATGCCAAATAGTTCGAATCATACTGCTCCTTTGTCGCGTCTAAATCCATTACAGATTTGTAGCGACCAATTTCGGATTAAATCCATTTTGATGCAATGCATCTAATATTTGTTTTTTATGTTCTGTGCCGAAGGACTCCAGCGTAATCTTTAACTCTACCGCTGCATTACGGTTGATGGAAACAAACTGATTATGCTCCAGTTTGATGACATTGCCATTCTGTTCCGCAATTACAGAGGAAACACGAACGAGTTGTCCCGGTCTATCCGGCAAAAGAACAGATACCGTAAATACACGGTCTCTTAAAATCAATCCCTGTCTGATGACGGAAGACATGGTAATCACATCCATGTTGCCGCCACTTAGAATAGAAACGATCTTCTTATCCTGTACCTTCAGATGCTTAAGCGCTGCTACGGTCAGAAGGCCGGAGTTCTCAACCACCATCTTGTGGTTTTCTACCATGTCCAGGTAAGCGACTACAAGCTCAGCATCCTCTACGGTAATGATATCATCCAAGTTTTCCTGCAAATAAGGGAAAATCTTAGATCCAGGCGTCTTCACTGCAGTACCGTCTGCAATGGTATTTACAGAAGGAAGCGTGGTTACTTTACCGTTTTTCAAAGACTCCTGTAAGCAATTTGCTCCGGCAGGCTCCACACCGATTACTTTTACTTTTGGATTCAAAAGCTTCGCCAAAGTAGACACACCGGTAGCTAGTCCGCCACCACCTACCGGCACCAGGATATAATCAACCAAAGGTAATTCCTGGAAAATCTCCATACCAATAGATCCCTGTCCTGTAGCCACATCCAAATCATCAAAAGGATGTACAAAGGTGTATCCATGCTCTTTTGCAAGCTCTAAAGCATGCTCACAGGCTTCATCATATACATCGCCGTGCAAGATAACTTCCGCGCCAAGTTCCTTGGTACGATTTACCTTAATAGGTGGTGTAGTAACAGGCATCACAATGATTGCTTTCACGCCATAAGATCTGGCTGCAAAAGCAACGCCCTGGGCATGATTTCCGGCAGAAGCGGTAATGAGGCCTTTTGCTCTATCCTCTTCTGAAAGGGTACTGCACTTATAATAAGCACCGCGCACCTTGTAGGCTCCGGTTCTCTGTAAGTTTTCAGGTTTTAAATACACCTGATTTCCTGTTTGTTTGGAGAAAAAGTCACTGTAGATTAATTTGGTCTCCAGTGTAACCTTTTTCACGATTTCAGAAGCTTCCTCAAACTTCTTCAATGTTAACTGTTCTTCGCTCATAGTCTCCTCTTTTCCTGCATGTAAGCATTTTGAAACCTTATCTTAGTCAAATAAAGCTTCTACATATTTTTCAGCATCAAAGAAGGTGAAGTTATCAATTCCTTCTCCCACTCCGATGTATTTCACCGGGATTTTGCATTCCGCTTGAATGGCAACTGCAATTCCACCTTTTGCTGTGCCATCCATCTTTGTTAAGATGATACCTGTCAAATCACAGATTTCGCCGAATTCCTTTGCTTGCTGTAACGCATTCTGTCCTGTGGTGGCATCGAGTACCAAAAGGTTTTCTCTTCTTGCGTCAGGCATTTCTCTATCCACAATACGATTCATCTTACCAAGTTCATCCATAAGATTCTTTTTATTATGGAGTCTACCTGCGGTATCGCAAAGAAGTGTATCACAATTTCTGGCTTTGCAAGCCTGTAAAGAGTCATAAAGCACCGCAGATGGATCAGACCCCTCTGCCCCGGAAATCATATCCACGCCCGCTCTTTCCGCCCAGGTTTGAAGCTGTTCACCAGCCGCTGCACGGAAGGTATCACAAGCGCCTATGATAACCTTTCTACCTTGATTCTTCAGCATATGGGCCATCTTACCAATGGAAGTGGTCTTTCCTACACCATTGACACCGATGACTAATACAACGGACTTTTCCGTTTCAAAATCATAAGCATCAAAGGGCAAAGACATTTGATCCATAATACTTTGCTTTAAAAGTTTCTTGCAAGCATCTACGGTTTTAATATGCTGTTCATGAACCTGCTTTTTTAAATCCTCTAAAATCAGCTGGGTGGTATGGACGCCCACATCACCCATGATAAGCGCTTCTTCTAGTTCTTCATAGAAGTCGTCATCAATCTGGGATGCCATAAAGACGTTTCCCAGATTGCTTTTTAACTTACTAAAAAATCCTTTGTTCTCTTCGCTCATAAAGTCACTCTAATTTATAATTTCTTTGTCAATCAAATCTACGCTGACGAGGGCGGAAACGCCCTTTTCCTGCATGGTGATACCATATAGTCTGTCTGCACTTTCCATAGTACCACGTCTATGGGTAATGACAATAAATTGGGTACTCTTGGTCAGTTTATGCAGGTATTTTGCAAAACGACCTACATTATTCTCATCTAATGCTGCCTCAATCTCATCCAGCAAACAGAATGGGGACGGCTTCAGATTCTGAATTGCAAACAATAATGCAATAGCTGCAAGCGCTTTTTCACCACCGGAAAGCTGCATCATGTTCTGAAGCTTTTTGCCTGGTGGCTGCGCTGTAATATTGATGCCTGCCTCCAGAATATCTTCATCTTCTGCCAGTTCCAAAGTACCATGTCCACCACCAAAGAGTTCTTTGAAGACCTTATCGTATTCTCTGCCAATCTCAGCAAATTTGTCTTTAAACTGCTTTCTCATGGCAGTATCCAATTCTGTGATAATGGTCTCCAGCTGTTTCTCAGCTTCGATCAAGTCGTCATGCTGGCCTTTCAAGAAAGTATAACGCTCCATCAAGTTCTTGTAATCTTCAATGGCATTTACGTTAACATCTCCCAGCTTACGGATTTCATCTTTAATTGTGGTAATGGATTTCTTCATGGCAGGAAGATCAGTCATATCTTCCTGACGCATAGCAGCCGCATCCGTCAAGGTAATCTCATATTCATCCCACATATAATTAATCTGGGATTCCACGTATTCTTCCTGACGTTCTTTCTGTGCATTCAAACGATACACTTCTTTATCCAGTTCGTTGATACGGCTGGAAAGTTCTTCACGTTTTTCAAAGAAGTTTTTCTGTTTTTCCGTCAGTTCTTCTTTTTGCTGCTGTTTTTCTTTCAGCTCTTTCTCCGCATCGGACTGTGCTCCGAAGGAAGCTTCAATGGTCTCTTCGATTGCCTTCAGATTTTCTTTATTCTGTAAGACTTCCTCGTCACTATGCTCTAAGCTGTCCTTGATTTCCTGTAATTCTGCGGTATGACGTGCGATTTCCGCATCGATACGATCCACATTGGCCTGTTCAAACTCCTGCTTTTGCAGCATCTTCTGCACATCTAAATCGATAGAAGAAACAGAAAGGGCCTGCTTTTCTTCCTGGTCATGCATACCTTCTACTTCAGCCTGAAGTTTTTCGATATCTGCTGTCATTTCCTTTTCTTTGTCCATGGAAGCAGATAACTCATCTTCTACCTTCTGTTTATCCGAAGCAATATCCTGCAATTGCTTCTCGATGTCTTTTTCTTCATCGTGTAAAGAACCTAAATCGTTCTTTTGCTCATTCTTCTTCTCGATAGCAGCATCCAAATTAAGTTGCGCCGTATTCTGCTGCAGAATCGCATTCTGTGCCAACATACGCAAGTTCTCAACCTTGGCACGTAAGCCATTACGTTCATCGCGTATTTTGGAAATTTGATCTTCGATCTCCTGCGTTTCCTTCTGAATCTTTGTCACTTTCTCTTCTAATTCCGCAAGTTCACGACGTCTGCTTAATAAATTAGAATTGTTTTTGAAAGCACCACCGGAGATAGCACCACCCGGTACCAGAAGTTCGCCCTCTAACGTAACCATACGAACGGAATACTGGAACTTACGAGCAATCTTCATGGCATGGTCTATGGTATCAACCACAAGGATACGTCCCAGCATTGCTTTCGCCACGTTACGATACTTTTTATCCAGATTTACAAGGGTGTCAGCAAGACCGATTGCACCTTCTTCTTTTAGTGCCTCTGGATTTTTGAACTCCTGTGGATGGTCTAGCGCCGTAAGAGGTAAGAAAGTAGCTCGACCGTAGCGATTCTTTTTTAAGAATCCAATCATGCGCTTGGCAGTTTCTTCATCCTCCGTTACCACGTTTTGGATATTACCGCCTAGGGCTGTTTCGATAGCTACTTCGTACTTCTGATCTACCTGAATAATGTCCGCTACAACACCAATCAATCCTTTTTCGGATTTCTTTTGTTCCATCACCATTTTGACGGAACCCCCATAGCCTTCATAACGTTCTGTTAAATTAGCCAAGGTTTCTAATTTGGATTTTTCTTGATGATATAGCTCTCTTTTCTTGCGCAGTTTCTCATCTAATTCAGACATTTCATCGTGAATTTCGGATAATCTTCCATCCACTTCAGCCTGCTGTGAATCATAGGCTTTTGCCTCTTCAGAGATTTTGGCAAGATTCTCTTTCAATTCCTCAATCAGCTTATCCTGGGCTTCTTCGTCGGATTTGTAACGAATCAGTCTGGAAGATAACTCTGCTTTACGAATCTGAACTTGCTCTAACATGGTGTCAAAACGACCCATCTGAGATTTTGTGGTCGCTCTGGCATTTAAGCCATCAATAATGGCGTTCTTCAGTTCTTCGATGCGGTTATTATGTGCCTCAATTTTGCCCTGAATTTCTTCTAAAGCATCATTTGCCTCTTTCTTCTTTTCTTCGATTTCAGAAAGTTGCTGATCAATGACCTTCTTCTCTTCCAGAATCTTGTCCTTGTCCGCTGTCTTTTCATCAATCTCCTGCTGAACCGCTACGACACGACTCTGCAAATGCTCTTTATTTCCTGCTGCAGAGCTAATACGCTCTTTTAAGATATTAAGCTGAATCTCCAGTTTAGAACGCTTCTCTAAAGATTCGTTCATCAGAGCATGGGCATTTTCGATTTCTTCCCCAAGACGCTGAATTTCGCTCTGTACAAAATCATAATCTGCTTTTGCCTGGTCGAAGTTTTCTTTATTCTCTTCTAATTCAGCACTGGCATTTTTGTATTTTTCCTGCACATCTTCCAACTGCTTCAGCACGCGGTCATGATCTAACAGGAATACATTCACATCTAAAGTCTTTAATTCTTCTTTTTTCTTTAAGTAGATTTTCGCCTTTTCAGACTGTTTCTCTAAAGGACCTACCTGCTTTTCCAGTTCTGTCAGGATATCATTGACACGAAGCAGATTTGCATGCTCATTGTCAAGCTTCTTCATAGCTTCAGTCTTACGACGTTTGAACTTTACAATACCTGCCGCTTCATCGAAAAGCTCACGTTTTTCTTCCGGCTTACCGCTTAGGATCTTATCAATCTGACCCTGTCCGATAATGGAATAGCCTTCTTTACCGATACCGGTATCATAAAAAAGCTCATACACGTCTTTTAAACGGCATGGACTGTTATTGATAACATATTCACTTTCACCGGAACGATAGAGTCTACGTCCAACGGTAACTTCTTCAAAATCTACGGGGAGTGCATGATCGGAGTTATCTAGTGTAATGGCTACATAGGCATAACTAAGTGGTTTACGCATCTCTGTACCGGAAAAGATAACATCCTGCATAGACGAGCCACGCAATTGCTTGATTTTTTGTTCACCCAAAACCCAGCGAACAGCGTCTGCTACATTACTTTTACCGGAACCGTTTGGTCCCACAATGCCGGTGATACCCGGCTTGAATTCAAATACAATTTTATTCGCAAATGACTTAAAGCCATGAACTTCTATACTTTTTAAATACATGATTTCCTCGATAACAACGCCGCGTATGCAGCATGCTGCTCCGCTAATTTTTTACTGTGTCCGCTTCCGGAAGCTAGATAATTCTCTTCCTCATACACGTCCACATAGAACACCTTGTTGTGTTCCGGTCCCTCTTCCTTCACAAGGTCATAACGCAGGGCATGGCCTTCCTTCTGAACCAGCTCTTGTAAGATAGTCTTCGCATCATAAAAGAGCTGCTTCTCCTGAATATCAGATAGAATCAGTCGGTGAATAAAACTTTTTGCTTCTTCGAATCCACTATCTAAATAAATCGCACCAATAATTGCTTCTACCACATCTGCAATAATAGATGCTCTGTGTCTTCCTCCGGTTAGTTCTTCCCCTTTTCCAAGGTTCAGATATTGACCTAAATCTATGGTATCTGCACAAAAGGCCAAGGATTGCTCGCAAACAAGGGAAGCCCTGATTTTAGTAAGCTTTCCTTCTTTGCAATCGGGATACTCTTTATACAAATACTCACTGCTCACAAGTTCTAAAACCGCATCCCCCAAGAATTCAATTCTTTCATAATCCGGTACCTTGTTGACTTTTCTTTCGTTGGCATAAGAACTATGTGTAATGGCCTGTTTCAATAAAGACTGATCTTGAAACACATACCCAATCTTCTCTTGCAGTTCCTCTATAGAATGGCTCATATTAATTCCCTCTCTCGCGTTTAATCAGTGCCACGGCCTCTTCTACAGTTGAAACCTTCGTCACCTTCTCATTCGTCAAGTGAATATCAAAGGTATCCTCCAGTTTCAGTACAATTTGATATACATCCAAAGAATCTGCCCCTAAATCACCGGTAAATGTCATGTTAGGAGAGATTTCTTTCGGATCCACATTCAAAACTTCTGCGATAATATCGCATAGGACTTTCATTTCCATTTTGTTAATCCTGCACGCTTAATTTTTCTTTGATTTTTTCATTGATGCGCTGTTCTTTAAAAGTAACGCACTGTAATACGGAATTTTTAATTTCAACAGCTTTGGAGCTTCCGTGTGTTTTCACAACCAAACCATTCAATCCAAGAAGTGGTGCTCCGCCATATTCTTCTAAGTCAAACTGCTTTAGAGTCTCTTTCAAAACCGGTTTTACCAAAAGGCCACCAATTTTACCTCTCGTGCAGCTCATAAGTCCGGATTTAATCTGCTTCAGCAAAGTGCCGGCAACACCTTCATACATTTTCAGAATGATATTGCCTGTAAAAGCTTCGCAAACAATAACATCTGCCACGCCTAGCGGAATATCTCTGGCTTCAACGCTACCGATAAAGTTAATATCCGGGCAATTCTTTAAAAGAGGGAAAGTCTCTTTTACAAGCTGATTTCCTTTTTCTTCTTCCGCCCCGATATTCACAATGCCAACTCTGGGATTCTTTATACCACAAATATTTTCCATATAGATGGATCCCATCTTTGCAAATTGCAAAAGCATACTTGGTCTGGCATCTACATTGGCCCCGCAATCAATCAAAAGTGCAGGCCCCTTTTCAGTAGGAATAAGTGGTGCCAGAGGTGGTCTCTCCACGCCTTTTAATCTACCAACAATTACCTGGCCCCCAACCAGTGTAGCTCCGGTAGATCCGGCGGATACATATGCATCACATTCTCCGGTTCTCACCATCTCCAGAGCCTTCACCAAGGAAGAATCTTTCTTTTGACGAATTGCAATTACAGGTGGCTCTGCTGTTTCGATTACTTCAGAAGCATCTACAATTACAACTCTTTCTTTCGGATAGTCATATTTGGCAAGTTCCGCTTCAACAACATCCTTTTTACCCACTAAATATACTTCTACTGCAGCAGATTCTTTGGCAGCTTCAACTGCGCCTTTTACAATCTCAAGGGGTGCATTATCACCGCCCATAGCATCTACAGCAACTTTTACCTTTTCCATGGAAAACCCTCCCAAAATCTATTACTCCACAAGTAGAGTCATACCATATTATTTTACTGTAAAATCATATGAAATTCAATACAAAAGGGACCCCATCACTGGAGTCCCTTGGTTGCTTCTTCTTACGGAAGTGTATCCGTTAAAGATTAATCTTCGTTTACAGAAACGATTTCTCTCTTGTTGTAAGAGCCGCATTTCTTGCAAACTCTGTGAGGCATCATAAGTGCACCACATTTGCTGCATTTAACTAAAGTTGGAGCAGACATTTTCCAGTTTGCTCTTCTTTTGTCTCTTCTACCTCTAGAAGACTTGTTTTTTGGACAAATAGACATTACGTTACACCTCCTATCTTGCTTCGAAGATATCTTTGATCGCTGCCATTCTGGGGTCCGGTACGAATCTATCGCATCCGCACTCACCAAGGTTCAGGTTTTTACCGCAAACCATGCAAATTCCTTTGCAATCCTCTTTGCACAAAACCTTCATAGGCATGCTAAGTAGTATTTCGTCGTTGATCAGATCCTCTACATTGAGTGAATAGTTCTCAATAAAGCTCTGCTCTTCTTTGGTTTCTTCATCTAATCGATCCGGTGCATATACCACTCTGTCGATTTCAAAAGATACTGTCTGTTCCACCGGTTCCAGGCATCTGCTGCAATTCATGCGAAGATGAATCTCTCCAGCACCTGTTATTCTGATTTTTCCTTTTTCAACTGCGGAAAAAGTCAGAAGAACCTTCGGGCAATCAATGACTTCAACAGTCTCACCCATGTGAACAAACGAGGAAGCCTCATAAGAAACTTCTTTCTTTTCTTCTTTGTCAGATGAAGCAAATACGTCAGATAAATTCACTAACATAGTCGTCTCCTGCTCACACATTTATACACTATACAGTTTTTGCATAGCTTTGTCAAGCAAAACTTTTATTTTGAATACCGGATTATTTTACCAATGCAACGGTCTCTCTTGCGATGGCAAGTTCCTCATTGGTAGGGATGACATAAACCTTGGTCTTGGAATCTGCAGTAGAGATCATAATCTCCTCACCACGTTTATGGTTAGCTTCTTCATCCAGCTGTACTCCCAGGTAGCCTAAGTATTCACATACCATGCTGCGAATCTTTGCGGAGTTCTCGCCGATACCTGCTGTGAAGCAGATGGCATCTACACCGTTCATGGCCGCTACATAAGCACCGATGTATTTCGCTACTCGATAAGTGTAGACTTCCATAGTCTGTACGCAGAGTTTGTCGCCTTTGTTGTAACCATCTTCGATATCTCTGGAGTCAGATGATACGCCGGAAAGTCCAAGCATACCGGACTTCTTATTCAGGATGGTCATGATTTCGTCAATGTTTTTGCCTTCTTTGTGAGCAATGAATTCTAGAATTGCTGCGTCGATATCACCGGCTCTGGTACCCATTACCAGACCCTCTAATGGAGTAAGACCCATAGAAGTATCAACACATTTACCATTCTGTATAGCAGATACAGATCCGCCGTTACCCAAATGGCAAACGATCAGGCGAAGATTCTCATAAGGCCGTCCCATGATATCTGCACATCTCTTAGATACATAAGAGTGGCTGGTGCCGTGGAAACCATATCTTCTCAATTTGTAATTGTCATAGTATTCGTGAGGAATGGCATATAAGTATGCTTTCTCAGGCATAGTCTGATGGAACGCTGTGTCAAATACAGCTACCATAGGAGTGGTAGGCATCAGACTCTGGCAAGCACGGATACCGATAAGGTTTGCAGGGTTGTGTAAAGGAGCAAGCTCACTTACCTCTTCGATTGCTTTCAGTACGTCCTCTGTAATCACAGTAGCGCTGGCGAATTTCTCTCCACCATGTACGATACGATGACCAACAGCTCCGATTTCATCCAGGCTCTTTACTACACCGTTTTCAGCGTCTGTCAGAGCTGCCAGTACGAGGCGAATTGCCTCTTTGTGATCAGGCATAGGGCTTACAGTTGTGATTTTATCTTTGCCTGCTGGGCTATATACCAACTGGCTTCCTTCGATGCCGATTCTTTCACAAAGACCCTTTGCCAAAACTGCTTCTGTCTCAGAATCAATCAGCTGAAATTTCAGGGATGAACTACCACAGTTCACTACAAATACTTTCATTTCTCTCTTCCTTCCAAAAACCTGCGGCATCTTCCAAATTCTTGCCGCACATGCTATTCTTATTATACTAATCTTGAAAATTGCATACAACACGAAAATTGTGCAAAATAATAAACAATTTCTTAAGAAAACCCCTGAAAAATAGGCATTTCTGACAATTTTTTAACAAGGACAGCAATATGAACGTAGTAGGTATCATTTCAGAATTAAATCCCTTTCATAACGGTCACAGTTATATCATCAAACAGGCTAAGGAACTAACCGACGCTTCTTATGTCGTATTGGTGATGAGTGGGAATTATGTGCAGCGTGGTGAGCCAGCCTTTTTAGAAAAAGACTTCCGTGTGAAAGCTGCCCTAAAGTCCGGCGCTGATATGGTGATTGAACTGCCCATCCCCTTCGCCACCTCCAGTGCGGAGTATTTTTCTTCTGCGGGTGTGGCCCTTTTGCGTCAGCTTGGTTGTATTACCCACCTGGCATTTGGTTCTGAAAACGGCAGTATCCAGGATCTTCGAAAAGCTTGTTCTCTCCTTACCCTGGAGGAGCACCCATCTTTTCAGGCTGTCCTGAAAGACTCTTTATCCAAAGGCATGGTATATGCAAAAGCCAGAGAAGAAGCATTATACCATGTATACCAGGAAGAATACGGCAAAACTTCTAAAGGACAATCTGTTATTTGGACCAAAGAAACCATTCATGACCTATTGTCCAAACCAAACAATGCTCTAGGTCTTTCCTACATGCAGGCATTGCAAAAGCAGAAGTCTCTCATCACGCCCGTAACCATTAAGCGAATCGGAAATGCCTACGAAGACACAGGGCTTTCCAACACTGGATTTTCCAGTGCTTCCGGCATTCGAGCGCAAGCATCAAACGGAAAATTAGAAGCCACCCTATCTTCTATTCCGGAATCCTGTAGAGAAGAGTTTTCCCAGTTTATAAAAGAAAACTATGACATGAGTGCGGATGAATTTACTCTTCCGTTGCTCACAAAGCTTTTGGAATCTGAAAAAGAAGCCTTGCTATCTTACCAGGATGTGACGGATTCCCTGGCAGCTAAGTTGTTAAAGAAGCGTTTTGAAGCTCAGTCCTTTACCGAGCTCGCCATGTCCTGTAAATCAAAAGATATCACCTATGCGCACATCATGCGTGCCCTTCTTCATGTTACACTTGGGATCACCAAAGAAGAATGTGCCGCCAGAATAGACAAAGGCTATAGCAACTACGCTTCCATACTAGGCTATAAAAGTACAGCCTCAGAACTATTTAAACAGTTCAAAGGCCATGCAAGTATTCCTACCCTTGTTCGAATCTCAGATGCAGAGAAACATTTGGATGAAGCATCTCTTGCCTACTTCAAAAAAGACTTGCAGCGAGACGCATTATATCAGGCCCTATTACAGCGCAAAATCAGTCTCTCCGATACGCGTTCTACACTATGGACCTACGAAAGCCCTTCTGCCAAAGCAAAGCTTCCTGTCTCCTTTCATCCATACAAAAGACAAGTTATCTGTATATAAAAAAAGCCATCCATCCGGATGGCTTTTTTAAGCAATAGTCTTTAGCGATTAATAGAAGCTGCCATACGATGGTAGGTATGTCGAATACCTCGAATGGCAATAGAATACGCCATGATATTTTTCGGTGCAGCGATACCGGGATGACCACTATCTCCGATGTGATGGATGTCAGCCCCTGTTTGCTTGCACAAAAGCGCAATCTGCTTTATAGTCTCTTCGTCGGTTCCTTCCTGGCTGGTGCCAATGGCTGTCATGGCAAGTTTGCCTAAGCCGTGGATGCGCGCTACTCTCTTTGCTGCCCAGTCAAGTGTAATACCAGGTACAGTGCCGGGTGCCGGAAGCAAAATAATGTCTGCTCCTGCTTCTGCAAAAGCATCGATATCTTCCATAGTCAAAATCCCATCTGCACCTTCTGAAATGACACCGGCTGCATGCATCTTACCGGAAGCAATAATCACATCGTCACCTACTGCCTCTTTGATTTCTCGAATAGCCTTTAAAATGCCTTCATTTGTGACACCAATACCTGGGTTACCTGTAATGAGAATCAAATCTATTCCCATATCTCTTGCTCGAATGGCGTTTTCTGCATTGGCTACGCGTCCTTTGGTCAGTGCCCAAGGATTGTCTGAACCTTCCACGATTTCTCCCGGTTCTAAGTTAATGCCAATCGGAAGACCTGTGTACTTTTTCATCAAACGAACAGTGTCTACCGCTTCATGCGACGGCAATCCCTTAATATCCGGATTCCAAACATCAAAAATATTACACAAAATAAAATCAGAACCAAATGCAGCGCATAATTCCGCGTTGGTCACATCTTCGCATTGTGGCGTGAAAAATCCGATGCATTCTGTCATCAGGGTACGGCCTTCGCTTTCTGCCATTGCTTGCAAAAGTTCCTGCTTGTTCATCTTGGCAAAATCGCTGGCGAAACTGTTTAATACTCTCTTTCCCATGTGATAAACCTCTTTTTCTTTGCATGTATCTGAATCTAAGCTTGCTTAGAGTTCATTCTTTTTACCAATTTGCGAATCAGAATTCCCACTCCGTAACTAAAGAACGCCAAAAGTACGGTCAGCGCCACAAAGACTACGGTATGTCGACGTGGCAGGCACGGCATCAAAACATCTCTTGTGGCATCCCATATATACAGTGCAAACAGAATTGGAACATGCCACACATAGATGTCAAAGGATACTGCTCCCAGGATATCGCTTACTTTACAGGAAAGAAAAGCATTCACCCAATCACTTAAGAAGAACAGAATAAGTCCCGGGAACACCAGATAAATACTAAACACAATCTCATATTGCAGAATAAATGGTACGCCGAGTTCCAGTAATACAATAAAAGCTGCAACCACCAAAATACCAGCCAATCCAAGCAGGTTTGGAATCTTTCTTTTCCGAATCAGACCGGCCAAAATCACCCCATAGAAAAAGGAATAGAATCCTGTAATCACATGATCAAAGGGAAGAGCAACTCCCAAATGTCTTAATCTATATACCAAAAACGGAAAGATAAAGAAAAGACATAGGCCATAAAACAGCACAGGTTTCTTTAGGAATTTGCCCATAAACATCAATAATATCTGACATAAAAGTAAAATACTGATATACCACATTGGATTATTGATCATGGGATCTTTCCAAAGTCCCCAAGACTGCAATCCCAAAACAGAGAGCAATGTACCTTTCAAGCTAGGCTCTGTTGGAAGAACCCAGTCAAAGGTGAGCCCCTTTTTTTGGTACAAAAAAGTCAAAAACTCATAGACTAAAATAGATAGAGCCGGCAGAGGTAAAATTCTAAGCACTTTATGCTTAAAATACGTAACCATCTTGGTCTCTCCACTTTGCAGTTTGGTTAGGCCATAAGCAGCCATCATGCCGGAGATGATAAAAAAGCATTCTACCAGTCTTCCCCAATAGTATCTACCGCCCCAAAAGTTGATTCCTTTTAGATAATAGATTCCTGTAATTTGTTGAAAATGATGTAAAACGATGAAAATCGACATGACGAATTTCATCATGTCGATTCCTCCATATCTTTTTGTCTGATGCAAACTTAGTCTCCCACCCATATACAGATTAGTTTTTAAAACTATGAATCGGCGCCGGAATACGGCCTTTTCTGGATATAAACGCCTCGCAAGAGAAAGGATTCACAGGCATAATCGGTGCATAACCAAATAATCCGCCAAATTCTACCTTATCTCCCACTTTCTTACCTACAGCAGGAATGATACGAACCGCTGTGGTTTTCTGATTTACCATACCGATAGCCATCTCATCTGCGATAATACCGGAAATCGTAGCAGCTGAAGTATCTCCCGGGATAGCAATCATATCCAGTCCTACAGAACATACGCAGGTCATGGCTTCCAGTTTTTCAATGGTTAATGCTCCGGCTTCCACCGCATCAATCATGCCCTGGTCTTCGCTGACAGGGATGAATGCGCCGCTTAGTCCGCCTACATAGGAGCTGGCCATAACGCCGCCTTTTTTCACTTGGTCATTCAGCAGTGCCAGTGCCGCTGTTGTACCGGGGGCTCCGGCATATTCTAATCCAATTTCACATAAAATATCAGCAACCGAGTCTCCCACTGCAGGAGTAGGCGCCAAAGATAAATCCACAATGCCAAATGGCACCCCAAGTCTTTCGGAAGCTTCTTTTGCTACCAGCTGACCAACACGAGTTACTTTAAAAGCAGTCTTTTTGATGGTTTCGCAAAGTACTTCAAAGCTCTCGCCTCTTACTTCTTCCAACGCAGACTTTACAACGCCAGGGCCACTGACACCTACGTTGATGATTTCATCTGCTTCTGTAACGCCGTGGAATGCGCCTGCCATAAAAGGATTATCATCCGGTGCATTGCAAAATACCACGAATTTCATGCAGCCAATAGAGTCTCGTTCTTTGGTTAGCTCTGCCGTTTCTTTGATCATGGAGCCAATCATACGGACAGCATCCATATTAATACCGGTTTTTGTAGAGCCTACATTGACACTACTGCAAACCCTCTCTGTTTCTTTTAAAGCCTGGGGAATAGAAGCAATCAGCATTTCATCTGCTTTTGTCATACCTTTACTTACCAGTGCAGAATAGCCACCGATGAGATTTACCCCTACATCCGTTGCAGCCTTATCCAAAGTATGAGCCAGAGTAACAAAATCTTCCGGTGTCTTACAGACTCCGTTACCAATCATGGCAATGGGCGTTACGGAAATACGTTTATTTACAATGGGAATACCATATTCCTTAGAGATATCTTCTCCCACCTTCACCAAATCTTTAGCAGCTGTGGTGATACGTTTGTAAACTTTTTCGTTTAATCTCTGCAAGTCCTCATCCTTGCAATCCAGCAGACTGATACCCATCGTAATGGTACGGACATCAAGATTCTGCTTCTCAATCATTTTATTGGTTTCATAAACCTCAGTTAAATTGATCATCTCTCATCCTCTATATTCTATGCATCATGTCAAAGATTTCTTCATTCTGACAATTAATGGTAACGCCGATTTCCTCGCCCAAAGATTTCAGTGCATCAGCAAGTACACTGTGCTCTACTGGTGCTGCAGCAGTATCCACGATCATCATCATGTTGAAATACCCATCTACAATGGTCTGAGAAATATCCAGGATGTTGATTTTCTGTTCTGCTAAATAGGTGCAGACTTTCGCAATGATTCCTACGGTATCTTTACCTACAACAGTAATGATAGACTTTTTCATAAGCTCCTCCTCGCTTGTCTTCCTCTAGATTTCAATCGCCTCTGATGGCACATCCCTTTTGGCCACTATAAGCGGAAAATCATGACTTGTGTATTTGCAATCCGACATATCCACCTGCATGCGAACTGCTTCGTATGCAAGTTCCGGCAGATTGTTCATTTTACTAAGATGTCCTAATACCACAGCCTTTACATGATCATGCAAGATGTCACATAACAGTCTTCCGGCTGTTTCATTGGACAAATGTCCTCTATCCCCTAAAATACGCTTTTTGAGTGGATATGGATAAGGTCCTGTCTCTAGCATGCGCACGTCATGATTGCTTTCTAACAAAACCACATCCAAATCCTTTAAATTTTCAATTGTATAGGCATCATAATGTCCTAAGTCTGTGCATACCGCAACAGATTTTTTTTCACTGCGGAACCGGTAAGCCACAGGATCTGCCGCATCATGAGCAATACGAAAAGGTGTCACATCTAAATCTTTTATTCGAAAGCGTTCATCCGGTCTCATGACTTGAAATAAATCAGGATCTACCTTTCCGATTTTGCTATCTTTGCAAATAGCTTCCACAGTCCCTTTGGTACTATAGATGGGAATGCTATACTTTCTGGCAAGGACGCCTAATCCCTGAATATGATCCGAATGCTCATGGGTAATCAAAATACCATCCAAATCTGCCATAGACAGGTCTAAGGATTCAACGCCTTCCCGTACTCGCTTTCCACTGATTCCCACATCCACCAAAAGGTGCGTGTGGTCATTTCCTACATAAATGCAGTTGCCGCTACTTCCACTGGCAATACTACATAATCTCATGATTCTCTTGGCCTCCAACGAATGGTCAGTGTATCTCCATTATGCAGAGGCTCCATATACTGAGCTTCCCTACCATTTAAAATGGTATCTACTCCAGGTCCCTGCGGATTCTTTAAATCAAAATCAATATGATCAAATACATCCACAAATACATAAGATGGCTTACCTGTCAGCTCCACATCGCCACCATTGACATTGACATGAATCGTAACCGGGATGTCTCTTTGAGCAGCTGTTTCACTTTCTACAGAAGGATTTTCACCCTCCGGTAATTCTGCAAACGAGGTAGCCTCAGAGGCATCCTCCACCGTCTGGGTTTCATTTTCCCGGCTTTCTGATAAAGCTCTGTTAGCTTCATCATATACGCTTTCCTTTTCGCCCTCGTAAAGTACAGCCTCTTCTGCTTCCTTAGAGCCTCTCTCGTGCCAAGCAAGCAAATAATGTTCGTACACTTTTGTATCTCTGTCTGCCACCTTGTGGTTTACAAACAGTATCATATTTTCCGGCAAAAGCACATCCATGAATTCCAGGATTTGTCCTGCCGTACAATAATCTAAAATCTCTACTTCATCACCATTTTGAATGGAATAATATCCGCTTTGGTAATTTCCATTTACTCTGGCAACCTTCGGTACGTCGATACGGTTATCCTGTACCTGTACCGAAATGATATCTCTAAATTCCGGCAAATCCTGTACCATCACAGAAGCTGCCTCACCTGCAGTAGACTCTACCACTGTGATTACATCGTTCTCGTGAATAGGCGCATAGATATTTGCCTCTTTTCCATTGATTTTAATAACAGCCGCCTCGCCTAACTGGCCTTTCACGGTACGTTGTTTTTTATTCACTGAGAAAGTAAGTTCCGCACCACGACGTGGGAATAATCTTTCATTGGAGTAGTCCGCCTGCAATGCAGCGTCCACTACAGCAAGCTTGTCGTTATTATAGAGTTTGATTCTTTGATGATTAAAGGTCACAAAGATAAAGTTATTACTTTGCTCGTAGTAATTCAGGCAAATACCGATTGGGGTAACCAGCAAGGAATCCTTCACTACGCCTTCTTCTTCGAACTCTATTTGACCCATGACCTCCTCACCACGAAGTGCAACACGCTCCTTCATGATGCCAAGTTCGTCTGCCACTGCTTCCGCATAGCCGGGGATTTTTCCGCCACCGCCTACGATGAATACAGCGCTTACAGCCTGTCCGCCATTGAGTTCTTTGATTTTATCTGCTGCAGCCTTTGCAAGTTCTTTTACATGAGCCTTGGTGATCTGCAATACTTTTTCTTTTGTGATTTTCTGTGGCAGACCCATAATATCTGTATAGGTCACCTCGTCCTTTTCCAAAATGCTACATTTGATTTCTTCCGCTGTAGCAAAATCCACAAGGCAAGCTCTGGCCACAATTTCTGTAAGGCCATCTCCTGCCATAGGAATCATACCATAGGCAATTACACTACCATCCTGTGTAATACAAATATCAGAAGTACCGGCTCCCACATCAATCAGCGCCAAATTCAGCATACGGAACTTCTCCGGAATAGCCACTTGAATAGCCGCTATAGGCTCCAATGTCATAGTAGCCACTTCCAGTCCTGCAACGCCTACTGCTTTATATAAGCCATCGATAACATCATCCGGTAAAAAGGTAGCTATGATATCTGCACCGATGGACTCTGCCTTATGTTCCTCCGGATTCAGAATGGGGTTTCCATTCATATAGTACCGAATTACCGTACTACCAACGCAATAGAAGGAATCCTTTTCTTTGCCCTGGGCAGGGAATTCCTCATAGGCTTTCTGGATGCCTTCTGTTTTCAAGGCAAAAACATCTTCCCCTGTAACAGTTCTGGCTTCCGGGAACTCTAAGTCATAATGTACCGTCACGGTGCGAAGCACACGACCAGCGGCAGCAATACATACCTTTTTCAGGCTGATTCCGGTTGCTTCCTCCAGTTCACGCTTCACATCTTCAATGGTGTGTCCTACCTTCATAATGTCATGAATCTGACCATCCAACATAGCTCTTGTTTCATGCTCTTTGGACCTTTGCGCGATGACATGGAAGATATCGCCTTTTTTATATCCAACTGTACCTACGATACTTCTTGTACCGATATCGAGACCAAATACTGTCTCTCCTGCGTATTTTTTATACTGTGACAAAATACCCCTCCAATATGGCATCGATTTGCCGCCAGGTATCTGACTGCACACCACTATTCTCTATGACGACTTTGCAAGCCTTCCGAAAAGAGGCTTCATCTAGCTGGGAAGCCATAATCTGCTTGCATTTTTCGGCAGAATATCCACGGCTTTCCATAAGCCTTTTTATGCGAATCTCATCCTTCGCATAAATATACCATAGTTCATCACAAATTTTATCAAATCCATTCTCTATGAGCAAGGCTGCCTCTATAAAAAAGTAGTCTACTGTTGGGCATTTTCGCATGGCTGCGATCTCATCTGTGATTGCTTTCACCACCGCAGGATGAATCAAATCATTGATTTGCTGCAAAAGAATCGGATTCTCATAGATTTTCTTCGCCATTTTGGCCTTATCGATTTCTTCATCAGGCCCCAAAACATCTCTTCCAAGGAGCTCTAGAACCGGTTCGTAAAGTGGCCTGCCCTTTTGTTGCAACTCCTTTGCCATTGTGTCTGCGTATAAAATTTTGGCTTTATAATGGGTCTCGATGTAGCCAAGTACTGTACTCTTGCCTGCACCTACACCACCTGTAATGCCGATAACTTTCATATTTCTCCTTAATGGGCATCATACCAATTGTCTGCCACGTGCATATCAATCTCCAGATTGACTGCCAGGTCAGCCGCATGCTCCATCTCTTCTTTTAGGATTTGCTTAACTTGCTCCACTTCAGATTCCTTGGCTTCCACCAAAAGTTCATCGTGAATCTGCAAGATCAATTTGGACTCCAAACCTTCTTTTTCCAGTCTCTTAGCCACATGCAACATGGCGATTTTGATGATGTCCGCTGCAGTTCCTTGAATCGGTGCGTTTTTCGCCACACGTTCTCCAAAGGATCTCTGCATGAAATTACTGCTCTTTAATTCGTCCATAGGACGACGTCTGCCAAACAAAGACTCTGTGTAGCCTTTCTCTTTTGCAAATTCTACACAGCCATCCAGATATGCTTTGATGCCCGGATAGAGTTCGAAGTAAGCGTCGATGTATTCTTTGGCTTCCTTCTGTGAGATGCTCAGGTCCTGTCCCAAGCCAAAGGCACTGATACCATAGACGATGCCGAAGTTTACTGCTTTTGCATTGCGGCGCATCAGCGGTGTCACCTCTTCCGGTGCTACGTGAAATACCTTGGATGCGGTAAGTCGATGGATATCTGAATCCTGTCTATAGGCATCGATGAGAGCCTGGTCGCCGGAAAGAGATGCCAGAACGCGAAGCTCAATCTGTGAATAGTCCGCATCTACCAGCTGATAGCCCGGCTTTGCTACGAAAACTTTGCGAATCAGTCTACCTGCCTCAGTACGCATAGGGATATTCTGCAGGTTTGGATCAGAAGAACTCAGTCTACCTGTAGCTGTCACAGTTTGATTAAAGGTAGTATGGATACGATTTTCTGCATCCACATAGGTGGTCAATGCATCCGCATAAGTAGATTTCAATTTGGAAAGGCCTCTATATTCCAATACTTTGGCCACAATTTCATTCTCCGGTGCCAATTTTTCCAACACATCTGCTGCAGTGGAATAACCGGTCTTGGTCTTTTTACCACCCGGCAACTGTAACTTACCAAACAGAATTTCACCCAATTGCTTTGGAGAATTGATGGTAAAAGTCTCACCTGCCAATCGGTAGATATCCTGCTCCAAAGTTTCAATCTGGGTGCCCAGTTTGGAACTGTATTCCTTCAGTTCTTCCGGCACAATCAGGACGCCTTCCTGTTCCATATCATAGAGAACCTTGGTCAAGGGAAGTTCTAACTCATAGTAAAGCTTGTCCATACCCTGATCTTTCACATACAGGAGCATGTCCGGATATAGTTTTGCGATACTATCTGCTCGTTTGGCCAGATACAACGCAAAAGTTTCTTCACCGGTTACATCTTCCGGCTTTTTCTTTGGAAAAAGCTTCTCAAAAGGATCCAAATAACGGTTCAAATAAGTAATCGCCAAATCCTCCGGCTGTACATCACTCTTTAGCGGATTCAGTAAATAACCCAACAGTTTCACATCTTCGAAACGGTTTTCATCAAAAGAAGCGTCGTCTTCCAAGAAAAGGCCCATATGCGCCTTCAGATCATAAGTCACCACTTTTTTAAAGTGATTGCAGGCCAATCGACATAGTTTCTGCAATTCTGCTGTAGTCTGTGGAATGCCCAAAGCTCCCATCACCGCACTGGCAGGGATGTAGACATAGGTCTTGCCGTCCGTTCCGGTAAGTGCCAGTCCAAAATAAGCATCACCTGCCCCTTGTAGATATAGTGCAAGGTTGTCTCCGCCCTTATTCAGATAGGCTTCTACGTCTTGAAACGTAGCAAAATACTCATAGGCAAATGGTTGCTCCTTACATGGAGCCTCTTCGAATCTACCTAACAGCTTCTTGAATTCCAATTCAGAGAACATCTGATAGGCTTCATCTGTATAGAAATTCTGAATCGCCACGTCACGGATCGTTACCGGCAGGTCACAATCAATTTTGATGGTGGCGAGTTTCAGTGATAAGTCTGCCAGTTCTCTATTTTCAGCCAAAGAATCATGGATGGATTTCTTGGTAATCTCGTCCAAATGATCATAAATGCCTTGTAAGCTACCATACTGCAGCATCAAGTCTGTTGCCGTTTTTTGACCAACCTTAGGTACACCAGGAATATTGTCCGTAGTATCTCCCATGAGGGCCTTTAATTCGATGAACTGCTTCGGAGTCATCTGCCACTCACGCTGTACGTCAGCAGCATAATAATCATCCACTGTAGTGGTGCCATTCTTGGTATGCGGAATCTTGATTTTGATATGCTCATCCGCAATCTGCAAAAGGTCGCGGTCTCCGGATAGAATTGCTACTTCTAAGCCTTCTGCCTGGCCTTTTTTTGCTAAGGTACCTAAAATGTCGTCCGCTTCCAATCCTGCCTGCTCTACAGTGGGAATCTGCATGGCATGCAACACTTCTTTGATGAGAGGTACCTGTTCCCGCAAGTCTTCCGGCATAGGTTTTCTGGTGCCTTTGTAGGCCTCATACATCTCATGTCGAAAGGTCTTTGCATGCACGTCAAAAGCAACAGCCAAATACTTTGCTTCTTCCTGTTCAATAATGGGAAGCACAATATTTAAAAAACCAAGCACAGCTCCGGTGTGCACACCTTTCTGATTCGTTAAAGGTGGCATCCCGTAAAATGCTCGGTTTAATATACTGTGTCCATCAATTAATAATAATTTATCTCTCACCGTGATACTCCTATAGTAGTAAAAATAGCAGAATAAGTGCAGCCACACCGGCAATGATTGCTGCCGTAATTAGGGTCTGTCTAAAAAACTTACGACTTGTTACCTTTCTTCTAGCTTCTCCAAAGGCTTCTTCCAATTCTGACTGCAAGTCGTAGTTTTCTCTTCGATCCATATCTTCCAAGCCGGCATGAATCAAATACTGAATGGATAATTCTTCCTTGCATTCACTGCAAGAGTCTATATGTTCCATAAAGCATTCTAACTGTTTGCCGGACATCTTGCCGGAAACAAAATCAGGAATCTGCTTTACAGCTTGTTTACAAGTCATTTTCGTATGATGTCTCATGGTTTCCTCGTAAAAAGGCGAAAGCCCGAAGGGTTTTCGCCTAACACTTTTTATCCCAATTTTCTAAGTCTCGTCATCGCTTTCTCATCGACGAGGACTTCTCCATGGTCTTTTACAATCTCAAAGCGCTTAGACTCCTCAGCATGCACCGTTCCAAAGTCAAATGCAGAAGCTGTCATTTTATTAAAGCGTTCTTTAGATACTCGATAATTGTCAAATAACAAATAATAACTTCCGTTCCACTTATACAAGGAACTTCTAACAGGCTGTCTAAGGCCGCACATTTCACAAAATGCAACCAAGCTTTGCATAGAAGTAAATTCTACCATGCGCTCTTCAAGTGCTTTCTCTTCTTTTGCAGCTTTTTTTCCTGCTTTCGGCAAAGATGGCTGTTTCGGCGGCTCTAAGGATTTCTTGTCAGTATCTCCCATTCCAAGTGCCGTAAGCTGATTTAATACTTCTTCCATCATATGCACATCTCCATCCGGAAATGCTTCTCGCAACTTTTTCAGCACATTATCTCTGATCAGCTGTAAAGCCGGCGGTAAATCTTCTGCTTTCTGAGAATGGAATGTAATGCTTAAATCCTCATTCTGCAAAAGCTCAATACGCATGGAAAGCATACCGCCAAGCTGGTAACCCAACTCTTCTTTTGCTTCATCCACAATGTGATGTAAGAATTCGTCAGACTTCTTCGTATGATTAAAAATCTCGTCCAAATTCAGGCCGAAATTCTCCATATCCTGTTTGGTTACTATGCAGTTAATGGTATAGTCATTGATTTTCTTATATTCCATAACTGTTCTATTATACCTTGTTCCGCTATATTTTTCAACGAAGGCACTGTCACGCTCAGGTCAAATTGACACGCAATCCCTTCGGGTAGTGGTTCTTTATGATTCCACCGGAAAGTTTGCCAAATCCAACAGACATTCCTTGATAAAATAATACCACATATCCCTTCTTTTCGCTTGCCACCTGAATAGATTCCCCGGCAAGAAAGCGCTTTGTTTCCTCATAGGTTAGATCGATGGGATTTTTGCATTCTTCTTTTTTCAGACAAATAGCCAGACTATGATTGGGCTCAAAGCGATTCTTTTTCACCTCCCCAAGAGGCAAGCCAAAACGAATCACTCGAATGCCCTTCGGTATCATAAATCCAGCAGGCAAAAAAGCGATATACTCCCCATTTTGATAAAGCGCACCTTTCATTTCTGATAAAGCTTCTTCTGTCAGCAGTTCCTCTAAAAACTTGGAGAGTTCCTTCGTTTTCTCTTGTTTTGCAGCTGCAAGGAGTGATAATCCCATGCTCGGTATAGAATTCTTTTCTCCTTCTTTGGTAAGGGCTACCGCAAAATGTCCCTCTCCTTTTAGCTTATGAGGCCACATTCTCACCGTGCCTGGGATGCTGCCTTCCGAAACACCATATCTTTCATACCCTAGTTCTTTCATTACCGGCTCCACGTGGAATTCCGGATGACTATCCAAAAACAGTTTGATGGTCTCTTCGTCTTCTTCCCTTGCAAAGGTACATGTAGCATACACCAATCTGCCGCCCGGTTTAAGCATACCTGCCGCCTGGTTTAGGATCTCGATTTGCCTCTCATGGCACATTTTCACATTGTCTCTGGACCATTCTGCAACAGCTGCTTCTTCTTTTCGGAACATGCCTTCGCCGGAACATGGAGCATCTACCAGAATACGATCAAAATAGCCTCCAAATACCCTGGCTAGTTTTTCCGGCGCCTCATTGACAACTACAGCGTTTCTGGCGCCTACTCGCTCTAAGTTTTGAGCAAGAATTTTCGCTCTTTGAGGATGAATTTCATTAGAAACCAGAAGACCATTTCCGAGCATTCTTCCGGCAATCTGGGTACTCTTTCCCCCCGGTGCTGCACATAAATCCAAAATCTTCTCTCCGGGCTTTGGATCCAGCAACTCCGTCACAATCATAGCACTGGGCTCTTGAATATAATATGCTCCCATTTCATGCAGCACATGCTTTCCCGGTCGTTCTTCATCCTGATAGAAGTATCCTTCCCTGGACCAGGGTACCGGTTCCAAAGAAAACGGCATGATTTCTTTCCATTTTTCCTGTGAAATTCCCTTTAAAGGATTGAACCGAAGTCCAAAGCTTCTTTCTTCTTCAAAAGACGACAAAAAAGCCTCCCATTCTGATGGAGGCATAATTTGTCGCATATCTTCTATAAAATCCTGCGGTAATGTCATACTTGAATCCTTATCCAAAATAATATACAAAGGCTACGGCAATTCCCAAAAGGAATCCCATTACGACTTGCATAGGCGTGTGTCCCACTAATTCCTTCAGCTTTTTCTCCGGGGAAATATCCGGCTGTCCCAAATCCATGAAAAGTTCAATCATGTCATTAATGACTTTTGCCTGTTTCCCGGTCTCCAGCCTGACGCCCATGGCATCGTGCATGACAATAACGGAAAAAATACAGCAAATGGCAAATAAAGGGCTTCCGAGTCCATGCTCTAACGCTGTCATAGTGGTCACAGCGGTAACGGTAGCGGAGTGTGCACTGGGCATTCCTCCATCCCCCACAAGTCTATGGAAGTCAAAGTCTTTATTTACAATTGCATTGATAATGGTTTTCAGAATTTGAGCTGAAAACCATCCACAAATTCCAGCGATTAAAATTCGGTTTTGTAAAACATCCCCAATGATATACATAAATTACTCATGGTCATCCCCACGGGAACTGGTTCGATACTGAAGTGGTGTCATATCAAAGCTTCTTTTGAAGGTGCGGATGAAATGCTCCACATTTTGATATCCCACATTACCGGCAATATCTTCCACTGTCATATTGCCATTTTTCAAAAGGTTTTTCGCCTTTTTCAAACGAACCGTTGCCACATGTTCTCCAAATGTCTTCCCGGATTTTTCTTTGATATATTTCGAAATATATGGTTCAGACAGATGGAACTGGTTTGCCATATCCTCCAACGTAATTTTCTGGTAATTGGCCTGGATGAAATTCTGCATTGCAAGAAGGCGTTCATCGCCGCATATCTCTTCTTCCGCTATGACAGGAAGCTTATTTACCGCAACACAAAGTGCCTGAATGGAAGCCTTAATGATATCTTCATCGATACCGGCTCCCCAGTACATCTTATCATTGCAGGTAATTCCCACGTAAGCCATAGCTTTAGAGGAAGAACCTCTGGAAAGAGCATGTTCTTCGTATGCGGATAACTCGTAGCTGATGCCAAAATACTGCTTTAACGCATTGCTGACTGCATCGATACGACCATTACCACTGGCGTCTACTACAGCTTTTTTATCTTTGCTTGTAATAGTCACCTCTGACATAATACCATCTATTTGTTTAAAATGGCACTCCCTGATTTGAAAATAAGGATTAAATTCCACATATTGCTCCATAAAGATGTCGTATACCCACTTTGGAGACAATTCTTTATGTTCTCTGTCAGATACGCGTTTTACGGCATATCCCACTTCTTCACGCATCTTCTCAGGTAAGGAAATGCTAAAGTTATTCTTTAAGATATAGCTGATGCCGCCCTTACCGGACTGACTATTGATGCGAATGACATCGGAATCATAGGTACGTCCCACATCCACAGGATCGATAGGTAAATACGGCACGGTCCAAACATCAGAAGCACCAGACTCACGATATGCCATACCTTTGGATATCGCATCCTGATGAGAACCGGAAAATGCGGTAAATACAAGTTCTCCGGCATAAGGCTGACGTTTTGTCACTTTCATTCTGGTAAGTTTCTCGTATTTTTCCTGAATCATGGGCATTCTGGAAAAATCAAGTCCGGGATCCACACCGTAAGAATACATATTCATGGCTAAAGTGACAATATCCACATTTCCGGTACGCTCACCGTTTCCAAACAGTGTGCCCTCTACACGGTCTGCACCTGCAAGTACGCCAAGTTCCGCATCCGCTACGCCGCATCCACGGTCATTGTGAGGATGTAAAGATAATGTCACATGCTCTCTGTATTTTAAGTTCTTTGAAACATACTCTACCTGGGTTGCAAAAACGTGAGGCATGGCGGTCTCTACCGTACCAGGAATATTGATAATCACCCCACGTTTTCCGGAAGGCTGCCATACATCCAAAACAGCATTGCACACCTCTACCGCATACTCTACTTCCGTACCATGAAAGCTCTCCGGACTATATTCAAAGGAAAAATTACCTTCTGTCTCATCTGCCAACTTTAATAAAAGCTTAGCACCTTCCACAGCCAGTTCCTTCACTTCTTCTTTGTTCTTTTTAAACACTTGCTGACGCTGTGCCACCGAAGTGGAATTGTACAAATGGATGACCGCATGAGGTGCACCCTTTACAGCCTCAAACGTCTTACGAATAATGTGTTCTCTAGCCTGGGTCAAAACCTGAACCGTCACATCATCCGGAATCATATTACGTTCAATCAAAGCACGCATGAAACGGAATTCCGTATCACTAGCAGCCGGGAATCCCACTTCAATTTCTTTAAAGCCGATATCTACCAGCATTTTAAAGAATTCAATCTTTTCTTCCAAACCCATGGGCTCAATCAATGCCTGATTTCCATCACGCAAATCCACAGAGCACCAAATAGGTGGCTTCTCGATATAATCTTTCTTTACCCAATCATACTCCTGTACAGGAGGCAAAAAATACTGTCTAGTATACTTCTCCGCGTTCTTCATAGGTCATCTCCATAATATTTATCAATTTGCTTGATATATTTTATGTTATCCTATCACGTTAATGCGGTGATGTAAATGATATATTTTATGCAATTTGATTGATTTATTTTAATTCTCTAATGATTTGTTCCTTGGTACCCTCTGATAAAACAATATGAACCAGAATGGTATTCTCATTTGCAGAAAAATCAGGATACTGCCCGGTTTCGTTTAGTGTGGCCTGAATGGTATCCGGATCATAAATAGCTTTCTGTTCATCTGTATTCATATAGAGTGCAAACAGAACCGTATCCTCTCCCGGTCGTATCTTCACTTTTTTTCGCTGGGAAAAGGCAGATTCAAAGTCCACCGAAGGAAACTTTCCGGAAAAGAAGGTCTGAATCGGTGCGTCAAAATCCTTCACATCATATCGCTTGGGCAAAGCAATATTCCATGCGATGCTGGAACACAGCCCCTCTTCGTCTCTTGGAACAGTGCAGTCCAGCACAAACTCTCCATAACGGTTAAAATCCGTCAAATCACTGCAAACGGTTACCCGGTCAAAGGAATGCACATTTCCTTCATACACTTCTTCGTAAAGTAAAAAGCTGTTACTCATCTCCCCTATATGATAGGTCATGCGGTCCTGACGGTGCTCCTCTGTATGCACCACACTACCATCAAGACGAATAAAGCTATCTGTCACATTGGTAATGGTATCGTATAACAAACGACCAAGAAGCAGGCAGACTACAAGAAACCAAAAGCTAAAGATTACAATCGTATGCGCTTTCACGGACTTATCACTTTTGGGATACCGGTCACCTGCAGTATACATATTCAATTGATCTTTTTCATTCTTATTTTCATTCTTCTTCATAACTTAATATATAATTATAGCAAAATTTCAAAAAAAAATCCCGAAGCAGGGTGTCTCCAACCTGTTTCGGGACTCTAGGTATGAAAATGAAAAATGAAAATTGAAAAAAAACTAACCTTCGATACGTTCTGTAATAAACTCTTCTACCTGATCCTTGGGAATGGACAAGGAGAAGGCCAACTCGCCATAAAGACTTTCTTTTGCCAGGTGCATATACTTCTCGTCAGAGCTGGTAGCTTTCTTGCCCTGCTCATAACGCTTTTCCATACGTCCGTGCAGTGTTTTGATCACACGAACCCAGGAAGTACAATCTCCGGTGCGAATTGCTTCTTTATATGCGTCTTCACGGTGCTTCTCATCCGTAATCTCTAATGGACGAATATCCACAATACTATCAATAAGCGCATTGGACTCTTCCTGAGATAAAATAGGACGCATTACAACTTTATCATTGTCAACAGGGGTAAATACTCTGCTTCCTTTTTGGTAAACGGGCACAAGGGTATAGTAATCTCTCTCAGTAGAAGAATCTCCAAAAGACATAGGACCAATGGATTCTACTCTGCACACACCAGCATTACCGTACACAATATAATCGTTTACTTGGAACATCAAATTACCTCCTTTTTCAATTGCAACAGAACATCTTTATTATATCATTTTGGAGGCATTTTTGTGGCACTAAATTTGCAAAAAATAACACTATTTTGCGCAAACATAGGTACGATAAGGCATATATTGTATGTATTATACTCTATATATGCAATATATTGATATAGTTCCGTAATAGGTGGAACCAATCCAATAAACGCCAAAAACGGAACCAAAAGGTTCCGTTTGAAAAGACTTTATTCTTCTACAAGGTCATAATAATATACGGGTATGGCATGTACATGAAAACGCAAATTTGGTCTACTGCCTACACAGGTTGCCAAGGTAAGGATTCTAGAGTGTGATGTCACCGGTAACTCTCTTACGTGATTTCCATCCCGCTCTACAAGTCCATTTCCTTCTAATTCCGTAATCATTTTAATATAGCGTTCCCTTACTTCCGCCCTGGAAAAATCATAGCAAGCCAATAAGTGTCTATCATCGAAAGAATGTACAGAAAAGATTTCATATACAAACCCTCTTTCGGTCGTCTCCACAAGGAAATAAGGATGATCTTCAAAGAAGCTTTCTGTTTCGTAACGATGCAACGCGCCAAACATGGTGCCGTTCTTCATATTATGCGCATACAGTACCGTATGGAAATCTGAGAAATCCTTTGCGTTAATTCCTTCCGAGTACACACAACCGGGATAACCTACAGAGCCGTCAGCATTATGTTCCAGATAATAGTAGTCATCTTCCGGATGCTGGTACACCGGATAATCCACTACTGTATCCGGAATGGTAATATATGCATACACGTCCGGATTTTCTTCTTGCAGTCTCTCAAAATCTACCGGTGTATAGGTGAAATTTTCACCAAAGAGTTTCTTCCAAAACGCCGCATCCGTTTGACCGGTTACATTTTCTGCCGGCTCCAAAGACGTATATGTCAAATCTTCGTAACGTTTCTCGTAAATCGCATCCAGGTCAATTTCCTCTTGCCCGCTTGTGGAGCTGATAACTGCCTCTGAGGATTCTTCTGATGCAGTAAAGGGATTCTCTCCTGCATTCTTTTCTTCGCATCCCGTAAGTAAGAATGCTACTAAACATGTAATTATGAAAACTCGTCTACGCAAAGTCCCAATCATACTTAATCTTATCCTGTACTGAAATATCTTTTCCTATCTGTACCTCTACAATTTTTAGTTCTGTTTTTGCTTGAACGGTATGTTTGCAACCAATCGGCATATGAATCACGTCACCGGAGGAAATCTCGCGTCTTTTGCCATCTAAAACCACAACGCCTTCACCGGAAATGATGTTCCAAATCTCTTCTCTTTCCTGGTGTGCATGATAGTTCATATGATGTCCCGGGTTCAGGGTCACCATAATGGTCATACTACGATCTTCCACATCCAGTACTCTATAACTTCCCCAGGACTTTTCTGCAAACATAACTTCCTGGTCCAGTTTATCTACAAAGGGCTTAATATAGCTACTCTGCTCTGCATCAGAAACAAGGATTCCCTGTGGGGATGCTGATACAATGGTATTTTTCAGACCCATGCAAAGAATTGGCATATCCAGATCATTGATGACATGAACATTCTCGCAGTTTTCATTCATCATGACATTGCCAATGGCGTTTTCTTCCATGGCCTCTGTCAGCGTATTCCAAGTGCCAAGGTCTTTCCACTGACCATGGAAACGCATTACCTGAATTTTCGGTTCCTTTTCTACTACCGCATAGTCAAAGCTAATCTTTTCCATCTCGGTATAGCGACGGAACATATCCTTATAATCCGTGAAATCAAATAGCTCATGGGCTTTCTCTAAAAGATAGCCCAAACGGAACGCAAATACACCGCCATTCCACAAAGCGCCTTTTTCAATATACGCCTGTGCAGTCGCTGCATCGGGCTTTTCTTTGAAGGTCTCCACCTTACTTACCATTTCCTTATCTTCCGGAATAATGTATCCGTACTTTTCACTGGGGTAAGTAGGCTCGATGCCCATTAATACCAGGTTTGCTTCTCCCTTATCCGCCTGCTTTCCCAGTTCTTTTAAGGCCTGGAAATAATCTTCTTCCACATAGGGATCCACAGGACAAACCACAACGGGTTCTTCCAGGGGCACTCTCTTTTCAAAATGTAAATAAGCCGCTGCCAAAGCAATGGCAGGAAACGTATCTCTTCTTGCGGGTTCAACAGAGATACCTACGTTCTCTCCTAACTGATTGTGGATAGCTGAAACTTGAGATTTAGAAGTAGCGATGGTCACTACTGCATCAGTATCCACCTTTCGAATGAGGCTGTGCATACGTTGCACCATAGAGATGTATTCTCCATCCTCATCTTTAAAAATCTTAATGAACTGTTTGGAACGAATATCATTTGATAACGGCCAAAGTCTTTTACCGGATCCACCGGATAACAAAATCAAATTCATATTGTTACTATATAATCCTTCCTCATCGTACTGCAAAAAGCAGTCAGCTTTTTTATTATAACATAAAGTTCAAAAAAAATTGTTGACAGAGTTGTATCACTGTTGTATTGTATTAGTAACGTAATACAGCAGTACAACAACTGTTGCAACTTTTTAAGAAAGGGGGCACAACTTATGCCATGGGAGCTTAATTCAACCGAACCCATCTACACCCAGATTATCAACCGTCTGCAGATGGACATTGTTTCCGGTAACTACCAGCCCGGTGAGAAACTGCCATCTGTGCGTGAAATTGCAGCAGAAGCTTCTGTGAATCCAAACACCATGCAAAAAGCCTTCGCTGAATTAGAACGAATTGGACTGGTATATACCCAGCGTACCAACGGACGTTTTATCACCGAAGACAAGGACTTGATATTAGCACAGAAAAAAGCACTGGCAGAGAAAGAAACAAAAGAGTATCTCACCAGTATGCAGCATCTGGGATATGACAAAACCGGAGTGATAGAGTTTATCTCAGATATAACAGATTAATTCGCAAACCTATGAATGGAGGGAATATGGAACAAGCACTTTTACAATGTACCAATCTGGTAAAATGCTATGGTAAAAAACAAGCACTTAACGGTGTAGACCTTAGCGTCATGCCAGGAAGAATTACCGGTCTTTTAGGACCTAACGGTAGTGGTAAAACTACTATTATCAAAATTGCAAACGGACTTTTAACACCTACAAGCGGTGAACTTCGCATCAACGGCTTAAAGCCAAATGCACAGACCAAGGCTATGGTCTCCTATTTGCCTGAGCGTACTTACCTGGCAAATTGGATGAAAGTTCAGGATATCATTCGCTATTTCCAGGACTTCTACGCAGACTTTGATATGAATCGTGCCTACGAAATGCTTCGTGCACTGAATATCAATCCGGAAGATCCACTGAAAACCATGTCCAAAGGTATGCGCGAAAAAGTACAGCTCATTCTCGTTATGAGCAGACGTGCTCAGCTCTACATTTTGGACGAGCCTATTGCAGGCGTAGACCCTGCAGCCAGAGATTATATCTTGCGTACTATTTTAAATAACTACGATTCCAACGCAGCAATTTTAATCTCTACTCACCTTATCTCTGATGTGGAATCCGTATTGGACGATGTCATTTTCCTTCGAGATGGTAACGTCATCCTGCAGTCCACAACAGATGAAATCAGAGAAAAAGAAGGCAAATCCGTAGATCAGTTCTTCAGGGAGGTATTCAAATGTTAGGAAAAGTTTCAAAATATGAGTGGGCATCCACCATGCGTGTGATACTGCCTATCTTCTGTGCTTTACTTTTATGTAGTTTACTGCTTCGTTTAGAAATCTTAACTGGTATTGCAGACTTTAACACCACAGGTGCCAGAATCATGGCTGGCATCACTGTTTCCATCTACATTCTGTTAGCTGTTTCCATGGCTGCAATCGTAGCGGTTGTACTGGTAAAAAGATTTTACACCAGCATGTTTGGTGATGAAGGATATTTAACTTTCACCTTACCTTGCCACCCGGATACAGTTATGAATGGAAAAGCATTGGTTGCTTTCCTTTGGATGGTGCTCTCTTCCTTATGCATCATTTTATCTTTCCTGATTATTGGAGTAGATAGCAAATTCTTAAGTGAAATTGGTGAAATCCTGGAAGATTTAGACGAAGTACTGGTTCGTTATGACTTGTCTATCGGTACCATGCTGACCTGGTTTATTGTTTTATCTTTGGTAGGCACTTTAAACACCATTTATAAAGTTATCATGTCCATGGCAATCGGACAGCTGGCAAACCGCAACAAAGTTGCCCTTAGCGTAGTAGCTTATATCGGGGTAGGTATTATCCAGAATATTTTAAGCTTTATTCTGCCAAAATCCAACGCATTAAACACAATGGAGGATATTCTGGTACATAATACCGGTGCATCATTAAGCGGACTTACACCTCACGAAGTCTTCTATCAGGTATGCGGCTATAGCCTATTCTACACAGTATTAGGTCTGGTCATCTTCTACCTGGTAAGCCACTTTATCATCAACAAAAAACTGAATTTACAGTAAAACAAAAAGGCTTGCAGCCCTCGTATCAACGAACGAGACTGCAAGCCTTTTTAGCTCTCACAAATAAAGTAATCAATCCGGCAATACATACAAAAATAGAAATAAACTGGGAAGTAGATAATACTCCCACACTGCCTCTTTCCAAATCACCGCGATAGAATTCAATGATGAATCTGCCGATGCTGTAGAAAATCAAATAGCAAATGGTAACGGTACCCTTCTTCTTGGATTTACTCATAATCAAGGTCAGAATTCCAAAATGAAGGAAATCCAGAACGCTCATAACCGGCTCTGCCGGGAAAAGCGCGATATTATTTGGTGCGAAATCCGAGTGCGTAAAGGTAATGGCAAATTTACTACTGGTGGCAACGCCATAGCAGCATCCGGCCAACAGGCACCCGATTCGTCCAAAGCCTTGTGCCAAAGCAACTGCCGGCATGCAAAAATCTGCATAGGATAAGAAGTCTATCTTTCTGATCTTGCAATACAGCATCACAGCCAGAATACCACCGATAATACCGCCAAATACTACCCAGCCACTACTAAAGGTTCTAAGAATGATACCGGGATCCTTTAGGATTTCCGGCAAGATGGTAATGTAAAACAGACACTTAGAGGAAGCAAAGCCTCCCACCAAAGCCACCATCAGGATATTAAACACTTCGTCTTCGCTAAGGTTTCTTTTTTTCGCCATGCGTGCGGCAAAAAGATAAGCTGCCGCAATACCTATGGCAATCATAAGACCATAACCGTGTACGGTGAATGGTCCTATGCTAAATAAATCATTGTACATAATCTGTCCCTACTATTAGCAATAAAATGCTTCTGAAATCTTACATAAGTCTTCTACGTCTTTTGTACCGGCTGTTTCATAAGGGCTATGCATAGCAAGCTGTGGAAGTCCAATATCCACCGTATGCATAGACACCTGCATATTGGCAAGGTTACCCAGTGTAGAACCGCCCGGCACGTCGGAACGATTGGTGAAATCCTGTACGTCAGCACCAACCTGATTACACAAGTCTCTGAACATAGCAGCGCTCATGGCATCCGTACAGTACTTTTGGTTTGCATTAAACTTCAGCACTACGCCACTGCCGACCTTTGGTCTGTTCACAGGGTCAGCCTTTTCCGTGTAATTAGGATGTACCGCATGGGCATTATCTGCAGATACCATGAAGCTCTTTGCCAAATGGCGAATCTGATCTTCTTTATTAAAGCCTAATAAAAGTTCGATTCTCTCAATCGTATCTTTTAAGAAGGTGGCGCTGGCGCCCTCTTTGGTACCGGAACCTACCTCCTCATGGTCAAATACCACATAGATGTCCAGATACTTTTCTTTCTTACCCTTTAAGAAGCCTTTTAATGTGCCATAGGCGCAAGCAAGGTTATCCAGTCTGGGAGCAGATACAAACTCGCTCTTTTGGCCCCATACTGAGCCTGGAGTTCTGTCATATAAGAATAAATCATTTCCAAGAATATCTTCTTTCTTAACACCTGCATGCTCTGCCACTACATCCATAAAGGTGCCTTTGCCTTCTGCAAGTGCATAAAGCGGCAAGGTATCTTTCTGTGGATTATAGGCATATCCGTTATTTGCCTCGCGATTCATATGAATAGCAAGACTCGGAATAATCAGCATGTTCTCTTTGATATGAACAGGCTTCTCTACAAATTCTCCATTTTCCTTTACAATGACGCGTCCGGCTACAGACAGTGGTCTATCAAACCAAGGAGCCATCAACATTCCGCCATACTTCTCTACATTCAGTTTGATATAGCCTGCCTCTTCCATTTCCGGATTTTCTTTGATTTTAAAGCTTGGAGAATCGCTATGGCTGGCCATAATGCGATATCCCTCAAACTGTTCCGGAATATGAAAAGCGATAATGGCGGAAGACCCTTTGGTTACGTAATAAGTCTTACCTTTTTCCAGTTTCCAAGCATCTTCTTCTTTTAAAACCTGTGCTCCGTCTTTTTTTAGCATCTCAGAAATCGTACTGATTGCCTGAAACGCAGTTGGGCTTTTTTCAATAAACTCTATTAACTCTTTTGCTTCCATGTATTTCTCCTTTGTAAGTGCTGTCATAGAAATATTATCCTATCGTATTGACAGGAATTATTTTCCTGCTATAATTTGATTGTTAACTTGGTTCTGATAACATCGTTAACATTACTATCTCACCTACGTTTATCATCATACCACAAAGTAAGAACCGACCCAATATACTTGAAAGGAGTTTTTCTAAATGGAAAACCAAAACACACGCTTAAAAGATTTAGTATTTATTGCATTAATGACTGCCATCCTATGTATTCTGGCACCACTTTCCGTGCCGATTGGCCCCATTCCACTCTCTCTAGCCACTTTTGTAGTGTACATTATGGCTTATGTACTGGGATGGAAACGTGGCAGCGCCGCTGTACTTTTATACCTGCTGATTGGTATCGTGGGTATCCCTGTTTTCTCTAACTACGGTGCTGGACTTCAAAAAGTCGTTGGTCCTACAGGTGGTTACCTAGTATCTTATATTCTTCTGGTATGCATTACCGGTTTTGTATGTGAGAAAGTGAAATGCGCTTATATTCCTAGCATCTTAGCTATGATTTGCTCCACCTTTATACTTTACATGATTGGATCTGCTTGGCTTGCTTTCAGTAATCATATGACCTTTGGTGCTGCAATAGCAGCAGGTATGCTACCTTTTATTCCGGGGGATTTGATCAAAATTGCCATTGCTTCTGTTCTGGGCAAACAGCTTCATGAACGATTAAACAAAGCAGGCATCCAAATATACGGCTAAATAACTACGCATTCATATAGTCCCAAAAAAGTCAGAGAGATAAATCATCTCCCTGACTTTTTTCTTATTGATATCTGGTTAAAAACTGTTTTGTACGTTCCATTTTAGGATTCTCAAAAAACTCATGAGCCGGAGCTTCTTCTACCACCAAACCATCCTCCATGAAGACAACTCTACTAGCCACGTCTCTTGCAAAGCCCATCTCGTGGGTAACAACAACCATTGTAGTGCCCTCTTTGGCAAGCTTTTGCATCACATCCAGTACTTCGCCTGTCAGTTCCGGATCCAGGGCTGATGTAGGTTCGTCAAAAAGAATCACATCCGGATTAATAGCAATGGCTCTGGCTATCGCCACACGCTGTTGCTGACCACCTGACAACTGGTCCGGATAAAAGGGAATTCGTTCTGACATGCCCACTTTCTCAATCATTTCTCGGGCGATTTTCTCTGCTTCGGCCTTATTTACTTTTCTGGCAGTAATTAAGCCTTCCATGACATTTTCCAGCACTGTCATATTGCGGAACAAATGGAAGCCTTGAAACACAAATCCCATATGCATTCTCAGTTCATGCATATCCTTTTTAGAAATACGGCTCAAATCCACCGTTCTTCCATCAAATTGCATGATACCGGATTCTGCTTTCTCCAGAAAGGCAATACACCTAAGTAAAGTAGTTTTACCGGAACCACTAGGACCTAATATAGCAACCACTTCTCCCTTATCTACCTGAAAATCGATGCCTTTCAATACATCTCCGGTTCCAAAGTTCTTCTGTATATGGTCCACTTTCAACATCATAGGAGTACCCCCTTTCTTTTTGGCAAATCAGGATTGTACTCCCATACCATCTTCTTCTCTAAATAGCTCTGCAGCATAGTAAGACCGGTACAGAAAATTAAGTAAATCAAAGCAGCTTCGGAATACAAAGCAAAAGGTTCATAGGTTCTAGCCGCAATCTGCTGTGCTGTGGTAAATAGTTCTACTACAGTAATACTGGAGGCTAAAGATGTATCCTTCAATAAGGAAATGAGATTGTTAAAGAGCGTAGGAAATGCAATACGCATCGCCTGTGGCAGCACAACTCGTCTCATCAGCTGTGGATAGGTAAGTCCCACCATATAAGCAGCTTCTGTCTGTCCTTCCGGTACCGCCAAAATAGAAGCACGGATTGTTTCTGCATTATAGGCAGCTAAGTTCATACCAAAGCCTATAACAGCCGCCGGAAAAGCATCCAACATGATACCAATAGATGGCAAACCAAAAAAGATAATAAACAGCTGTAACAACAGCGGTGTGCCTCTAAAAATCCAAATATATAGTTTAGAAAACTGCTTTAGTACTTTGATATCCGCAATCTGTACAATAGCCAAAAACAGCGCCAGTACAAGACTAAGGGCAAAGGAAAGTAAGGTAAGAGGTATGGTAACTTTTATACCGGGAATCAAAATCTTGGTAAAAGAAGTCACCAAAATCTCTATCAATCTATCTGACATAGAAAGCTCCAATATAGTTATTTGCTTGCAATATCAGAACCAAAATACTTAACAGAAATGGTGGAAAGTTCACCGGATTCTCTAAGTTCATCAATGGCTTTATTAATAGCCTCCTGCAAGCTGTTAGAGGCTTCATTCTTGCGTAAAGGAACAGATACTTCAGAAGCATCTTCTGTTAAATCTACAATCTTAATAGCTGCATCCGGATGTTCTCTTAAATAATCATAAACAGATACTTCTGCATTCAAGGTTGCATCTGCACGGCCGGAAAGTACCATTTCCATAGTCTCCGCAAGGGAATCTACATTCTGGCATGTAGCGCCGTAGGATTCACCAAGCTGCTGGTAAGTGGAATCTAAGCTGTTTGCTGTGGTTTTCCCCTTTAAGTCTTCAAAAGAAGTAATTTCAGTGTTATCTTCTGCTACAACAAGCGCGGTTTTGATATAGGCATAAGGAGTAGTGAAGTTATACTTTTCAGAACGTTCCTCTGTGATTTCCACTCCGTTAATAATAGCATCATAACGTCCAGAATCCAAGCCTGCAAAGAGGCCATCCCACTCGCCTTCCACGAATTCTGCTTCTACACCAAGCTTCTCTGCGATAGCCTTACCAACTTCTGTATCAAAACCTACTAAGTCTCCATTTGCATCGTGATAAGTCCAAGGTGCCCAAGTACCTTCCATAGCAAAAACGATTTTACCGTTTTCTTTGATGGTTGCAAGCTGATCATCCGCTGCTTTCTGACCACATCCTGCCAGAACGGTAACTGCCATAGCTGCAGCAACAGCGGAACCTAATAATCTTTTATAATTCATAATGTATATCCTCCTAATCTTCCTTTGTACATTTCAAATCTCAGTAAAGTCTAGATAGATTTTACTCAATTTAATTTTACTCTAATAATATAGCGAATGAAGGGTATTCTGTCAATACAAAAACGTAGGAATTTATGAAAGTTTAAGAGGAACTCTTACTACTAGGCTTGTTCAAGCATAAAAAAGCTCTCGGATATACCCGAGAGCTTTTTACTTGCGAAAACGAATTATGCGTTCATCTGAGCTGCAACTTCTGCTGCGAAGTCTTCGTTCTTCTTCTCCATACCTTCGCCGGTTTCGAAACGGATGAATTTCTTTACAGAAACAGTAGTACCGTTATCTTTACCAACCTGTGCTAAGTACTGAGCTACAGTCTGTTTGCCATCTTCTGCTTTTACATATACCTGGTTCAGAAGTACTACTTCTTTCTCCTGTTTGGAGATACGACCATTTACAAGACCAGCAAAGATCTTATCAGCTACGATAGCGTCTTTATCAGCTAAAGCAAGTTCTGCTAAAGTCTGAGCTGCTTCTTTAGATAAGAAGTTGAACAGATAGTTCATGTTGCTCTTCTTTTCTTCATATACAGCGATATCTTCATCAGACCATTTTTTGTCAGCGATTGCTTTATCAATCAGCTTCTGAAGAAGTGGCTTAGGAAGAGATGCAGGATCATTTAATGCGCTATCGATGGTGATTTCTCTCATCTTAGCTTTCTCTTCATCAGAGATATCTGCATCGCTTAAGTACTGAGGATTCATAGCTGCAATCTGCATTGCTACGTTACGAAGTGCTTCAAGTACAGCATCATTTACAGTAGCGGTATCTGCAGAAACAAGAACGCCGATACGACCTGCGCCGTGAAGGTAACCTACAACTGCATCGCCTTCTAATTTATCAAATCTTCTGATGCTGAGTTTCTCACCGATTACTGCGATCATCTCTACAAGAGAATCTTTTACAGTCTTGGAAGCATCATCAACCCACTGTTCTGCCATGAAAGCATCCATATCAGCGCTGTTGCTCTTAAGTGCCTGCTCAGCAACTCTTTCAACATAAGATGTGAATTTTTCATTTTTTGCAACGAAGTCTGTCTCAGAGTTAACTTCAACAACTGCTGCTTTTTTATTATCTTCGATAGCAATACGGCAAACACCTTCTGCTGCGATTCTGTTTGCTTTCTTATCAGCTTTTGCCTGACCATTCTTTTTCAGAATGTCTAAAGCTGCTTCCATATTGCCATCAGTCTCAGCCAGCGCTTTCTTGCAATCCATCATACCTGCGCCGGAAGTTTCTCTTAATTCTTTTACCATTGCTGCTGTAATTGCTGCCATGATTTCTTCCTCCTGTGATTGTTATATTTGATTATTCTGCATCAGCTGCTACTTCTTCTACATCAGTAGCTTCTGTCTGAACGTCTTCTGCTGTGTAAGCAGCTTCACCCTGCTGACCTTCGATAACAGCATCAGCCATCTTAGCAGTGATGAGTTTTACGGCTCTGATAGCATCATCATTACCAGGAATGATGTAATCAAGTTCTTCAGGATCACAGTTTGTATCACCGATACCTACTAATGTAACGCCAAGGGAACGAGCTTCCTGTACGCAAATTCTTTCTTTCTTAGGATCAACAACAAAGATGCAGTCAGGAATACGATCCATTTCTTTGATACCGCCAAGGTTCTTCTCCAGTTTCTCCCACTCTTTTTTCAGCTGGATAACTTCTTTCTTAGGAAGAACATCGAATGTACCATCCTGAGACATCTCTTCAATCTTTTTCAGTCTAGCGATTCTGGACTGGATGGTCTTGAAGTTGGTAAGCATACCACCTAACCATCTTTCGTTTACGTAGAACATACCGCAACGCTCAGCTTCAGTCTTAACCGCATCCTGAGCCTGTTTTTTAGTACCTACGAATAAAACGGTACCACCCTGGGATACGATATCAACGATTGCATTGTATGCTTCGTCAACTTTACCTACAGATTTCTGTAAGTCGATGATGTGGATACCATTTCTCTCTGTGAAGATGTAAGGAGCCATCTTAGGGTTCCATCTTCTGGTCTGGTGTCCGAAATGTACACCTGCTTCAAGTAACTGTTTCATAGAAATTACGCTCATTTTATTACCTCCATTTGGTTTTACTTCCGTGTGTCTTCTCGGGCTGCCGAGCATACGATTCTTTGGAATCAAGCAGCTTGTCTCTTTGACGTACCCTAGGGCACCCGTCAAAAATGGGCACACGTGATTTTTGACAACATTCAGATAATACCATAAATAAAAAGTGTTTGCAACCGATTTTTCCTTGTTTTTCTTTGATTTACGGGCTAAATGTGATATTCTATTTTTAGACATTTCTATATTAACTAAAAACTACATAACCTTGAAAGGACGGATTAATCATGAAAAAAAGGGGATCATTATTATTCGTCATCTTGTCAGTCATTTTAAGTCTAGTTATAGCAACCGGTGTCATAATAGATGTTTTTTCTATTATAAGCACTATTCGTAACAACTCCACTCAAACACAAGCTTACCGAGCTCGTCTCGAGGACGACGTAAAAACAGAACTCAAAAACGAAACACAGGAAGCCATGAGCATCTGTGCTGTCATGTATGCAAAGTACCAGGCGGGCGAATTATCTATGGAAGAAGCGCAAAAAAACGCTGCCGACCTGATTCGCGAATTAAAATACAATGATGGCGCCGGTTATTTTTGGGTGGATACCTCAAAAGGTATCAATGTGGTACTGTTAGGTCGTGATACAGAAGGACAGTCCAGATGGGACGCTGTAGATCCTAATGGCACCTACTTTATTCAGGAAATGATTAAAAACGGTATGCAGGAAGGTGGCGGATACACCAATCTGATGTTTGCTAAGCCAAATGAAACCGAACCACTTCCTAAGGTAAATTATACTGCATATTATGAACCTTTCGATTGGGTTATGGGTACCGGTGTATGGGTTGATCACTTGGATACGCTGGCAGCGGAATATCAGGCTTCAGCCAGCAAAGCGGTAACAAGTAGTATTATCAGCTCTATCATCGTTCTTATTGTACTACTGGCCATTGCTTCCATTACTGCTGTCTTTATGACAAAACGTATCACTACTCCAATTAATAAAGTTACGCGTCAAATGACTCAAATGGCGAACAGTGATTTCAGGGATGATGAAAACATGTCTGAGGTTCGAAAGCTAAAGAGCCATAATAACGAAATTGGTGAAATATCGGAAGCTTTGGATATGATGCATTCCAGTATTCGTCAACTTATGATGAATATTTCCGATACCACAAGCTATGTTGCTTCTGCTTCTCAGCAGCTATCAGCAAGTGCGGCTCAGTCTGCAGATGCCAGTGAAATGGTTGCAAACTCCTGCACCAATGTAGCCGGATCCACCACCGATCAGATTGCTGCAGTACAGACAGCCAGCGAGGAAACCGAAATCTTCACAGAAAACATGAAGAAATTCCAGGAAGCTATTACCTACTCCAGCAACCTAATTAAATCCACCAATGAGGCTGCTGCAAAAGGTGCAAATGACATGAGTCAAGCAACCACCATGATGTCTTCTATCAAGGAATCTGTAGAAGGAACGGCTGAAGTTGTGGATAGCTTGGGTGAAAAGCTGCAAAATATCGATACCTTTGTAAATACCATTTCCGAAATTGCAGATCAAACCAACCTGCTTTCTCTCAACGCCAGTATCGAAGCTGCCAGAGCAGGCGAAATGGGCAAGAGTTTTGCTGTTGTAGCTGGAGAAATTGCCAAACTGGCTGATGATTCCAATGCAGCTGCTGCTAATATCACAGGCTTAATTAATGATATTTTAGATAGCTCCAAGAATGCGGTAGAATCCATGCGTCAGGGCGCAGAAAAGGTTGTGGAAGGCACCACTACTGTCAATGAGGCAGGACAAACCTTTAACAACATCGTAGATATGGTTCACTCCATTGCCAGTGAATCCAATAAGATGAGTGCGATTGTATCTGAACTGTCTACCGGTACGGACAATATTGCAAATAACATTAATCAGATTGAGCAAATGAGTGTCAGTGTGGCGGATGAGATTCAAAATGTATCTGCCGCTTCTGAAGAACAGACCGCATCCACTCACGAAGTAGCGGAAGCTTCCGATAAACTGGCAGAAAGTGCACAAGACTTGCAAGCCAGCGTAGCAAACTTCCAGTTATAAGAATTAGATTTTTTGTAAACGTCAAAACACCCGCCAACGGGTAAAATAAACGCCACTGCAATCAGTGGCGCTGTTTCCTGCATTCTGCCGGTAACGACTCTGACCATGGCATTAAGTAGTCCAGGTCTGCAGGTTCTATAT
>Ga0256405_10002168_pt1 | contig 47150 bp, 35 predicted proteins | sample RumenRJG_02DNA_FD_189096 | JGI IMG/M metagenome (GOLD analysis project Ga0256405, IMG submission 189096) | Bovine rumen microbial communities from Lethbridge, Alberta, Canada - RJG_02 | ecosystem: Host-associated > Mammals > Digestive system > Stomach > Rumen | place: Canada: Alberta... | reverse complement strand
CCGTGACGAGCATCGGCCAATCCGCGTTTTATAACTGCTCTGGTCTGACGAGTGTGACAATTCCGAATTCCGTGACGAGCATCGGCCAATCCGCGTTTTATAACTGCTCTGGTCTGACGAGTGTGACAATTCCGAATTCCGTGACGAGCATCGGCCAATCCGCGTTTTATAACTGCTCTGGTCTGACGAGTGTGACAATTCCGAATTCCGTGACGAGCATCGGCCAATCCGCGTTTTATAACTGCTCTGGTCTGACGAGTGTGACGATTCCGAACTCCGTGACAACCATCGACGTGTCGGCATTTTTAGGCTGCTCTGGACTCCAAAAAGTTATCGTTGAAGACATTGCAGCATGGTGTGGTATTTCGTTTAAAAATTCTGATTCCAATCCCCTTTTTTACGCAAAACATTTATATAGCGATGAAAACACGGAGGTTACAAACTTGGTCATTCCCGATGGCGTGACAAGCATCGGCCAGGGTGCGTTCCATAGCTGCTCTGGCCTAACAAGCGTAACGATTCCGAACTCCGTGACGAGCATCGGCAGCGGTTCGTTCGCAGCCTGCTCTAGCCTAGCAAATGTTACGATTCCGAACTCTGTGACAACCATCGGCCAGGGGGCATTCCATAGCTGCTCTGGCCTGACGAGCGTGACGATTCCGAACTCCGTGACAACCATCGACGTGTCGGCATTTTTAGACTGTACAGGCCTAACGAGCGTGACCATCGGAAACTCCGTGACGAGCATCGGCAACTATGCGTTCTGGGGCTGCTCTGGTCTGACGAGTATCGTTATCCCAAATTCCGTGCAAACCATCGGCGATGACGCGTTCTCGGGTTGCACTAACTTGCAATATATTCTTTATTTGAATGATTTGACGGGACAATATGGGTCGAATGCCACCATATATCATGTGAAAGATTTAACGCGCTGGGTACAATGGACGCATACGACGTTTGATTATTCTGGAAAATCCCCGATTACAACTTTCACTTACGATGATATGCCTGCCGGTTTCGTTCCTACAGCCACGATGCCGGAATTGAAAAAAAATGTTGGCACTTATACGGAAAATATCCTCTTTACATTTACCAACGACGATGTTTCTTTCCAAACAGAAGTTCCCTTTACCTATACCATCAAACCAGCGAAACTGACGGCGAAAGTGAACGACGCCTCGCGGCTCTATGGCGACGGAAATCCGCAGTTCTCGTCGGTCTATTCGGGTTTCGTGAACAACGAGGATGAAAGCGTTTTAACGAATCCCGGCAGATTCATCACGACGGCAACCGTTACAAGCGAGGTGGGTACTTACGCCATCAAGCAATCGGGTGCATCGGCGCAGAACTATGTGATTGACTACGAGGACGGCGTGCTGACCGTGACAAAGGCTCCGCTGACCGCCTACGTGAACAGCTACACGCGGAAATATGGCGAACAGAACCCGAAATTTGAAATCAACTATTCGGGTCTGAAAAACAATGAAACTGCACCTGCGTGGACGGTGGAACCAACGATTTCCACCATTGCCACGCCGAAAAGCGACGTGGGCGTTTATGAAATCACGGCCACTGGCGGCGAGGCGAAAAATTATGAATTGAGCAGCATTTCGGCGGGACTGCTGACGGTTACGTCCGTTCCGCTGCTTGTCAAGGCCAATAGTTTCAGCCGTCTTTATTTCGAGGAGAATCCCGAACTTTCGTATATTTTTTCGGGCTTCGTCAATGACGATGGCGAATCGGCTTTGTCGGCCAAACCCACGTTGAGAACCAATGCCACGAAGCAGAGCAGTGTAGGCGTTTATCCCATTGAAATCGGCGGTGCCGATGCCAAGAATTATACGTTGAGCTACGAAAACGGCACGCTGACGGTGAACAAACGGCAACTGACGGTGTCGGCAAAGAGCTATACGCGTGCCTACGGCGAGGAAAATCCTGCGTTTGAGTTGAGTTACACGGGTTTCGTGAACAACGAGAACGAGGGCGTATTGATTTCCATGCCAAAGGCTTCCACCGTAGCCACACCAACGACTGACGTGGGCGTTTACGACATCACGATTGGCAACGGCGTGGCCGAGAACTACGATTTCAACTACGTCAGCGGCAAGCTGACCATTGAAAAATCCTATCAGACACTGTCATGGGAGCAGGATTTCAGCGAGGTGAAGAAATACGACCAAGTGGAACTGCTGGCGACGGCTTCATCAGGCCTTGAAGTGACTTACACGGTCGAGGGCAATCCGATTTGCTCGGTGGTGAAGATTGGCAACAAGCAATATCTGGACTGCTCGGGCGAAGGCGAAACCGTGATCGTGGCAGTGCAGCAGGGCAACAAGAATTATTGGCAGACCACGAAAATCTACAAGCCGATTACGATTCAAGGGCCGACGGGAATCCGTTCCGCAACGCTGAACTTGGATAACGACGCACAGATTTTCGATTTGTCGGGCAACCGCATCAACCAATTGCAAAAAGGCGTGAACATCGTCCGCATGAGCGATGGAACAGTGAAAAAGGTGATTGTTAAATAATAAAACGAAAAATGGATAGCCTTTATGATTATCCCGTGTCTTTGAAAATTACGTGGGAGTAAAAATTAGAAGTTCAGGGCGGAAACTCGCAAAAATGCGGTTTCCGCCCTGTTTTGATGTCGATTTTTTGTCAAATTTTTGTTCAGATTTTTATTCTCGAATTAATTTCGACTGGAGAAATTCATCTAACGTGACGAGGTTCAGCAGTGGAAACCGCGTTTTCTGCAATACCTTGAAATGGTTGTCCTCTGAAACAAGGTAGTCGGCTCCAGCGGCAAAAGCGCAATCTACGAATTTGTTATCATCGGGGTCGGCGGTAATCAATCCCATACGAAAATGAGGGTCAATGAGTTGCACATTTTTCTTGTTGAGTATCAGAAGAACAATATTTTCAGCTACAGATGGCGTAATCTGTTCTTCCAAAACTTCTTGATATTCCTCCAAAATTTCGTTAGATACACAAAGCATATATCGACCATTAAGAAAAGCATCCCATATTGGACGATAGGGGCTGTTACGTGCAATTATCTGCAAGAGGCAGTTCGTGTCTATTACTACGGGGCGCATTTTTATCTATTAACGATTATAAGGAGTTCTAAAATGCGAACCTCGTAGCTCCTGCATTTTTTTCTCGTTCCATTGGCCGCTCTCCCAGAGTTGATCCATTTCGTCATCCACCTGTTTAGCATAAAAAGCAGCCAACTGATCTCGTAACTGCTCCAATCCAATGGCTGACTTGATGTGCGAAACCAAGTTGAACACATGCACCTGTGCTGGGCTAAAAGTAATTGCTTCCATTTTCGTCGTTTTTTTGTTTGTGGTTGCAAAGATAATGTTTTTTTGCTTACAGCAATGGTTTTTATGTCGATTTTTTCGATTTTCGAGAGATTCTTACGGCCGATCCTTCTTTTTCGTGCCGAAATCGCTGGGCTGCGGTCCCATGACGAGTTCGAGGGTGCCACCGCGACGGATGTCGTCGAAGAAGATGTAGGACTTCGTGTAGGGTTTGCCGTTGAGCAGGGCGCGTTGCACGTAGATATTCTCGGCGCTGTTGTTCGTGGTCTTGACGGTGAACGTCTTGCCATTGCCGACGTTGATGGCGGCCTCGTCGATGACGGGCGAACCGATGCAGTATTTTCCGCCGGCGGGCTCGACTTGATAGAGTCCCATCGCCGAGAGGATGTACCACGCCGACATCTGACCGACGTCCTCGTTGCCCGAAAGGCCATCGAAGTCGTTGGCGTACATCTCGCGCATCGTCTGGCGCAACAGTTTCGCGCCTTTCCACGGCTGTCCGACGTAGTTGTACATATAGAGAATGTGGTGTGACGGCTCGTTGCCGTGGGCATACTGACCGATGAGGCCGCTGATGTCGGGCGAGGCATTTTCGCCGAGGTCGCCTTCGACGATGAAGAGCGAGTCGAACTTCTCGACGAATTTCTGTTCATTGCCAAACATTTTCACGAGTCCGTGAACGTCGTGGGGAACGAGCCACGTGTATTGCCAAGAGTTGCCCTCGGTAAAATCGTCTTCGCGATGGGTTGAACTGAAGGGGTTGAAGGGTTTGCGCCGCTCGCCTGTCGAGGAAAGTCCCTTGATGAAGCGATCGGCGGGGTCGAAATGCTTCTGATAGAGTTTGCTGCGGTTCATAAAGTACTGGTAATCAGCCTTTTTGCCGAGTCTTTTCGCCACTTGCGCCACGCACCAGTCTGCCAAGGCATATTCAAGTCCTTTCGCCACGGTTTCGTGGGTTTTGTCGAGGTCGAAAGGCAGATAGCCGTATTTCTTCAGCAGGTCCATTCCGCGTTCATCGAGCATCGCCGACGTTTTCATCGCTTCGTAAGCCTTTTCGATACTTAACTCCTTTACTCCTTTACTCCCCAACTCCTGAATATAGCCTTTTAATACGAGGTCAGCGAGCACGGGAATGGCTGGATTGCCCACCATACAGTCGGTTTCGTTGCCCATCAGGTGCCAGACGGGCAGTTTGCCCTGTTCTTGGAAAATATGCAGGAAAGTCTGCGCGATGTCGGCCTGTTTTTCGGGATGGATGATCGTTTGCAGCGGATGGGCGGCGCGATAGGTGTCCCAAAGCGACAGCGTGGTGTAATTCGTGAAGTTGCCCTTGTGAACTTTTCCGTCGGCACCGCGATATTCGCCATTCACATCGTTGAACACCGAGGGCGCAATCATCGAGTGGTAGAGGGCGGTGTAGAAGATGGTTGGGATGTCGGCTGAAGCCTTGATTTTGACTTTCGACAGTTCATCGTTCCACGCTTTCCGCGCTGCAGCGACGGTTTTCGGGAAATTCCAATCGGGCAGTTCTGTCTGCAGATTTTTCTTCGCATTCTCAACGCTCACCGCCGACAGCGCCACTTTTACGAGTAGCGGTTCGGCGATGTCTTTGATGGTCAGAATACCCGTGGTGTCGCCATCGACTTTCGTCAATTCGACGGGTCGCGAAAATTCGGCTACAAAAAAGTTTTTCTGGTCGCGGGCCCAGCCTCGGCTGAACCGATAGCCGCTCACGACGGTCGGCGATTCCTGTGTCATCTGGCAGTTGCGGACGTTGTCCCAACCGATTCCCTGCCGCAAATCGAGCATCATCTGGGCTTCCGACTGGTCGGCGCCAAACGTGTAGCGATGCATTCCCACGCGCTTCGTGGCCGTGAGTTCGACAAGGACGTTGGGCTCGCCGAGTTTCACCGCGTAATAACCCGGACTGACCGTTTCGGAAGCGTGGTTGAACGGCACTTGCGGACGTTGGAATTGCTTTTGACAGCAATTTTTCAGGCACATTTTAGGAATGGGCAGCAGGGCAATGTCGCCGAGGTCGCCGATGCCCGTGCCACTGAGGTGCTGATGGCCGAAACCGATGAGCACCGAATCGCTGTGGTGGTAGCCTGAACACCAGTCCCAACCGCGTGTCGGCTGCGTCGGACCGAGTTGAATGTAGCCAAACGGCACGTTCGCACCGAGAAAAACGTGGCCGTGGCCGCCCGTTCCGATGCGCGGATTGACAAATTTCGCAAAATCTTCGCCTTGGGCAAAGGTCGCGATGCCCGTCAGCAGGGCGATGGTCGTCAGAAAAAGTTTTTTCATATCGTTTCAGATTTTGTTAAATTTTGGTTCAAAGTTACGGCTTCTACTCGAAAAATCCAAATTTTATTCGCATTTTTTTCGTATTTGTCCGTCATTTGCATTAACTTTGTGGCTGAATTTCGACGAAAAAGGATGATTGACCGACAAACCGTAGAAAAAATCAAGGAGACTGCCGACATTGTCGAGGTGGTTTCGGAGTTTGTGACGCTGAAGAAAAGCGGTGCGAACTACAAGGGTTTGTGCCCATTCCACAACGAGAAAACACCGTCGTTTATGGTGTCGCCGGCGCGTGGAACGTGCCATTGTTTCGGCTGTGGAAAGGGTGGAAATCCCGTCAGTTTCTTGATGGAACACGAGCAGATGACCTATCCCGAGGCACTGCGCTGGCTGGCGAACAAATACCACATCGAAATTGTCGAACGCGAACTGACCAACGAGGAAAAAGAGGAACAGAGCACACGCGAGGCAATGTTCATCATCAACGAGTTTGCGTTGCAATATTTCGCCGATATGCTTCACAACCACCCCGACGGTCAGGCCATCGGATTGCAATATTTCCGCAGTCGAGGCATACGCGACGACATCATCGCGAAATTCCAACTCGGTTTCGACCTCAACGACCGTTTCGCTTTCGCCAAAACCGCCCTAAAAAAGGGCTACAAGGCCGAATTGATTGAAAAAGTGGGCATTTGCTACAAAAACGAGCGCGGCGAACTCATCGACCGCTATGCTGGGCGCGTGATTTTCCCGTGGATTGGCGTTTCGGGCAAGGTCGTGGGCTTCGGCGGACGGAAACTCGACGCGGCGACGAAGGGAATCCAACAGAAATACGTCAATTCGACCGACTCGGAAATCTTCCACAAAGACCGCGAACTCTACGGACTCTATCAGGCGAAACGCGCCATTGCGAAAGAGGATTGCGTCTATATGGTCGAAGGTTACACCGACGTCATCGCGATGCATCAGGCAGGCATCGAAAATGTTGTTGCCAACTCTGGCACGGCGCTTTCCTACCATCAAATCAACATTCTGCATCGCTTCACCTCGAACATCGTCCTGCTCTACGACGGCGACGAGGCAGGCATCCACGCGGCTTTGCGCGGAACAGATATGCTGCTCTCGGAGGGTATGAACCTGCGCGTCTTGCTCTTCCCCGAGGGCGACGACCCCGATTCGTTTGCGCGGAAAACGACGGCGGCGGACTTCAAGCAGTACATCGACAGTCATCAAAAAGACTTCATCCAGTTCAAAACCGACCTGCTGCTGCGCAACGAGCGTGACCCACAGAAGCGAGCCGTCGCCATCAACTCGATTGTTCAAAGCATTTCGATGGTGGTCAATCCGATTCTGCGCGACACTTATCTGCACGACTGTTCGCAGCGGATGGGCATCGCCGAGGCCACACTCATCAACCAGATGAACAACCTGATTCGTGAGCGCGGAGGTCGTCGTCCAGAGGCTTCCACAGCCACCGCCGACAACCCAAATCCATCTGATAACGCGCCCACGGTGAATCCGCCGGCTTCGTTGGTCGGGAAACCAGTTACGAGAGAAGAGAAAACTGTCGAGCGACTATTGGCCGAACTGATTGTCAAACACGGCGAAATGGTGATTTTCGACGACATCGAGGACGAAAACGGAAATTCGATGATGTTGAACGTGGCGCAGTTTGTCCATCTCAACCTCGCCGACGACAACCTTTCTTTCGACAATCCACTCTACAAAAAAATCCTCGACGAAGCCGTCGCCCACAGCCACGACCCCAACTGGACGGCAGAACGCTATTTCATCAACCACGACGAGATTGAAATCAGCCGTTTCGCCGTTCCGCTGAGCGACCTGCGCAATCAGAAATCGGATGCGAAAGAGCCCGACATCGAGGAAATTCGACAGCGCACGCTGCACCTGCTGCTCGACTTCCGCGTCGATTACCTCGACCGTCGCTTGCGCGAAATCAAGGCCGAAATCGCCTCGGTCGGCAACGACGAAACCCGACTGCGCGAACTGATGACCGAATTCAAGGAAAAATCGGAGTTCCGCAACGAATTGGCACGAAAAATCGGCAGTAATATTATGGTATAAACCGAACGAAATATGACAATGACCCTTTGGTACTGGATTTTCCTCGCGCTCTACGCCCTGCTGGTCGTGGGAACGATGGTGACGGTGCTGCTCGAGAACCGGCAGCCGTCGAAGGCCATTGCGTGGATTCTGGTGCTGATTTTCCTGCCGGTAGTGGGTCTGATTCTTTATATTTTCTTCGGTCAAAACACCCGAAAAGAACGTCGAATCAGTGGAAAAACCATCGATGACTTGTCGTGGAACGCCCTGCCGAGTTACGCCGACCAACTTGACGCGAAACTGCTCGACAGCCACGGGCGACTGATGCGCCAATTTCTGACGCAAAACAACGCCATTCCCCTCAACACCGACGATGTGGCGATTTACACCAACGGCTACGACTATTTCTTAGCACTTTTCGAGGCACTCGGCAAAGCCCGCCACCACGTCTATCTCATCACGTTCATCTTCGACGACGACCCACTGGGTCGATTGGTGGCCGACGCGCTGGCCGACTGCGCCGCCCGAGGCGTGGAAGTGCGCCTGATTTACGACGATGTGGGCTGTTGGCGCGTGCCGACGGCGTTTTTCGAGCAGATGAGCCAACGCGGCATCGACGTTCAAGCCTTTATGCCCGTACGCTTCCCTGCCCTAACGAGCCGAATCAACTACCGAAACCACCGAAAACTCTGCATCATCGACGACGAAGTGGCGTTCATCGGCGGAATGAACATCGCGATGCGCTATGTGAAGGAGTGGCGCGACACCCACCTGCGCGTCCGAGGCGACATTGTCGAGGCGATGCGCCACTGTTTCCTCACCGATTGGAAGTTCTGCGTGAATGATTCCGACCGCGAAAAAGACGATTTTCCTGAACCACCGACACAACCGACGTTCGACGGCATTCCAGCGCAGTTGGTGACGAGCAGTCCCGTCAGCGAATATCCCGTGCTGATGCAGGGCTACGTGCGCATTCTGCTGCAAGCCCGCGACTATGTCTATATGGAAACGCCCTATTTCCTACCCACCGAAACGATACTCTCGGCGATGCGCACGGCGGCGCAGAGTGGCGTGGATGTGCGGCTGATGGTGCCTCGCGAAACCGACACCTATGTCGTGGAATGGGCGTCGCGGTCGTATCTGATGGAGGTCGTCGAGTCGGGTGTGACGATTGTGTTCTACGAAGGCAGTTTCAACCACTCGAAACTGCTCGTCGCCGACGACAGCGTGTGTTCGTGCGGCTCTACGAACATCGATTTCCGCTCGTTTGAACACAATTTCGAGGCGAATCTTTTCTTCTACGACAGCGATGTCGCCCGTCGTTTCAAGCAGGTGTTCCTCGACGACTTGAAGCATTGCAGCGACTTCGAAAGTTATCTTCAAATGCAGAAGCGACCTTTCCTCCATCGCCTTTGGGAATCGATGCTTCGACTGCTTTCGCCGCTGTTGTAAATCTCAAAAAAATGCAAGTTTTCACGAAAAAATCACGATTTTTTCATACCTTTGCAAAATAAAAACGAAAAATGAATCAATACAACCCAACCATCATCATCCGAATCGGACAAAACGCGCTGTCGTTTGCCGTCGCCGACCCTTCGAAAGAGGGCGGAATCGCCTTTGAACCCTACGTTTTGCGAAGCAACATGTCGCTGTCGGCGAACCTGCGCGAGGCATTTCAGAAAAGTCCGTTGCTCGGTCGTGACATTGAGCAGGCACAGGTCATTGTCGATGCGCCGGTGTTGCTCGTTCCGAGTGGCGAATTCGATGAAAAACAGGCCGAAACGCTCTATCAGCACACGTTCGCAGGCGAAAAAACGATGGGCGTAGAACAGACGCGAATCGTTCACAACGAGTTGGAAAAACTCAATGCCGTGGCCATTTTCAAGATGAACAGCGACCTGCGACTCGTCATCGGCGACCATTTCACGGATGTTCGCTATCAGCACTTGATGCAGGAGGTTTGGAACCATTTCTACGCCCAGAATTTCACGGGTACGCAACGCAAACTCTTCGCCTATCTGCACGACAAACGACTGGAAATTTTCTGCTTCGATATGGGTCGTTTCCGCTTCAGCAACGCCTACGAGGTAAGCAACAGCCGCGACGCGGTCTATTTCCTGCTGGCCGTGTGGAAACAACTCGGTTTTGATGCACAAAACGACGAAATTCACCTCGTTTTCGACACCGAAACCGTCGCCACTGCCGACGCGCAAAACGACCGCGACACGCTGATGGAAACCTTGCGCCGCTATGTCAAGAATGTTCACGCGCCCGAAACTTCGGAAACGAGCGTAAGCAACCTGCCTTTCGACCTGAAAATCCTTTTTGAAGACTGACCATTATGCGCATTGTCACTGGAATTTACAAAGGTCGCCATTTCGACATTCCGCGCACGTTCAAGGCGCGTCCGACGACCGATTTTGCGAAGGAAAACCTCTTCAACGTACTCAACGGCTACATCGATTTCGACGGTATCAGTGCGCTCGACCTGTTTTCCGGCACGGGCAGCATCTCGTTTGAAATGCTGTCGAGGGGCTGCAACCCAGTCGTGAGCGTTGAAATGGATGCCGAGCACGTGCAGTTCATCAAAAATTGCACCCAGAAACTCAAAGCTGAGGGCCACGTCATCGTTCGCAAAGACGTTTTTCGATTCATCAAAACCACGCAACGGCAGTTCGACCTGATTTTCGCCGACCCACCCTATCAGTTGGCGACGCTCGCGACGATTCCCGACCTGATTTTCGAGCACGATTTGTTGGCGGAAGGTGGCATTTTCGTGCTTGAACACGGTAAAAACCACGATTTTACGCAACATCCGCGAGCCATTGACCACCGAGTGTATGGCAGTGTGAATTTCACTCTTTTCAGATAGTTTTTCAGCCAATTTTCCAATGACTTCAGCCGATTTTGTTCAACTGGTGGAACAGCAGTTCGGTTACGAGCCGACTGCCGAACAGCACGGTGCTTTGGAGTGTTTCGCGGCGTTTATGGCCGACCGTTCCGACCGTTCGCTGATGATTCTGCGCGGTTCGGCAGGCACGGGAAAAACGACTTTGGCAGGTGCGCTCATCGGTGTGCTTGGGCGATTGGGCGTGAAAACGGTGCTGTTGGCCCCGACGGGTCGGGCGGCAAAAGTTTTTTCGCTGAACAGCGGTCAGAAAGCCTCAACGATTCATCGGAAAATCTACCGTCGGAAAAGTGTCGAAGGTGGTTTTTCGCTGGCTTTTAATGCCCATTCCAACACGCTTTTTCTGGTCGATGAAGCCTCGATGATCAGCGGTGTGGGCGGTGGTTTGGGCGTTTTCGGCACGAACAGCCTGCTCGACGACCTGATGAGTTTCGTCTATGAAGGTCGGCATTGTCGGCTGTTGCTCATCGGCGACCCTGCGCAGTTGCCGCCTGTGGGCGAAAACGAGGCTCCTGCGCTCGACGGCGACGTGATGCGCGGCTACGGAATGACGGTTTATGAGGCGGATATGTCGGAGGTGATGCGGCAGAGTCAGGACTGCGGAATCCTTTGGAATGCGACGAAAATCCGCCATTTCGATGGTTTTGACACGCTTCCGCAGGTTCAATTCAACGGTTTTGCCGACATTCGAATCGTGCGTGGCGACGAACTCATCGAGTCGTTGGCGTCGAGTTACAGCGCGGTGGGAATGGACGAAACAATTGTTGTCACGCGGTCGAACAAGCGTGCAAATGCCTATAACACGGGCATACGCAACACGATTCTCGGTCGCGAGGAGGAACTGACGACAGGCGATTTGCTGATGGTGGTGAGGAATAAGTATTTGAAGGAGGTGAGGAATAAGGAGTTGGGGAGTAAAGGAGTTAGGGAGTTAGGGAGTAATGGAGTAATGGAGGAGACTGAGTTGGATTTCATTGCCAATGGCGACCACGCGGTGGTTTGTCGCGTCAGAAACATCCACGAGATGCACGGTTTCCGCTTTGCCGAGGTGTTGCTGCGCTTTCCCGACTACGACGATGCCGAATGGCAGTCGATGGTGCTGCTCGATGCCCTGCAAAGCGAGGCACCGGCGCTCACTGCCGAGCAAAATCGCCAACTCTACGACCACGTTTTGGAAGATTATGCCGATGTGCGACCGAAGTCGAAACGGCTGAAAATGTTGCAAGAAGACGTTTATTACAGTGCTTTGCAGGTGAAATACGGCTATGCCGTGACCTGCCACAAGGCACAGGGCGGTCAGTGGGCGCACGTCTATGTCGATCAGGGATATATGACCGAGGAAATGCTCACGCCCGACTACATCCACTGGCTCTACACCGCTTTCACACGTGCCACCGAACAGTTATTTCTCGTGAATTGGCCGAAAAATCAAGTCGAAGCCGAATAATTTCACACTCCACACTTCACACTTCACACTCCACACTTCACGAAAATCACTTCTCCATAATGTCGAGGAACTTACCCCACTGCTTGTTCAGATGGAAGTTGCCAATCGAGCCTTTTTTGATATTGACAATGGCCGAGCGATAGGTCGTTTTTCCAAACGTACTGCCTGCAATTTTCGGCGGTGTCGCACTTAACACATTGATTTCCAACAAATTATTACACTTGTCGAATGCCGAGCCGCCGATTTCCTTCAAAGCCGTCGGTAGCGTGATTTTTTCGAGGCTCGTACAACCCTCGAAGGCCGAACCACCAATCGATTTCAGGCCATTCGGGAACGTGATATTGTGCAGATTGACGCAACCGCGAAACAGGTCGCCCGAAAGCGATGTCAGACCGTTCGGAAGGTTGATTTTTTGCAAATTGCTGCAATCGCGGAAGGCTGCCGAACCGATTTTCGTCACGCTGTTGGGCAGGCTGAGGCTGTCGATCAGCGAACAACCGCGAAATGCCTCGCTACCAATCTCGCTGACGCTGTTGGGCAGGTGGATTTCCTCCAACGACGTGCAATTTTCGAGCACACCACTCTCAATTTTCGTGACACCATTCGGAAAATCGAAACTTTTCAGTCCGCTGCAACCCTTAAACGCCTCGTCGCCGATGGTTTTCACGCCCGTAGGAATGTCGATGCGCTCCAAACTCGCGCAGTCGGCAAAAGCGTCGTTGCCGATGCTGGTCAAGCCCGTTGGCAGCGTCACTTCCTGAAGATGGCTGCAACCCTCGAAAGCACCTCGGGGAAGGGCAGAAATGCCACTCGGAAGTTCGATTCCCGCAAGCGATTTGCAGTCTTTGAACACACCCGAACCCATTTTCTTGACCGTCGAAGGCAGCGTGATTTCTGTCAGGCTGGCGCAGTCGGCGAACATCTGTGCTGGCAGTTCCTCAAGACCTTTCGGCAGTTCGATGGTGGTCAGGCTCGAACATTCAGCGAAGGCTCGTGCACCGATTTTCCGGACACCCTTCGGAACGACTATCGAGGTCACGCCCGACGACTTTTCAAAAGCTCCGGCAGCGATTTCCTCGACGAAAAACGTCAGGCTATCCACTTCGATTTTCTCGGGAATGACGATGTCGCCGAGGTAGGGCTCGCCCTTCTTGACGACCACCGCCGTTTCCTTCTTCGCATTCACCGTGTAGCAGATGTCATCGACCACCACGCGGTCTTTCTTCAACTTGATGTCGATGGCCGAGGCCGTCAGGGGCAGGAAAGCCAAAAGGCAGAATGACAATATCCATTTCCCCAAGCCATTGGCATGGATGTCAATACGCTGTGTCATTTTTTCGGATTTTTAGGCGTTGAGGTCGAGGAAAATAGAGAATCCCGTCATGTCGAACACGCTTTGGACAGAAGGCTGAACATTGATGACTTTCAGCGTTCCGCCAGTGGCATTCAGAGACTTTTGAGCTTCCAGGAAGATGCGAAGTCCCGAACTGGAAATGTATTCAAGCTCATTGCAATCGAACACGACATCGTTTTTCTCTTGAATGATGTCGGCAAGAGCCTCTTTGGCTTTGGGAGCCTCCGACGTGTCAAGACGTCCGGAGAACTCTACGATGATGTTTTCACCGTTAATGATGTTGATTTCCATATTGTTCAATGTCTTAAAAGGTTATTAAAAAGTTAGTTCAATGACTTTATCGATGGCTGCTGCCAATCCGTCTGCATTTTTACCGCCGGCAGTGGCGAAATGGGCCTGACCGCCGCCACCACCCTGAATCAGTTTGGCTGCCTCGCGCACAATCTGTCCGGCACTTTTTCCACCGGCCACGATGTCGTCGCTCAGCGAAACGGTGAGGGTCGGCTTGTCGTTCTCGGCGCAGCCAATGGCCACGAGCAGGTGTTCGGGGAACTGGTTGCGCAACTGGAATACGATGTCCTTGACGCTTTGTGCGTCGAGCGGCAAAATGCCGGAAATAACTTTCACGCCGTTCATTTCCTTGGCTTTTTCCACCAATTTCTGCTTCAATTCCTTTGCCTTCATCGACCGGAACTCGCCCACTTGGTTTTGCAATTCCTTGTTCTCTGCGATGGCCTTGCGCACGGTCGCCATCAGGTCGGGCGCGTTGTTCAACAAGGCACGCAAGTCGGTCATGAAGTCCTGCATCATGTCGCACATGGCTTCCACTTCCTTGCCGGTGATGGCTTCAATACGGCGGATGCCAGCGGCGATGCTGCTCTCGCTCGTGATGCGAACCATACCGAGTTGGCCCGTTGCCTTGGCATGGCAGCCACCGCAGAATTCCACGGAGTCGCCGAATTTCACGACGCGCACCTTGTCGCCATATTTCTCGCCGAAAAGTGCGATGGCACCCATCTCCTTGGCTTCTTCGATGGGGCAGTCGCGGAATTCCTCCAACGGGATGTTCTGGCGAATTTTCTCATTGACGAAATGTTCCACTTCGCGCAACTGTTCGGGCGTAACTTTCTCGAAATGGGAGAAGTCGAAGCGCAGTCCGTCAGCAGTGACGAGCGAGCCGCGCTGTTCCACATGTGTGCCGAGCACCTCGCGCAGTGCCGTGTCGAGCAAGTGGGTGCAGGTGTGGTTCGACTCGATGGCGCGTCGTGCATCGACATCGACGCAGGCCATGAATTCCGCCGTCGGGTCTTTCGGCAACTGCTTCACGATGTGGACGCTCTGGTTGTTTTCGCGCTTGGTGGTGATGACGTCGATGGTCTCGTTTTCATTGATGAGAACGCCCTGGTCGCCGACCTGTCCGCCCATTTCACCGTAGAACGGCGTGTTGTCGAGCACGAGTTCGTAGTGTTCGTTTTTCTTCTGCGTCACTTTTCTGTAACGAAGAATGTGGCAGGTGTATTCGGTGTAGTCGTAGCCCACAAATTGCTGTTCGCCGGCCATCAGTTCCGTCCAGTCGCTGTTTTCGACCTGTGCCGCATTGCGGGCGCGGTCTTTCTGCTTCTGCATTTCGACATTGAACTCCGCTTCGTTCACCGTAAAACCGTTTTCTCGGCAGATCAGTTCGGTCAGGTCGAGGGGGAAGCCGTAGGTGTCGAACAGGCGGAAAGCCTCCACGCCACTCAGTTCGAGCGGGGTGTTGGGTGTTGGGTGTTGGGTGTTGGAAGACCTCATCTCCTCCATCGCCTTGTCGAGCAGGGCAATTCCCTTGTCGAGCGTGCGCAGGAAGGAATCTTCCTCTTCCTTGATGACCTTTCCGATGAGCGTCTGCTGTGCTTTCAGTTCGGGGAAGGCGTCGCCCATCTCATCGACGAGCACGGGCAGCAATTTGTACAAAAATGCCTCTTTCTGACCGAGGAAAGTATAGGCGTAGCGCACGGCACGGCGCAAAATTCGACGAATCACATAGCCTGCCTTCGCATTTCCAGGCAGTTGTCCGTCGGCAATCGAGAACGCGACGGCACGCAGGTGGTCGGCGCACACGCGCATCGCAACGTCAATTTGTTGTGAATTGTCTTCGCTCCTCGCTCCTCGCTCCTCGCTTCTCGAATAAGAAAGTCCCGTAATCTGCTCCTCGGCCTTGATAATCGGCTGGAACACGTCGGTGTCGTAGTTCGAGTGCTTGCCCTGCAACATGCGCACGAGGCGCTCGAAGCCCATACCCGTGTCGATGACGTTCATCGCGAGTTTTTCGAGGCTGCCGTCGGCCTTGCGGTTGTACTGCATAAACACCAAGTTCCAAATTTCGATGACCTGCGGGTCGTCTTTGTTCACAAGGTCGCGACCGCTGATGCCAGAGGCTTTTCGCTCGGCCTCGGGACGCGAATCGACGTGGATTTCCGAGCAGGGACCACAGGGACCCGTGTCGCCCATTTCCCAGAAATTATCGTGTTTGTTGCCGTTGATGATATGGTCTTCGGGCACGTGTTTCTTCCAAATTTCGGCGGCTTCGTTGTCGCGCTCGAGTCCTTCCGAGGGGTCGCCCTCGAACACGGTCACGTAGAGGTCGTCGGGGTTCAATTTCAGCACATCGACGAGGTATTCCCACGCCATGTCAATCGCGCCTTCCTTGAAATAGTCGCCAAACGACCAGTTGCCCAGCATCTCGAACATCGTGTGGTGGTAGGTGTCGTGGCCTACTTCCTCCAAATCGTTGTGTTTTCCGCTGACGCGCAGGCATTTTTGTGTGTCGGCACGGCGACGCGGTTCGGGGTCGCGCGTACCTAAAATAATATCTTTCCACTGGTTCATTCCTGCGTTGGTGAACATCAGCGTGGGGTCGTCCTTGATGACCATCGGTGCCGAGGGCACGATGGCGTGGCCTTTCTTCTCAAAAAAGTCTTTGAAAGACTGTCGAATTTCTTTTGCTGTCATCATATTCATAAAATATACATTGTTTCCATTGACCAATTGCGGTTCAGCCTGCAAAATTACGAAATTTTTTCCGAAGCATCGAAAAAACAATCGATTTTCTGAAAAATAAAATTTCAATTTGTAAAAAAAACGGAAAACTTTTTGTTTGTTAAGTTATTTTAACATATGGGGGGGGTAATTTTCAATATTTTCGATTACCTTTGCGCTCGATTTGCGGAAAGGTACGCTTTTTATCAATAGATATAAGAAAATTTCTGCATATTTAAATGAATAAATATACAATAAAAAAAGCATTACAAAAAAACATGAAAAAACATCTGTATGAAAAACCTGAAACATTGGTTTTCGTAGTTGAAAAAACTGAGTTTATCTGCCTATCTACTGATGGAGCAGGAGTACACAAGCCTGGTACGGACGGAGGTGGAGAAGGTGAAACGCCTGGTTCTCCTACAGCAAAAGATTTTACTTTTGGGTATGAAGATTACGAAGACATGTTCAAGTTTGAATAAAAAAAACAACTAAACAACAAAAAACAATGAAGAAAATGTTATTTTACATTGCCCTGTTCGCAGGCGCAATGACGATTGGCAGCTGTAGCCAAGACGAAATGCTGACCGCCATCGAGGAGAAACCCGATGTCACGCAGCCACTGACCTCATTCGTGTCGGGCGACCCCGAACGGACGCGCACCACGGCGCAAATGGATAAAACCGGCGAAACATACACCTATCCGTTCTATTGGACCCACGGCGACCACATCTGGGTGAAAGGCGACAACGGTCTGTGGCGTCATAGCCACGAAGACAGCAATTTTTCCGATCACGTCAGCGAAGTGGGAAGTGCCGGCGGATGGAAAAAGGCCCATTTTCTTGTAAATGGAAGTTTTACGAAAGACACATACCCAGTAATCTATGTCGGCCCGAATAGTCCTTCTATTGACAAGAATCAAGACCCCAACTCGATGACTGCAACCGGTCCGCTGAAGGTGGTGGTGAAGAAAGAGCAGATGCAGGAAGCAGAGTTCAACGCCGATCATTTTGCCACTTCGGGCGACTGCGGCATTGCCACTGCCGAAAAAAGAAGTAATGGCTATGAGTTTCAACTGAAGCACTTGGCAGCCTATCTCTTGATTTACCCTTGGCACAACATTAAGTATAGCAACGGAAGCCCCGCCCACCTCACGCTCGACAAAATCATTATTGAAGAGGTTTCTGAAAATGGAAAGGATGGAGCAGATCAGTATGCACCTTACCCCATTGCCGGTACGCACCAAATCAGTGCCAACGCTACGGAATTGCCGGCGCCTTTGAAAGACGCAGATGACCCAAACGGAACCCGATCAACAACCATTGAGTTTCAATGTGGCCCCCACGAGCAAGGTTTCACAATTCCTTACAACAAGTTGTCGTACGAAACCGTCGGAAGTTTTGTCGTTATGTCTCCTTCGCGTGCTACCGACTCTTACTCGAAGCGCAAATTGAAGATGACTTTCCACTATTTCGATATGTTCCATCGCAAATATGAATTTCCATACACGATGGCCACACCCAAAGAGTTCTTGGGGAATTCCTTCACCCGGTTCTATCCGAAAATTTCTGCATCACCTATTCCGGAAACGCCTGAATATGGTGAAGGCGTGTATTATGGCTGGGATGGCTGGGATGTTCACACTGGGGCGCCAGCAACGGCTCCGCATAACACAGCTCCATGGAATGACGACGAATTGGTGGTTGCACAATGGTCTTGTAAGAATATGCCCGATATCAACGAACTCTATTGGTATTGGAGAAATGGTGATGTGCGTTGGGACAATGTTACCTCTTATACGGTAAAAGTGAAATATAGAGATTTTGGCGTAGATAAGGAATATAATGTGACGCAGACGGGTGGAGTGTGGATTAAGAAAAGAGATGCCATTCTCCGCGATGGTTCTCCAACTTATTCGTCGGGCAATGCCATCTTCCAGTCTGAACTTGTTTGCAAGCACCCAAGTCATGATGCAGACGGTTTTTATCCTGCTTTCTGCGATAAACACGGATACGAGTCCGAAACGAATAGTTTCACGGATATGAGGTACTGGTTTCCAGACAAAGTAGTTGAGCATACAAAATTCTCCACACCTCCGAGTTATCGCTTGGGTAAGCCGTCAGAGGACAAGCTCGACGACTATTTCTTCCTTCCCGCTTTGGGGTGGAGGCATAATAATGCACCTTCTTATGTGGGAACACTTGGTTGTTATTGGTCGAGTTCTATCTGTAAACCGCATGATGGTACTCAATCTACCAATGCCTGGTATTTGGAATTCACAGAAAAACATTTCTATGTGACTTCAAAAAATGGTTTGCGTTCAGAAGGCTACGTTGCCGGTTCGGGTTGGTTCCACTAAAAAAACCAATATTTAGTTATTATTATTATATTTGTATTTTTTTTGTTGGAATCCCGTCGTTGTGAAACGGCGGGATTTTTTCTTTCATCCGATAAAAAACATAAGTTTTTGGGGCGAAAATTTGTCGGAATCATCAAAAAAAACTATCTTTGCAAGCGTAACGACGAAAAAAGACATTTCTATGGCACTGAATCAGAACAAAAGCTTGAAATTGTACTACTCCATCAAGGAAGTGGCGGGCATGATTGGCGTGAACGAGAGCCTGCTGCGCTACTGGGAAAAGGAGTTTCCGCACCTGCGCCCGAAAACGGTGAGTTCGACGGGTGTGCGGCAATATACCGAGAAGGACATCGACCAAGTGAAACTGATTTATAACTTGGTGAAGGTGCGCGGTTTCAAGTTGTCGGCGGCACGGAAATATCTCAACGAGAACCGCGGTGGTGTCGATCGGTCGAACGAGGTGCTGCAGACGCTGATATCGCTGCGCGACCAACTGAAAGACCTGAAAAAGCACCTCGATTTCGCGATTGTTTAATGGTCAGTCACTTCCTGTAATCCATCAATCATTTTCAGCAATTCCATGACGTGCTGCACTTCGGCACGGTCATAGACGCGCAATTCGATAACACCATCGAAAATGCCCTCGTGGCTGCTCACCGTGATGCGACGGATGTAGAGGTCCAACTGGTCGGAAATCAGGTGGGCGAGGTCGTGGAGCATTCCCTTTCGGTCGATGCCGCGAATGTGGATGGTGGCGTCGAAGCGGATTTCGTGGCGCATCTGCCATTTCGCATCGAGGATTCGGTTGCCGAAACTCGACTTCAACCGCGATGCCACGGGACAGTCGCGCATGTGGATTTCAACGTGTTTTTTGTTGTCGATGTAGCCGAGAACGTCGTCGCCGGGAATCGGATGGCAACAGTCGCGGAAAATATACATCTGAATGGTCTCCTCAGTCAGCAGGCAAGGAATTTTCTTGTTGAATTCGGGATTCACCTCAAGCAGTCCACGCGACGCTTGGACGGTGTTCGCCTCTTTTTTGTCGGCCTTGATGAAGGGCACGTATTTTTTCCAGCCTTTTTTGCCGGTCTTTTTGCCTTGCAGATGGGCAAGGTCGTTGTCGCCGAGGATGATGGTCTTCTTGCCGAGGGCGAGGAAGAGATTTTCGTGTTTTTGAATCTCGTGGAGGTCGCAGAGTTTGTCGATGGCCGACGAAGTGAGTTCAAAATTGTTCTTTTCGAGCCATTCTTTCAACGTTGTTTCGCCTTTTTTCTGGATTTCGCGGTCGGCACGGCGCAAATTGGCCTGGATTTTGCCTTTCGCCTTCGCCGTCGAGACGAAATTGAGCCATTCGGGTTGCACGTGTTGCGACTTCGACGAGAGAATCTCGACTTGGTCGCCACTTTGCAGGCGATGGCTCAGCGGCACGAGTTTGTGGTTGACCTTGGCTCCGATACAGTGTGAGCCGAGGAACGTATGGATTTGGAAGGCGAAATCGAGCGCCGTACAGCCTGCGGGCATCGTTTTGAGTTCGCCTTTCGGGGTGAAAACGAAGATTTCGCGGGCGTAGAGGTTGAGTTTGATGGTGTCGAGGAAGTCCATCGCGTCGGGTTGCGGGTCGTCGAGGATTTCCTTGATGGTGCCAATCCAGTTGTTGAGTTCGCTTTCGTTCTCGTTGACTTCCTGAATGGCGTCTTCGCCCTCCTTGTATTTCCAGTGGGCGGCAAAACCTTGCTCGGCGATGTCGTCCATGCGGTCGGAACGGATTTGCACCTCGATCCATCGGCCTTGCTTCGACATCAGCGTGACGTGAAGTGCCTGATAGCCATTGGCTTTCGGGTGGTTGATCCAGTCGCGCAGACGGTCGGGATGCGACTTGTAAATCTGGCTGATGGCGACATAGATTCGGAAGCACTCGTTCACCTCGTCTTCGCGTGTCTTGGGCGTGAAAATGATGCGCACGGCAAGAATGTCATAGACCTCGTCGAAGGTGACGTGCTTGTTTTGCATCTTGCTCCAGATGGAATAAGGCGTTTTCACGCGGGCTTTGATTTCGTAGCGGATGCCCATGCGGTCGAGTTCCTTGCGGACGGGCGCGGTGAAGTCGTCGAAGAGTTTCGTGCGCTGTTCCTGCGTGAGCGTGAGTTTTCGGGTGATGTTTTCGTATTCCTCGGGGTGCTCGAAGCGGAAACTGAGGTTTTCGAGTTCCGACTTGATTTTGTTGAGACCGAGTCGATTGGCAAGCGGCGCATAGATGTAGAGCGTTTCGCCTGCGATTTTGTATTGTTTGTTGGGTGCTTGCGACTCCAGCGTGCGCATATTGTGGAGTCGGTCGCAGATTTTGATGAGGATGACGCGGATGTCGTCGCTCATCGTCAGCAGGAGTTTTTTGAAGTTCTCGGCCTGCGCCGAAGCCTGTTCACCGAAGATTCCACCCGAGATTTTCGTCAGTCCATCAACGATTTGGGCGATTTTCGGGCCGAAAATGTTTTTGATGTCCTCGACGGTGTAGTCGGTGTCTTCGACCACGTCGTGGAGCAGGGCCGAACAGATGCTCGTCGAACCGAGTCCCATTTCTTCGCTGGCGATTTGCGCCACGGCGATGGGGTGCATGATGTAGGGTTCGCCCGAGAGTCGTCGGACGCCCTTGTGGGCCTGGCGTGCGAAGTTGAAGGCCTTGGTGATGATGTCGGTCTTCTTGCGGTGGTTCGACGCCAGATAACTGTCGAGCAGTCGCTGAAACGCGCTGTTAATAAGAACTTCTTCCTCCATATTCATTCCTTTCTATCTTCTTTTCTTGCCTTTCTTGGCAGTTGATTTCTTTCCTTTCGATTTCACAGCCGCTTTCTTTTTCGTGTTGCGTGCGGCAGATTTCCGAGCCGTCGATTTGCCTCGGCGTGCACCTTTTCTGACGCTGGCCTTGCCTTTTTTGCGCGTATAGGTCTTGCGTTGCGGCGTGTAGGTCGGTTTCACCTCGCTCACCTCTACTTCGGTTCGCTTCGTGAGCAGTTCGTCGGCGCGGTGGGTGTAAATCGTGTCTTCCATGTCGATGAATTGCGTCACGAAGTTCATCGGCAGACGCAGAATAGACGGGCGATTGTTGCCATTGACAATGCTTCTTCTGTATTGCGGATTCAACTCCTCAACCAGTTTCACGTCGATGCCGAGCACGTCGGAAATCTGCTGGAAATGCACGTCGCGGTTCAAAACGAGCGTGTCGGTTTTCGCAGGCAGGTTCGAGAGCATCGGGCAAATGTTATGCTCGCAATAGTAGTTCATGATGTAGTTGGCCGCGATGAAGGCTGGCACGTAGCCGCGTGTCTCGGCGGGCAGGAAGTGGTAGATGTGCCAATAGTCCTTCACGCCACCGGCGCGGTGAACGGCCTTGTTGACGTTCTCAGGACCGCAGTTGTAGGCCGCGATGACGAGGTGCCAGTCGCCGAAAATCTTGTAGAGCGTTTTCAGGTAGCGGGCGGCGGCGTACGACGATTTGATGGGGTCGCGACGCTCATCGACGAGCGAGGTGATTTCGAGGCCGTACTGCCGGGCGGTGGCAATCATAAACTGCCACAAACCCGTGGCTCCGACGCGCGAAACGGCGTTGGGCTTCAAAGCCGACTCGATGATGGGCAGATAGCGCAGTTCGAGCGGCAGGCCGTAGGTTTCGAGTGCCTGTTCGAAAATCGGCATGTAGAAATTCTGCTGCCCGAGCATGATGCTCACCGAACGGCGCAACCGTCCGGTGTATCGGTCGATGAACTGCCGCACGATGTCGTTGTAGGGCATTTCGATGACGGTCGGCAGCTGTTTGAGCCGTTCGATATAGACTTCGCGGGCGAATTCGGGGTTGAAATCGGGCAGGTTGCAGGTGGAATCGACCACGAGATAGGCCTGGGTGTGGTAGAGGTCGAGCAGGCTATCGACGGCGAGCGTCAGGGCTTCAGGCATGTCGATGACGATTTCCTCGTCTTCGCCGTCTTCGTCTTTCTCGATGACGACGATTTCCTCAAGTCCGGGCAGGTCGTCGTCGATGTCGAGGGTGTCGCTCAGCGCCACTTCATCCTCGTCGTCCTCTTCTTGGTTTACCACTTGTGCCTGCAGCGTCAGCGGACACAGCAGCAACGTCGTTATCAGCAGTTGGAAAAATCGTTTTGTTATCATCTTTTTTTATTTTTTTTCGATTGAAATATCGTTTTAATCATTGATTTTCAGAATGTTAGACTGCATTGCAGCCCGATTCCCGTCGGTTTGTACGGATTGAGAGCCGTCGGATTGCCCATCACCGCCGGCGCTACTTCAAGGGTGAGGTCATCGGAGATGTCGAACTCCGAGAGCGACGCATCGACGTAGGCATCGACCACCGACAGCGCATACACGCCCACCATCACGAAGAAACTCAGGTCGCGCCAACGGCGATAGCGGTCTTTGCGCTTGCGGAACAACTCCTGATAACGGGCGATGTTGGCGTCGGTAATCTTCGCGCCGAGGTGCATGAACTGGTTGTAGCTCTCGGTTTTCGGGTCGTCATCCATCAGGTCCATGTAGGCCTGCGAATAGTCGTGGTACATCATATTGTTCCAGCGCATCGCGTAGGCGCAACCGACGAATCCGCCATAGATAATCGGCAATTTCCAGTATTTGCGGTTGTAGATTTGCCCTGCGCCCGGCAGCACGAGCGACAGCCACATCGCACGCTTCGTTTCGGGTCGCCACGACGCCCAGTCGCGCTTTTTCTTCACTTTTTTCACGCTGACGGCATCGAGGAAACCGTCGAGCGAGTCGTCGACGACAACGAGTTGCTGCTCCTGCTCGATGGGAACGGCAGAAAGACTGTCGATTTGGGCTTTGGCGGTGGTCGCAATCGTCAGACAGCACGCAAGCAGGATGTTGTATCGCAGTGTTTTCAGCATTTTTCCTTCCTCAAACCGTCATTTTACTCTCTCAAACCATCGAAAACGAGCATGATTCGCTCCAATTCTTCTTCGTCGGCAAACGGGATGCTGATTTTGCCTTTTCCCTTCGCCGAACAGGTCATTTGCACCTTCGTGTTGAAGAACGACGACAACCGCTTTTTCAGCACATTGAACTCCTCGGGCAACCGTGTTTTCGCCACGATTTTCTTCTTGCTGCTCTCGATGTCCTCGCCGTTTTTGAGGCGTTGCGACAGTTCCTCGACCTTGCGAACGGAATAGCCGTTTTTCTGGATTTCCTTGAACAGTTTGATTTGCAGCGACGGCGAGTCGATGGCGAGCAACGCACGAGCATGACCCATGTCGATTTCCTTCTTTTGCAACGCCATTTGCACCTGTGCCGGCAGTTTCAGCAGTCGCAAAAAGTTCGTCACCGACGTGCGGCTCTTGCCGACGCGCTTCGCCACTTTGTCCTGCGTCATGCCGTCTCCCTCGAGCAGATGCTGGAAGGCGAGTGCAATCTCGATGTCGTTGAGGTCTTCGCGTTGGATGTTCTCGACGAGCGCCATTTCCATCACGTTTTCGTCGGCGATGGTGCGGATATAGGCCGGAATCGACGCCAACCTGGCGAGTTGCGAAGCCCGCCAGCGACGTTCACCCGCGATGATTTGATAGCGTCCGTCGGCCATCTGGCGCAGCGTAATCGGCTGGATGATGCCGATTTGTCGGATGCTCTCGGCGAGTTCCTGCAATGCCGTTTCGTCAAATTCGCGGCGCGGCTGGTTGGGGTTCGCGTCGATTTGGTCGATGGGTACCTCGTTGATGGTCGATGACCCCTGCGTTTTCACGCCGGTCGTGTCGATGAGTGCGTCTAATCCTCTGCCTCCTTCTATCGCGTCGAGCCCTCTGCCCAGCGCGTTTTTCTTGTTTGTAAACTTCTTTTTAACAGCCATCTTTTCTATTTACAATTTGACAATTTACAATTTATTTGACTATTTTACGATTTCACGATTTGACAATTTCTCGTTTCTCCTTCCTCCTTCCTCCTTCCTCGAATCTCCTTCCTCGCTCCTCAAATCTCAATTCTCCTCCCCCATCGGGGGGAGGCTGGGAGGGGGCTCCTATTTTTTCCCAATAATCTCTTTTGCCAGTTCCAAATGGTTTCTTGCGCCCGTCGAATCGGCATCGTAGAGAATTGCCGGAAGACCGTGCGACGGGGCCTCACTGAGTTTCACATTGCGCTGAATGACGGTTTTGAACACCAATTCTTGGAAGTGGCGCTTCACCTCGTCGTAAATCTGGTTTGCCAGTCGCAGACGCGAGTCGTACATCGTCAGCAGGAAACCCTCGATTTCGAGTTTCGGATTGAGTTTCGACTTGATGATTCGAATCGTATTCAGCAGTTTCGAGATGCCTTCGAGCGCGAAATATTCACATTGCACGGGGATGATGACCGAGTCGGCTGCCGTCAGCGCGTTCACCGTGATGAGACCGAGCGACGGGGCGCAGTCGATGAGGATATAGTCGTACTCCTCGCGCAACGGGTCGAGCAGTTTTTTCAGCACGTTTTCGCGGTTTTCGAGGTTCAACATCTCGATTTCGGCACCCACGAGGTCGATGTGGCTCGGAATGATGTCAAGGCCGTCGATGTCGGTCGTATAAATCGCGTCGCGCACGTCGGCATGGTCGATGATGCACTCGTAGAGCGAGCACTCAACTTGCTGAATATCAACGCCTAAGCCGCTCGACGCGTTGGCCTGTGGGTCGGCATCGATGACCAACACCGATTTTTCCAACGTGGCCAACGACGCCGCGAGGTTCATCGTGGTCGTCGTCTTGCCGACACCGCCTTTTTGGTTTGCTAATGCTATGATTTTTGCCATAGAAAAATAAATTTTAAAGTGCAAAGTTACGAATTTTATGTGAGAATCTTGTAATTTAAACCTTTTTTCGTACTTTTGCAGTCAAAATTATATTTTTTATGGACGAATCATCCCCAAAAAGATATGAACAAACCAACAGACACCTTGCAGCGGGAAGCATCGAACCGACCGCTGATTCTGATTTCCAACGACGACGGCTACGAGTCGAAAGGCATTCGTGCGCTCGTCGATTTCGTCAAACCGCTGGGTGACATCATCGTTTGTGCTCCGGAAGGGCCGCGCTCGGGTTTCAGTTGCGCCTTTTCTGCCGTCGATCCGCTCACGTTGCGCCGTCGCGACAACATGGGCGACGACGTGGAGGTGTGGTCGTGCAGCGGAACGCCGGTGGATTGCGTGAAACTGGCTTTCAACCAATTTTGCCTCGACAAACGAATGCCCGACCTGATCATCGGCGGCATCAACCACGGCGACAATTCCACCGTGAACAACCACTATTCGGGCACGATGGGCGTGGCGATGGAGGGTTGTATGAAGTATATCCCATCGATTGCGTTTTCTTCTTGCCACTACCAGCCCGACGCCGATTTCGAGCCGCTCCGCCCCTATGTGCAGGAGATTGTGGGCCGCGTTTTGGCCGAGGGACTGCCGAAGGGCATCTGTCTGAACGTGAATTTCCCGGCGCGGCAGGAGTTCGAGGGTGTTCGTATCTGTCGAATGACCTACGGTCGTTGGGTCAATGAGGTAGAGAAACGTCCGCATCCGCGTGGCTACAACTATTATTGGGTGGTTGGAACCTATCACAACGACGAACCCGACGCCCGCGACTCCGACCAGTGGGCGCTCAACCACGGTTTTGTCGCCATCACGCCCACGAATATGGATGTGACGGCCTACGAGTATATGGAACATTTGCGCGAGTGGGATTTATAAAGCCCCCTCCCAACCTCCCCCCGAAGGGGGAGGGGAATCGAGATTTGAGGAGCGAGGAAGGAGAATCGAGAAATAGTCAAATCGTCAAATTGTAAATCAATAGTACATTGTAAATCGTAAAATTGTAAATTAGTCAAATTGTCAAATCGTGAAATATTACTTGGTAGTCGGTGAAGCCTCGGGCGATTTGCACGCATCGCACTTGATGCGGGCCATCCAGCAGGAAGACGCAGCAGCGGAGTTCCGCTTTTTCGGTGGCGAGAAGATGCAAGCCGTCGGTGGAACGCTCGTGAAACATTATCGCGAGTTGGCTTATATGGGCTTCATTCCCGTGCTGCTCCACCTGCCCACGATTCTGCGCAATTTGTCGTTTTGCAAGCGCGACATCGCCGCGTGGCAACCCGATGCCGTCATTCTCGTCGATTATCCAGGTTTTAATTTGAAAATCGCAAAGCATCTTCATCGCGAAAAGGAAAAGAACCTCAAAACTCCCTCCCTACAGCCCAACACCCAACACCCATCACCCAACACCCAACACCTAACACCCAACACCCAACACCCATCACCCAACACCCAAATATATTATTACATTTCCCCGAAAATCTGGGCGTGGAAAGAGTGGCGCATCAAAAATATTAAGCGCGATGTCGATCAACTTTTCTCGATTCTGCCTTTCGAAGTCGATTTCTTCGAGAAAAAACACCATTTCCCGATTCACTACGTTGGCAATCCGACCGCCGACGAGGTCAAGGAATTTCTTAAAAAATCAAAGGAAAATGAAAGTTTTTCTCCCTCCCCCTTTGGGGAGGGTCGGGGTGGGGCTCCCATCATCGCCCTGCTCGCCGGCAGTCGACGACAGGAAATCAAGGACAACCTGCCTGCGATGATAGAGGCCGCTGAACCCTTTGCCGCCGACTATCAACTCGTCGTGGCGGGTGCGCCATCGATTGACGACGAATTTTATGCCCCGTTCATCGAAGGAAAACCCGTCACACTGGTGAAAAATCAGACTTTTCCGTTGCTCTCGAAAGCCACCGCAGCCCTCGTTACCAGTGGCACCGCCACGCTCGAAACCGCCCTGTTCAACGTGCCGCAGGTCGTATGCTACAAAACCCCCGTTCCGCGGCTCGTGCGCTTCGTTTTCAAGCATTTTATGGGCTGCAAATTCATCTCGCTCGTCAATCTGATTGCCGACCGCGAAGTGGTCCGCGAACTCTTTGCCGACCGTTTTTCCGTCGAAAACATCCGCGCTGAACTCCGTCGCCTCCTCCCCGGCCACGATGTCCGCACAACAATGCTCTTCGACTACCGCGACGTGCAAAAGCGCCTCGCCGCCGACATCACCGCCACGACATCCGTCGAACCGACCACCGCTTCCGAAAATGCCGCCCGATTGATGGTGAAAAATCTAAAAAATATTGCCATCCGCTAATTTTTTCGGTTTTTTTTCGTAAATTTGCAGTCGGAAAACTCAAATCAAACTTATTGTACACAATGAAAACGACGAATTTTTTGAAAAAGGTGATGATGGTTTTACCTCTTGGCCTTTTTACGTTCTTACCCGTGAGTGCGCAGGCCGATTTCGGCAAGGAGTACATCAAGCGAATCGGCGAGAAAAGCACGACTTTCGTCTCGCGACGACCTGCCGAAAAAGACCGACTGTTTCGCTCGGAAGTGATTGACAAGAAAATCAAGGAGGTGCAGAAACTGCTGAAAGCCAACCCGAAACTGGCGTGGATGTTCGGCAACTGCTTCCCGAACACGCTCGAAACGACGGTGCACTACTCTAACGCATCGGGCGACGACGACACCTTCGTCTATACGGGCGACATCCACGCGATGTGGCTGCGCGACTCGGGTGCACAGGTGTGGCCCTATGTGCAATTCGTCAACCAAGACCCGAAACTGAAGAAAATGGTGCGCGGCACGATTCTGCGGCAGTTCCGCTGCATCTGCCTCGACCCCTACGCCAACGCGTTCAACCTCGAACCGAACCCCAACGGCGAGTGGATGAAGGACTTGACGGCGATGAAACCATTCCTGCACGAGCGGAAATATGAAATCGACTCGCTCTGCTATCCGCTGCGACTGGCCTATCAATATTGGCTCGTGACGGGCGACGCCTCGATTTTCGATGAACTCTGGATTGAAACGATTCACAACATTCTTACAACCTTCCGCGAACAGCAGCGCAAGGACGGAAATCTGGGTCCGTATCGCTTCCAGCGTCGCACCGAACGCGCTTCCGACACCACCCAAAACGACGGTTGGGGCAACCCCGTGAAGCCCGTCGGACTCATCGCGTCGGTGTTCCGTCCGAGCGACGACGCCACGACCTTCCTCTTCCTCGTTCCGTCGAATTTTATGGCGGTTTCGAGTCTGCGCAAAGCGGCTGAAATCCTCACGAAAGTGAATCAGCGCATCGACCTCGCAACGGAGTGCACGGCATTGGCCGACGAGGTGGAAACGGCACTGAAACAATATGCCGTGCACCAGCATCCGAAATACGGTCCGATTTACGCCTTCGAGGTCGATGGATTCGGCAACCAACTGCTGATGGACGATGCCAACGTGCCGTCGCTCTTGGCGATGGGCTACCTCGGCGACGTGCCGATGGACGACCCCATTTATTTGAACACGCGCCGCTTCGTGTGGAGCGAGGACAATCCCTACTTCTTCCGTGGCAAGGCTGGCGAGGGCATCGGCGGTCCGCACATCGGCTACGGCTACGCTTGGCCGATGTCGATTATGATGAAGGCGTTCACGGCGCAAAACGACGATGAAATCCGCGCCTGTATGCGCCAACTGCTCACCACCGACGCCAACACGGGCTTCATCCACGAGTCGTTCAACGTGGAAAATGCCGACAAATACACCCGTGCGTGGTTTGCGTGGCAGAATACGCTCTTCGGCGAACTCGTCTTGAAACTGATTGCCGACGGAAAGACGGATTTGATGGTGAATTGCCTCAACGATTGAGGAGTTGGGGAGTTGTGGAGTAAAGGAGTAAAGGAGTAAAGGAGTAAAGACAATAGAATATGAAGCGAAAAATTGTTTTTTTGAGTATATTTTTGAGTGCGATTTCGGCTTCGGCTGCGAAGATGGAACCCGTCGATTACGTGAATCCGCTCGTTGGAACGATGTCGTCGTATCAACTTTCGACTGGCAACACCTATCCCGCCATCGCACTGCCGTGGGGAATGAATTTCTGGACGCCGCAGACGGGAAAAATGGGCGACGGATGGCAATACACCTACTCGGCCAACAAAATTAGGGGCTTTAAGCAGACGCACCAGCCCTCGCCGTGGATCAACGACTACGGACAGTTCTCAATTATGCCGACGGTCGGCGAAGCCGTTTTCGACGAGGAAAAACGCGCCAGTTGGTTCTCGCATCAAGCAGAGACGGTCAAGCCTTATTATTATAAGGTGTATTTGGCAGACTACGACACGTGGGTGGAAATCGCGCCGACCGAGCGCGCTGCAATGATGCAGTTCACGTTTCCCGAAACCGACAAGGCGCGTGTCGTCATCGACGCTTTCGACGGTGGTTCCAGTGTGGCAATCGACGCGAAAAATCGTCGTGTGATGGGTTATACCACCAAAAATTCAGGGGGTGTTCCCGAGAATTTCAAAAACTATTTTGTCATCGAATTTTCGCATCCGATTGCGTATCAAGCCTGCTATTCCAACGATGGAAGTGGCCTGGTGGAAAACATTTCCGCCGTTTGGGACAAGCACACGGGTGCCGTCGTAGGTTTTCCGACGCTGAAACACGGCGAACAAGTCACGCTGCGCATTGCCTCGTCGTTCATCAGTCAGGAACATGCGATTCGCAACCTGCAGGAACTCGGCGACGACTCGTTTGAAACCGTCAAGGAAAAGGGCCGGAAGCGTTGGAACGAAGTGCTCGGTCGCATCGAAATCGACGACGACAACACCGACCACCTGCGCACGTTCTATTCGTGCCTCTACCGCGCCACGCTCTTCCCGCGAATGTTCTACGAATACGACGCGACGGGGAAAGTCGTGCATTACAGCCCCTACAACGGCCAGATTTGCGACGGCTATATGTTCACCGACACGGGTTTCTGGGACACGTTCCGCTCGCTGTTCCCCTTGGTCAATCTACTCTACCCTTCGATGGGCGAAAAAATGCTCGAAGGCCTCGCCAACGCCTATCTCGAAAGCGGTTTCCTGCCCGAATGGGCCAGTCCGGGCCATCGTAACTGCATGGTCGGCAACAATTCCGCCGCCGTCGTCGCCGATGGTCTCATGAACCTCATCACCCAACACCAATCACCCATCACCCAACAACTGAAAGAAACCCTCTGGCAAGCCGTCGTCCACGGTGCCAACGCCGTGCATCCCGACGTCGCCTCGACGGGTCGATTGGGCTACGACTATTACAACCGCCTCGGCTACGTGCCCTGCGACGTGAAAATCAAAGAGAGTGCCGCTCGAACGCTTGAATACGCCTACAACGACTGGTGCATCTACCAGATTGGCAAACTGCTGGGCAAGCCGTCGAAGGAAATCGACATCTACGCGAAACGGGCGAAAAACTACCGAAATCTCTTCAATCCGAAGTACAATCTGATGCAGGGACGACACGAAAACGGCGATTTCTCCGAGCCGTTCAGCCCGTTTAAGTGGGGCGGCGACTTTACTGAGGGCAATTCGTGGCACTACACGTGGTCGGTGTTCCACGACCCCGCCGGCCTCATCGGTCTGATGGGCGGCAGCGAGACATTCGCCCAGATGCTCGACTCGGTATTCATCGTGCCACCCATCTTCGACGACAGTTACTACGGCTTCGTCATCCACGAAATTCGCGAGATGCAAATCGCTGGCATGGGCAACTACGCACACGGCAACCAGCCCGTGCAGCACATGATTTACCTCTACGACTACGCCGCACAGCCGTGGAAGGCGCAGTATTGGGTTCGCCAGACGATGGACCGCCTCTACGCTGCCACGCCCGACGGCTACTGCGGCGACGAGGACAACGGTCAGACCTCGGCGTGGTATGTGTTCTCCGCCCTCGGTTTCTATCCCGTTTGTCCGGCTTCGGGGCAGTATGCGCTCGGTTCGCCCTACTTCAAAAAGGCGAAAATCAAGTTTGAAAACGGCCACAGCGTCACCCTCACCGCCGACGACGATATGGAAAATCGTCCCTACATCGAAAAAATGACCATCGACGGACGCGATTACCAACGCAACTACCTGACTACCAAAGAATTATTGAAATCGTCGAACATTCGTTTCGAGATGAGTGAAAAGCCGAACAAGCAGCGCGGAACCGCCTCGGAAAGCCTGCCCTACTCCTTTTCAAACGAACGACGGAAATAACAAACCTACATCAACGAGAAAACCACCGGTCTCACTCAGACAGGTGGTTTTCCGCTAACAACGAGTGTTAGAAATCTTGAGAGAAATTGAAACTTCACAGTTTCTGACTTGTTTTACTAAACATTGATTTATAGAGAAAGCATAGAAAATTCTCTTCAATCCATCGTTTCCTGCCGACGAACACCGAGTTCCTCGCCCTTCATCTGGAGGTTGCTCTGTCGCATCGTGTCAATCGTCGCCGAGTCGATGTTGATGGCTACCGACACCCCCTCGCCGATGTTCTCGATTCCGACGATGTTTCCGACGTTGTCGTCGTCGCTGAACGGCTTCTGGATGGCATTTCCCAGCGTGAGAATCACGGCTACGATGGCGGCGGCGCGGAACAGCGGCATCAAGCGCTGGCGGAGCGTCATCTTTCGGGCTGTTGTCGCCTCTCCCACCATCGCCAGCATCCGTTCGTCGAAGTCGGCACCCAATTTCTCGTTGGATTTCGCGCTTCCTTCGTAGGCGAAAAGGCTCTGGTAGGGCTTCAGTTCGGCAGGAATTTCGGCCTGACTGAAGAAAGTTCGCAGGATTTTCTCTTCTTCGAGCGTCGTCTCTGCGACCCAGTAGCGTTCAAGCAGTTGGTTGATGTACTTGTAGTCCATATCTGTTTAAATGACGATTGAAAAGGAGGAAAAGTTACAATGTTTAGTGTTAAATTTCCTTAATATAATAATTTTCAAGTTGATGTAACGCGAAAATTCTCCATTTCCGCGAATCGTTGCCGAATCGTTTGGCGGGCACGGAAAATATTGACTTTCACCTGTTCTTCCGTGATGTCGAGGATGGCAGCGATTTCCTTGTAGGGTTTTTCTTCGATGTCGCGCAGTTGCACGCACGTGCGCTGTTTTTCGGGCAATGTGTCGATGATTTGCCTAACGATTTCGATGCGGTCGTGGGCGACGGTGTGGTCGAAAGGTGTGGGGCTTTGGTTGTTGGGCGTCGAGAGAAGCGTTTCAACCTCGTCGAGCGAAGCGTGTTGCGAATCTGCGCGTTTCTGGTGGTCGAGGGCGAGGTTTCGGCAGATGGTCATGGCGAAGGCCTCGATGCTGTCGATTTCGTCCCATCGGTCGCGTCGGTTCCAGAGTTTCAGCATGGTTTCCTGCACGATGTCCTCCGCCTCGGCACTGTCGAGCGTAATGCGCAGCGCGAGGCGATAGAGCACGTCTTTCAACGGCAGAATATCGTTTCGGAAATCAATTTGCTTCATTCCAAATAAGTATATCCGTAAAGTCCTGAGCGATAGTTCGAGAGGAACTCTTTTCCCTCTTCAAGCGAAATCACACCCTGTTTCACGCTCTTCGTCACCCATCGTTCAAGCTGACGCACGAGTTTTTTCGGGTCGTACTGCACGAATTCGAGCACTTCCTCCACCGTTTCGCCATCGATGATTTGGTCGATGTGGTAATGGCCGTCTTTCACGGAGATGTGGGCGGCATTGGTGTCGCCGAAAAGGTTGTGCATATCGCCGAGAATCTCCTGGTAAGCACCCACGAGGAACACACCGAGGTAGTAGCCCTCGTTGCGCTTCAATGCGTGGACGGGCAGCACGTGGCCGATGTGGCGCGAAGTGACGAAATTGGCAATTTTTCCGTCGCTGTCGCAGGTGATGTCTTGTAGCGTGGCGTTGCGTGTCGGACGCTCGTTGAGTCGCTGAATCGGCATAATCGGGAAGAGTTGGTCGATGGCCCATGAGTCGGGCAGGCTCTGGAACAACGAGAAATTACAGAAATACTTGTCTGCCAACAACTTATCGAGTTTTCGCAGTTCCTCGGGGACGTGTTTCTGCGACTTCACCAACACATTGATTTCACGGCAGACGCTCCAGAACATCGACTCGATTTCGGCGCGGGTTTTCAGATCAATCAGCCCATGCGAAAACAGGTCGAGCGCCTCTTCGCGAATCGCCTCGGCATCGTGCCAGTCTTCCATCATCGAACGCGAATTCAGGTTGTCCCAAATCTTGTACAGTTCCTTCACCAACTGGTGGTCGTCGTCGTTCGCCTCAAACTCCTCGGGCATTTCGGGCAGCGAGGCCGTTTCGAGCACGTCGATGATGAGCACGGAGTGGTGGGCTGTCAGCGAGCGACCGCTCTCGGTGATGAGGTTCGGATGGGGAATCTCGTTCTTGTCGGCAGCATCGACAAACTGATAAATACAGTCGTTGACATACTCCTGAATCGAGTAGTTCACCGAACTCTCGCTCGACGACGAGCGCGTGCCATCGTAATCGACACCCAGACCGCCACCGCAATCCACGAAATCGACATTGTAGCCCATTTTGTGGAGTTGCACGTAGAACTGAGCTGCCTCGCGCAACGCCGTTTGGATGCGACGGATTTTCGTGATTTGCGAACCGATGTGGAAATGGATGAGGCGCAGGCAGTCGTGCATCCCCTTTTCATCGAGCAGTTGCAGAGCTTTGAGCAGTTCCGACGAGGTCAGTCCGAACTTCGAAGCGTCGCCGCCGCTGTCTTCCCATTTTCCTGCACCCGACGAAGCCAGTTTGATGCGGATGCCAAGGTTCGGCATCACACCGATTTTCTTGGCGGCACGGGCGATGATGTCGAGTTCGTTGAGTTTCTCGACAACAATGAAAATGCGCTTGCCCATCTTCTGCGCCAACAGTGCCAACTCGATGTACGACTGGTCTTTGTAGCCGTTGCAGATGATGAGCGAATCGCTCTGGCACTGCACCGCGATGACGGCGTGCAATTCGGGCTTCGAACCGGCCTCCAATCCGAGGTTGAACTTGCGTCCGTGCGAGATGATTTCCTCGACCACGGGCTGCATCTGATTGACCTTGACGGGGTAGATGATGAAATTTTCACCTTGGTAGCCGTATTCCTCCTTCGCTTTCTTGAAGCAACTCGCCGTCTTCTCGATTCGGTTGTCGAGAATGTCGGGAAAGCGCAGCAACACGGGCGGCGTGACGTCGCGCAACGCCAGTTCGTCCATCACCTCGCGCAGGTCGATCTGCGTATCGTTCTTGCAGGGCGTCACATAGACGTTTCCTGCCTCGTTCACACCGAAATACGAAGTCCCCCAACCGTTCAGGTTGTAGAGTTCCTTCGAGTCTTCAATTGTCCATTTCTTCATTTGGTCAGTCCTTATTGCGGTTTAAAAAAGGGATTTTTCGCTATTACTACCAGTTTGGACGGCAAAAGTACAAATAAAAAATGGATTTTCGGCGATTTTTCGGAAAGAAAATACCAATTTACACAAAAGAAATACCTACACTAATCATCTCGCAGGACATTTTCAATTTCGTCTCTATTCAAAAATTTGAATATCGTATGAGGATACAACTTATAATGTTTTCTATCCAATAAGAACGACGGATCAATGTTCTCCAAGAAATGCGTTTTATCAAGTAGTTCTCTAAAATAATAACGACCTTCCTTGTTTTTGCCATATTTCGAAATGGCATCATAAAAAATCAAACAGAGTTCTTCATTCGATAACTGAGCTTGAAGAAGGTTCAAATATCTGTCTCTCAATTTAGCATCATTCTTGTTGTATTCATCGTCAATTACAAACTTAATTGTATTGAAAATATATCTATACATGTATCCAACATTACAATCAATAAACTCTATATAGCTTTCATATTCTGCAGCCAACAATCCTTGTAACTGTTCAATGGAAGCAATGTTGGCGCTAACAGGAACAAATGAAGATGTAAATGCGGCCAGATTGTTATCCGAATTGAGATGATTTCTATACGAGTCCCTGAAGTTATTGTAATACTCAATCAGGTTCCTAGCATTAGTATGATTATAGTTTGAACCAATATTTGCATTTACGGTATCCTGTACCTGTTTGAGCATTCCCAAAATATTGAAATAGGTGGTTTCAAAACGCGCTTTATCACTTTGCTCTTTGGTTACACGGAGTTGTTCTCTCTGCTCCCTGAAAGTAATGAATAAGAATAATGTGGCAGTAAAAGTAAAGATGATTCCTATAGTACCCCACAAGAAATCACCGATATTATCTGATAATTGTTCATACACATTATCACTAATGAATGCCCAAGAATAACCACATAACTGCCATTGTTTTAAAACGACATATGAATAGAAGCCCCATAGTATAACTCCTATAATAATGCTTGCTAAAGCAATCTTTGTCAATAAGTCTTTCATGTTTCTATCTAACATTGAATTGTTGCTGTATGAAACTAATCAACTCGTTGGCCTTACCGTCAACATACGTATATGTAGGATACCTGTTCGGTCCTAGAACTACATTGGTTGAAATATCCATACTCATACCTAAAGATTGAACATCTTGTAATGAAAGGACTTTGTCCTGTCCATCTATTTTTACAGTTATCGCAATATCACTACAAGACAAGCCCTCCTCTATCACATAGAGTGTATTAGCGTTATTTCTCTTATTTCTAATCCAATTGAGAAATTCAGAAATGCGCATATATTGATTAATTCCAATATTATATGTTATTGTCGTAGAGATACCTTCGTTGTTTATTGTATTACCAGATATTCTTGAAATACTAAGGTCGTCTTTGGTAACTTTACGCAATTCTATCTTTTTTGCTTCATATCGAAGTGTTTGCATCTTTCGTTGGACTAATGCATCTATTGATAGAGGAGCTATTCTTAGAGTATATAGTCCGTCACTTGGACTTGCTTGATAAAACTTAAGAATCGCATTATTCAATACTGTCATTATTCCATAATTACTGATTTTTTCAATCAAAAGAAAACCAATATTTGAATTCTCTGGAATATAGAACATGAAATAGAATGGTTTCATTAACGCCTCTCCAGCACCTTTTTGAAATTTTAGCTCGCCTGTTGATATGTCAACCCCATCTTCTTGAGTACCATAATCCCCAGATTCAATTATACCAGATAAATAACGACCTCTTCGGTATAAATGATATGTGCCGTCAGGCTTACGCGAAAGTCTATAAGCGTTACCTTGTTGCGCACTGGGTTCAGCATCAATATTAACTGGAACATATTGATCGCCACGTGCCACATCTTGTTTCCACGATGTTATCATCGTGTCCATATACTCCAAGAAATCTTGTCCATTGTTAAAGTCTGATAGAACTTGTCTATCATTCTTGTTTCCATGCGTATGGATAGTAATTGCGTAAACCGCCAATGAGAATGTTTTAGCCATAAAAATATCTATAAATTATTTTAATATTACTACAATATCGTTCTGTGCATACCGTCATATGGAAAGAAATAAGAACTGAGATCTGTTTCATCCCTCTGTCAGCCGATTAAGCCTTTGATTATCAGTATGATGTAGTGGTATATTGTTCTGATATCGTTAGAAACGGATATCATTTCCATTATATTTGGCTTGCCAATATATAACTACCCACCGACATAAAGTAGATGCAATACAGAGTTACTTCACCACCACTTTTCTCACGCTTCCATCGCTCATTCTTACGATGTTCACACCACGCTGTAACTAATAGTCAGTTTGTGCAATCGCGTATGTTGAACATACAACGAACAACAACATCAATAAATTTTTTCTGTTCATAGTTAGTATTGGATTAATTTGTTATCAGTTTTTCTGCGCTCACTTACTCACTATTTTTCTCCCACCGCGAATATAAACGCCCTTTTCTTGCACAGTTTTCAGACGACGCCCTTGCAGGTCGTAAACGATGCTGTTTGGTCTGTCGAAAGATGTTTCAGGGGCTAAAATACTGCTTGTGCCAGTATCTTTTATTTTAATTTCGGTGGCAAAGTCATTGATGAAATCCCCATTTTCTTCGCCGTACCATTCGAGATAGGAGAAAAATCCTTCACGACTGTTGGCAGGATTAAGGTAATCAAGCAACATTCCTGTGGAATTGACACAGCCCAAACCCTCAATTATCACCAGCCCATTACTCAAATCTAAGCGGCGACGTGGCTTTCCGTCGGCCAAAGTTACCTCGCTGACAACACTGACCAGAATGTCGGCGCATCCATCGACGTGGGCATAAACATCGCCCTCTTGCATGGTATAGTCATAGAGGATGACTTCTCCATCATCGGTCACGCGATAGGGGAAGCAATCTGGATTGCCGAAGGAATACAGATAATTGTAGGGCGGCTGATGCGTACTGGTGTAGTTGAGATAATGGATATATTCGTCGTAATTGGCATACACCTTTCCGTCTTCATTGCGTAAGCCGATGGTGTAGTTTTCTCCCTGTTTCAATGTGAACGGAGTCGCCTTTGGGGTAGCCGAAACAGCCTTAAATCCTTTCGCTGTTGAGTACAGTGGGGCTTCACTAACAAAGGGCTTGTACTCCTTTCCGTTCAACGTCACGGTGTAACCATTCAGAAAAAAGAAATTCCATTGGACACCCTCGCCGCAGATGGTGTCATTGACAACCTCCCACTTTTCGAACGTGTTAAACACCCACCAAGGCCGGTCTGAAGAAACATATTCAGGCAAATGGGCGTGACATACTGTTTTCTCGCCAAAAGCAACTAACAAACAGACAAAAACAAGTTTTTTAAATAATCTTCTCATATTCATATTGATTCGTTTTTTAAATTAATCCCCTGTTGTTATTTCTAATTCAGCCTCACGCGCAACCTCAAATCCGTTAGTAAGAGTCACGCTGTTGGCTGCATTCATTTTAACTCTTCCGCTTTGTATTATTACGGGACCTATAGGTTTGCTTGTGGTAACATTATTGCCTGCAAAAATATTTCTTGCCTTAATTTCTGCATCATTATCGTATGTTTCATTTTGAATATATACATCATCCCCCACCACTGCAACGTATGGAATGAAGCCTGGTTTGGTAATGCATACGTAGCAGGTGGTATTGCCAATATTGTAAGTCTGTGAATTGACAGCTTCTGTTACAGCGTAATAGCTGTTACCATAGTCGGCATAGCTTGACACGCAAATACGGCAATCTTGTTCACCCGTGGCTACTGTAAGGCTTCCGTTACTCAATGATATTCTGACATCCTCAAACTCAGAAGGAATGTCTATGAAAACAGGCATTTCTGGATCGCACAAAGCGTTCATACTCGTTAAATGCCACTTGTCTGACAGATATTCTAATTTAGAAGCATAGATAGCTCTTCCCATTTGGTGGCGGCTGTCAGTTAAAAGATTTTTATAGAATTTTCCAACAACTCTTGCAGTTGGATTTTCTATACTTAGTGATTGATTCCACCAACCATAGTGTGTGCTGCCATAATACGCTAAAATACCAGCATTAGGATTTCGCATAAAAGCCTCACTTAAAGAGGTCTGTATTGAATCAAAGGCGTTTGTCAGACATGCACTCGTTGTTATAATCGTATTTCCTACATTGCTTGTTTGTAAGGCATCAGAAGCATAATATAGTTGCTTTTGCGGTTGCGCCTCTGGCCTGTATTCCATCTGCCAATTGTCTGGTAGGCCATGTGTCTCTAAAAATAGAAATGTATAGCCTTTAGACAACTGTTCTTGTAGATTTTCCGTTCTAAATTGATATGCCCTTCCTCCTTCAAAGCTAGTTCCTGTATCATAAAACATATATTTAATGCCTAGAGGCCAATTATCCCGTATATAAAAAGGGTAGAAAAATTGTTCACATTTAATGTGGGTATTGCTTAACCTGTCTTCTCCATAAAGTTGGTCATCAAGCGTCACTCCACTCACCAAAATATTATTCTCCCAATCTTTCGTGTCAGGCCTTCGCTCATAATTAAGAATTCTTTCTATTTGAGATCTGGCATCAGATACATTATTAACAGAAAGTCTCGTTACTATTATTTCTGGTACATATGCAATATCATCTATTTCCCCTTCGACAACACCATTACCATTAGAATCCCAATCTATATTGCCCAAACAAGCATAAAACATATCTGTGGTTACATTGGGATATTCTGCTTTCCCTTTTATATCTATTGTAAACTTACTTTTAACAGTGGGAACTATTTCATTGTCACCTGCTAGCAGCACATACTGCAAAGTGTAGTCGGAGTTGTCAAAATAATCCTTTATGGCTTTCTTAATTTTTAACTGTGGCGTAGCGCCAGGAACCGTTTCGTAAATATCCTCCACAATAATGATTTTAGTTCTGACACCTTTTCTAGTTTTCCAATCGGCGAGTTTTTGAAACTCATCTTTTAGTGAATCACAGGTTACAATAAGGTATTCATATTGATAAGCATTTGATGTCTTAGGTTTATTCTGTAAACGTTTCGTAACAGGGTATATAGCATCTAACTCATTCTGATTTACGACCATTTTGCGCACAGATTCACGCAAATTGAAATTAGTTTTAGTGAATGTTTTCATTTTTTCCTCTGTTATTTTTATCTTGATAGTTATAACATTTTTGATAAAGAGGCTGTTGGACGCAAAAAAATATTTAAGAGGATACACTTTGAATCGGAAATATTTAAATCCTCCAATCATATAAGTGCCGACATATTCTACCGCATTCTTTTCCGGATAATTCTTTTTGTAATCTAAGGTAGGAAAGGATGAAGTGGATTTTATTGGAAAAGTATTTGTTGGAACGGGCATTGTGTATGGAGCAATAGTTACATCACTTCTTAATAAAGATTCTGTTGCGTCGAAGAAATGCCCTTTATACTCAACATTTGTTCCGACTAATACATTCGTATAAACATGTGGCAATGCAGGTGCGAGTGTATCTGTTTCATAGGAAGAATCATGTGAGGGACATGAAATGTGTAAAATGCCAGCATTTTCTCTGATGCAAAAATCAGATTCGTCATACCTTAAGGTCACCGTTTTCGTGTTTTGGCCAACAACCTTTAAAACAACACTGAATAATAAGTATAATATAAAAAATCTCTTCATGTTTTGGATGTATTAGGAGTTTTTATTCGAGAATTTGGTACAAATTTAAGCAAATTCTTTTTTATAACCAAGAAAAACAGATTGAACTTTACTTTACCACTATCATTTTCTTGGTAGTCACAACTTTCTTGTCGGCGATGAGAGAATAGACATACATTCCTGCATCCATGCGGTCGGCATGGATAGTCATAACAGTGTTTCCTCGCCCCTTTATCGGATGTTGCTCCAACTGCTTTCCGCTAAGGTCGTAGATGTAGAGCGTGGCAGTTTTTACGGTTTCGGGCAGGTAGATGGCAATGTCGGTCTTTTCCGTAAAAGGATTCGGCACGTTCTGGTTCATTGTTGCTACGTCCGTCAAGTCTAAAGCGTCCATAGAAGCCGTTTCGTCGAAGTTGCTGCTTTTTGCTGCCATACTTTGTTTTACCTTGTTACCCGAAAGCATTTCGACCTTTTCGTTGAGTTCCTTGATGCTTTGCACGAGAATCGGAATCAATTCGGTGTAATTGACGGCGAGGTAGCCATCGTCTTTTTGATAGACAAGGTCGGGATAAACCTCTTGCAATTCCTGTGCAATGAAACCGAAGTGCCGCTTTTCCATCACTTGGTTCGGCTCCTCAACGATTTCTTCTTCAAAAGGCTCGTTCCAAAATTCGTTATCTGCTTCCGTCAAATCTTTTCTGTCAATCTTGGTGCGAGGGTCTGTTTTCGGTTTGGCTGTGGTCGTGTCCTTGTAGTGATAGGAAATTGGGGTGAGCAAAGCCAATTTGGTCAGGGAACTTTCACCTCGTGTGCTCCCTTCGTCCAGTGGTTCCACGTTTTCCTTTAGTCGTCCGTCGGAAGAAGTAACCAACGTGCCGTCAATCGTTCCTGTTACTTTGACGTTGCCACGGAAATAGCCTGCATAGCGACCATTAATTGCTATTGGACTCGTTGCACCTAAACCTGTAGTTCCGAAAACTCCTGCACCATGACCTTCATATGTTATAGTTCCCCAAACCCCATATTGGCGACCAGAACTTCCATCGCCTATGCCAGCCACTCCTATTGCATATCCTGTAGAATTGTCATTAACTACCCTATTGTATGAGCCAAAGCTATTACCCGAAGTTTTAATTTTAGATAAAATACATATCCCATAATTTGATATAGAAAGTGCCGGGTTATTAAGATTTGCTATATTTAATCCACCCCTTTGACAATACAAACGAATTCCAGAGGAACTGTTATCAGACTGCTTTACGACGAAAGTTGCATCATTAGTTGTAGGATTGAAATTGATGCCTACATTTCCATTTGGGCCAACTTTCAACTGTGCTTCTGCCATCGAAGGCAACAGAGCCGTCATAACGGCAAATAAAATATACTTTTTCATTGTTTCTTTCGTTTTTAAGTTTTTTACTTTGCAGAATCATCCTTCGCGTAAGCGTCGAAATCCGCTGCGGTTAATAGTTCTCTGTTGCCACTTGCTCCGATGGCACGTCTTCGCTCGTGGCGGTTTTTGCACTCCATCTGTCGCAACCAGATGGAGTGCGGCTTTGCCGAATCGTCATCCGGCAAGGAAACGTCTTTCCTTATTTCTTTTGTGAATAATCTACAGTTCAATCCATCCCCAGAAGCAATAGCGTCCGCGAATGATTTGGAGTTTGTACTCGCCGGAAGCCAATTCGGGCAGTTCCCATTCCGTTGTTCCGTTGGGAAGTGCGACGGAATAGACAATTTCCTCGTCATCATTGACAAGTTGAAGCGTACAGCCGTCGCACGGCTCATCGAAATACAGCATGAAGCCGTCGAGGAAGACGGTCGGAATTTGCACGGCGGAAGGACTCGGAGGTGCTTTGTGGGGTCCGCCTTTTGGAATCGTCGGATTCTCAATTGACACCTGCAAATCCACCTGTTCGGGTTCTCCATCCGCCAACGCCGACATGGGTGCGGAAAATGCCATGCAAGCGATGGCGACAATCATAAAAATTTTCTTTTTCATTTTGTTTGATTTTTAGGTTGATTAATAAAATTCTCGCTACAAAATTACGATGAAAAAGAAAGTGGCTGCAAATTTTTTCGCCCGAAAAAACTTACACTTAACCTACACTTTTTGAAACAAGGGTTTTGTAAACCTTTGAGAATCAACGAAATACAAAGAAAACCTACACTTAGCCTACACTTGCTCGTCAAAATGGTTTTTCAGGTGGTTTTCGAGTGTTTTGGCCGCTTCGTCCTGAAAAGTTTTTTGTTCACCTGCGACTTGATGCCTCCGAAGCGACTCAAATAATTGAACGCCTGCTTGAGTGTCAGCCCGAAATTTTAAAGATTAAGACTGATTTTCGCCCCAAACCTCACGGACTTTCAAAGCGAAGTCCGTGAGGTTTTTTGTACGCTCATCGTTGCTTTCACGCCTGCGAGGAAACCAATTCGTAATAGTGCCCTTTTTTCTCCATCAGCGACTCGTGGTTGCCGACTTCCACGATAAAACCTTTGTCGAGCACGACAATCTGGTCGGCATTGCGGATGGTGCTGAGGCGATGGGCAATGACCACGACCGTCCGCTGTTCAAATGCACCGTTCAGGGCATCGACGATTTTCCGTTCGTTGATGGTGTCCAAGGCATTCGTGGCCTCGTCGAGGAACAGGAATTTCGGGTCGCGATACAAGGCACGGGCAATCAGCAGGCGTTGTTTTTGGCCGCCGCTCAAGCCGCGCCCCGTCTCACCAATCATCGTTTCAAAACCTTTCGGCATCGCATTGATTTCATCTTCGATTTGCGCAATGCGGCAGACTTCACGCAGGCGGTTGTAGTCAATGCGCTCGTCGTCCAAGACGATGTTGTTCAGAATCGTGTCGCTGAACATTTTTCCGTCTTGCATCACCACACCGCACAAATCCCGCCATTGGCGCAGGTTGATGGCATTGACGTTCATCGTGTCCATCTTGATTTCGCCGTAACTGGGCTTATACAGCCTCACCAACAGCTTCAACAAGGTCGATTTGCCGCTTCCACTGCCTCCGACGATGGCCGTCACCTTGTTTTCGGGGATTTGCAGGTAGATGTTCCGCAAGACCATCGGCGAATTGACGGTGTATTGGAAATGCACATTCTCCAACCGAATCGTCTTCTTTTCGGGCAAAATCGTGGTGCTTCCGATAGACAGCAGTTCCTCTTCATCCTCCAACTGGCGGATTTCATTGATGCGCAAAAAGCTGATTTTGGCATATTGGGCAGACACCACGAAGTTGATGAACTGCACCAGTGGGCCGTTGAGCATTCCAATGATGAACTGCGTGGAAATCATCATGCCAAATGTGATTTCGCCCTCAATCACCGCCATTGCACAGAAGAACACGATGGCCATATTCTTGATGCTCTCGATGAACTGCGCACCCAGATTTTGGGCGTTTGTCACGGCCAGCACCCGTTTATTGACGTGGTAGAGCCGTGCCTGAATCTCCTCCCATTTCCATCGGCGGTGCTTTTCGTAGTTATAGATTTTGATGTCCTGAATAGACGAAACCGTTTCCACCCAATAACTTTGGTTTCGGGAAAGCAGTTCAAAATACTCCCAGTCCAATTTCTTGCGGATGCTCAAAAACAGCAAAACCCAACACACATAGAGAATCGAACCTGCCAAGAAAATCAGGAAAATGACGGCGTTATAGACCAAAAGAATGATGGCAAAGACGACAAACGTAAGTGTGGAAAAGACCAGCGACAGCGAGTTGTTCATAATGAAACTGCGGATGCGCTCGTGGTCTTGTGCGCGTTGCAGGATGTCGCCCAACAACTTGTTCTCAAAGAACGTGACGGGCAATTTCATCAGTTTTATCAAGTAGTCGGAAATCAGGGCGATGTTCACCCGTGCCGTGATGTGCAACAGAATCCAGTCGCGCAACACATTGAAAATCATCACGCTCAGCAGAATGGCAATGTTGCCAATCAGCACCATATTGATGAATTTCACATCAGAGGTCTTGATGCCCACGTCGATGACGGCTTTCGAGATAAACGGCAACATTCCCTGCAAGGCCGTCACCACGAGCATAATGACGAAAATCAGGCTGAAATTGCTCTTGTAGGGGAAAAAGTATTTAAGAATACTGGCAAAGCTGTTCTTTCGCTGTTCCCGCTCCGCCTTGCTGTCGCGAAACTCTGCGGTGGGTTCCACGGCAAGCAACACGCCTTGATTCTCGCCTTTCTGATACCATCCGCGCCGAAACTCCTCGTGGCTGTACTTGATGCGCCCCTTTGCCGGGTCGGAAACCCAAACGTGCTTCTTGTCGGAATGATACACCACGATGAAATGGCTGTCTTTCCAAAACACGATGGCAGGGAAGGGTATGCTGTTCACCACATCGTCGATGGTACACTTGATGGCCAGTGTGCGCAAGCCTATGCTTTCCGCACCCGTGCTCAAATCGAGCAGCGAAACGCCCTCTTTGGTGATGCCGCAGCGGTCGCGCATATATTGCAGCGAATAGTATTTGCCGAAATGCTTGGCAATGATTTTCAACGAGGCAGGCCCGCAGTCCTGCGAATCCATCTGATACTCTACGGGAAAACGATGAAAAAACATTTTTTTATTTTTCTCCTTTTGACTTCAAATTATCAAACAATCTCTCAATCAGCCGTTTGCGCTTGGTGATGATTTCTGCCGTTCCCTTGCTCTCGAAATCGAGCGGAAGCGTCCTTCCAAAATTCGTTTTCAAGCCATCGGGAAACGCGACGACCACCAAATAGGCATCGACATCGCCATTCTGCGTTTTCAGTTTGTTGGTCATACGCGAAACCGACCGAACCGTGCCTTTCAACAATCCGTATTCATCGTAGGGATAGTTGTTGATTTTCACGTTGGCCGTCTGTCCTTCCTCCACTTTTCCTGCACCGAAGGAGGGAATCACCACCTCGCCCAGAATGTTGTTTTTGTCGGGAATCATCGTAAAAAGTTCCTGACCTGCCTGCACAAAGCTGTTGTTGCGCCAAAAACCGAGGTATTCCAGTTCGCCGGCAATCGGCGAGTACAGCAAATAGCGTTCTTTCCACAGGCTGATGCTGTTCTCCAGTTCGTTCTTTCGGCTGATGTAGTCGGAAAAGGCTTTTTCCTTGGTTTCGGCCTCTTCCAGAAGAATGCGCTGCATCTCCAACTGGTTTCGCGCCACTTCCGACTGCTTTCCGAGTTGGCTGCTTTGCAGGTTCAGCCGTGCCTCCTGAAGCGACAGGTGGGCTTTGTGCTGCTGTTGGTATTCCTGTTCACTGATGCCTTTGGCGGCCAACAAAACGCTGTCCTTCCGCAACTGCTCGGCGGAAGTGTGCAGAATCCGCTTTTTCAGTTGCATCTCGTCTTCCATATTGGCAATCACGGCCTCGTCCTTTGTGATTTGCTGCCGCAGGTTCTTCCGCATCGTCGTGTAGATGTCCGACGAACACAACCGTTGGTATTGCAGATAGGCAATCAGAAAAGCGTTGTAGGCCGAACTGACCTCGCCCAAGAGCAGGGTATCGGGCAATGTCTCATTTTTGCCTTTTCCCTTTCCGAGTTTGGCCAGTAGCGAATCCAACAACAGAATATGTCGGTAGTTCGCACCGCTTTCGATGTAGCCGATGACCTCTCCCTTTTCCAGTTGCGATTGGTTGGCCCGTAGCAGGGTGAGCCGTCCGTTGCTGTTCGCCACCAACCGCACGGGTGCAGCCGTCGCCGTCACCGAAATCTGGCCATCCACCGTGTCGGGATATTGTATCAGGAATCCCAATAATATGATGATTCCCATCAATACGCCGACACACAACGCCACCCACTTCACCCAATAGGTCGGCATCCGGTCGATGATTGCCTGCACTTCTTCCGACTTCTCGATTGTTTCGTCTGGCAAGGAAATTTCTTGCTCGGTTTTGATATTTTCTTTGGTTGTCATTTGTAGAATCTGTGTTGTAAATCAATCTTCATAACGCAAGGTTTTTTCGATTCTGCGCCAGTATTTGTCGAAATATTCCTTCGCCTTGTCCGTGTAGAACGAAGTGATGTAGGCATAACCGCGACCTTTTTTCTGTATCAACAGAATCTTTACGTGCTTAAAATCCTTTTTGTAGTAGTCTTCTGGGCGCAAATGCAGATTGAAAACGAAAGCCGAATCAGCATTCCACTTGCTGCGGGCTTCCTCGGTGCTATAAACCGTAACGGAATCTATCCACGAATCACCGATTTCGTCGCCGTAATATCTTTTGATAATTCCTCGTCTTTGCCAGTAAGGTTGTGTGTCAACAGGTTCTTTTCTGCCACTTAGAGGATACAATCTCTTAAAATCTTCTGTAAAGTAACGTGAGTTCGACGAATTATTTTTTGAAATAATTTCCTGATTATTAGGTAATTAGCGATATTTTTAGTAACTTTGCAGTACCACCCGTAAAGTCAAACTAAAAGATATCGCTAATGTTTACCGAG